>Ga0257121_1000518_pt1 | contig 32429 bp, 31 predicted proteins | sample SI106_100metaG_FD_190180 | JGI IMG/M metagenome (GOLD analysis project Ga0257121, IMG submission 190180) | Marine microbial communities from Saanich Inlet, British Columbia, Canada - SI106_100 | ecosystem: Environmental > Aquatic > Marine > Inlet | place: Canada: British Columbia | collected...
GTTTTGAATATGATACGCCATTATCAATAGATGAATCAACATTAATTAGTTTAAGTATTTATCCTAATCCATTTAAAGAGGAGACGACAGTTGATTTTGGAAGAATGGTAGAGCAGGCAAGTGTTAGAGTAGTTGATGTGTTTGGTAAGTTAATAGAGGAGCATAGTGTTACAAACACAGATAAACACGTTCTAAAAAGAGAAAATAAAGCAAGTGGTATCTACTTTATGGAAATTAAGGTGGAGGGCCTGCATATAAAAGAGAAATTAGTAATAAAATAAGGTTATTAATTATATTATTACTAAATAAAGCAATAGTTATTATAAAAATGTTTTTAAGAAGTATATTTGCAGATAAAATAAAAAAGTAAAGAATCCAATGAATTTAAAAATGGAGCATAAATATAGAAATAAAAAAATGAATAATAAATTTTTAAAAAACACTAATCTAATAAGATTGATATTCTTTCTGTTTTTAGGAATATGGAGTGTAAGTGCTAAAGCACAATGCTCTCCAGATATTAACCCTAATTATTCAAATTGCACAGGAGATTCAATTCAAATTACAGCTGTATCTGGTTTTGATTATAGTTGGAGTAATGGAGCTACAACACAAAGTATTTGGGTAACAAGTTCTGATTCTATTTGGGTTGTTATTAGTGATAGTACTTGTGTGGATAGTTCTAGTTTTTTTAACCCTACTTCAGTTTCAATCTTAAACGTTAATATATCTCCTGAAGATACTGCTATATGTTCTAATGAATCATTAATGTTGTCAGTCAATGCTGCATCTAATATTCTTTGGAATACAGGGGATACCATAAGTAATATTACAATTACACCACCATCAAATACTTTAACTGTTTATTATGTTGATGTAACAGAAAATGGTAGTAATTGTAGAGATACTATAAATATTACTGTACTTCCTGATGTAGTAATAGATGCAATAGCGGTAAATAATACTAGCTCAATGAATGCATGTGATGGTCAGATTTTTCCATCAGCTTCGGGAGGATTGGCACCTCTTTTTTATCAATGGGATACTGCTGGTTTTATATTGCCTAATACATTAGGCGGAGTAATTGATAGTTTGTGTGAAAACACATATTGTCTTACTGTTACTGATTCTAATAATTGTAGCGTTGATACATGTGTTAATGTTGAATGGAATCCTTGTAATTTAATCTTAACAATTTCTAATCCTATTTTGTGTAATGGTGGAACTGCTAACGTAGATGTTGTTGTTGATACGACTACAGGAATTGGACCTTTTGCTTTTGCAAACCCAAGATTTGAATATTCTATTTACTCTTTAAATCCTTTTGCTTTTATTCAAGTTTTCCCCTTTGGATTATCATCATTTCCTCTTCCATATAATTTTGCTGCTGGTGAGTATTTAGTAACAGTTTATGATAAATCCTGGCAAGATTCTTGTTCTAGCACTATAACAATTTTAGAGCCAGATCCAATACTTATTTATACATCAGTTGAGAGTTCTTCAGCACCATGGATTTTGGATGGTTCTATTACAATTGATTCTATTACCGGAGGAACTCCTGTATATAATATTACTTGGTTAGATTCCGTAGGAAATCCATTTTTACCTATAAATTATTCTACTAATGGTAATGATACATTGGCAGATTCATTGGGATATTCTAATCAATGGAATGGTGGGTATACAATAACTGTAAAAGACACAAATAACTGTATTGCAGATACAATAGTTTATTTGCACCCAATAGTTTCTGTTGATTCTTTACTCATTGATTCTATATCTATAACTCAGCCAACATGCTTTCAATCTTGCGATGGAAAGCTCTGGGCGCGCATGTTTGGCGTTGGCACTTATGCTGTTCCACCTTTTACTTTTAAATGGTATAATGTATTAACGGGAGCTCTCTTAAAAACAGATTCTTGTAGTTATGATAGCTTGTCTATGTCGTTTGTATGCTCTCCTTGGTATAGCCCTTCTCATGTAGGGACATATACTAATAGATGCGAAGGAGTATATAGTTTACAGGCTTATGATTATTATGGGAATCCATTTCCTTATCAGGAGTTTATAGTTATTGAGCCTGATTCCATGTATGTTGTGATTAGCCCAGATGTTGATTCAATAACATTAAATTGCAGTGAAAATATTTTATTATCAGCTATTGCTAATCCTTTACCTGAGGTGGCTCAATTAATGCCTGACACACAAATAGTTACTGATATAAATGGTAACAATAGTTTTCTTTTTGATTTTAATAGTGGTCTACCTAATGGCGCCACTTACTCTTTATATGATTCTCCACAGAGAACTTATTATCTTCAGTGTTCTGGTTTATTAACGGATACTTCTACTCCAGCACTTAATTATGATGCTGCTTTTATGGATTGGCCAGGAAATACAACTGCTCAAAACTCAATCTGGAGTTGGAATTCATCTAATGGAGGGACTGTACCTTTATTAGGTAATGCAGCTTATGATGGTGTAAATCATACATATACTTGGGCTTTTCCAGCTGATGGTAATTTAGCTAATCCGAATGGCGTTAACCCTAATATGTTTGATCATGAGTTTATTGTAAATACAACTATTCTTTCGGGAAATCTTAGTTGTCAGCTTTTTAGTGTTGTCGATACTATTATCTATAATTATGAATGGACAGCAGTTGCTAATCCAGGTGTTATATTAAGTGATTCCGACACTTTACTTACAGATAGTTCAATTATTATAACTACTGATTATGTAGTTACTATATCTAATACTAATGGTTGCCTTGCATCAGATACTATTAGAGTAAATAAAAATTTAAACACACTTTCTTCTTCTTTTGATATAGTTCCTGTTAGGCCTTGTTATGGCGATTTAACTGGAGAGTTTCATATTGATGTTGTGGATAGTACAGGTGTACAGCCATTTACTTATATTTTATATGATGTTGATACAAATTTTCTGCAATCTACATCTGATACTTTCTTTACAGATCTTGCAAGTGGTAATTATGTAATTCAAGTACAAGATACTATAGGCTGCTTAAATCCTTATGCATTAGTATTTATTGAGCAGCCTGATACAATTTTTGCTTGTGGTGTTGATGAACTCAATGACACTACATTTGATGTTTTTACTCATACAGTTTTTGCAAATGATCCTTCAACTTGGATCTTCCAGATGGGTAGTTTAGCACCAAATTTCTTATATTACTTAGAGATAAATGGTACTTTTGGTTTACATAGTATGCAATCATCTCCACCTTATAATCAGGATGCTGCTTTTGACGGTTTAACAACTAACTCAATAACTAATAACGTAATTATCAATCCAACGCCAGGTCCATACTGGACAGTAAATGGAGATGTTTTAAGGCCTGATATCGATATTCTTAACAATACTAATACTTATATTTATAATAACCCTTCTGCTGTTAATGGTGGTCTTGGTACAGCTGATTATTTTACAGGTTCAGGTAATACCTTAAATTTTGAATTTATTGATGGAGATAATGATACTATTTCTAATCAAGGCGGGTTAGTATTTAAATTACACAAAATTGCATGTACTCAAATTGATACTGCTTATACTTGTAAAGGTGAGGGATTAGCATTTGCATATTTGCGTCCTCAATCTGTAAATGGTAACCTTGGTGGAGTTCCTTATGCAGGTTCTGATGGTCTTATAGGTACAAGTGATGATTATTATGAAACTGCTTGGATACAGTATAATCCTAATTCAGGAGTTAATATTGACACTATTCAAGGGGGTCCAGGATTTGGACCTTCTGATACTATTGTAAATTTATTTGCAGGTTCATATAAAGTGGTTGTTATTGATTCTTTAGGTTGTTCAGAATTTGTAAGATATCTTGAAGTTCTTGAACCTATTGATACTTTTACAACAATTTTAGATACTGTAATTCATGTTCTATGTAAATATGATAGTACAGGAGAAATTCATTTATCAAATTATGGTGGATTTGATTCTATTGCATTTAATGGTAGCTCTATTGTACCAATTGCTAGTAAAACTAGCAGATATGCAGTATTATTAAAAGACACTACATCATTTAATGAAATAATAAATTGCTCTAATAATTCGAATTGGTCATCTCCAGTTTTAAATTATAGTGATACTATTTTATCCCAGTATGGCGTATTAGATACAATGATTTTTAATAATCTTCCATCAGGTGGATATAGAATTTATATTTATGATTCAATACCTAATGCTATTTATGGAGCATATGATCCTTTTACAGGAGATTCATTAGAGACTCCTTTTAATTATATGCAATGTCCTAATATAATTGATATTTTAATTAGTGAGCCATGTGATTCATTGAGCTCTACTACAGGAGTGTTAAATGCAGGTGTGGTTTTGTGTTGGGGTGATTCTACAGGTGGAGCTTATGTTACTGCTGCAGGTGGTTTTGATCCAGGTAATAGTAATTATTCGTATCAATGGCATAATGCACCATTTGGAATTAATGGTGATGGAGAGGCTAATGATACAGCTTATTATTTATGGGCTGATACTGTCATAAATTCATTCCCGAATACCTTATGGCACACAGTTACAGTTACAGATCCTAATGGTTGTACTATTGAAGATAGTGTTGAAATAAAACATGCAAATCCAAAAATAAGACCATTTTATGTAAATGCATTAGCGGATACTATTTGGAAAATCAAGTTTATTGAAGATTCTGTAAGTTGTTTTGGAATGTGTGATGGTGAGGTGTCGTTGGAAACTTTTGGAGGTGTTTTACCTCATCATTATGTTTGGGATGTTAATCCAAATACTATTATTTATAATCAGCCTGATACCGTTGATGGATTATGTGAAGGAGGCCATGATGTTTTAATAACAGATAATGTTGGTTGTAAGCAAAGAATTAGGTTCAGAATTAATGAACCTAATCAATTGTTTGCGGTGGCTTCAGAAGTATCTCCAATTAGTTGCTTTGGATTTAATGATGGAACGGCTCATGCTTATGGTATTTGGGGTAATAACCTTAGTAATCAGCAGTCAGCTTATACTTTTAATTGGTTTATTGATGATCTTTTGTACAATACTACTGATAGTTTATTAGGCGTTGGTCAAAATATTGATAGTTTACCACCCGGAATACATATAGTACAAGTTACAGACTATAAAGGTTGTATAGCTACAGATACTGTTGAAATTATTGAGCCAACACAATTATCTGTTATTATTGTTGATACCTCTACAATATATGCTTATTGTGAATTTACTGAAACAGCTACCTTGTGTGCACAAGCATTTGGAGGGACGCCTGGATATGTGTATCAATGGGATGATGCATATTTTCAGAATAATTCTAATTCTGCTTTATTTGAAAATTCTCAATTTTGCGCAGAGAATTTAACTCCAATTAACATTAATAGTAATGATGGTAGTTATAATGTAGTGGTAATTGATGAGAGAGGTTGTGTCGCGAGTGAAACTATTGATATAGATACAATTACCAATACATTTAATACTAATACTATCTCAGTGTCAGTGTCAGATGTTAGTTGTTTTAATGGTTTTGATGGATCAATAACAATTTCTAGTGTTACAGGTGGTACGCCTAACTATGATTTCTCATGGACAGGTCCGGGAAATTTCTCTCAGAATTTACAGAATATAAGTTCACTAGTAGAAGGGTCATATGCTGTTATTATTACAGATGCTATGAATTGTCAACGAACTAAAAATATAACTGTCAACCAGCCTTATCAATTATACTATTCAATTTATAATTCAATAGATGAAACTTGTAAAGGAGATGGAACCACCCCTAATTCTAATGGATCATGCGATGGACAGATAATGGTTAATGTTTCTGGAGGTACTGGAAATTATTATTACGATATAACTGAATCAAATGTTTTCCCTATTTCAAGTGTAAATCAAGTACAGGTTATTAATGATTCTTTAATAAAAGATTTATGTAGTGGAGCGCATAATATATATTTAACTGATGATAAGAATTGTGAAGGTCAGGTAATTCCAGGAGGGGTTGGAAATATAACTATTAATACTTTAGTAAATGTTGATGTTCCAGGAGTCAATTGGACTTCAACTACTTGTTCTTATAATAATGATGGTACTGCTTGGTTACAGTTCCCAGGAGCTGATCCATTATTTGATTATTCTTGGGAAACTTTTCCTCCTCCATCATCTATAGTTGATACGGGGGTTTCTATTTCAAATCTTTCCATTGGAAATTATTGGTTAGTAGCACATTATGCTGATGATGGTAGTTTTGGGATTTTCTACCCAGGTTGTGACGCCACAGAGACTTTTACAATCGGAGGCCCATTAGAGATATCTTCTAGCCCAGTTTCGATCCCAGTTTCTTGTTGGGGTGAGAATGACGGTTCAATATCCTTACTCCCTGTTTCTGGAGGAATAGGAGGCTATACTTATCAATGGGATAATACAGTATCTCTACCGAATGGAGCTACAACATCCTCTGTTAATAATTTATTAGCTGGAACATATGGAGTTACCATTACTGATGCTAATGGGTGTGATACTACTCTGGCAGTTTTGGTTACTCAACCATCTCAATTACAAAATGATTTCACCATTAATGATGTTTTATGTTATGGTGATGCTACTGGTTCAATTACACCAATTACATCTGGAGGTACTCAAAATTATTCATACAATTGGGGAGGAATTAATCCGTTAGCAATTTCTTCAGGAACTTATACTGTAACAATTGTTGATGCGAATGGTTGTTTAATGCTTGATACAGCTATTGTTGACGAGCCTAATGAGCTTTTATTATCTTTAGAATCGAATATTTATTATGGTGTATCTTCAGTTGGATTACCTTATTTTATAAGTTGTAATGGAGCTAATGATGGTGAAGTTTTAGCTGTTGTAACTGGAGGTTCAGAACCTTATAGCTACCTTTGGACTGATTTGCAAACAACTAATCCAGCTATTTCTTTAAGTGTAGGGCCTATAACTTTGGATGTTACAGATGCAAATGGTTGCCCTGTATCAGAATCAATAATATTAACAGAACCATCTATAATTATTGATAATGCTACTTTAAGTACAAATAGTTATGGTTATGAAGTTAGTTGTTTTGGAGCATCTGATGGTTGGATTTCTCTGAATCCAACTGGAGGCGTTCCTGAAAGTAATGGTTCATATTCTTACAATTGGAATAACTCTATTTCTTTAGATTCTGTTTCTTCAGGCATTACGGCTGGTAACTATTCAGTATCTATTTTAGATGCTAATGGCTGTAGTTACTCATTTAATTACACGTTAATCTCACCTAGTGAAGCATTCAATGCATCAGTTTCTACTTTAAATTATGCTGGGCCTTCTCACCCTCCAGTAAATGTTATTTTCACTGATGCTACAGTTGATAATTTAGGTAATCCTATTTTAGTTAATCATGCTTGGTACTGGTCAAATGATGGGGCTGCTGAACCATTTCCCAATAGTGGATTTCAGAATTTCTCACATATATTTACTGAGGTAGGACCTAATGATGTTTATGTGTTGATTCAGAATGCAAATACTGGTTGTATGGATACTGTAAATTTCATTATAGAAGTTCAGGGTATTAATACAACAACTAATGTATTTTCTCCTAATGGAGATGGTATAAATGATGAGTTCATTTTTGATAAAAATGGAATTAAGGTAATTTCAGTAGAAATTTATAATAGATGGGGATCTCTTGTTATGAACTGGACAGATTTAGAAGAAGGTTGGGATGGAAAAGGGTCTGACGGTCAAGATCTGCCTGATGCGGTTTATTTTTATGTCCTTACTGCAGAAGGAGAAGATGGCCATTATTATGAAAATAAAGGTTCAATAACTCTAATAAGATAATAAAATTTGAAATTAAAGAAAATCCCTGTTTTATAAAACAGGGATTTTCTTTAATAATTAAGATATGAAAAAAATAATTTTTTTAGTTGGACTATTTGGAATTGCTTTACAATCAATAAATGCGCAAATCATTTTAAATAATGACACAACAGTTTGTGGTGTGCAAAGTTTTGATCTATTTGCTATAAGTGCAGATGTAGATTCTTTGGTGACAGATGATGTTTATACAGATGTTGTTGATTTAGGATTCAACTTTGATTTTTATGGTAATACATATAATAAAATGTTAATTTCATCTAATGGATATGTTACTTTTGATACCACAAATGCCGCTGGATATTCTCCATGGGCAATTGGTAATCCTATTCCAAATCCAGGAGTTGAACCAGAGGATGCTATTATGGTTACTTGGCAAGATACTGATCCAAATTGGGGCGGAGCAATATATTTTGGTTCTTTTGGCCAATCCCCAAATAAAGTATATGTAGTTACTTGGTGTGCTATTCCAATGTTTTCATGTAATCAATTGATTTATACATCTCAGTTACGAATGTATGAAGGGTCAAATAAAATTGAGATGTATTTGCAAGATAAACCTATTTGTTTAACATGGAATGGGGGGGCTGGGATTCAAGGTACAGTTGATGCTACATCTACTAATTTTGATATCGTAACAGATCCTACTTTATTGCTCCCTAGAAATTTTCCTACTCCTTGGACAGCAACTAATGAAGCGTGGGAGTTTATTCCAAATGGGATTACTTCATTTACAATTAATCCAATACCTTTTGTTGTTGTTGCTGCAGGAAATACTACCTGGACTGATGCAAATGGGAATATTTTAGGTGTAGGTCATAATGTTAATGTAAATCCTACTACTACTACTACTTATTACGCCACTATGCAATCTCAGTGTTCAGGTACTATAGTTGATTCGATTACTATTACAGTTGCGTCATTAATTTCTTCTAATATTTTTTCTACTGCTGCTACGTGTTTAGGTAATGATGCTACTCTTACAGTTGTTCCAGATTTAAATACTACACAACCTCCGTGGAATATTTCATTGCTAGATGCAAATGGTATGCCTGTTCAAACACAAAATAATGTATTGAATACCCATACCTTTACTGGATTATTACCTGGTAATTACATTGTAAATGTTGTAGAGCCAATATCAGGATGTTCCGGTTCTAATAATGCTGTTGTTAATCAAATTCCTATTGTTTTAACTTTATCTACATCTGCATATAATGTCAATTGTTATAATGGAGCTGATGGTAAGATTTCTGCTGTTGCACAAAATGGTGTATTACCATATCAATTTTATATTGATGGTATTTTAAATACTAATCCTTACCCTATTGATAGTGTGTTTTCAAATTTAATTCATGGAACTTATATTATTTCAGTAGTTGATGGTAATAATTGTATGCAAAGAGATACGGTACATATTACTGAGCCATCTAAACCTTTACAAGCTTTAATATCTTCTAAAACTGCGTTGTGCGATCAGGACAGTACTGGGCTTAGTGTTGCTTATGCTGTTGGGGGTACTGGCCCGTATAATTATTTATGGTATAGTTCTGTAGGAGGCGCTCCTTCATCTATTATTAGTTATACGGATACTGCTTTCGGTTTAAGTTCGGGTATTTATTTTATAGAAATTACAGATGCTAATGGTTGTGATACTGTAAGTAGTATTCAAGTATTATCTCCTAATACTCCTTTATTTAGTACTACTCAAGTTGGTCCGGTAATCTGTAAGGGAGATTTTAGTGGTTATTTAATTGCTGATGCTGGAGGTGGTTTTGCTCCTTATACTTATACTTGGTCCACTTCTTTATCTGGTGTTATTCAGACTTCTTCAGGTGCTTATAATACAGATACATTACATGATCTTTCTTCAGGCATTTATTTATTGGATATTGTAGATCATTTTGGATGTACTATTTCTCAGACGAGTCATACTGTTAATGAACCTATTCAACCTTTAGTTATAGACACTATTTATTTGATTGATTCTATCGCTTGTTTTGGAGATAATGATGGTAGAGCCTTAGGAGTTAAGAGTGGTGGTGATCCTTCTTATATTTACTTATGGGATAATGGTGAATCTACTTTATTGGCTGATCATCTTACGTCTGGTTATCATACGTTAAGTGTTGTTGATGATAGAGGTTGTGAGGTTATGGATAGTATTTATATTCCTGAGAGTTCTGAAATCATTTCTTCTTTAATTATAGAAGAATCTATTTCTTGTTATAGTTCTACTAATGGAATTGTATCAGTTAGTACTGTTGGAGGCTATCCTTTATATTTATATTCTTGGAGTAATAATCAGCCTTTAGATACGGGTATTGTTGATACTGCTTTTGGGTTAAGTTATGGTGTTTATTCTTTAACAACTGAGGATTCTTTGGGTTGTTCAGTGGTTGATAGTGTTTATTTATCTGAGCCAGGTTTATTAACCATGGAGGCACAGGAGTTATCCTGGATTTCTTGTAATGGTATTTCAGATGGTTTAGCTTTTTCAGCTGCCTATGGAGGTACTTTGCCTTATACTTTTGTTTGGGATAATAATCAGGTAGGAGATACAGTTAATACTTTATCTCCAGGTTTACATACTGTTATTGTAACAGATGCCAGGGGATGTGTTGCTTCTGATACTGTTCTTATACATGAGCCACCATTGTTAACGGTGGATATTAGTGTTTTAGATTCTGTTTATTGTAATGGTGTTAATACGGGTAGTTTAGCGACTTATGTTTTAGGAGGAACTCCTTTTGTTGGGACTTCATCATTATACACTTATTTATGGGATGATGCTCTGCAAGCTTCTCAAACAACAGCAATAGCTACTAATTTATCAGCAGACATATACACTGTAGTAGTGACTGATTTTAGAGGTTGTATCGCAACAGCAATGGCAGATATTACTAGTGTGACGAATACTATGAGTGTATCAGCTGTTTATGAGAATGTTAGCTGTTATGGTTCGGCAGATGGCTTAGCTTCAGCAGTTGCTTTAGGGGGTCATTCTCCTTATGTTTATTCTTGGGTTGGTAATGGTGTATCATTAGGTAATATGGATGCGATTAATAATTTATCAGCGGGGACTTATTCTGTTAGTGTTTCAGATACAAATAATTGCACTAAAAATACGAGTGTTGATATTATTGAGCCTTTAGAGATTTTATTTGATCTTGCTGGTTCTTTAGATGAGAGTTGTGTTGGATCTTGTGATGGATTAATCTTTATAGATTCTTTATCAGGAGGAACCTCTCCTTATTTTGCTTTACTAACTAATAATCTTACAGGATTAGTTACTCAACACGCTATACAATTAGATAATATATTAGATGTATGTTCTGGAGATTACACTGTAAGTTTGACTGATGCTAATGAGTGTTCTTCATCGGTATTGTTTAGTGGTAATAATCAAGCAATAATTAATTCTGTAGTAACATTACCTACCCCTTCTATTTCATTATTAAATTCGATATTATGTTTTGGTGCAAGTACAGGTGAGTTAGTAGTATCTTTAGCAAATACTAATTATACTTATATTTGGGAAAACTTATCTAATCCTGGTGTAGTATTAAGTTCTTCTGATACGCTCTCTAATCTCTTTTCAGGAGATTACATAGTTACTGTTCAGTATACAGATAGTTTAGGTCAATTATTAATAGGATGTAATGTTAGTTCATCTGCTTACACTCTTAGTGATGGGGATGAGATTATCATAACAGAGACTTTACATACGGATGTTTTGTGTAATGGAGATAATACAGGTGCGATTAGTATTTTTGCTTCAGGGGGTTCTGGTGCAAATTATACTTATACTTGGAATCCTTCTCAGCTTACAAATACTACAATTGTCAATTTACTGGCAGGTAATTATACGCTTACGATAGAGGATGCTAATAATTGTGAGCAGAGTTCAGTGTTTACAATTGTAGAGCCACCAGTTTTAACTGCAAATATCACTCAGAATGGTTATGTATTAACAGCAAGCAGCCCTACAGGTGGTGTTGTTCCTTATTCTTATTCTTGGAGAGAACAGAGTCAGCCTACTATTCATTTACAAGGGGGTATCACGTATAATGTTTATAGTGCAGGAACATATTATGTTCTAGTAACAGATGGGAATGGTTGTATGATAGAGTCAAATAGTTTTGAATATGATACGCCATTATCAATAGATGAATCAACATTAATTAGTTTAAGTATTTATCCTAATCCATTTAAAGAGGAGACGACAGTTGATTTTGGAAGAATGGTAGAACAGGCAAGTGTTAGAGTAGTTGATGTGTTTGGTAAGTTAATAGAGGAGCATAGTGTTACAAACACAGATAAACACGTTCTAAAAAGAGAAAATAAAGCAAGTGGTATCTACTTTATGGAAATTGAGGTAGAACAGAAAGAGAAAGCAATTTATAAACTGATTATAGAGTAAAAATACAAACCCAAAAAAAGAAAAAAGGTGCTATTTGTTTAGTGCCTTTTTTATTTTTATAATATTTGAATAGCTAAGATTCTAATTTTAATAGATTGTTAAACTTTTTTAATTTTGTAGGTTTGTAGAAAATATCAATTCCATGAAAAATATATTTAGCTTTTCTTTTCTAATTATATTAAGTTTTGTTCAGCTTAATGCACAAATTATTATTGATAATACTGCCCCTTATGATAATCCAACTTGGTTAGTTAACAATGTATTATTGGGTGGAGGGATCACAACTTCTAACCATTCCTATCAGGGCGATTCAGTTCAAATAGGGTGGTTTGATGCATCTAACACTAATCTTGGTATTGATAGTGGAATTGTTATGGCTACAGGTGATATTTACGCTCTTGATCCTCTTGTTGGTGGTGGTTTTCCATTGTTAACAAATTTGATAACTGATCCTGATTTATTAGCTGTTGCCAATACTGTTCCAGGTATGATTGGTCAAACTTTTACAGTTTCTTCTATTAATGATGTAGCTGTTTTAGAGTTTGATTTTATACCCACTTCTGATTCCTTAAGATTTAGATATGTATTTGGTTCTCAAGAATATTTTGGATTTGAAAATACTCAATATAATGATGTTTTCGGTTTCTTTCTCTCAGGTCCAGGAATTGCAGGTCCTTGGACAGCACCTGCTATACATCCTAATGGATCAATAAATCTAGCGGTTGTTCCAAATACAAATCCACCTTTACCTATTACTATTTCTTCAATTAATAGTATTACTCCAATTAATCAACAATATTTTGTTCCTAATCAGGGGACAGGTTTAGATACGATTGCTGATGCTGATGGTTTTACTACTGTACTTACAGCACGAGCTTTAGTGCAATGTGGCGAAACGTATCATATTCGTTTAGCTATTGCAGATGGCTCTGATCAAGGTTTAAGTTCTTATGTTTGGTTGGATGGAGGAAGTTTCTTTTCTCCATCTCTTTCTGTTACTGATGATTTAGGTATTGATTCTAATTATATGAATATAGCATGCAAGCCTGATATTACATTAACTGCCAGTGGTGGCAACGGTGTGGTTTATCAGTGGGTTGATCAAAATGGTAATATTATTAGTACTGATTCATCAGTAATTGTAGGAGTTGGGAACTATGTAGTTTCTGCAAGTTCAGCAGGCTGTTCTCTTTTTTCTGATACATTAAGAGTTATTTCAGTTTCTGACTCTCTACCTCCAACCACTTTAAATTGTGTTTGGGAAGAAGATGGGGATATGTATTTTGATTGGGATCATCCTGTCGGATCTTCTAGTACAACTGTATATAATATTATGGGTTCGCAGAATATTGGAAGTACATATTCCTTAATTTCAGGAGTTTCTTATCCAATTGATATGTATGCTCATCCTATTTCAAATATTCCTGCAAATATTCAATTTTATTATGTAACGACAGCTTCTACTTGTGCTCAAGATATTATTTCATCAGATACTTTAGCGCCTATCCAATTAGAGATTAGTTCTACTAATGTAAATTGTTGGGATGATTCAGATGGTCGTATTGCTATTAATATGCTTAGCAATGTGATTACACCTTTCACCTATATTTTAGATGGCATTCCTAATCCTCTTCCATTTCCTGCTGATAGTATTTTTTCTGGTTTGAGTATAGGGACTTATTCTTTAACCATTACAGATAGCGCTTCTTGTTATATTAATGAGCAGATTACTATTACAGCTCCTAATTCTCCTTTACAGAGTTTAACTGCTGGCGATATTGGTCTTTGTCCTTCAGATAGCACATCTATTTCTGTTGCTTATGCTGTTGGGGGTACTGGCCCGTATAATTATTTATGGTATAGTTCTGTAGGAGGCGCTCCTTCATCTATTATTAGTTATACGGATACTGCTTTCGGTTTAAGTTCGGGTATTTATTTTATAGAAATTACAGATGCTAATGGTTGTGATACTGTAAGTAGTATTCAAGTATTATCTCCTAATACTCCTTTATTTAGTACTACTCAAGTTGGTCCGGTAATCTGTAAGGGAGATTTTAGTGGTTATTTAATTGCTGATGCTGGAGGTGGTTTTGCTCCTTATACTTATACTTGGTCCACTTCTTTATCTGGTGTTATTCAGACTTCTTCAGGTGCTTATAATACAGATACATTACATGATCTTTCTTCAGGCATTTATTTATTGGATATTGTAGATCATTTTGGATGTACTATTTCTCAGACGAGTCATACTGTTAATGAACCTATTCAACCTTTAGTTATAGACACTATTTATTTGATTGATTCTATCGCTTGTTTTGGAGATAATGATGGTAGAGCCTTAGGAGTTAAGAGTGGTGGTGATCCTTCTTATATTTACTTATGGGATAATGGTGAATCTACTTTATTGGCTGATCATCTTACGTCTGGTTATCATACGTTAAGTGTTGTTGATGATAGAGGTTGTGAGGTTATGGATAGTATTTATATTCCTGAGAGTTCTGAAATCATTTCTTCTTTAATTATAGAAGAATCTATTTCTTGTTATAGTTCTACTAATGGAATTGTATCAGTTAGTACTGTTGGAGGCTATCCTTTATATTTATATTCTTGGAGTAATAATCAGCCTTTAGATACGGGTATTGTTGATACTGCTTTTGGGTTAAGTTATGGTGTTTATTCTTTAACAACTGAGGATTCTTTGGGTTGTTCAGTGGTTGATAGTGTTTATTTATCTGAGCCAGGTTTATTAACCATGGAGGCACAGGAGTTATCCTGGATTTCTTGTAATGGTATTTCAGATGGTTTAGCTTTTTCAGCTGCCTATGGAGGTACTTTGCCTTATACTTTTGTTTGGGATAATAATCAGGTAGGAGATACAGTTAATACTTTATCTCCAGGTTTACATACTGTTATTGTAACAGATGCCAGGGGATGTGTTGCTTCTGATACTGTTCTTATACATGAGCCACCATTGTTAACGGTGGATATTAGTGTTTTAGATTCTGTTTATTGTAATGGTGTTAATACGGGTAGTTTAGCGACTTATGTTTTAGGAGGAACTCCTTTTGTTGGGACTTCATCATTATACACTTATTTATGGGATGATGCTCTGCAAGCTTCTCAAACAACAGCAATAGCTACTAATTTATCAGCAGACATATACACTGTAGTAGTGACTGATTTTAGAGGTTGTATCGCAACAGCAATGGCAGATATTACTAGTGTGACGAATACTATGAGTGTATCAGCTGTTTATGAGAATGTTAGCTGTTATGGTTCGGCAGATGGCTTAGCTTCAGCAGTTGCTTTAGGGGGTCATTCTCCTTATGTTTATTCTTGGGTTGGTAATGGTGTATCATTAGGTAATATGGATGCGATTAATAATTTATCAGCGGGGACTTATTCTGTTAGTGTTTCAGATACAAATAATTGCACTAAAAATACGAGTGTTGATATTATTGAGCCTTTAGAGATTTTATTTGATCTTGCTGGTTCTTTAGATGAGAGTTGTGTTGGATCTTGTGATGGATTAATCTTTATAGATTCTTTATCAGGAGGAACCTCTCCTTATTTTGCTTTACTAACTAATAATCTTACAGGATTAGTTACTCAACACGCTATACAATTAGATAATATATTAGATGTATGTTCTGGAGATTACACTGTAAGTTTGACTGATGCTAATGAGTGTTCTTCATCGGTATTGTTTAGTGGTAATAATCAAGCAATAATTAATTCTGTAGTAACATTACCTACCCCTTCTATTTCATTATTAAATTCGATATTATGTTTTGGTGCAAGTACAGGTGAGTTAGTAGTATCTTTAGCAAATACTAATTATACTTATATTTGGGAAAACTTATCTAATCCTGGTGTAGTATTAAGTTCTTCTGATACGCTCTCTAATCTCTTTTCAGGAGATTACATAGTTACTGTTCAGTATACAGATAGTTTAGGTCAATTATTAATAGGATGTAATGTTAGTTCATCTGCTTACACTCTTAGTGATGGGGATGAGATTATCATAACAGAGACTTTACATACGGATGTTTTGTGTAATGGAGATAATACAGGTGCGATTAGTATTTTTGCTTCAGGGGGTTCTGGTGCAAATTATACTTATACTTGGAATCCTTCTCAGCTTACAAATACTACAATTGTCAATTTACTGGCAGGTAATTATACGCTTACGATAGAGGATGCTAATAATTGTGAGCAGAGTTCAGTGTTTACAATTGTAGAGCCACCAGTTTTAACTGCAAATATCACTCAGAATGGTTATGTATTAACAGCAAGCAGCCCTACAGGTGGTGTTGTTCCTTATTCTTATTCTTGGAGAGAACAGAGTCAGCCTACTATTCATTTACAAGGGGGTATCACGTATAATGTTTATAGTGCAGGAACATATTATGTTCTAGTAACAGATGGGAATGGTTGTATGATAGAGTCAAATAGTTTTGAATATGATACGCCATTATCAATAGATGAATCAACATTAATTAGTTTAAGTATTTATCCTAATCCATTTAAAGAGGAGACGACAGTTGATTTTGGAAGAATGGTAGAACAGGCAAGTGTTAGAGTAGTTGATGTGTTTGGTAAGTTAATAGAGGAGCATAGTGTTACAAACACAGATAAACACGTTCTAAAAAGAGAAAATAAAGCAAGTGGTATCTACTTTATGGAAATTGAGGTAGAACAGAAAGAGAAAGCAATTTATAAACTGATTATAGAGTAAAAATACAAACCCAAAAAAAGAAAAAAGGTGCTATTTGTTTAGTGCCTTTTTTATTGGGTGTGAAGTTTGACTTAAAAAGGAATAATACTAACACCCGTTTGTTAGAATAAAATCAGAATTTTAGAATAGGTGAAAAAAAAATAATGCGATTTCAATTTTAATCAATAAATTACTATATTTGCCGCCCATTTTAGTAAAGATATAATATGCCAACAATACAGCAATTAGTAAGAAAAGGAAGAACGAATATACAGAAAAAAAGTAAATCGTTAGCTTTAAAAAGCTGCCCTCAAAGAAGGGGGGTATGCACTAGGGTTTACACAACAACACCTAAAAAACCAAACTCTGCGCTTAGAAAAGTAGCAAGGGTGAGATTAACAAATGGTAATGAAGTAAATGCTTACATTGGAGGGGAGGGACATAATCTTCAAGAATACTCTGTAGTATTAGTAAGAGGAGGAAGAGTAAAAGATTTGCCAGGAGTAAGATATCACATCGTTAGAGGTGCTTTAGATACTTCAGGGGTAAGTGAAAGAACCCAGAGACGATCAAAATATGGGGCTAAGAAACCTAAGAAATAATACATAAATAAGTAATGAGAAAGAAAAAAGCCAAGAAAAGAATTTTATTAGCAGACCCAAAGTTTGGTAGTGTAACCGTAACAAGGTTTGTAAATAATCTAATGTTAGACGGTAAAAAGAATACTGCTTTTAAAGTATTTTATACCGCTTTAGATAGTATTGCGGCTAAAATTGAAGAGGAAGAAGCGTTAGTAGTGTTTGAAAAAGCATTAGAAAATGTAATGCCTCATGTTGAAGTAAGATCAAGAAGAATTGGAGGGGCGACTTTCCAAATTCCTCATCCTGTAAGAGAGGACAGAAGAGTTTCTTTAGGAATGAAGTGGATGATTACTGCCGCAAGAAAAAGAAATGAAAAAACTATGGATGCTAAGTTGTCAGCAGAATTGATGGCTGCTTTTAAGGAGGAAGGTACTGCTTATAAGAAAAAGCAAGATGTGCATAGAATGGCAGAAGCAAATAAGGCGTTTTCACACTTTAGATTTTAATTAGAAATGGCTAAAAATTTAAATTACACAAGAAATATTGGTATTGCAGCTCATATTGATGCTGGAAAAACCACTACTACAGAAAGGATTCTTTATTATGGAGGAGTTTCTCATAAAATTGGAGAGGTACATGATGGTGCTGCTACAATGGATTGGATGGAGCAAGAACAGGAAAGAGGAATCACGATTACTTCTGCAGCTACTACTTTAACTTGGGGATATAGAGGAACTGATTATCATGTGAACATTATTGATACTCCTGGTCACGTAGATTTTACAGTTGAAGTAAATAGATCATTAAGGGTATTAGATGGCTTAGTTTTCTTATTTTCTGCTGTTGATGGTGTTGAGCCGCAATCAGAAACTAACTGGAGATTAGCTGATAATTATAATGTCCCAAGAATTGGTTTTGTAAATAAAATGGACCGTCAAGGTGCTGACTTTTTAAATGTTTGTCGTCAAGTAAAAGAGATGTTAGGTTCTCACGCATTGCCTTTGCAAATACCAATTGGAGCAGAAGAGACATTTAAGGGTGTTGTTGATCTAATCAATTTTAAAGGGATTGTTTGGAATGAAGATGATCATGGAATGACTTTTAAAGAAGTTGAGATTCCTGCTGATATTATTGATGAAGCAAGAGGTTACAGAGGTAAGTTGTTAGAAGCTGTAGCTGAATTTGATGAATCATTAATGGAAAAATATTTTGAAGATGAAAATTCATTAACTGAAGCTGAGATTTTAGCAGCTTTAAGAGAAGCTACTATTTCTGGGAAGGTAATTCCTATGATGTGTGGTTCAGCATTTAAAAACAAAGGTGTACAAGCAATGTTGGATATGGTAATGGAAATCCTGCCTTCTCCACTTGATGTTGAATCAATTATAGGAGTAAATCCTGAATCAGATGCTGAGGAAAGTAGAAGGCCTTCTGTTGAAGCCCCTTTTGCTGCTTTAGCTTTTAAAATTGCAACTGACCCTTACGTTGGTCGTTTATGTTTTACAAGAGCGTATTCAGGAGTTTTGAATCAAGGTACTTTTATTTTGAATACAAGAACTGGTAAAAAGGAGAGAATTTCTCGTATTTATCAAATGCATGCAAATAAGCAAAATCAAATTGATAGTTTAGAGGCTGGAGATATTGCAGCTTTAGTAGGCTTTAAAGATATTAAAACAGGAGATACTTTATGTGATTTAAAAAATCCTATTGTATTGGAATCTATGGATTTCCCTGATCCAGTAATTGGTATTGCTATTGAGCCAAAAACTCAAAAGGATTTAGATAAATTAGGAGTTTCTTTAGGCAAGTTAGCCGAAGAGGACCCTACATTTACAGTAAAGACTGATGAAGATTCGGGGCAAACAATTATTTCGGGAATGGGTGAGCTTCATCTGGAGATTATAATGGATAGATTGAAAAGAGAATTTGGTGTTGATTGTAACGAAGGGGCGCCTCAAGTAGCATACAAAGAATGTATTACTAGTGCAGTTGATCACAGAGAAGTGTTTAAAAAACAATCTGGTGGTAGAGGTAAATTTGCTGATATAAAATTTGAGCTATCTCCTGTTGATGCTGATTTTGAAGGTGAAGGTTTGCAGTTTGAAAATGAAATTAAAGGGGGTAATATCCCTAAAGAATTTATTCCTTCAGTTGAAAAAGGATTTAAAATGGCCATGGTTAATGGTGTATTGGCTGGTTTCCCATTGAACACAATGAAAGTAAGATTGTATGATGGTTCTTATCACGATGTAGATTCTGATGCGTTATCATTTGAATTGTGTGCTAAGATTGCATTTAAAGTAGCTGCAAAACAAGCTTCCCCTAAGATTCTTGAACCAATTATGAAATTATCAGTTATTACCCCAGAAATAAATATGGGAGACGTAATTGGAGATTTAAATAGAAGAAGGGGGCAAGTTGAAGGGATGGATGATAAAGGAGGAGCGAAAGTTGTAACAGCAAAAGTACCATTATCAGAAATGTTTGGATACATTACGGATTTAAGAACAATTACTTCTGGTCGAGCAACATCTACAATGGAATTCTTTGATTTTATTGAAGCACCAAAAAATATTTCAGAAGAAATAATTAAGAAAATTAAAGGAGAATAATTAATATAGCTATGGCACAGAAAGTTAGAATAAAATTAAAATCGTTTGATCATACATTAGTAGATCAATCAGCTGAGAAAATCGTTAAAACTGTAAAAAGCTCAGGAGCAATTGTTAGTGGTCCAATTCCATTACCAACGCACAAAAAAATATTTACAGTATTGCGTTCGCCTCATGTTAACAAGCAAGCAAGAGAGCAGTTCCAATTAGCTAACCATAAAAGATTAATGGATATCTATAGTTCGTCATCAAAAACAATTGATGCATTGATGAAGTTAGAATTGCCAAGTGGAGTTCATGTTGAAATTAAAGTAATTTAAAAAAGAAAAAGATGCCAGGTTTAATAGGTAAAAAAATAGGAATGACATCTACCTTCTCTGAAGAAGGTAAAAATATTCCATGTACAATATTAGAAGTAGGACCTTGTAAAGTCACACAAGTTAAAACGGAAGAAATTGATGGCTATAACGCTATTCAATTAGGTTTTGCTGATCAAAAAGAAAGTAGAGTTTCAAAAGCTGCTTTAGGTCATTTTAAAAAATCGGATTCAACCCCTTTTAAAAAATTAATTGAATTCCCAGCAGATTCTGATGTTGCATTAGGCGAGGTAGTGAATGTTGATATTTTTGAAAAAGATGATTTTGTAACTGTAACAGGTACTTCTAAAGGTAAGGGTTTCCAGGGGGTAGTTAAGCGTCATAATTTTAGAGGAGTTGGTGATGCAACTCACGGACAGCACAACAGATTGCGTGCTCCAGGTTCTATTGGCGCAGCTTCTTATCCAGCAAGAGTATTCAAAGGAATGCGTATGGCTGGTCAAATGGGTAATGAAAGAATTAAAGTTGAAAACTTACAAGTATTAAGAGTTTTAGTAGATAAAAATATGATAATAGTTAAAGGAGCTGTTCCTGGAGCTAATAATTCATACATAATAATAGAGAAATAATGAAATTAGCAGTACATAGTATGAAAGGAAAAGAAACTTCTAAGAAAGTTGATTTAAGTACAGATGTGTTTGGTGTTGAACCAAATGATCATGCAATTTATTTAGATGTCAAGCAGTATTTAGCAGCTCAAAGATCTGGTACTCATAAAGCAAAAGAAAGATCAGACGTTAAGGGTAGCAGAAGAAAGCTTAGAAAACAAAAAGGAAGTGGTGCTGCCAGAGTTGGTGATATCAAGAATCCATTGTTTAGAGGAGGAGGTAGAGTATTTGGACCTAGACCAAGAAAATATGACCTTAAAATAAATAAAAAAGTGAAGCGTTTAGCACGTAAATCAGCTCTATCTTACATGGCTAAGGAGAAGAATATTATTGTATTAGAGGACTTCTCTTTTGATGCTCCTAAGACTAAATCTTATATGGATTTCTTAAACAACTTTGATCAATTAGATAATAAAACGTTATTAGTGCTTGCTGAGTCAAATAAAAATATATTTTTGTCATCCCGTAATTTAAGTAAGGCGAAGGTGGTATTAGCTTCAGGATTAAACACTTACGATGTAATGAATGCTAATAAATTGATGGTTATGGAATCATCAATCAATGAAATTGAAAAGAATCTTTAAGTGATGAGTATTATAAAAAAACCGGTAATTACCGAAAAAATGACAGATGCAAGCGAAAAATATAATCGTTTTGCTTTTGTTGTAGATAGAAAGGCAAATAAGATTGAAATCAAAAAAGCTGTTGAAGAAATGTTTGATGTAGCGGTTGATTCAGTTAGAACTATGATTTGTATAGGAAAGAAAAGAGCAAGAGGAACTAAATCTGGTATGATTGTAGGAATGACAGCTACTTACAAAAAGGCAATAGTAACTTTAGCTGAAGGTGAGTCTATAGATTTTTATAGTAACATTTAATAAGATAAAAATGGCATTAAGAAAATTTAACCCAACAACTCCAGGTCAAAGACATAAGGTAGCAATTACTTTTGATGAGATTACTGCTGCTAGACCAGAGAAAAGTTTATTAGTTAAAAAGAATAGATCAGGAGGTAGAAATGATACTGGTAAGATGACTATTGAGAATATCGGTGGTGGTCATAAGAAAAGATACAGAATAATTGATTTCAAAAGAAATAAATTTGGTATCCCTGCGAAAGTTGCTACTATCGAATATGATCCAAACAGAACTGCTAATATTGCATTACTGCATTATGTTGATGGTGAAAAAAGATATATGATTGCTCCTGCAGGATTAGAAGTTGGGATGGAAGTTATTTCATCAAAAGAAGCAGCAATTAAGGTTGGAAATACTTTACCTCTAAGTGAATTACCTTTAGGTACTGTAATTCATAATATTGAATTAAAACCAGGGCAAGGAGCTATTTTAGTAAGAAGTGCGGGTTCGTATGCGCAACTTATGGCTAAAGACGGTAATTATGCTACTGTTAAATTAGCATCATCAGAAATAAGAAGAATTTTAGTTACTTGTTTAGCTACTATTGGTTCGGTTTCTAATCCCCAACATCAATTACAAGTTTCGGGTAAAGCAGGAAGAAGCAGGTGGCAAGGTAGAAGACCAAATGTAAGAGCAACAATTAAAAATCCAGTTGATCATCCAATGGGTGGTGGTGAAGGGAAGCATTCAGGTGGTATCCCAAGAAATAAAAATGGTGTCCCTGCTAAAGGATTTAAAACAAGAAATAAGAAAAAACTTTCTGATAAGTATATAATTGAAAGAAGAAAAAAGAAATAATTTATGGCTAGATCGTTAAAAAAAGGACCATTTATACATTATAAATTACAGAAGAAGGTTGATGTAATGAATGAGTCAGGAAAAAATTCAGTAATTAAAACTTGGTCAAGAGCATCTATGATATCTCCTGATTTCGTTGGGAAAACTATTGCAGTGCATAATGGAAGACAATTTATTCCTGTTTTTGTAACTGAGAATATGGTAGGGCATAAATTAGGTGAGTTTTCTCCAACAAGGACTTATAGAGGTCATGGAACTAATAGAAAAAGATAAGTAAATGGGAGCTAGAAAAAGAATAAAAGCAGACGCAATGAAGGAAGCAAGAAAGAAAATTGCTTTTGCTAAATTGAATAATTGTCCAACTTCACCAAGAAAAATGAGATTGGTAGCTGACTTAATTAGAGGATTAGATGCTGATAAGGCTTTAGCAGAATTAAAGTTGAATCCAAAAGAAGCTTCAGGAAGAATGGAGAAACTTTTGTTATCAGCTTTAGCTAACTGGGAAACTAAAAATGAAGGAAAAAGAATGGATGAAGCTAATCTTTATGTTTCTGAAATTACAGTGGATGGTGGAAGAATGTTGAAACGAGTTCAACCAGCTCCACAAGGTAGAGCACACAGAATTAGAAAAAGATCTAACCATGTTACTTTAGTGGTAGATAGTAAACAAATAGACACAAAAGAATAGTATGGGACAAAAGACAAACCCAATTGGGAATAGATTAGGTATCATCAGAGGATGGGAATCAAACTGGTATGGTGGTAATAATTTTGGTGAAAAATTAGTAGGGGATGCTAAAATTAGAAAGTACTTAAAAGTAAGATTGGCAAAAGGAAGTGTTTCTAAAATTGCTATTGAAAGAACGCTTAAGCTAATAACTATTACTATTCATACTGCTCGTCCTGGTATTATAATTGGTAAAGGAGGACAAGAAGTTGAAACTTTAAAAGAGGAAATTAAAAAAATTACGAATAAAGATATTCAGATTAACATCTTTGAAGTAAAAAGACCAGAACTTGAAGCTACTTTAGTTGCAGATAGTATTGCTAAACAAGTTGAAGGTAGAATTTCTTATAAGAGAGCGACTAAAATGGCGATCGCATCTACAATGAGAATGGGGGCTGAAGGAATTAAGGTTCAAATTTCTGGTAGATTGAATGGAGCAGAGATGGCTCGTTCAGAAATGATGAAAGATGGAAGAACGCCATTACATACTTTTAGAGCTGATATTGATTATGCTTTAGCTGAAGCTCATACTCAGTATGGTGTTATTGGAATTAAAATATGGATTTGTAGAGGTGAGATTTATGGTAAGCCCGACTTAATGTTACACTTCAAAGCTCCTAAGAAAAAAGCAGGCGGAGGAAAATCAAATAATAGAAGAAGATAGTTTTTAGAACTTAGAATAGAATTAAGAAATGTTACAACCAAAGAAAACAAAATTCAGAAAGATGCAAAAGGGCAAGATGAAAGGAAATGCTCAAAGAGGTAATTTATTATCTTTTGGATCCTATGGAATTAAGGCACTTGAAGAATGTTGGATGACTGCTCGTCAGATTGAAGCAGCCCGTATTGCAGTTACTCGTCATATGAAAAGACAAGGTCAAGTTTGGATTAGAATATTTCCTGACAAACCAATCACTAAAAAACCTGCAGAGGTAAGGATGGGTAAGGGAAAAGGAGCTCCAGAATATTGGGCGGCAACAATAAGTCCTGGTAGAATGCTCTTTGAATGTGACGGAGTAGATATGAAGACAGCAAAAGAGGCCCTTAGATTAGCAGCACAAAAATTGCCAATTAAAACTAAATTTGTAATCAGAAGAGATTTACAAAACTAATAAAAGATGAAAGCACAAGTATTAACAGATATCCCAGAAAATGAACTTCGAGAACTTTTAGCTACTGAAAGAGAGAAGCTAATTAAAATGAAAATGAATCATGCTGTTTCTCCAATGGAGAACCCTTTGCAAATTAAATTTACTAGAAAAGCAATTGCAAGAGTGATGACAGAAATTTCAAAAAGAAGAAATACTTCAAAATAATAAAGATGGAAAGAAATTTAAGAAAAGAAAGAATTGGTGTAGTTACCTCAAACAAAATGGAGAAATCTATTGTTGTTTCTATCGAAAGAAAGGTAAAACACGCACTTTATGGGAAGTTCCTTAAAAAAACTTCAAAGTTTGTTGCTCATGATGAGAAAAACTCTTGTAATGAGGGTGATACTGTGAAAATTATGGAAACAAGACCATTGAGTAAGAATAAAAATTGGAGATTAATTGAAATAATCGAAAGAGCTAAGTAAGATGATACAACAAGAATCAAGAATAAAAGTAGCTGACAATAGCGGAGCTAAAGAAATACTTTGTATTAGAGTATTAGGAGGAACTAAAAAGCGTTACGCTTCTGTTGGTGATAAAATTGTAGGTACAGTAAAGCATGCTATGCCTTCAGGAAATATTAAAAAAGGACAGGTTGTAAAAGCTGTTGTAGTAAGAACTAGAAAAGAGGTAAGAAGACTTGATGGATCTTATATTCGTTTTGGTGATAACGCTTGCGTTATTATTGATGAAAACGGACAAATGAAAGGTACTCGTGTATTCGGACCAGTTGCTAGGGAATTACGTGACAATGATTTTATGAAAGTTGTTTCATTAGCACCAGAGGTGTTGTAAATTAAGGAAAATGGCAAAAATTAAAATAAAAAAGAACGATACAGTTATAGTAACTACTGGAAATTCTAAAGGAGTAAAAGGTAAAGTTATTAAAGTTTATCCTACGGAAAATAGAGCAATGGTTGAAGGGGCTAATTTAGCATCAAAGCACACAAAACCAAATGCTGCTAATCCACAAGGAGGAATAGTAAAGCAAGAGGCTAAGATTCATATTTCTAATTTAGTATTGATTGATCCTAAATCAGGAGAAGCTACTAAAGTAGGTAGAAGATTGGATGAGAAGTCAGGTAAAATAGTTAGATATTCTAAGAACTCAGGAGAAGTAATTATATAATGGAATACACACCAAGATTAAAGAAGAAGTACCAAGTTGAGGTTATAAACAACCTTAAAGGGAACTATAAATCAGTAATGCAAGTACCAAAATTAGTTAAGATTTGTCTTAACCAAGGTATTGGAAGTGCAGCATCTGATAAAAAACAAATTGAAGCGGCTCAGAATGAAATGACGATGATTACAGGTCAGAAAGCTGTACTTACTAATTCAACTAAAGATATCTCAAATTTTAAGTTAAGAAAAGGTATGCCCGTTGGTGTAAGGGTAACTTTAAGAGGAGATCAAATGTATGAGTTCTTGGATAGATTTGTTACTTCAACTTTACCAAGGGTTCGTGATTTTAATGGACTTTCTGATAAAGGTTTTGATGGAAGAGGTAATTATACTATGGGTATTAAAGAACAAATTGCTTTCCCTGAGATCAGTATTGATAAGATTAACAAGATAACAGGTATGGATATAACTTTTGTTACTGATACTGATTCAGATGCTGAGGCCTTAGCTTTATTTAAGGAGTTAGGATTGCCATTTAAAAGAAATGATGATGTGGAAAAACAGAGGGAGGCGCAATTAGAAAAAGATAGAAAAGAAGAAAGAAGAGTGGCTGAAGAAACTGCAAAAGCTGAGGCAGTAATAGAAGAAGAGAGCAAAGAAGAAGATAGAAGATCTGCACTTTCTCAAGAAGAAAGAGATCAAGAAGATGTAGATGCTAAAGCAAATGAAGATACAAATTCAGAAGAAAATAAAGATAATAATAAAGATTCAGTTGAGGCTGATACTTCAAAAAATAAATAATTTATGGCAAAAGAATCAATGAAAGCCCGTGAGGTTAAAAGAGCAAAATGTGTTGCAAAATATGCTGATAAAAGAGCTGAATTAAGAGCTGCTGGTGATTATGAAGGATTGCAAAAATTACCTAAAGATGCTTCTCCAGTAAGAATGCACAACAGATGTAAACTTACAGGAAGACCAAAAGGGTATATGAGACAGTTTGGAATTTCTCGTGTTATGTTTAGAGAAATGGCAAACTTTGGATTAATTCCAGGTGTAAAAAAAGCAAGTTGGTAATTTAATAAAGAATAAGAAAAATGTTTACAGATCCAATAGCAGATTATTTAACAAGAGTTAGAAATGCTCAGATGGCAGGACACAAAGTTGTCGAAATTCCTTCATCTAATATGAAAAAATCGATTACGCAAATACTTTACAATAAAGGTTATATTCTTAACTTTAAATTTGAAGAAACTGCTAATAATCAAGGTAATATTAAAGTTGCATTGAAGTATAGTGCGCAAACTAAATTACCAGCAATGAAAAAACTAATAAGAATCAGTAAGCCTGGTTTAAGAAAGTATGCTGATTCAAAAACTTTACCAAGAGTAATTAATGGTTTGGGAATTGCTATTCTTTCTACTTCTAAAGGTGTTATTACTGATAAAGAAGCAAGAAATTTAAATGTTGGTGGTGAAGTTATTTGTCACGTATATTAATAAGATAAAGAAATGTCAAGAATAGGAAACAACCCAATAACAATTGCTGAAGGAGTTACTGTAACTCAGGAAGGTACTGTTATAACGGTAAAAGGAAAATTAGGTGAGCTTTCTCAAGATGTTGACGCAAGTGTTACAGTAACAATTGCTGATAATGTTATTACATGTACAAGAGAGTCCGATCATAAAGATCACAGATCAAAGCACGGTTTGTACAGAGCTTTAATTGCAAATATGATTGAAGGTGTATCTAAAGGATATACTAAAAAGCTTGAATTAAGAGGAGTGGGTTACAGAGCAACAACTCAAGGTCAGAATTTAGATATATCAATAGGATACTCACATAATATAGTATTTGATATTTCAACTAAAATTAAGATTGTAGCTGAAACTGAAAAAGGCAAGGCACCAATCATAACTATTTCAGGATGTGATAAACAATTAGTAGGAGCTGTAGCTGCAAGAATTAGAGCAGAAAGAAAACCTGAGCCATATAAAGGAAAAGGAATTAGGTATGTTGATGAATACGTTAGAAAGAAAGCAGGTAAAACAGCTGCAAGTTAAAATAAGATAATAAGATGACACAATCAAAAAAAGATTCTAGACAAAGAGTAAGGTATGCTATCAGAAAGAAAGTTTCTGGTACTTCTGAAAGACCAAGATTAGCAGTTTTCAGGTCTAATAAGGAAATTTATGCTCAAATTATTGATGATATAAATTCAAATACGCTTGCAGCTGCTTCTTCTAAAGAGGCGAAAGGTACAAAAACTGAACAAGCAGCTATAGTTGGAAAGTTAATTGCTGAAACGGCTAAAAAAGCTGGAGTTGAAACTGTAGTTTTTGATAGAGGAGGGTTTTTATACCATGGTAGAGTAAAAGCATTGGCTGATTCAGCTCGTGAAGCAGGATTAAAATTTTAAGAATTAGATATGTTAAAATTAGCACAAAATAAAAGAGTAACAATTTCTAGTGATATCGAGTTGAAAGACAGATTAGTTGGAATACAAAGAGTAGTAAAGGTTACTAAAGGTGGTAGAACTTTTGGATTTTCAGCTATTGTTGTAGTTGGTGATGAAAAAAGTATTGTTGGTATTGGTTTAGGGAAATCGAAAGATGTTGCTACAGCTATTGCTAAAGGTATTGAAGCTGCCAAAAAGAATTTAGTAAGAATTCCTGTTTTAAAAGGAACAATACCTCACGAACAAGCTGCTAAGTTCAGTGGATCTCAAGTTTTAATTAAGCCAGCATCACATGGTACAGGAGTAAAAGCTGGGGGTGCAATGCGTGCGGTATTAGAAAGTGCTGGAGTGAAAGATGTATTAGCAAAATCTAAAGGATCTTCTAATCCTCATAATTTAGTGAAAGCAACTTTAAAAGCTTTATTAGAATTGAGAGATGCAAGAACAATTGCTATGCAAAGAGGGATAACAATGGATCAAGTATTTAACGGATAATATAGTTAAGAATGGAAAAGATTAAAATTAAACAAGTTAGAAGTAGAATTGGAAGACCAAAAGATCAGAAAAGAACTTTAGATGCTTTAGGATTAAGAAAAATGAATACTGTAGTGGAGCATAATGCAACACCACAAATTTTAGGAATGGTTGATAAAATTAAGCACTTAATAACTTTAGTAGAATAATATTAGATATGGAATTACACAATTTAAAGCCTGCAAAGGGGGCAATTAAAGTTACTAAAAGAGTAGGTAGAGGAGAAGGGTCTAAGAAGGGAGGAACATCTACTAGAGGACATAATGGGCAGAAATCTCGTTCAGGATATTCAAAGAAAATTGGATTTGAGGGGGGACAACAACCTTTACAAAGAAGAGTGCCTAAGTTTGGATTTACAAATCCGAACAGAGTAGAGTATAATGGTGTGAACTTAGATACTATCCAAGCTTTAGTTGATTCAAAAAAATTGAAGGGAACAATAGTAAAACAAGATTTAATGGATAATGGTCTTGTACAAAAAACTGATTTAGTTAAAATTTTAGGTAGAGGTGAATTAACAGCAAAGTTACATATTTCTGTTAATGCATTTTCTGCAACTGCAATAGCTGCTATTGAAAAAGCGGGCGGTACAGCAACTGTTTTAGAAAAGTAAGATGAGAAAATTAATAGATACAATAAAGAATATTTGGGGAATTGAAGATTTGAGAAATCGAATCTTAACTACATTAGGAATTCTAGCTATCTATAGATTAGGTACTTTTGTTGTAATTCCTGGTGTTGATCCGTCACAGCTTGCTGAATTAGAAAAGCAAACTGCAGATGGACTCTTAGGTCTATTAAATATGTTTACAGGGGGCGCATTTTCACAAGCATCTATTTTTGCTTTGGGTATTATGCCTTATATCTCAGCTTCTATTGTAATTCAGTTATTAGGAATGGCTATTCCTTATTTCCAGAAATTACAAAAAGAGGGAGAGAGTGGTAGAAGAAAAATTAATAACATTACGAGATATTTAACAATCTTAATTACTGCAGGACAAGCTCCTGGGTATATTGCTAATTTAAAAGCAACATTGCCTGAGTCAGCTTTCTTATTGCCTGCAGGAGGATTCTGGTTGTCATCAATTATTATATTAGTAACTGGTACTATGTTTGTGATGTGGTTAGGTGAGAAAATTACAGATAGAGGAATTGGTAATGGTATTTCATTATTAATTATGATTGGTATTATTGCTGGTTTACCCCAATCATTAATGCAAGAATTTGTTTCTGCTTTAGGTTCAGCAGGTGGTGGTTTAGTTATATTTTTAGTCGAAATGTTAGCTTTATTATTTGTAATCTTAGTTACTATCCTTTTAGTCCAAGGTACAAGAAGAATTCCTGTACAGTATGCTAAAAGAGTAGTTGGAAATAAACAATACGGAGGAGTAAGACAATTTATTCCTTTAAAAGTAAATGCTGCTGGAGTAATGCCAATCATCTTTGCACAAGCAATTATGTTTGTACCTATAACATTAGTTGGTTTTTCTGAAAATGAGAGTTTACAAGGTGTTGCTGCAGTACTTACTGATTTTGGAGGATTTTGGTACAATTTCATGTTCTTTGTAATGATTGTAATATTTACTTATTTTTATACAGCTATGACGGTTAATCCTAATCAGATGGCTGATGATATGAAAAAGAATGGAGGTTTTATTCCAGGAATAAAACCAGGAAGATCTACTGCTGATTATTTAGATGCTGTGATGTCAAGAATTACTTTTCCAGGATCTTTATTTTTAGGATTGGTAGCTATTTTACCAGCATTTGCTATGGCAGGAGGAATTAATATGCAGTTCGCTCAATTTTATGGCGGAACTTCATTATTAATTTTAGTTGGAGTTATTTTAGATACACTTCAACAAATAGAAAGTCATTTATTAATGCGTCATTATGATGGGTTAATGGATTCAGGAAGGATAAAAGGAAAATCTTCTGGTAATATGATGTAATCATATTGATTTATGATTTATTATAAAACAGAAGAAGAGATAGAGTTAGTAAAAAAAAGTTCTTTACTTGTTGCAAAAACCCATGCTGAAATAGCTGGGCTAATAAAACCAGGAATAACTACCTTAGCATTAGATAAAATTGCTGAAGAGTTTATCAGGGATAACGGAGGAGTTCCAGCCTTTAAAGGTTATGGTGGCTTTCCAAATACTTTATGTATGTCACCTAATGAACAGGTGGTACATGGTATACCCAATGATAGATATCTTGAAAACAGCGAAATTTTATCGGTGGATTGTGGAGTAGTAATGAATGGCTATTATGGTGATTCTGCTTTTACTTATGAAGTAGGAGAAGTAGATACTGAAACAAAACAATTACTTAAAGTTACTAAAGAATCACTTTATAAAGGAATTGAACAAGCAGTTGCTGGCAATAGAATTGGTGATATTGGTTATGCTGTTCAGCAACATGCTGAGAGCTTTGGATATGGTGTAGTTAGAGAATTAGTTGGACATGGTGTAGGTAAAAATCTACATGAAAGTCCTGAAGTTCCTAATTACGGAAGAAGAGGGAAGGGTGTTATGCTTAAAGAAGGATTAATTATTGCAATTGAACCAATGATTAATATGGGCACTAAGCGTATTTTGCAACATAATGATGGATGGACAATAACAACTATTGATAATAAACCATCTGCACATTTTGAACATACAATTGTTGTTCGAAAAGAAAAAGCAGAGATATTATCAAGTTTTGAAGAAATAGAAAAAAAGATAAATGGCTAAACAAGCTAATATAGAGTTGGATGGGACGATAACACAAGCATTGTCAAATGCTATGTTTCGTGTTGAATTAGAAAATGGACATGAGATTGTTGCTCATATATCTGGTAAAATGAGAAAATTTTATATTAAATTATTACCAGGTGATAAAGTGAAAATGGAAATGTCACCATACGATTTAACAAAAGGAAGAATAACATATAGGTACTAATAAAATAAAAAGCAATGAAAGTACGAGCATCAGTAAAAAAAAGAAGTGAAGATTGCAAGGTCGTCAAAAGAAAAGGACGAGTTTATGTAATTAATAAGAAGAACCCAAGGTATAAACAAAGACAAGGTTAATAATGGCAAGAATTAAAGGTATTGATTTACCTAAAAACAAAAGAGGAGTTATTGGATTAACTTATATTTATGGAATTGGACCATCTTTTGCAATGGTAATTTTGGATGAAGCAAATATTTCTCATGATATTAAAGTTCAAGATTGGACGGATTTGCAAACAAATGCAATCAGAACAATTATTGGTGATAGATTTACTGTTGAGGGAGAGTTAAGAGCTGAAACAAAAATGAACATCAAAAGATTGATGGATATTGGATGTTACAGAGGAATTCGTCATAGAATGGGACTTCCTTTAAGAGGACAAAAAACTAAAAATAACTCTAGAACCAGAAAGGGGAAAAGAAAAACAGTTGCAAACAAAAAAATAGCAACTAAATAATATATAGCATGGCTAAAACAACAAAAAAGAATACAGTAAGAGTTGAAGCT
>Ga0257121_1000519_pt1 | contig 32408 bp, 30 predicted proteins | sample SI106_100metaG_FD_190180 | JGI IMG/M metagenome (GOLD analysis project Ga0257121, IMG submission 190180) | Marine microbial communities from Saanich Inlet, British Columbia, Canada - SI106_100 | ecosystem: Environmental > Aquatic > Marine > Inlet | place: Canada: British Columbia | collected...
TGCGCTATCATGTGCAGGATATCTAAGTTTTTCTGATACTTTAAAAATCTTAAGAATAAGAGGAGACGCCATGCAAAACTCAGTTCCTAAAGGACAGGGGGGTATGGTTGCAGTATTAGGTTCAACTGTTGAAACAATCGAAAAAATATTAAAAGATAATGAGCAAAATTTAAGCGCTCAAATTGCCAATGATAACTCTGAAGGTCAAATTGTATTAAGTGGAAAAATAGAAGATTTAGATAAATTAATTATAGTTTTAAAAGAAAAAAATATTAAGAATATCAAATTACCTGTAAGTGCACCTTTTCACTGTAATTTGATGAATAAAGCAACAAACATTATGAGCGAAGAACTAAATAAATTAAACTTTATAAAAGGTGACAATAAACTGATCTCAAACGTTACAGCAAAAGAAATATCAAACACTGACGAGCTTAAGGATTTATTAATTAAACAAATTGAAAATAGAGTTCGATGGAGAGAAAGTGTGATTAATATGATTAATAATGATATAAATCATTTCATTGAAATAGGTCCTGGAAAAGTTTTATCAGGTTTGGTTAAAAGAATTAGCAAGGAAGTAAAAATAGACACTATTAATAATCAAGGAGATATTGAAGGTTTAAAAATATGAGCAATTTAGAAAATAAAAATATCATTGTTACTGGTGCATCGGGTGGAATAGGAAACTCTATAATTAAAAAATTAAATGAATCGGGTGCAAATATTTTGGCTTCTGGAACTAGAATTGAAAAGCTAGAAGAGCTCAAAAAAAATTTTGAAAATATTAAAATATTAAAATTTGACATCTCGCAAAGTGATAAAATTGAAGAGTTTATTGAAAATGCTACTAATGAATTAGGTGGAAGCTTAGATGGTATAGTAAATAATGCTGGAATAACTCAAGATAACCTTGCAATTAGAATGAGCTTGGATGAATGGCAAAAAGTTATAAATATAAACTTAACCTCAACTTTTTTAATGAGTAAATTTGCTATTAAAAAAATGCTTAAAAATAAATCTGGAAAAATTGTAAATATTACTTCTGTAGTAGGCCATACCGGCAATTTAGGACAAGCAAACTACACAGCATCAAAAGCTGGGATTGTTGCTATGTCAAAAAGTCTTGCAATAGAATATGCTAAGAAACATATTAATGTAAATTGTATTTCACCAGGATTTATTAAAACAGCAATGACAGATAAAATTGACGATAAATTTAAAGAGATTATTGTATCAAAAATACCATCTGCACGATTAGGTGAGCCAGATGATATTGCAAATGCTGTGTTATTTTTATGCTCAGATCAGTCTGATTACATAAATGGGGAGACAATACATGTTAATGGAGGCATGTATATGGCTTGACAAAATGGCTTTTTAAACTATTAAGAATTTATAACAAAAAGGATCAATATGTCAGAAGACGTTTCAAGCAAGGTAAAAAAAATTGTAGCTGATCACTTAGGTATTGACGAAGCTAAAGTAACTGAAGAGTCTAGTTTTATAGATGATTTAGGTGCCGATAGTTTGGATACTGTTGAATTAGTGATGGCTTTCGAAGAAGAATTTGGATCTGAAATTTCAGATAGTGAAGCTGAGAAAATTTTAACTGTAGGTGATGCAGTTAAGTTTATCGAAGGAAAAGCGAACTAATAATTCAAATGCCCTCAGAAAATGATGGGGTAATGATTGTTTTATCCTCTCCATCTGGAGCGGGTAAAACCACATTAGTTAAAATGTTGTCTAAAATAGATAACTACGAAGTTTCCATATCACACACAACTCGCCAGCCAAGACCTAATGAGATAAATAATAAAGACTATTATTTTGTTAGTGAAAATGAGTTTAAAAGATTAATCAATAATCAGGAATTTCTTGAATACGCAAAAGTATTTAGTAATTTTTATGGAACAACCAGAACACCAGTAATAGATAGATTAAATAAAGGTAAAAATGTTTTATTTGATATTGATTGGCAAGGTGCAGACCAGATTAAAAATAAAAAGTTAGATTATAAACTAGTAACATTTTTTATTTTGCCTCCCAGTAAAGAAGTTTTATTTGAAAGATTATCTAATAGAGATATGAAGGATAAATTAATTGCTGAAGAAAGAATGAAGCAATTTGGAAGAGATGTCCTGCATTGGATAAACTATGATTATGTAGTTGTTAATGATAATTTAGAAAATTGTTATTCTAAAATTACCAATTTAATTAATGCTGAAATTTCTAACGGATCTAAAGATTATGACTTGGAATATATTCGAAATCATGTTGAAAAATTAACTTCTTAATTTTTCATACTCAATTGTTAATTTATAATAAGTATCAAAATCTAAGTTTTGAGGCCTTAAATTTAAATCTAAATTAAATTTATTGAGTAAATCAGTGTTTCCATTAAATATTTGGTTAAATGGTTTTTTTAACATTTTCCTTCTATGACTAAAAAATATTCTTGTAATTTTTTCTAAATTTATTGGATCTTTAATTTCAGCAAAGTCTTTTTTAGGAGTAAAGTGAATTAAAGAGCTTTGTATTTTAGGTTTTGGTGAAAAACTTTCAGGCGAGATATCGCAAATTTTATTAATATTAAGTCTCCAATTAGCTAAAATTGATAATCTTCCATAAGCAGAAGTGTTAAATTTAGCTATAATTCTGTCTGCTACCTCTTTTTGAAACATTAAAATAAGGTCAGAAAACCAATAATCATCTTTTAAATTTGTAATCCATGTACTTAATATTTCCGTTGAAATATTGTATGGCAAGTTTCCAAATACTATAACTCTTTTTTTTGATAATGAGTTTTCGTCAAATTTAAGAATGTCTTCGTTAAATATTTTAACTCTTTCATCAATTATTTCTTTTAAAGATTCTGCTAAAAAAGTATCTTTTTCAATAAGATACATTTTGCTTGGATTGTTTCGTAAAATTTCTCTGGTTAGATTTCCCGTACCTGGGCCAACTTCTAAAATTTCATTATTAGCAATTGTTACTGTATTAATTATTTTATTAATTATATTTTTATCAATTAAGAAATTTTGACCTAAACTTTTTTTTGCTCTAATCACTTAAAAGTCTAGAAATTTAATTGAATTAAGTAAACTTAGATAATTAGATTTATTTTTTCCAAGCATAGACTCATTAGGACCGTGATCAGGGGAAACTCTTATAAAAGGAAGACCTATAGTTATGTTAATTGCATCATACTCAAAGAGAGTTTTAATGGGGGTGAGTACCTGGTCATGATACATACCAATTATTAAATCAAATTTTTTTCTATTATTTGTTAAAAAAATAGTATCTGCCGCTAATGGTCCTTCAATATTATATTTAAGCTTTTTTAATTTTTTGATTGCAGGCAAAATAATACTTTTATCTTCATTAAAATTATCAATACTTTCACAATGTGGATTTAGTCCTGTGATACCAATTTTTACTTGTTTACTAAATTTTTCTGTCCAAAAGTTATCTATAAGTTTTACTTTATTAATTATTTCTAATTTATTAATTTTTTTAGAAACATATTTAATTGGAAGGTGAGTAGTTAAAGGACAAACTGAGAGTTTTTTGTTATAAATTATCATTGCAAACTTTTTTGTATTAGTTTTATTTGCAAGATATTCAGTTATTCCATTAAATTTTTTTTTTAAAAAAGTCTTCTTAGAAATAGGCCCATTTATTAATTTATCACTAACATTGTTCTCAAGTAATTTAATCGCTATATCAAAACAGGTAGTAATATAACTATTTGACTTTGATGTAATCTTGCTAAATCCAGGTGCTTGTTTAAAATCAACATCAATTAAATTTATCTTTTTTAAATTATTTTTTTTTTCAATTACCTCAAATTCACTAGTAGTATTGAAGCTAACTTTTTTTTTTAAAATTTTAGCTTGTTTTATAATTAATTTTTTCGATGCAATTAAAATAATTGGAGATTTAATTTTTTTATTTACAACATTGAAAAAAATTTCAAAAAATACACTATTGGGCTCTCCAGCAACAATTATTATCGGTTTATAGTTCATCAATTTGAAGATTTTTTTTAATCTTTTTAAAATAAATTTTTGAATATTGATTTAATTGACTACCTTTTTCAAAATTAATTAATCTTTTTAATTCATTTTCAACATTAACTTCAATTTTATCATTTTTTATATCGTTAATTTGTAAAATTAAAAAACCACCAGGCACAGTAATTGGTTTTGTAAAATCATTAATTTCTAAATCAACTATTGCTGTTCTAATACTTTTATTAAGAGAATTTTCATTAATCCAATCCAATTTACCTCCAAAATTAGAAGTTGGAGACGTACTGTATTTAAGGGCAGCAAAATCAAAACCTTCTTTATTTATTATATTGCTGATTTCAATAAATTTATCATCTAAGTCTTTAAAATTTAAAACATCAAAAGAAATTTCAGACATTAAGTATGATTTTAAAAATCTATTATTTTTATTTATTTTGTCTCTTAGATTTTTTTCATCAATTTTAACTTTTGAGGAAAATTTGATTAGGATTAATTCATTCCAAAAAGCTTCGATTTCTAATTTTGTTTTCACATTTTCGAAATCTATATCATTGTTGATTAGATATTTTTTGAAATCACTTAAACTAGTAAGACCAATTCTTTTATAGATATTTTGTAAAATTTGTTCTAAGATTTTTTCTGGTAATTTGGGTTTGTTAAAATTTTTTTCAATTTCGATTTTTTTTATTTTTTCTTGAATGATTGATCTTTTTGAAAGCTTAATAATATCTTCTTTATCAGAATTTTTTATACTTGGATTTAATGCAGTTAAGTATTTATATTCATTAATTACATCTAAGCTCGTAATTATTTGATTTTCGATTTTTATTAATATTTTATTTTCAAGACTATTTGAGTTTGAAATATAAACAAAAAATAAAAGTGTTAAATAAACTAAAATTTTTTTTTTTAGCATTTATCTAAACCACCCCTTTAGGCCACTTTGACCAGCTGATTTTTTATAAATTTCCCTCTCATATGTAGTTAGAGGAATTAATGTTATTGAAAAAAATAAATCCTCAGTAGGTCTTAAGTCATTATCTTGATAAAAGCTTTTGTTAAATTTCAAGGCTGCGGTTAAACAGTCATTTTTATATTGATAGCTAAGATCATAATATTCTGTTAAATTTATTTCTTTGTTTCTTCTTGTTGAAAACTTTAAAGAAGTACTATCATTAATTTGATATTCTGTTACATTAGAAAGTAAATGAGTTGATCCAATCTCATTCCTTTGTTCAATAAAATTAAAAGTTGTTATAAAATTATTTATAGAAATAGCAGTTTCAATTGAATTAGAATTTATAGTTTTCATGTCATTATCTAATGAAAAATTATAGGTTAAATCTACATTATTAAATAATTTATTATTGATTGATCCAAACATGTCTGAATTTTTTTTATTGATTGTTGAATTAGTTGGAATATCATTTTCATTTTGATCTCTTATTACTGTTGCTAATTTTAGTTCTAGATATTTATCTTTTGTATCCTCTGATTGTTTGTTTTCTAGATGGTCAAATTTGTAATCTAAACCAAATGTGAGAGATCTTCCTGCTTCAAAATCATTTGATATACCAAGCCTATTTATATCAAATACATTATTTGCATTAATATTTGCTGATGAACTGCTGTAATCATCCATATTATTTCCCGGATTTATTCTAAGGGAAATTTTTGGTGTAAGTGTTTCTAAGACCATATTTTTTGATTTTAATAGTGGCAAAGAGGAGTTAAATTTAAAAATACTCATTCCATCTATTTGTGCATCTGAAGTATATATTGAGTCATTTTTACCAACTGCATTCAAATTTTTAAAATATAAGTCGAAATTATTTTTAAATCCAAAATTTGATATAAAATCATATGAGCTATAGTTCAGATCATTTACAACAGTAGTTCTTAAATTATTTGTATCTGAAAGTTTATTAGTACCAGTTGAATAAAAATTAAGAGAACCATTTACTGAACTGTCTGCAATTATTGGAGTTACATTTTTTGAAAAATCATAGTATGGTAAAGTATATTGATATCTGTCACTATGTTTTGTGCCTAAATTTTCATAAACCTCAATACCTGCTGTTAAGTTTTGATCTTCTTTTTCAAGGTACAATTTTAAGTTTGAATTCATTGTTGTTTGGCTTGCTGGCATTACAGGAGTGCCAAATAGATTGTTTTGAAATACTTTGAGATATGTATCGTTAGTAACTTTTTCAACTTGGATATCAAATTTACTTTCTAAGTAATCAGGAATTTTTAAATCACTTGTATAATGCAAAAATAAATGATTAACATTTTTAGTTTTATTGTCTGTAGATGATTTATAATCTCTTAAAAAAGCAAAATCAGCAATAAGTGAAGAGTCTTTTCCTTTTTTTCTAAATTCACTTTGTAGGATATATTTTTCTTTTTCAAATTTTTTAAGTTTTTCAAATAATGTTGGTTTAATTGTTAAATCTTTGTCAGGTCCCAAAGTTTTAAAATAAGGAATATATAATGAGGAACCTAAGGTTTCAGAATTATTAAATTGTGGTTGTAAAAATCCACTTCTTCTTTTTACTGACGGATCTGGATGAAAAAACTTTGGAAAATATAAAACAGGCACATCATAAACTTTTAAAATTGCATTTTTATAAATCATATCTTTTTTGATTTTATCATGTGTTATTTTTTCTGCTTTTATGCTCCAGGGCGGACAGCTATCATTAATTTTGCAGCTTGTAAAAATTCCATTGTTAACGATTGTTTTATTTTTGTCACTATATGATGAAGACCCGTATATTCTTGGATCATGATAACCATATAATTTTGGATCTATTTCTAGTTTAAGCATTTCATTTTCAAATACATTTTTATGAATTTTAATCTTAGTTTCTTTGGCTAAATGACTTTTATCTTTAAAATTAAAAAATCCTTCTGAAAAAAAATATTGGTCAGTTTTATTTTCACCAACTTTTGCTAAAACTTCAACTTCTTTACCTTTAAGAAGCTTCTTATCAATATTGTATGAAAAGTTTTTAAGTTTATAGATATTTCCACTATCATCTTCTACAGATGATCTTTTTTCAGACATTAAATCACCTAAACTTCTATAATAAATAACATTCTCTGAATCAAATTTATATTTATTTTCAATTAAAGCTCTAGTTTTACCTTTTGTAAAAATTTTCTCTTGATTTTTGAAGTAGGAAATTTCATCAGCATAAATAGTTGTATCTTTTTCAAAATCAGTAGCTACAGCATTTTTTTTTGCTTTAAAAACATTTTTGTTTTTATCATATTCTAGATTAGATGCTTCAATTGTATTGTTATCATTTACAGCTTTTGAATTGCCAATTGTAAATATTTTTTCTTCATTTTTGAGATAAATTGCTTTGTCAGAAGTGATGACTATATTCTTTATTTTATCTAAATATTTTACGTTACCAGAAGTTTCTAAAATATTTGTTAGTTTGTTATAGAAAAAACTTTCAGCAGTAATTGTGCTACCATCTTCAGAAGTAGCTGTACCGCCTTTATAACCATTAATTTGATTACCATCTTCTAAAATTTCAATTTCTGTGACATCAAATATAAATGGTTCATTTGCATTTACATTTTTAGAAAAAAGAAAAAAACAAAGTAGAATGAATATATAACTTTTTAATTTATTTCTCATTTATATTAACTAGCATTATTAAATTTATTAAACTCAAGAATATAATTGGTGTCCATATCGATATCATTAATGGGAGCTTTTCTGTTGATCCCATCACGTTAAAAAAATTATTTATATAATAAATTACAACTGAAAAAAATAGACCAATGATTATTTTTATGACTTTGCTATTAGATTTTTTAGTATTTAGCATTATAATTGAAGACAAGATTGTCATTATTACCAAAAATAATGGATATGTTGCGACCTTATAAATCTGCATATCAACATCTACAGTAGAATAATTAAGAGATTTATAGTTTTGTCTTAAATCAATAAGTTTTAATAATGATAAAGAGGACAAATTTGAAAATAAACTTTCAATTCTTTTTTGATTAAAATTTGATTTAAATTTAATTAAATCATTTTTTTGGCTTATATTATCCTCAAAAACTGTAACATCATAAATTAACCATTCATTATTTTTGATATCTATCTTGTCACTTTTGAGACTTCTGATTAAATTAAACTTTTCATCAAAAGTTGTAATAAAAGTATTAGTTAAAAAATTATTATCAATTTTTGATGAATTTATAATACTAGTTTGATTATCAACAACATCTTTCATCCATAATCCATTTTTATTTATAACTGCTAAGTAAAGTTTATCATTTGAAAACTGATTTTTAATCTGAAGATAATAATGCTGCAAATTAGAAGAAAATGAGTAAAATACCGTTATAGTTAAAATTCCAATAAAAAAACTAACTAAGCTTAATATATTAATTATCTTAATATTTTTAAGACCAGAATATTTAAGAATATTTATTTCATCATTATTAAACAACTTAAGAAAAAAAAATTGTGTTGCTATTAAAAAGATAAAAGGAAACATTTCAAAAATTACAGAAGGAGAGTTCATCAAGGATAGATAAATAGGATAGAGTGAACCTGCCTCTTTATCGCTAAAAAACTCAATTTCTTTTAAAATATTTAGAATAAATACAAGACTAATCATTACAAAGAAAACATTAAGAAACGACTTTATAAATCCATTAACTAAAAATTTTGTATATGTTTTCATATTAAAACTTCTTGAAATATATTTTTAATTTATAGATAAAAATTAAGTAAATGATCAATGTTAAGATTATTGGTAAAATTGAGATAAAAATATTTCTTATAAAGTTATTAGTAATATAACCCATTGAACTTTCGGATAAAATAATTATTCCAAAACCTAGAAAAAAAACAAAAAATTTATTTTTGTTATATTTAAGATTTTCTTTTGAAGTTAAAATTAATAATAATGAGATTAAAATTAAAACTGGCAAATAAAACGGACTTATAAATCGTTTAAATAACTCTTTATAGATATTTCTAGGTTGGCTCTTGTCACAATTAATTATATCATATTTTTTTACTCCAAAAATAAATTGCATACATTTTATTAGAGATCTTGTTGACTGTTCTTGAATTTTTTTATGTGTAACAAGATGGGTGTCCATATTTGCTAGACCAAAATCTGATTTAGAAAAATCAAAATTAGTAATATTTTTACCACTTTGTGTTAAAGTTTGACCATCATAGAGAACTAAAATTTTTTTATTACCCTTTAATTCAAAAATTCCTTTTTTAGCAAATGTTATTTGAAATCCTTTTTCAGCATTATTCTTTTTTATATAGATATTTTCAAGTTCCTGATTGTCATTTTTGTTTTCAGCAAATATTGTTAGTCCCTTTACAGTATCATTAAACTTTTTTGGCTTTATTAGACCTTCAAAAAAATCTATGTCAGAAGTTCTTAATTTTGATTTTGCTAATTCTTGAGATTTTGGAATAATAATTGATAAAAGTAGAATTTGGATCAACATGATTAAAATAGAAACCCAGAAAAAAAAATTTACTATACTTATTTTGCTGACTCCATGGTTCCAAAAAATAATCAATTCATTGTTTGCTTCATATTTAATGTACGTATAAGAAAAGCTAAAAAAAAGTGCAAAAGGTAGAATTCTGCTGATAATTTTAGGAAAGTTAAGCAACGTATAATTGAAATAAACATTATAATTCCTACCATCTTCAATCATAATATCTAAAAAATTTACTGCTTGAAAAACCCAAATGATTGTACTGATGCCGAATAAAGCTAAAAAGAAAAATGTTAAACAATCTAGTAGTAGTTTTCTATATATAATTTTTTTCATTGAATTTTCTAAATTTTAACAATATATAGCATCCTACTCGTTAGGAGTGTATTTAAAATTTATGACTGTTAAAATTATTTATAAAAGTGGTAGTTCAAAAAAAGTTTCATCAAATCTAGTCTTATTTGTTGATGAAAAATTCAATATAAGCGGATTAAAGAAATATATTTCAGATTCTGAATTTTCATACATTTCAGATTTATTAAAAAATAGTGACTTAAAAAAAGATTTACTTGTTTTTAAAATTAATTCAAAAAAAACAATATTTTTAGTGTCTATTAATAAAGAAATTACAACTTCCGATATAGAAAATTTGGGTGCTAAATTCCATAGTAATATTAATTATGATAAGAAAAATGATTATTTTGTAAACTCAGATACTGTTAATAGTAAAATAAAAAACTTTGTAGGTTATTTTTTGCATGGATTAAAATTAAAATCCTATGAATTTAATATATATAAATCAAAAAAAGATAAGAAAATTGTTTCTATAAATGTTTTAGAAAGCAAAAATAAAATATCTGCACAAGATCAATTAAGATTTAAAGCATTAGAAGAAGGAACTTTTTTTGCTAGAGATCTTGTTTCTGAACCAGGTAATATTTTGCACCCCGATGAATATGCAAAAAGAATAAATTCACTTAAAAAATTTGGATTAAAAATTACTATATACGATGCAAAGAAATTAAAAAAACTTAGAATGAATGCTTTGCTTGGAGTTGGTCAAGGTAGTATTAGAGGTTCATATCTTGCTACAATGGAATGGAATGGTGCAAAAAATAAATCTAAACCTTTAGCATTTGTTGGAAAAGGTGTTTGTTTTGATACAGGTGGTATTTCATTGAAACCTGCTAAGTTTATGGAAGACATGACTTACGATATGGCCGGGTCAGCTACAGTAGTTGGTTTAATGAAAAATTTAGCGTTAAGAAAAGCAAAAATTAATGCTGTTGGTGTGGTAGGACTTGTAGAAAATATGCCGGGTGGAAATGCCCAAAGACCTGGTGATATTGTAAAATCATATAGCGGTAAAACAATTGAAATATTAAATACGGATGCAGAAGGTAGATTGGTTTTGGCTGATGCTCTTACCTTCACAGAAAAAAAATTCAAACCTAAATTTATGGTTGATTTAGCAACTCTTACAGGTGCTATTATAGTTTCTCTTGGCTCTGAATATGCTGGTCTTTTTTCAAACGATGACAAATTATCCAAACAATTATTAAATGCTGGAGATAAAGTTGATGAAAAGTTGTGGAGAATGCCATTGCATAAAAATTTTGACAAATTAATTAATTCAAAAAATGCTGATATGCAAAATATTAATTATGTTGGTGGAGCAGGATCGACCACAGCAGCACAATTTTTACAAAGATTTGTTTTAAATAAAACACCTTGGGCACACCTAGATATAGCTGGTATGGCTTTCTCAAAATATGGTGGAGCATTAAATTCGGGTGGAGCAACAGGTTATGGGGTAAGATTATTAAATAAACTAATAGAGGATGATTATGAGTAATACAGAGCAAACATTATCAATTATTAAGCCAGATGCTGTCGAGAGAAATTTAGATAATGAAATAAAGGAAATGTTTAAAAATAAAGGATTTTCAATCTTAAAAGAAAAAAAAATTCAAATTGAAAAATCAGAAGCTGAAAAATTTTATAAGGTTCATGAGACAAAACCATTTTATAATGATCTATGTACTTATCTATCTTCTGGACCAATTGTAGTTATGGTTCTTGAAAAAGAAAATGCAGTATTAGGTAATAGAGAATTAATGGGTGCCACTAACCCAAATGACGCTGAAGAAGGAACTATCAGAAAAAAATATGGAATTTCTATTGATAAAAACTCTGTACACGGATCTGACAGTGTTGAAAACGCAAAAATTGAAATAGATTTCTTTTTTAAAGACTAAGTGCTTTAATTATAGCAGCTGGATATAGTTTATGCTCTTGGATTAAAATCCTTTTTGCTAGGGTTTTAGGAGTATCAAGTCTTTTAATTCTTACTTTTTTTTGATTAATAATTTTGCCAGAATCAAGTCTAGAATTTACAAAGTGCACAGTACAACCAGAATATTTATCTTTATTTCTAATTGCTCTTTCATGAGTATTTAATCCTTTATATTTTGGAAGAAGGGAAGGGTGGATATTAAGAATTTTACCTTTAAAATTCTTAATAAAATCTTTTGATAAAATTTTCATAAAACCTGCAAGACAAATTAAATTAATATCACTTTTTTCTAATTCATTGATAACTTTTTTTTCAGAAAAAGTATTTTTAAAATTAAATATTTTTTTTTTAATTTTGTAAATATTTGCATATTGTAAACCTTTTGCTTTATAATCATTAGAAATAATCATTTTAATACTTATTGGTGACTTTTTAAGTTTTGAGAATTTGATAAGAGATTTTAAATTACTGCCTGTTCCAGAAATAAAAACTGCTGTTTTTATTTTTTTAGATCCAGTTAACAGAGCCATTTAGTTTAACTTTTTCTTTAAAATTCTTAGTAATTTTTCCTATCACATAAGGCTTAAAATTATTTGTAAAGTATCTTTTAATTTGATTTAATTTTTTTGGATTTATAATTAAACAAAAACCAACACCACAATTAAAAGTTTTAAGCATTTCTTTATCTGATATTCCTTTTTTATGAAGCCATTTAAAAATTTTAGATGTTTTAATTAAGTTTAAATTTATTTCAGCTGTGAAATTATCTGGAATAATTCTTTGAATATTATCAGCTAAACCTCCACCAGTAATATTGGCACATCCATTAATCAAATTTTTATCTATTAATTTTAAAACTTCATTTACATAGATTTTAGTGGGTTTGATTAACTCTTTTTTTAAAAAAATATTTTTTTTAATATCTATTTTTTTTTGTTTAAGAAGATAACGTACTAGAGAATATCCATTTGAATGAAGACCATTTGAAGGTATAGCTAAAATTAAATCATTATTTTTAATTTTATCTTTACTTAAAATTTTATTTTTACCAACAATCCCAACCGCAAAACCTGCAATATCAAATTTGCCTTTTTCATATGTGCCTGGCATTTCGGCTGTTTCACCACCAACTAATTCGCAACTAGACAATTTACAACCTTTTACGATACCTTTAATGATTGATTTTAATTTTTTTAAATCAATTTTATTTATAGAAATGTAATCTAAAAATAGTAGAGGTTTTGCACCTTGAACAATTAAATCGTTCACACTCATTGCAACTAAATCAATTCCAATAGTGTCATATTTATTAAGCATATTTGCGATTTCAACTTTAGTACCAACACCATCTGTGCAGGCAACAATTTTAGGTTGTTTTATTTGATTTGGAATGTCTGATATAGAACCAAATCCACCAATATTTGAAAACTTTTTTTTGCCCCTTTTTTTTGATGAAACAGATGAAATGAAATTAACAAATTTATCAGCAGCATTTATGTTAACTCCACTTTTTTTATAGGTTATTAATTTATTATTCATTAATATGTTTTATGAAATTTAATATTAAACTTTTTAATTATAAAAGATTATATATTCTTTTTTGCTTACTTGCTTTGTTAAATATTTTTTTTTCCACAGAAAACATTCAAGCAAAGACTTTCTCAATCAATGATATAGAAATATCAACTCCTTTTGAGATTAATTTTGATAAAAACAAGATAATTGACGAAGGTTTTGCGCAGGCATTTAATAGGTTGGTTTTATCCATATTGCAAACACAAGATCAAAAAAAACTAAGTAAAACTCCAATTGGTTTAATTAAAAGTATGATTGAAACTTTTTCAATTCAAGAGGAAAAATTTATTAATGAAGTTTATTATTTATCTTTAAATGTATCGTTTAATAAAAAAAAAATATTAAATTTAATGGAAAAAAAAAATATCTTTCCATCTCTTCCAGTTGAAAAAAAAATATTTTTTTTACCAATTTTAGTAGATAAAAATAAAGATGAAATTTCAATTTTTTCTGAAAATTATATTTTTAATAATTGGAATTTTAATAATCAAAAATATCATTTATTAAGATATGTTTTACCCACTGAAGATCTAGATGATTTCAATTTAATAAAAAGATATTCAAAAATCTTGGAAAGTTATAATTTTAGTGAAATTAAAAAAAAATATAATCTTGATGATTATATTATATCAATCATCTATAAAGAAAATAATGCAATTAAAGTTTTAAATAAAATAAACTTTAATCAAGAAGAAGATCTTAAAAATATTAGTTTTCAAAATCTTAATATAGACAATTATAAAGAAGCAGATAAATTAATTGAAAGTTTAAAAAGTATTTATGAAAATTATTGGAAGAGTAAAAATGAAATTAATACATCGGTAAAGATATCTTTAACTATTTCAATTAATAACAATGACAATTCAGAAATTTCAAAGTTTGAAGAAATATTAAACAATACAGATTTGATATACGATTATCATATTTTTAAATTAAACAATAAAGATAATTTTTATAAAGTTATATTTAATGGATCACCAGATTACTTTCTTAAAATTATGAAAAATAAAAATTATGAATTTGATATTCAAAATCAAATTTGGGTAGTTAAATGAGTGATTTAAATCAATTAATATTAAATTTTGATTATGATCAAAATTTTAAAGATCAAGATTTTTATGTTTCAAAAAGCAATGAGTTTGCATTTAAATTATTAAATAGTTGGCCCAAGTGGGAAAAAAATTTTGTAAATTTAATTGGAGAAAATTTTTCTGGCAAAACTCATTTGGTCAATATTTTTTTACATAAATTTAAAGGAATTAAGATAGAGGCTAGTGAAATCAATAATGAATTTCTAAAAAAAATTAAGGTCTTTGAAAATATAATTATTGAAAATTTTAATGATAAAATTGATGAAAATTTATTATTCACTTTAATTAATATTGTTGATCAGGACAATAAATATTTAATTTTAACTTCGAAAACTCCTCTTGTTGACCACTCCTTTAATTTAAGTGATTTAAATTCAAGATCTAAAAATTTTTTATTGTGTAATATTGATAAACCAGGAGATGATTTGATGTTTGCGCTTATATTAAAAAACTTATCTGATCGCCAAATATCTATAGATAAGAAATTAGTTGATTTTATTATTAAAAGAATTGATAGATCGTATGGCAAAATTTTTGATTTCATATATAAGATCGACAAAATTAGTTTAAAACGAAAAAAACCAATCGATTTTAAAATTATAAAAGAAGCCCTGGGAGAATAATTGAATAAATATAGATCACATAATTGTAATGAATTGAGAAAAGATGATTTAGATAAAGACATTTTAATCTCTGGGTGGATTAATAAAAAAAGAGATCATGGGAACCTTTTATTTATTGACCTCAGGGATAACTACGGAATTACCCAATGTATTATAGATAAAGAAAATAAAAATTTTTTAGATTTAGAAAAAACTCAACTTGAAACTGTCATAAAAGTAAGCGGAAAAGTTGTTAGCCGTTCTGATGAGACGATTAATAATGAGATTGAAACTGGTGAAATTGAAGTTGTTATAAATGAATTTGAAATATTAGGGACTTGCAAAGAATTACCAATGCCAGTTTTTAGTGATCAAGAGTACGCTGAAGAAATAAGATTAAAATATAGATTTTTAGACTTAAGAAGAAAAAAAATTCATGAAAATATAATCTTAAGATCAAAAGTGATTTCATATATCAGAAATGAAATGACTAAACTTGGTTTTTTAGAATTTCAAACACCAATTTTAACATCATCAAGTCCAGAGGGTGCAAGAGATTTTTTGGTTCCAAGCAGACTAAACCCAGGAAAATTTTATGCATTACCACAAGCACCTCAACAATTTAAACAATTAATAATGGTCTCTGGTTTTGATAAATATTTTCAAATTGCTCCTTGTTTTAGAGATGAAGATGCTAGAGCAGATAGAAGTCCAGGGGAATTTTATCAATTAGATTTAGAGATGTCTTTTGTGGAACAAGAAGATGTTTTTAATGTTGTCGAAAGTTTAATGGTTAATACCTTTAAAAAATTCTCAAATAAAAAACTATTGTACGATAAATTTCCAAAAATTTCATATACTGATGCAATGTTAAATTATGGAAGTGACAAGCCTGATTTAAGAAACCCATTACTTATAAATGATATTACAGAAATATTTACAAGAGAAGATGTATCGTTTGAGATATTTAAAAAACTTGTAAAATCTGGTTCAAAAGTCAGATGTATTTCAACTAAAAATACAAAAGATAAACCTAGAAGCTTTTTTGACAATATTGATAAATGGGCGAAAGAACAGGGTGCTTCAGGATTAGCATATTTTACTTTTGAAAAAGAAGATCAACTTTTAGCTAAAGGACCGATTGGAAAGTTTTTTTCACAGGAAGCTTTAGAAGAAATTATGAAACAAACTAACTCAGAAGTAGGTGATAGTATTTTCATGGCATGTGGAAAGCAAAATGATCTAGAAAAAATTACCTCACTTGCTAGAGATAAAATAGCTAAAGATCTAGATTTAATTGACGATGATGTTTTTGCATTTTGTTGGATTGTTGATTATCCAATGTTTGAGAAAGATGAAGTAACTAATAAAATTGAATTTAGTCACAATCCATTTTCTATGCCACAGGGAAATTTAAATGAAGAACATTTTGAAAAACCTTTGGATATATTAGCTTATCAATACGATATTGTCTGTAATGGTATTGAACTTTCTTCTGGTGCGATAAGAAACCATAAGCCAGAACTTATGTACAAACTTTTTTCAATTGCGGGGTATGACAAGAAACAAGTAGATGAAAAATTCAGTGGAATGATTAATGCATTGAGTTATGGAGCCCCACCTCATGGAGGAATAGCCCCTGGTATTGATAGGATAGTAATGTTGCTAGCGAATGAAAAAAATATTAGAGAAGTAACAATGTTCCCAATGAACCAAAATGCACAAGACTTAATGATGAAAGCTCCATCTGACGTAAGCGAGGACCAATTAAAAGAACTTGGTATTGCTATAAAAAATAAGAAATAAAATTATTTTTTACCTTTTAAGCTTATTTTAACATCTGAAAGATCTACTAAATTTTTTTTATAATTATTTCTTACAAAACCTTTGCTGGTTATATCTTTTACAATTTTTAATAATTGGTTTTGGTCCTCAGATTGATTTTCTTCATTTGTAGCTGACTCGCTTCCTCCAATTGAAGGTGTATGAGCCAGATCTTCTCTATTTTGATATGATATTGCTAATTCTCTAAAAATATAATCTAGTATTGAACTTGCACTTAGTATTCTGTCATTACCATGCACTTTTCCAGATGGCTCAAATTTTGTGCCAACAAATGCACTTATGAACTCATCAAGCGGCACACCATATTGAAGTCCTAATGATACAGCGATTGCAAAATTGTTCATTAGAGCTTTTACTAATTCTCCTTCTTTGCTTGTATCAATGAAAATTTCTCCTATTTTGCCATCCTCATACTCACCAGTATGTAGATAAACTTTATGATCTCCAATAGTAGCTTTCTGAATGTAGCCTTTTCTTCTATCTGGCATTCCAAATCTTTTACCACCTCTTTCAGATGATTTATTGAAGTTTGCAATAATGTTTTCTTTATTTTCCGTACTAGCTTGGTTTACCTCAGCTACGACTTCTACTTTTTTACTTTCAATGACTTTATTATTATTTGGATCAAGACTTTTTGTTTTACGATTATCAAGTTTTACGTCTAGTACCTCGAATTTTCCATCATCTCTTTTTTCAAGATTTTTTAACTCTGTTTCATTTATATCATCCAAGTAATGATTAACTTTAAACGTACATGTATAGTAAGTCTCAACTAAATATTTTGCCATTTAACTCCAATTTAAATTTTAATTTGAATATTGAATCAATTAATTTATATACATATTCATATTTTAGTCTAATTTAAATTATACAATTTTTAATTGAATAAATAAAAATATTTTATGTTGACACTTTTTAAAAAAATTTTCACTTGGTGGAATCAAGATACCTTTGGTACTAGATTAAAAACAATTTTTTTTGGAAAATTAGTTGGTAGTGATGAGCTTGGTAACAAATATTATGAAAATAAAAATGGAAAGAGATGGGTTATTTATGCAAACACTATCGATGCCTCTAAAATACCAGTTGAATGGTACTCTTGGATGCATTTCACACCTAATAAAATAGAAAAAACGCATGAACTTAAAAAATATGATTGGCAAAAACCTCATCAATCTAATTTAACTGGCACTGAAAAAGCTTATTATCCAAACAAAGATAAAGATGAAATCAAAAAGAAATATTCTAGCTGGAAACAATAAATTTAATTTTTATTTTTTTATTTTAGTTTATTTTTTTTTAATAAATCACTCATTTGCAAAAGATATCACCGAAGGTGTTTTTACAGATTTAAAAATTTTAGATAAAATTAGTTCAAAAAATACCTTAGTAAAATTGAAAAATGGAGAGCTAATTACATTTAAAGATCTCTCTATAAAAAGTTTAAAGTGTAAAAATTCAGAATTTGATGATAATCCTGAAATTACTGCCTATATACAAGTTAAAGATCTAACTGATGAAAATAATAATGAGGTATTCGTATTTAATGGCTGGATGTTTTCATCAAGTCCATCAATTACTCCATTTGATCATCCAGTATACGATGTTTGGCTTGTTAAATGCTATTAGACTATAGTATCTTTATCTAACCAGCTTACGTTAAAATCAGAATTAATAAATTTTTTATGACTAAGTAGTTTTTTATGTAGAGGAATAGTTGTGGTAATTCCTTCTATAACAAATTCATCTAGAGACCTGTTCATTCTTTGAATTGCCTCAGTCCTATTTCTTCCATGACAGATCAGTTTGCAAACCATACTATCGTAATAAGGAGTAACCTTATATCCTTGAAAAATTGCCCCATCTACTCTTGTTCTGAAACCAGATGGTTGATGACACATACCTATAGTGCCAGGGGATGGTTGAAAGTTCTTGCTAGCATCTTCTGCATTTATCCTACATTCAATTGCATGACCTCTTGGGTTAATATCGCTTTGTTTGAGAGCTGTTTCTCCAGAAAAAGCAATCCAAATCTGTTCTTTTATTATGTCAATACCAGTTACCATTTCTGTTACAGGGTGTTCAACTTGAACTCTCGTATTCATCTCCAGAAAATAAAATTTTCCATCTTCGTAAATAAATTCTACAGTTCCAGCACCCAAATAACCAATTTTTTTAACCATCTTCACAGTTCTTTCAAATAAATCTTTTCTTATTTCATCATTAAGAACTGGACTCGGTGTTTCCTCAATTAATTTTTGATGTCTTCTTTGGACAGAACAGTCTCTTTCATGAAGATGAACAACATTATTTTTACCAGCTAAAATTTGAACCTCTATATGTCTTGGATTTTGAAAAAACTTTTCAATATATACTTCATCATTACCAAAGTATTTTTGCGCTTCTGATTTTGCGGTAGAAAACAAAGTTTCGAATTCTTCTTCTTTGTAAACTATTTTCATACCTTTTCCGCCACCACCACCCGAAGCTTTAATTAAAACAGGAAATCCAATTGTTTTACATAGTTCTTTAGCTTGAGCTATATCAGTAATAACACCCTCAGAACCTTCAATTACTGGTAAACCATTCTCTTTAGCAATTCTCTTTGCTTGAATTTTGTCACCCATCATTTCAATATGTTTTGATGATGCACCAATAAAACTTATTTTATTTTCTTCAAGAATTTTTGCAAAACTAGCATTTTCAGATAAAAATCCATAACCAGGATGTACCGCATCAGCATTAGTAAGCTCAATTGCTGACATTAAATTAGGAATATTTAAATAACTATTTGCAGGTTGGTGAGATCCAATGCATACACTTTCATCAGCCATTCTCACATGCATACTTTCTCTATCAACATCAGAATGAACAGCTACAGTTGGAATTCCCCATTCTTTACAAGCTCTAATAATTCTAACTGCAATTTCCCCACGGTTTGCAATTAAGATTTTTTTAAACATTATTTTACTCTAGAATAATAATGGTTTGACCAAACTCAACAGGATGACCGTCTTCAACACAAATTTCTTTTACAATACCATCTGCTGTTGAAGGCACATGGTTCATTGTTTTCATCGCTTCAACTATCATTATAGTGTCACCTTTTTTAATTTTTCTACCAACTTCAACAAATTTTTTCGCACCAGGTTCTGGAGCGTGGTAGGCGGTACCAATAATTGGTGAGGTAATTTCAGTACCTGATTTTATATTTGGTTTCTCAGCAACTTTTTCATTTCCAGTTTGTGCACTTGCTGTTGTAATGACTGGCTGATTGCTAATAGATACATTATTCTTAGAAACTTTAATTTTAGTATCTTTTTCAGTAATTTCAATCTCAGTGAGATTGAACTCATCCAAATAATCACTTAATTCTTTTATAATACTTTTATCTATTTTCATTTTTTTAAGATCTTTTCTATTGAAATTATGGCTAAAATATAACCTTCAACTCCTAAACCAAAAATTCCTCCTGTTGCTATATCACTTATAAGAGATTTATGTCTAAATTCCTCTCTTTTATATATATTTGATATATGAAGTTCAATTATTGGCTTTTTAAATAAATCAAGAGCATCTCTGATTGCAACTGAAGTATGCGTAAAACCTGCAGCATTAATAATCATACCATCATATTTTTTTCTAGCATTTTGAATTAAATCTACAATTTCTCCCTCAATATTTGATTGAACAAACTCTAATTCTAAATCAATCTCATTTGACTTTTTTAAACAGCTTTTTTTTAATTGCTCAAAGGTAGTTGAGCCATATTGTGATTGTTCTCTTTCACCTAATAGATTAAGATTTGGACCATTAATAATAATAATTTTATTATTCATTCAACACTTATATACGATGAAAAAAATAAAAAAAATAGAAATTAAAGTAAATGGTAAATTAAGATCTATTTCTGATAATTTTAAAATTTTAGATTTAGTAAAAGATCTAAAAATCCCATTAAAAAAAGTGGCAATTGAACTTAATCGAGAGATAATAGATAAAAAAAATATTAGTAAAATTAGTATAAAAAAGAATGATAAAATTGAAATAGTTCATTTTATTGGAGGAGGTTAAATGAAAAATGATAAAATAATTATTGCAAATAAAAAATTTAATTCTCGATTAATTGTTGGCACTGGCAAATACAAAAACATGTTAGAATGTGCAAAAGCAATTAAACTTTCTGGAGCTGAAATTGTAACTGTTGCAGTTAGAAGGGTAAATATAACTGATAAAAAAAAACCACTTCTTATGGATTATGTTGATCCAAAAAAAATTACTTATTTACCAAATACAGCAGGATGTTTTACTTCAGACGAAGCTTTAAGAACACTTAGGCTAGCTAGGGAAATTGGTGGTTGGAAATTAGTTAAATTAGAGGTTTTAGGTGATAAGCAAAATTTATTTCCTGATATGATTGAAACTCTAAAATCAACAGAGGTTTTGGCTAAGGAAGGTTTTAGGGTCATGGTTTATTGCAACGATGATCCATTAATGGCGAAACGATTAGAAAACTCAGGTGCAGATGCGATCATGCCGTTAGCCGCACCTATTGGTTCGGGCTTGGGCATTCAAAATAAAACAAATATTCAAATTATTAGAAAGCAGACAAAGTTACCATTAATTATAGATGCTGGTTTAGGCCAAGCATCAGACGCAACTATTGCTATGGAGCTAGGGTGTGATGGTGTTTTAGTTAACACTGCTATTGCTAAAGCAAAAAAACCATTTGATATGGCGCTTGCATTTAAAAATGCTGTGATTGCTGGTAGACAATCTTTTTTAGCTGGACGTATCAATAAATATTTATACGGAAATGCATCTTCACCAAAAACAGGAATTATTAAATAGCTACTGCTTTTTTTACAAACTTTTTTTTGAAATAAGGTTTCTTTTTAAAAGGTTTTTTGTGAAATTTTTTAGCTTCTTTCTTATCAATAATTTTGTCTTCTTTAATCTGTATTTCTAAGTTTTTTAATTTTTCAAAATGCTCGATGAGTTCAATTGTTTTTTTTGATTTATTTTGAATATTAATAATATATTCTGGAATAATAAGAGTGGGATCGCTAACAATATCTATTGTCATTTTATTTTTCTTTTCAAAATAAGTTAAATCATCAACAAAATTCTCTTTTAAAAAATCAGAAATTTTCTCACACACCTTAAGCTCAACAAATTTAGCTTTATTAATTACTGCTTTTAATTCAACAGTTTTAAGTAATTTTTGAGCAAATGACTCGTCTGTTAGAGTTACTTTCCATTTAATTGCACTTTCCCTTAACCTTTGTCTAGACATCTCAAGAAGACCAAAATTACTTATTCTTCCAATTTGGATCCTTGCTCTATCAGTTCTACATTTTTCTTTAAGTTTCCTTTCAACCAATCTTCTATTTCCATAACTAAGCATATCAATGAAGTCGATTATAACTAGACCAGATAAATCTCTTATTTTAATTTGCCTTGCAATTTCTTCAGCTGCTTCAATATTTGTATCCAATGCAGTGCTCTCAACATTTTTACCTTTAATTGAGCTTCCAGAATTTATATCGATTGATACAAGTGCTTCGGTAGGGTTAATTACTAAATATCCTCCTGATTTAAGTTTTATTTCTGAATCAAATATTTGGTTTAATTTTTGTTCAATATTTTCTTCAATGAACAGAGGAACCTTGCCTCTATATTTTTTTACCTTTTTAACACTGGATGGCATGATCATTTTCATAAAGGTTTGTGCTTTTTTATAACCTTCGTTACCTTCAACTATTATATTTTGAGTACTTTCATCAAACATATCTCTTAAAGTTCTTTTTATAATTTCACTTTCTTGATGAATTAATGATGGAGCTATAGAATTGATCGCAGTATCTTTAATCTGACTCCATGTTTTGATTAGAGTTTCTAAATCATTATTAATTTCATTTTTAGTCTTATTGCTACCTGCTGTTCTTACAATTAATCCCATTTCTTTTGGAATTTTAATTTCATTTAAAATAGTTCTTATTTTTTTTCTATCTGCTGGATTAAATATTTTACGAGATATTACACCACCTTTTGGAGTATTTGGCATTAAGACAATATATTTTCCAGCAATTGAAATAAACGTACTTAGTGCTGCACCTTTTTGTCCACGCTCATCTTTGATAACTTGTACTAAAATAACTTGATTTGGTTTTATAACTTCTTGTATTTTATATCTTTTAAATTTAAATCTAGTCTCTTTCTTTTTATCTTTTTCCTCATTTGAATTTTTTTTTTCATCAAAACCATTGTCATTTTCCTCTGAGGGGTCTTTTTCAATATTAATAGGGTCATCCATTTCAAGTTTCCCGTCAGCAATATTTTCTTCCTCCTTAGCCTCAACTTCCTTAGAAAGTTCTTCTCTAGCTTTTTCCTCTTCTTCTTTAATTCTATCTAAATCTGCTTTAGGTATTTGGTAATAATCTGATTGAATATCATTAAAAGATAGAAACCCGTGTCTATCTCGTCCAAAATCAATAAATGCAGCCTGAAGGGATGGTTCTATTCTACTAACTTTACCTAAATATATATTATTTTTTATTAAATTGTTCTTTAAACCTTCGTACTCGTAGTCTTCAATATTGTCATTTGATTTAAGAACAACTCTAGTTTCATTAGGATGCGATGCATCGATATATAAATTTTTTTCCATAATTGTTTATTTGATTGATTCATTTAATATTTTAATTGTTTATAAAATTTTGTTTATTTCTAATGCCTTATCTTTAACAAATTCCAAGATATAATGGAAATAAAATGAATAAATTTATAAAAAATACTCTATTTGTTTCGTTATCTCTTCTTTTATTGCTAGGTATTTTGATATTTGGAATTTTATGGACTTATTCAAACAATATTCCTGATTATAGATTTCTTAAAAACTACAAACCACCTGTATCAAGCAAAGTATACTCTGGCGATGGAGACCTTGTTGCAGATTTTTCAAAAGAAAAAAGAATATTTGTTCCATTTAACTCAATTCCAAAAAATGTAGTTAATTCCTTCTTATCTGCTGAGGATAAAAATTTTTTTTCTCATCCAGGTGTGGATGCAAAAGGAGTTTTAAGAGCAGTGATTAACAATATTTCCAACATAATTTCATCAAAAAGACTTGAGGGCGCTTCTACAATAACTCAACAAGTAGCTAAAAATTTTTTGTTATCAAATGAGGTTAGTCTTAACAGAAAAATTAAAGAGGCAATTTTAGCATTTAGAATAGAAAGAGCACTATCTAAACAAAGAATTTTAGAATTATACTTAAATCAAATTTATCTTGGAAGCGGTGCATATGGTGTTGCTGCAGCAAGTTTACAATATTTTGACAAATCTATAAAAGATCTAGACTTTAGTGAGGCAGCTCTTTTAGCTGCCCTTCCTAAGGCACCAAGTAAATATAATCCATATCGAGATATTGAGTTAGCTAAATTTAGAAGAAATTTAGTTTTAAAAAACTTGTTAGAAAACAAATATATAGATTTAAAAAAATACAATTATCTAAAAGATAAAAAAATTGATTTAAATAAATCAAAAAAAGTTTTCTTAGAAGATGCTCAATATTATATTGAAGACGTTCGAAAAAAGGTAATAGAGACTTTAACTTATGACAAAGTTTATAAACAAGGTTTTAATATTAACACACCAATAAATTTAGAATTTCAAAAAATAGCAACTGAAACACTTAGAGAGGGGTTAATATCCTATGATAAAAGAAAAGGTTGGAGGGGAGTGTTAACAAATAAAAATTATTCAAAAAATTGGAATAAGGATCTTGAGAAGTATAATTTAGAAGACTCAATTAATTGGAAATTAGCAATTATTAAAAAATTAAATAAATTTTCAGTAAATATTGAAACTGAAGATGAATTAAATGGAAAAATTGAATTCAAAGATATTTCTTGGACAAAAAAAGAGTTTGATCAATTATTTAAAGTCGGAGACATAGTTTATGTAAAAAAAATTGGTGCTAAAAGTTATAGTTTGAAACAATTACCAAATGTCAATGGTGGAATAGTTGTTATGGATCCTTATACAGGTCGAGTATTGGCTTTAAGTGGTGGCTTTAGTTTTAAAAAAAGTGAATTTAATAGAGCAACACAAGCCTTTAGACAACCTGGTTCAGCTTTCAAACCATTTGTTTATGCTTTGGCTCTTGAAAATAATTACACCCCAACAACCTTAATTTTGGATGCTCCTATTGTTTTAGATCAAGGAGACGATCTTAAAATGTGGAAACCAGAAAATTATGGAAAAAAATTTTATGGACCTTCAACTTTGAGAATTGGTTTAGAAAAATCAAGAAATTTGATGACTGTCAGAATAGCTCAAGATTTAGGTGTAAAAAAGATTGTAAATTTTTCAAAAAATCTAGGTATATACGATAATCCTGAAGAACTTTTGTCCATTTCACTTGGATCTACTGAAACAACTTTGTTAAAATTAACCTCAGCTTATTCAGTATTTGTTAATGGAGGCAAACTTGTTGACCCAATTTTAATTGACAGGATTCAAGATAGTGAAGGAAAAACTATTTTTAATAATGATAAAAGAAAATGTATTAATTGTGATCAAATTTCTTACTTAGGTAAAGATTATCCAATTATAAAAGATAATTATAAAAAAATTTTTTCTCCTCAAACATCTTATCAGATAACCTCAATACTTGAAGGGGTTGTTCAAAGAGGAACAGCTAAAAAATTAAGAGATCTGGAGTTAAATATTGCAGGAAAAACTGGCACTACTAATAAAAATACTGATACTTGGTTTATTGGATATACTTCTAATTTATTAATTGGTGTTTATGTTGGTTTAGATAATCCTTCACCCCTAGGAAGGTATGAAACTGGTTCAAAAACAGCTTTACCTATTTTTAAAGAATTTATTAAAAAAACAGTTAATAAATCAGATGCAAGACCATTCAAAGCAGCAGAGGGGACGGTAATGATGGTGGTTGATCCAAATACTGGTCAAAAAGCAAAATTTAATTCCAAAAATACCATAATTGAAGTCTATAAAAAACAAAATGTGATTGATGGAAAAGTTTTATATTCAAATAATGATAGATTAGATGCTAATAATATATTAAAATTTTACTAATGGACGATAAATATCAAGATTATAAAAAAGAAATAGAAAAGATTAACTCAAGAGTTAAGGAGTATCTTTGAAAAAAATAATATTCAATCAAAACTTGAAGCATTAAACTCTAAAATGTTAGAAGCTAATTTCTGGCAAGATAAAGACAATTCAAAAAAAGTAATTAAAGAAAAGAAATTATTTGAGGATCTGCTAAACACTTACAAAATTTCAATTGAAAAACTCTCAGATTTAGATGATTTAAGCGAGTTAGCCTTAGAAGAAAAAAATGAGTCTGTACAAAAAGAAGTATTACAAAACATTAAAGAACTAAAGACTTTAGTAAAAAAAAATGAAGTTAAATGTTTTTTATCAAATGAAGCAGACTCTCTTGATTGTTACATAGAAATACACGCGGGTGCAGGTGGCACTGAAAGTCAAGATTGGGCAGAAATGTTGAGAAGAATGTACTTAAAATGGGCAGTACAAAAAAATTTTAAATCAAACCTAATTAGTGAACATCAAGGAGATGAGGCTGGTATTAAATCATCTACAATTAAAGTTGAAGGTGATTATGTTTTTGGTTGGCTTAAAAAAGAGTCTGGGATCCATAGATTGGTTAGAATATCACCATTTGATTCTGGAGCGAGACGACACACAAGTTTTGCAAGTATATGGGTGTATCCAGTAGTTGATGAAAATATCAATATCGAAATTATTGAAAAAGATTTAAGAATAGACACTTATCGATCTAGTGGAGCAGGTGGCCAGCATGTAAATACAACAGATAGTGCTGTAAGAATTACTCACATACCATCTAAAATTGTTGTTCAATGCCAAAATGAGAGATCTCAACATAAAAATAAAGAAACATGTATGAACATGTTAAAAGCAAGATTATATGATTATGAAATTAAAAAAAAAGAACAAGAAAATCAAAACGCAGAAAATTCTAAATCTGAAATTGGATGGGGCCACCAAATTAGATCATATGTTTTACAACCGTATAGACTTGTGAAAGATAATAGAACAAATTTTGAAAGCACGAGCCCAGATAAAGTTTTAGATGGAGATTTAGATGAATTTTTAGAACAATCTTTGTATCAAATTAAATGAGTAAAAAAATATTAAGATATATATCTATAGTAGTAGGAATTTTTGTTTTATTAATAATTTATTTGAGCACTATTGGTATCGAGACAGAAAAATTTAATAAACAAATCCAAGATCTTGTAAGGCAAAAAAATAATAAATTTGATACTAGTTTAAAAAAAATAAAACTTACCTTAGACCCATTAAATTTTAAGTTTAATGCAAAAACAATAGACACTAAAATAATTTTTAAAGACAAGATAATTGAGCTTGAATATATAAAAACCCAAATATCATTAAATTCATTAATCAAAAGTCAATTAGTTGCATCCAAAATAGAAATATCAACTAAACCAATTTTGCTTAAAAATTTTGTATCATTTATAAGATCAATAAATAATAGACCTGAATTATTTTTTTTAGAGCGATTTATAAAGAAAGGATATTTAATAGCTGATTTAGAATTCAATTTTGATGAGTTTGGTCAACTCCAAGAAGATTATAAAGTTAATGGATTACTAAAAGACGGTAAAATAAGTTTATTTAAAAAAAATGAATTAGAAAAAATAAATTTTCTTTTTAATATTACAGGAAATAATTTTAATTTTAGAGATATTAGTTTTGATACAAATAATATTAATTTTTTATCTAAGAAACTAAATATTAAAAAAAATGAAAAAGTTTATTCGCTTGAAGGCAACATAAGAAATAAAAATTCTCCTTTAAACGAAAAATTACTTAAAACAATAAAATTAAAATATCCTCAATTTAATCTAATTAACACAAACTTTGTATCAGATAATGATTTTTCTTTTAATATTAATGATCAGCTAAAAGTTGATAATTTGGTAATCAATTCAAACATTGTAATTGATAGTTCTCAGTTTAAAAAAGATAATTTAATTAGTAAGAATTTCGTCGAAATTAATGACTTAATTGATTTAAAAGATCATGAGATAAAAGCTAATTATGCCAATAAGAAATTATCGATTGAGGGAACGGGGCAGGTTAAGCTTCAAAATAAATTTGAATTTATTGATTATGAAATAACAAATAACGGTTCTGATTTAAATTTAGTATCAAATATCCAATTAAGTGAACTAGATATTAAAAACCAAAATTTAATCATAGATTATTTGCCTAAAACTAATGAAATCTTAAACTTAAAAGATCATAAAATTGAATTAAATTATAAAGGTAATGATTTATCACTGAAAGGTTCTGGAAAAATTGTATTAGAGAAAGATTTCAATAAAATTGAATATTTTTTTTCAACAAAAGATAAAAAATATAATTTTGAAACTAATTTAGAAATCAATGACACACCTTTAAATATAGATTTTATTAATTACACAAAAAATAAAAACTTAAATTCTCAATTAAAAATTAATGGAAGCTATAAGAAAAAATTTGGACTTAATTTCAAAAAAATTAATTTTTTATCAAAGAATAACAGCTTAATAATTAATGATTTAATTATAGATGAGAAAAATAAAATAGTGAAAGTAGATAAAATTGACTTAGATTATTTTGATAATAGAGGCAAGAAAAACAAATTTACATTTAGCAGAACTAAAAATAATGATTATGAGCTAAATGGATCATTATTTAATGCTGATAGTCTGATTACAAGTTTGCTAAAAAGTAAAGATGATCAACAACTAGATCTTTTTAAAGAAAATATAGATATCACACTTAATATTTCTAATGTTTATCTTGATAATGACAATATAGTTAAAAACTTAAATGGTAAACTTCGAATTGTTGATAACAAAGTAGCTCAAGCCAATATATCAGCACTATATGATAGTAGTGAAAATTTAACATTTACAATAAAAACCAAAGATGGTGAAAAAATTACCACTCTATTTTCATCTAGGGCCAAACCACTTGTAAAAAGATATAAATTCATAAAAGGTTTCGAAGATAGTAATGAAGGTTATTTAGATTTTTATTCCTCAAAAAAGGATGGCACTTCAAATTCAAAATTGATTATAGATAATTTTAAAGTCAAAGAAATTCCTGCATTGGCAAAATTACTTGCCCTTGCTTCTCTTCAGGGGATAGCAGATTTACTAACAGGAGAAGGTATTAGATTTACAGATTTTGAAATGAATTTTACAAACAAAAATGAACTTATGACTATTAAAGAGTTGTATGCAATTGGACCAGCAATATCTATTTTAATTGAAGGTTATATTGATGAAAATGATGTAATTAGTTTAAGAGGAACATTGGTTCCAGCGACTACAATTAATAGATCCATTGCTTCAATTCCATTAATTGGAGATTTGCTTATTGGAAAGAAAGCTGGTGAAGGTGTTTTTGGAGTAAGTTTTAAAGTAAAAGGTCCTCCACAAAAACTTGAAACAACTGTAAATCCAATAAAAACATTAACTCCAAGGTTTATAACTAGAACGCTAGAAAAGATTAAAAAAAACTAATCTAATTCAATTTTTAAATGTCTTTTTTTTCCAATAGAAAGTTTAAGGTAGTTTTTATCAAAAAATTCATTTGTAATAATTAATTTCTCATCGGAAACAACTTTATCATTAATTTTTACTGCATTACCTTTAATTAATCTTCTTATTTCACTTTTGGATTTTTCTAATTTAGAAAGAATAATTAGATCAATTATATCAAATTTATTATTCATATTTTTTGAATTAATCTTGATAGATGGTGAACTTGATCCAAGTGAATTACCTGAAAATGCTTCTTTAGCAGCTTGTTCTGAATTTTTAGCAGCATCTTCACCATGAAGCATAGTGGTTGTTTCATTAGCTAAAATTATTTTTAAATCATTGATATTATCATTTTCAATTTTCTTAATATCTTCCATTTTCATATCAGTAAAATTTTTTAAAAATTTTATAACATCTCTATCATCTGTGTTTCTCCAAAATTGCCAATAGTCATAAGCTGAAAAAAATTTTTCATCCAACCAAATTGCTCCATTTTCAGATTTTCCCATTTTAGCTCCTGTGGCCAGAGTAATTAAGGGGGTTGTTAGACCATAACTTTGTTTATTTGAATATCTTTTGATAAGCTCAACACCGTTAACAATATTTCCCCATTGATCTGAGCCACCTATTTGTAAGACACAATTTTCTTTTTTGCTTAGTTCTAAAAAATCATAAGCTTGCAAAATCATATAGTTAAATTCCATGTAGCTTAAAGATTGTTCTCTATCTAATCTTAATTTTACACTATCAAAAGTTAGCATTCTATTAATTGTAAAATGTTTACCTATGTCCCGAAGAAAAGAGATATAATTCAAATTCTTAAGCCATGTATAGTTATTTACAAATATAGGTTTTGTTTCTGGGTCGTTGTTGTCTAAAAATTTTTTTAGTATATTTTTTATATTCTTAATATTTTTTTCAATTTCTTCTTCACTTAGTATTTTTCTTGTTTTATCTTTTCCAGAAGGGTCACCAATTCTTGTTGTGCCTCCACCCAGTAGCACAATTGGTCTATGCCCGTTTTTTTGCAATAATCTAAGACACATGATTTGTAATAGGCTACCAACATGTAAGCTTTCAGCAGTACAATCAAATCCGATGTATGCTTTAATTTTTTCCTTGTCCATTAAGCTGGACAATTCATCTTCATTTGTACATTGATAGAAGAATCCTCTATCTTTAAATTCTTTTAAAAATTTATTCATAAGCTTATAGTTACACAATATACAAATTTTTATTAAAAAGAATATCAATGAAAAATAAATTATATACAGCTATTGGGTTGATGAGTGGAACTTCAATGGATGGTGTTGATGTGTCATTGATTAGATCAGATGGATTTAATCAATTTACCAATGTTTTAGATGAATATTTTGAATATAATGAAAATTTACATCAACAATTAATTAAATTAAGAAATTTAATTTTAAGCAGTAATGATTTGAAGCTGTACTCTTCTAGATTAAACGAGCTTGAAAGAGAAATCACTATATTTCACAGTAAAATTGTTAGTGAGATGTCATTAAAATATCAAGATGAGATTGATTTTGTTGGTTTTCATGGGCAAACAATTTTTCATAATCCTGAGCAAAAGATTTCAAAACAATTAGGAGATGGAAGGTTAATGTCCCAATTAGTTAAAAAAAAAGTTATTTATGATTTTAGGCAAGAAGATCTAGCGAATAAAGGCCAAGGCGCCCCGTTAACACCTATTTTTCATAACTTATTGTCTAAAAGAATAAATGAAAAACTCCAAATAAATTTTCCTCTTTGCTTTCTTAATATTGGAGGAATTTCTAATATTACTAAGATAATTAAAAAAGATGAAAAATTGGAAGAGAACTTAGAAGCTTTTGATTCGGGTCCTGGTAATTGTATGATTGACGAATGGGTAAGAAAAAATTCAAAAAATAATTTTGATGAGAATGGTTCAATTGCAAAATCTGGTAAAATTAATCAATTAATATTAAATCAAGTAATTGATAACTTCAAAATAGATAGTTTTGATAAATCTTTAGATGTTAAAGATTTTGATATTTCATTTGCAAGAGGACTATCATTAGAAGATGGTTGTGCAACAATAACAAATTTTACTGCCTACCTAATAGCAAAAGGTATTGAACATGCTAATGGAAACAATATTAAACCAATAAAATATTTAGTTTGCGGTGGGGGGAGAAAAAATACTTTTCTTATCCAAAGTGTTAAAGATTATTTATTACACAAACAAAATATAAGTTTAAACTCTATTGACGACTATAATTTAAATGGAGATTTTATCGAGTCACAAGCATTTGGTTATCTTGCAATTAGATCATTTTTAAATTTACCAATATCATATCCAAAAACTACTGGTTGTGAATTACCTACAGTAGGTGGCAAGTTAGTTAAAAACTTTTAGTAAAGGGCAGTTTCTTTTTTTATATATTTATCAAGATTTGTAATTAAAGATTCTTCTGTTTTTGAAAAAAAATGATTTGCTTCAGGGACAGATTGAAATTCTACTTTAATACCTTTTTGAGCACTTAATCTTTTGTCTAGTTCAGTAATATATTCTAAAGGGACTAATTCATCTTTTTTTCCATAAATCATCAGTCCAGAGGTAGGGCATGGTGATAAAAAAGAAAAGTCATAAACATTTGGTTGAGGAGAGATTGCAATAAATCTATTTATTTCTGGTCTTCTCATTAATAGTTGCATGGCAATTAATGAGCCAAAAGAAAATCCTGATACCCAACATTGTGAGTTGTCAAAATTTTCTCTTTCAAGCCAGTCTAATGCAGCAGCTGCATCTGCAAGTTCACCTTGTCCGT
>Ga0257121_1000521_pt1 | contig 32405 bp, 27 predicted proteins | sample SI106_100metaG_FD_190180 | JGI IMG/M metagenome (GOLD analysis project Ga0257121, IMG submission 190180) | Marine microbial communities from Saanich Inlet, British Columbia, Canada - SI106_100 | ecosystem: Environmental > Aquatic > Marine > Inlet | place: Canada: British Columbia | collected...
CTCTTGGTGTTGGATTATGAAAGGAGGAAGTAATTGGCCTTTATTTGTCTTTACTCATAATCCTAAGATCCCTTGTGAAAAAGAGAGCTCTACCAGAATAGTACTCCTTATTTAGTGGAAGCGTTATAACTAATTATGTAATCATTGTAATATAAAAAGCCAGACAATTGTCTGGCTTTTTATATATTTCAACATTTAAGTTTACTAGATTATCATTCCAGCAGCAACTGTTTCGTTTGTTGCTTCATCTACCAAGATAATACTTCCAGTATTTCTATTTCTTCTATAGCTATCAAAGAATAAAGGTTTAGTAGTACGGATTGTAATTCTACCGATATCATTTAATCCAATTTCTAAATCATCTTCATTTCTGTGTAAAGTATTGATGTCCATTTTGTATTTTACCTCTTTAATAATACATCTTGCAGTTTGGCTTGTATGTCTGATGGTGTATTTCCCTCTTGGGATCATTTTTTTATCATTCATCCAGCAAATCATAACATCAATATCTTGTTCAATAGTTGGTTTATTGTTTTCTCTCACCAACATATCGCCTCTACTGATGTCAATATCATCTTCTAAAGTCATGCAAACTGACATAGGTGAAAAAGCCTCTTCAACCTCTCCATCAAAAGTGTCAATTGATTTAATCTTAGATGTAAATCCTGAAGGAAGTACGGTTACATCATCTCCTGGTTTGAAAACTCCACCTTCAATTCTACCAGCATACCCTCTGTAATCAGGATGTTCAGCAGATTGTGGTCTAACAACATATTGTACAGGAAATCTACAATCTACATGGTTTTGGTCGGATCCAATATGAATATTTTCTAAAAGATGCATTAAAGTTGATCCATCATACCAATCCATATTTTCAGATCTATCCACAACATTATCTCCATTTAGTGCTGAAATAGGAATAAAACGAACATCTTTAATCTCTAATTTTGTTGCAAAATTCTCAAAATCCTTTTTTATGTTATCAAAAGCTTCTTTACTGTGGTCCACTAAATCCATTTTGTTCACACAAACTGCAATGTGAGGAATTTGTAAAAGTGATGCAATAAATGCATGTCTTTTAGTTTGTTCGATTACTCCATGCCTTGCGTCTACTAAAAGTAGTGCTAAGTTAGCTGTTGATGCTCCTGTAACCATATTTCTTGTGTACTGAATATGTCCTGGAGTATCTGCAATAATGAATTTTCTTTTTGGAGTTGCAAAGTATCTGTAGGCAACATCAATAGTAATCCCTTGTTCTCTTTCTGATCTTAATCCATCAGTTAATAGCGCAAGGTTTACACCTTCTTCTCCTCTTTGTTTACTTGTCTCTTCTAATAATTCCATTTGATCTTCAAAGATTGCTTTACTATCGTAAAGCAACCTTCCAATCAAAGTGCTTTTGCCATCATCTACACTTCCTGCAGTTGTGAAGCGTAAAAGCTCCATATCTAAATACCCTTTTGTTTCGCTCATAATTTTTATTTTTTAAAAGTACCCTTCTTTTTTTCTGTCTTCCATGGCTGCTTCCGATCTTTTGTCATCTGCTCTACCACCTCTTTCAGTAACTCTTGTTGATGCAACTTCTTCAATGATTTCTTCTAAAGTACCGGCATCCGATTCTGCAACACCAGTACAAGTCATATCTCCAATAGTTCTACATCTAATAGTTCTTTCTTCCCATTGTTCACTATCTTTTAGTTGGATGTAATCACATTTTCCAAGTAGTACTCCATTTCTATTTACTACTTCTCTTTTGTGAGAAAAATATAAAGCAGGTAACTCAATTTTTTCATGTAAGATATATTGCCAAACATCCATTTCAGTCCAATTAGAGATTGGAAAAATCCTAAAATGTTCTCCCATTTTCTTGTTTCCATTAAATAAGTTCCAAAGCTCAGGTCTTTGATTTTTTGGATCCCATTGCCCAAACTCATCTCTATGCGAAAAGAATCTTTCTTTAGCCCTTGCTTTTTCCTCATCTCTTCTTGCCCCTCCCATAGCGCAATCATATTTACCTTCTTCTAATCCTTCTAAAAGAGTTACGGTTTGTAATCCGTTTCTTGATGCATTTATTCCGGTTTCTTCTACTGCAGTTCCATTGTTAATAGAATTTTGAACATATTTTACGATTAAGGTTTCTCCTGTTTCCTTCATTAGTCTATCTCTAAACTCGATAGTTTCTGGGAAGTTATGCCCTGTGTCTACATGCATTAATGGAAAAGGAACTTTCCCTGGATGAAATGCTTTTCTGGCAAGATGGAACATGATGATAGAGTCTTTCCCTCCAGAAAATAACATTATAGGTTTTTCAAACTGTGCTGCCACTTCCCTAAGGATGAAAATTGCTTCTGATTCTAATTCTTTTAAGTGTGTTAAATTATACGAGCCCATTTTTTACTTGTTTTTTATAATCGGTAATATATAATTCAAAACTTTCTGTACCGATTCATCTATTGAAAGTTTGGATGTGTTTATTTCTATTTCAGGATTTTCAGGGGCTTCAAATGGAGCGCTAATGCCTGTAAAGTCTGTTATTTCTCCTTTTCTTGCTTTTTGATAAAGTCCTTTTACATCTCTACCCTCACAAGTTGCTACTGATGCGTTTATGTAAATCTCAATGAAGTTTTCTGCACCAATTATTTTTTTTGCAATATTTCTAATCTTAATTGTTGGGCTTACAAAACAGTTGAGTGTTACTACTCCGCAATTCATGAAAAGCTTACTGACTTCTGAAATTCTTCTAATATTTTCGGTTCTATCATCAGGAGAAAAGGTAAGGTTATTACTAATTCCTACACGGATATTATCCCCATCCAAAAGTTGATTAAGAATGCCTTTTGAATACAAATATCTTTCTACTCCTTTAGCAATTGTAGTTTTTCCAGAGCCTGAAAGTCCAGTCATCCAGATTACTTTTGCATTTTGTTGCAATAATATTTCTTTATCCTCTCTTTGTAGGATATCGTTAAAAATTGGAAATAAATTATTTTTGATTTCTTTCATATTTAAGTCGGTAAATTTAATAAAATTTACAAATTATTATTAAGATGTATTAAGTATAAAATTCTTAAATTTGGGCAATTATTTTTAATAAGAATATGTTGAATTTTCCAGATTTAAGTAAAACACCAAAGATTGACACAGTTGGTGTGCGCGAAATAGTAAATCGATTTTGCAAAAGAAGTATAAAAACTTCAGCAAAAGTACATGGTTTACATCTTGCTCTCAGTATGATTGATTTAACCACACTAGAAGGTAAAGACACGCCTAGAAAAGTAATTCAACTATGTTATAAAGCTCAATATTTACACAATTCAATGCTTAATTTGCCAGATGTAGCTGCGGTTTGTGTGTATCCAACTTTGGTAGGAGTTGCAAAAAAAGAACTAATAGGAAGCGGGATAAATGTAGCTTCAGTGGCTACTGCATTTCCTAGCGGACAATCTACTTTAGAAGTTAAATTAAACGACACTAAATTTGCTGTCGATCAAGGAGCAGATGAAGTTGATATGGTAATTTCTAGAGGAAACTTTTTAGCTGGAGAATATAATTTTGTTTTTGATGAAATTGCTGCAATAAAAGAAGCGTGTGGAAAAGCTCATCTAAAAGTAATTTTAGAAACCGGAGAATTGGATACTTTAGATAATGTGAGAAAAGCAAGTGATATAGCAATGTATGCTGGAGCAGATTTTATTAAAACTTCAACAGGAAAAATTAGTCCGGCAGCTACTATGCCAGTTACCTATGTAATGTTAAGGGCTATAAAAGATTATTATAAAAAAACAGGAATTAAAATAGGAATGAAGCCTGCAGGAGGAATTTCAACCGCCAAACAATCTTTGCAATATTTAGTGATGTTAAAGGAAACTCTTGGTGATAGATGGATGAATAAGGATTTATTTCGTTTTGGAGCGAGTCGATTGGTAAATGATATTTTAATGCAACTAGAAAAACAAGAAAGCGGAATTTACCAATCCTTGGATTATTTTTCAAAAGATTAAAAGATGAGTAAAATTGATATTTATAAAACTTGGAAATATGATGAATCTCTTGAGTCGACATCTTATATAACGTTAAAGGATACATACGATTTATTTATTGGAGGGGATTTTGTAAAACCATTATCGAAAAAATATTTCAATACTTTAAATCCTGCAACCAATCAAAGTATTGCAAAAATTGCTGATGCTAATGATAAGGACATTGATAAAGCCGTGAAATCTGCTATAAAAGCGTTTAAAAGTTGGTCCAAATTAGATCCAAAAGAAAGAGGAAAATATATTTTTAGAATAGCAAGGATGATTCAAGAAAGAGCAAAAGAATTTGCTGTAATTGAAAGTATGGATGGTGGAAAACCAATCAGAGAATCCCGAGATATTGACATTCCATTAGCAGCCAATCACTTCTTTTATCATGCAGGCTGGGCGGACAAATTAGAATATGCTTTTCCGAATAAAAAGCCAACTCCATTGGGTGTTGCAGGTCAAATAATTCCTTGGAATTTTCCTCTATTGATGGCCGCTTGGAAAATTGCACCAGCCATTGCTTGCGGAAATACAGTAGTATTAAAGCCAGCAGAAAGCACTTCGCTAACAGCTCTTAAATTAGCAGAACTTATCCAGGATAGCGGGTTGCCAAAAGGAGTGGTAAATATTGTGACAGGAGCTGGAAAAACAGGAGCTGCAATTGTAAATCATCCCGAGATAAATAAAATTGCTTTTACAGGCTCAACAGAAGTTGGGAAGTTAATTGAAAGCAGTTTGTCTGGAATTGAAAAGAAAACAACTTTGGAATTAGGAGGGAAAGGAGCTAATATCATCTTTGAAGATGCTGCAATTGATCAAGCTGTTGAGGGAATTGTAAATGCTATCTTTTTCAACCAAGGACATGTCTGTTGTGCTGGTTCTCGTTTGTTCATTCAAGAGAGTGTCGCAGATTCCGTAATTGAGAAATTAAAAGATAGAATTTCAACATTAATTATTGGAGATCCCTTAGATAAAAACACAGATATTGGAGCAATTAACTCTGCAGAACAATTAAAAACAATTGAAAAATATATTGAAATTGGGAAAAAGGAAGGAGGAGAAATATTTCAGGCAAAATGCTCTTTGCCAAAGCAAGGAAATTGGTGCCCTCCAACATTATTCTTAAATGTTTCTCAATCGAATAGAATTGTACAAGAGGAAATTTTTGGTCCTGTTTTGGTTATTCAAACATTTCGAACTATTGATGAGGTAATTGAAAAAGCAAACAATACTCCTTTTGGGTTATCGGCAGGAGTGTGGACAGAAAAAGGCTCAAAGATTTTCAAAATTACAAAGGCATTAAATTCAGGAGTAGTGTGGGCAAATACTTATAATAAGTTCGATCCTTGCTCTCCATTTGGCGGGTTTAAGGAGAGCGGAATGGGAAGAGAAGGAGGTTTGCATGGACTGAAGTCGTATTTAAAATTTGAATAATGAGCAGAATAGATGTATTAAAAACATATAAGATATTTATTGGAGGTAAGTTTCCAAGAACAGAATCTGGGCGATTTTCCCGTTTAAAAAATAAAAATGGAGATTTAGTGGCAAATATCTGTTTATCTTCCAGAAAAGATTTCCGTAATGCTGTTGTTTCTGCTAGAAATACTCAAAAAGGATGGGAAAATATAACCGCATTAAATAAAGGGCAAATACTTTACAGAATAGCGGAAATGTTGGAAGGGAGAAAATTACAATTTATTAAGGAGTTAATGATGACTGGATCATCAAAATATCAGGCGAGAAGTGAAGTTGAACAAAGTATAGATCGGTTAATATATTATGCAGGTTGGAGTGATAAATTTCATCAAATTTTCAGTTCGGTTAATCCTGTTGCATCAAATCATTTTAATTTTTCAATTCCGCAAGCAATGGGAGTTGTTTCAGTAATTGCTCCAAATGAATTTTCATTATTAGGATTGGTTTCTGTAGTTGCTCCAGTCATTGTTGGAGGCAATTCATGTATTGTTTTGTCCTCTGAAGAAAATCCAATGGTGAGTATTTCTTTTGCTGAGGTTTTAAATACTTCAGATGTTCCACATGGAGTTGTAAATATTTTAACAGGAAAAAGAAAAGAACTAATCAGTCATTTTGCCTCTCATAAGGATGTAAATTCTATTATTTATTGTGGAGATAATAATGAAGAAATAAAGGAGATTGAGAAGGTGTCGGTAGAAAATTTAAAAAGAGTAGAAATTTACAAACGAAAGAATTGGGATAATAAAACAAGTCAATCACCTTATTTTATTGAACAGTTCCAAGAAATAAAAACCACTTGGCATCCAACAGAAGCTTAACGTAAAATATCAGTAAAAATGAATATGAATGAATTATTGGTAAAAGCGATTAACGCTTCTATTAAAGGAGGACAGGCTATTATGGATGTATATGCTTCCGATTTTGCTGTTGAGCAAAAGGATGATAAATCTCCTTTAACATTGGCAGATAAAAATTGCAATGAAGTAATAGAAAATCATTTGTTAGCGACAGACATTCCTTTTTTAAGTGAAGAAGGTGCAAAAATTCCTTATTCAGAAAGAAATAATTGGGCCTATTCTTGGTTGGTTGATCCTTTAGATGGTACAAAAGAATTTGTAAAAAGAAATGGTGAATTTACTGTAAATATAGCATTGATTCATAATGGAAATCCGATTATGGGCGTGATTTATGTCCCTGTAAAAGAAGATTTGTATTTTGCTATGGAAGGATTAGGTTCTTATAAAGTAAGTGTTAATTCAGTAATTGAAAATCTAGAAACATTAATTTCCTCATCAGATTTATTGCCAATTGATTATAAAAGAGCAAATTATGTGATTGTGGGTTCTCGATCTCATATGTCAGCCGAAACAAAAGTATTTTTTGAGGAAATGAAAAAAAAACATGGTGATGTAAATATCTTGGCAGTTGGCTCATCATTAAAATTTTGTATGATTGCAGAGGGAAAGGCCGATGCTTACCCTAGGCATGCGCCAACAATGGAATGGGATACAGGAGCAGGACATGCAATTGCTAAATATGCTGGTTTCTCAGTTGCTCAATTCAACACAAAAAAAGAAGTTATATATAATAAGAAATATTTATTGAATCCTTGGTTTTTAGTAAGTTAATTTATGAAAAAAATTCTAAACGCAATGCAAGATAAAGATTTCTCTGAAATTTTCAAAAAAGGAGGATGGTCTTTTTTGATACGAATAGGAGGGCAAGTAATGGGGTTTTTATTAACCTTATTAATTGCTAATTATTTTGGAGCAAAAGGCTTAGGAGATTATGTGTTGTCTATAGTAGTTTTAAGGATTTTTACTCTTTTCTCTAAATTAGGAATGGATACTTTTTCAATTCGATTTATAGCTTCTTTTGCAAAGAAAGAAAAGTGGAAAAGTATTCAGATTTTCAGAAATAAGATAACTCGTTTATTAAGTATTACATCTCTTATATTTTCTTTGTTAATGTATTGCTTTTCACAAGATATTGCTAATTTAATACATGCAAATGTTCATCATATCAGACTGAATGCCTTCTTTGTATTGCCAATGGCTTTCTTTATGTTACATTATCAAAGTCTAAGAGGATTAAAAAAAATAATAGAATTTTCCTTTTTTTATAGAATGTCGCAAGCTACTTTTTCTATTATCTCAATTTTTATAATAACTCAATTTATTTTAGATGGCGATGTGCCGGTTTACGCTTATCTTTCATCTTTAGCAATTGTATCTCTTTTAGCTTTTATTTCTTTTTCCTATAATTTCAATAAGTTAAAAATAATAAATTCTAATGAACAAATTGAAAATTTAGAATATCGGGATATTTTAAAAGTATCTATCCCGCTAATGTTTGCTCAGAGTGTTCAATTTATTATGGCTTGGACTGATAAATTAATGCTAGGAAATATGAGAAGCCCTGAAGAAGTTGGAATATACTTTACTGCATTTAAGTTATCAATGTTTGCTAGCATAGCTTTAATGGCCGTTAATAGTATTGCCGCTCCTATTTTTGCTGAATTATACGGAAAGAAAGATATGAATGGGTTAAGAAAAGTAGCCCATCAATCTTCAAAAATTATATTTTTAACCACCCTTCCTTTAGTATTATGTTTTTTAATTTTTCCTGATTTTTTGTTGAGCTTATTTGGTCCGGAATTTGCGGAAAAGGGAGTAATAGCATTTATGCTTTTATCCTTTGGTAAATTAATTAGTACTCTTTCAGGTTCTGTAGGGAATATTCTTCAGATGACTGGTAAACAGGTAGTATTTATGAATATCTTATTTGTTGGAGCTATTGTGAATGGAGTATTAAATTTATTTTTGATTCCAAAATTTGGAATTAATGGTGCCGCCTTTGCAAGTATGATTTCTTTATCATTATGGAATCTTATTATGGTCTATTTTGTAAAACGAGAGTTTGGATTCTATACATTTTACGTACCCTTTAGTAAAAGGTAATTATGAAAAATAATTTGCCAAATTTTTTGATAGTAGGTGCTGCAAAATGCGGGACATCTTCTTTGCACAACTACTTAAATCAACATCCTGATGTCTATATGCCTTCATATAATGAGCAAGGAATGAAGGTTAAAGAACCAAGATTTTTAATTAAGAATCTAGTAAAGGATAGATTGCATAATGGTATTTGGAATTTAGAATCCTATCAGGCTCTTTTTAATCATGTTGTAAATGAAAAAGCTATTGGAGAATCAACTGTTTTGTATTTGTATTATTACAATGAAGCTATTAAAAATATTAAAAAATATTTAGGAGATGATGTAAAAATCATTATTATGTTACGTAATCCTGTAGACAGAGCTTTTTCTGCTTATACGCATGTTTCAAGAAGCATGAAGGAACTCTTATCATTTGAAGAAGCATTAAAAATTGAGAAAAATAGATTAGAAAATGACATTGTTTTAACGCCAATGGTCATGTATAAAAACATGGGTCTTTATCATGATATGGTTAAGGCTTATATTGATAATTTTAAGAATATTCATGTTATTATGCATGAAGATTTTCAGTATAACACTAAACAAGTGGTTAAGGAAACTTTAGCTTTTTTAGGTATTTTAAGAGTTGTGGAATTAGATATCCATTCTAAACATAATGTTGGAGGTAAAAGTTGGCGCTTTTCTTTTTTGAAATTTTTTTTTATGCAAGATAATTTCATTAAAAAAGAATTGAGATTTGTTTTCTCTAAAAAATTAAGATCAAAGTTTAGAATATTTTTAGAATACTTCCTAAAAGAAAAAATAAAACCAATTAATCCAGAAACAAAGAAGGAATTAATTCGGTTTTTTAGAAATGATGTAGAAAAATTGGAAGAATTGTTAAATGTTGATTTAAAAAGTTGGAAAGAATAATGGCTTTACCAAATCTATTAATAGTTGGAGCAGCAAAGAGTGGTACGACCTCTTTGCATAATTACTTAAATCAGCACCCATCTGTTTTTATGTGCTCTCCAAAAGAGCCACATTTTTTAATTAACAAGGGTATAGGTAAGCAAAGAATACCTAAAGGAGTACTTAATATAGAAGATTATAAATTACTTTTTAAGGGAGCTTCCTCTATGAAATATAGAGGAGAATCTAGCGTGATGTATTTGTTATTTCCTGAACTGGCTATTAAGAATATTAATAAATATCTTAAGGATGTCAAAATTATTATTATGTTACGTAACCCTGTAGAACGTGCATATTCAGGATATCAACATATTAAACGATATAATCTTATGGAATCTTTATCATTTGAAAAGGCGCTTGATCAATCAGAAGATAGATATTTTAACACTAGTAATATGACTCCCGCTTCTAGGTATTTAGAATTAGGAATGTATTTTAATCAGGTAAAAAAATTTATTAAGGCATTTGATAATGTTCATGTTATAATTTATGATGATTATAAAAATGACTTCAATGCAGAAATTGATAATGTTTTTAAGTTTCTAGATTTAGATGCTTTTAAAATTAATGATGAAGAAAAATATATGGTAGGAGATTGGGAATGGAAAAATGAATGGATAAAATCACTTATGATGAAAAAAACCCCATTCAAGACAGTGTTGAGATTTTTATTTCCATTCAAAAAATTAAGGAATAGCATTAGAGTAAATTTGCACAAAAGAAATACAAATAAAATCGAAAAGATTAATCCTGAAACTAAAAAGTGGTTGAAAGAATATTATAAAAGTGATGTAGAAAAGCTTTCTTTATTGTTAGATAAAGATTTAAATAATTGGACAAGATGAGTTTACCAAATTTCATGTGTATTGGTGCTGCTAAATCAGGTACAACTAGCCTTTATGATATTTTAAAGCAACATTCTGATGTGTTTACTCCTTCTTTTAAGGAACCACATTTTTTTGACATTTCAACTGTTTACGAAAATGGCGTTTCTTGGTATGAGAAAACTTATTTTAATGGAGTGAAGAAGGAGAAATGTATTGGAGATTTCACGCCAACCTATTTGTTTGATAAGTATGCTCCTGAAAGAATCCTTGAGTCATTAGGTGAGAATGTGAAATTTATCATTATCTTAAGAAATCCAGTTGATAGAGCATATTCTCATTATTTGCATTCAAAAAGAGATTTGCATGAGCGTTTATCTTTTAAAAATGCAATTAAAAAAAAGGTAAACGAGAATAATAATTATCTTACTTATTTAAGAAGTTCTTATGTTGAACAGGGTAAATATGCGAATATGCTCAAAAGATATTTTGCATTATTTTCTAAAGATAATTTTTTAATTCTTCATTTTGAGGAAGATTTTATAGCAGAAAGAGAACAGACAATACTTAAGATATTTAAGTTTCTTAACATAAAGGAGGAAGATATTAATTTTAACATAAGAAGTAATAAGGCAAGTAAAGCTAAATTTATTTGGCTTAAAAATTTAATGCAAAAAACAGGATGGTGGCGTCAAATAATTAAAAATATATTTCCATCTGCAAAATCAAGACAAATCATAAAGAATAGAATTCAAAGATTAAATATCACTACATTCACGCCGAATAAATTATCTGTTAAAGAAAGGGAGGTCATATTTAAATCTTATTTCACTGAAGATATTAAAATTGTAGAAGAATTACTAGAAAGAAAAATGAATTGGAAATGAGGATATATACTTTAAAACAAAAGTTTCTAGATAATCTTGTTGTATTCATGCTCATCATGAGTTCCGGGGGCTTATTGTTTGTGTTTAACAGAAATATATCTTATATCATTTTCTCGATTATTTTAGGCTTATCTTTTTTATTAATCAGAAAAAATGTGTTTAAAACTAACTTTTATTCTTCAATTATTACCACATTAATATTGTTTGGGTTATTTATAATTAATTATCTATTTGCTGAAAATGAGCAAGAGTTAAATAAATATTATTATTATTTTATGATAATATCAATTTCTGTTTTTTCTTTATTGTATTTTGCTAACAATAAGAATCAGTTACTTCTGAGCTTATATAGAGTGCTTCAAATGATTGTTGCTCATTCTCTTTTTAACTTTATCATGTTCTTTTTTATTAAAGATAATCTTGCTGTTATTTCTTCTACTTATCATGAGTGTGAAACGTTTCTTAATCTATTTTTTTACACAACTGAAAGAGGGATACTTACTTTTCTTAATATAGACATCTGTCGGAACCAAGGTTTATTCTGGGAGCCAGGTGTTTTACAAGTTTTTTTGAATATTTATTTTTTCCTTGAGGCCTTTATATTTAAGAAAAGCAAATTTATTTTAGTGTTAGCTTCCATCGCTATTGTTACAACTTATTCTACTACGGGAATCGGTTTGTTAATTATACAATCTTTGGTATATATCCAGCAAGAACTGAAAAAAAGTAAATGGTTCATACTGTTATTTATATTGCTTACTATTCCTATTATTATGTTGTTTAATTTAAATGTTGAGGAAAAATTTCAAGGAGAAAAAGAGTTTTCATTTCAAAAAAGATTTTTTGATTTAACGCAACCCTTATTTATTGCTGCTGAATATCCGCTTACTGGAATAGGCTTAGATATTGATCAGTTTCAGGCAATGCGCGAAGAGTTTTATTTTTCATCAGATAATCTTAAAGTATTACGCCAGAAAATTGGAGTGGCATCTAAAATGAACGGAACAGATAAGGGAAGTAGTAACTCAATTATGTTTCTTTTTGCTTCTATGGGATTCCCTACAGCGATTCTCTTTTTATATATGTTCTTTCATCAGCAGATAATAAATGATAATAAATGGTTATTAATGATTATTATGGTTATATCTGTTATGTCTGAACCATTACTTTTAAGACCCTTCTTTTTTATATTTATTGTGTCAGGGTTTACTCATTTTTTTCATAGGATAACATCACACAAACAACAATTGTCATGAGAAATATTTTAATAACAGGAGGTGCTGGATTTATAGGCTCTAATCTGACTAGAAAATTAGTAGATAAAGGTTTTAAAGTTACTATTTTAGATAATCTATCTAAACAAATTCATGGAGAGGATCAGAATTCAACTTTATCTTCATCAATTAAAAATATTGCAACTTTTATTAATGGTGATGTTTGTAATAAATCTGATTGGCAAAAAGCTCTAAGAAATCAGGATGCTGTGATTCATTTAGCAGCAGAAACAGGTACTGGGCAATCTATGTATGAAATTTATAGATACAATGAAGTTAATATTCTAGGGACTACACATCTATTAGATATTTTAACTAATGAGAATCATAGCATCAAAAAAATCATTATTGCTTCTTCACGTTCTATTTATGGAGAAGGCAAGTATTTGTGTAAGAATGATGGTGTAGTGTATCCTAATCAGAGACAGGATATTGATATGGCTAAAGGGGAATTTAATTTTATTTGCAATAAATGTAGTGAACCTTTACAGTTATTAGCTACAGATGAAGATTCAAAGATTCATCCGTCTTCTATTTATGGCATTACTAAACAACAGCAAGAGCAGATGATTCTTCTTATGGGAAAAACGTTAAATATTCCTACTGTTGCATTAAGATATCAGAATGTTTATGGCCCAGGACAATCTTTAAGTAATCCTTATACAGGAATTTTATCTATTTTTTCTACAAGATTATTAAATGGAAATGATATTGATATTTATGAAGATGGACAGGAAAGTAGAGATTTTGTTTTCATTGATGATGTGATTAGGGCAACTATTCTTGCTTTAGAAAAAGAGGAAGCAAATCATCAAATATTTAATGTAGGTTCAGGTGTTGCTACTTCAGTGATTGAAGTAGCTAATTTATTGAAATCCTTATACAATTCTGATGTAAAAATTTCAGTTAGTGGTAAGTATCGTTTTGGAGATATTCGACATAATTATGCTGATTTATCAAAAATAAAAAATGCATTAGGATTTAATCCTAAATTTGATTTTATTTCTGGGATTACTTCATTTGTGAATTGGGTGAAAACTCAAGAAGTTATGGAAGATAAATATGGAATATCAATACAGGAATTGAAAAAGAAAGGATTGATTAAATGAGAAATTTAATAATCATCTTTTTACTTTGTATTGAGAGTGTTTTAGCACAGAATGTTAAAGAAAATATCTTTGGTTTTGCTACTTCAAATACATTTACGTATTGTGATGTTACTGATACTTCATTTTTAAATAAAGCTATAGCAATAAAGCCAAAATTATTGCGATTTCCAGGAGGAGCTGTAGGTAATTTTTACCATTATGGAGAGAAAGGGTACGGGTTTGATTTTTCTGAAATCGATCAATATCATGATGGTAAAATGCCTAAAAGAGCAAGAGGGCTAGACAATTCTAGAATAAAAAAAAATCAACAGCAAGATTATATTGAAGATTTCATAATATTAGCAAAAAAAACAAATGCCAAGGCTATAATAGTAGCAAATCTGTTTATTGATAATGATGATATATTATTAATGATTAAAAAGTTGATTGAAAATAATATTGAAGTTGTTGGGGTTGAGTTAGGAAGTGAGCTTTCTAATAGAAGTTACTTTACTAAAGGATATACCATTGATGAGTATGTTATTGCTGCAAAAAAATGTTCAGATAAAATAAACGAAAAATATCCTAATCTTAAAACAGCTATTGTTGCAGCTCCATTAGTCAATAAAAAAAATCATAGACATAGTGTATGGAATGATAAACTGGCTAAGCTTAACTTTTATGATGCCATTATTATTCATTCTTATGCAAAAGTGACTAAAGGGAATGATAGATATGGGCAAATGATTTCTGAAGAAAATGAAGGAGATAATAAGACTGAAGCTTTTGAAATCTATAAAAATAGAGCTATTGATTATTTAATTAATCAATATCCAAAAGAGGTTAATGCTTATGAAGGTATTTTTAATAAACCTATTTGGGTTACGGAATGGAATTTGCAAATATCAAAAACTACAGGTAATACCCTTCTGCAATCATTATTTGTAGCTCAGTATTTTTTAGAGTTGTTGAGTAATCCTGATTTGTCAGTTATTGAATTAGCTACTTACCATAATTTGGGTGGTAGAGATTATGGAGGGTCAGTTTTTAGAAATAATAAAGAGGTGATCGAAATTCAAAGTACTTATTACCCACTAACTATGTTAGGAAAGATATTTGATTATGATATTGTAAGAATTGAGAAAAAACAACATGGAGAAATTTTCACTTATAACTGTTTTGATGAGTATAATAAATTAATTATTTCATATGATATTGACTGGAATAGTAACGATTTTAAATATAAGTTAGAAAAATCAGGAGACAAATATTTTTCTCAAATTTATGGAAGTAATAATTTGTTTGATATTCCAAACTTAAAAGGAGTTATCGGCATAGAGTCAGGTTTAAAGATTAAATATTAATTGGATAAAATAAAACAAATATTTATTGTTGGAAGCAGCAGAAGTGGTACTACTATGATGGGGCGTATTTTAGGCAATCACTCAGATATTTTCACTTTTAAAGAGTTACATTTCTTTGGCACAATTTGGACAAATAATTCAGAATCAACTTTAGATAGGAAACAACAAATAGATTTGCTTTCTAGGTTATTGTGTATTGAAAAAAATGGATTATTCCAACAGGGGAATATCTCGTATTTTAATGATGAGGCAAATGCTATATTGACGAATGAGAATGTTTCAAACCCGGTAAGTATATATGAGTTATTTTTAGCAAAAATCACATCAGATAATAAATGCTTTATTGCTTGCGATCAAACTCCAAAAAACATGTATTATTTGAATGAAATATTATCATTTTTCCCTAATGCAAAAGTGATAAATATGGTAAGAGATCAGAGAGATGTTTTACTTTCACAAAAGAAAAAATGGAAAAGAAGATTCTTAGGCGCATCTTCTATACCATTGTCTGAAGCTATTCGTTCCTACATTAATTATCATCCTATTTTAACAGCTAAAATTTGGAATTCTTCTTTAGAGTATAGTGCAGAATTCACAAATAATAATAAAGTTAGAATAGTTAAATTTGAAGAGCTGTTAGTTAATCCAGTTCGTATTGTTAAAGATTTATGCCAGTTTTTAGAAATTGATTACCATCAGAAAATGTTAAAAGTTCCTGTTGTTGGTTCTTCAACTGAGCAAGACGTGAATAATCAATTATTAATTGATATTTCAAAAATGGAAAAATGGAAAAGTGGAGGGTTGAATTCTGCCGAAATATATCTTTCACAATTAATTTCAAATTGCATGATGCGAAAATTTAAGTATGATTTGCAAACAATTAAGTTCCCTCCAATACTAACATTATTTTATTTAATTACACTCCCAATTAAGTTAGGTTTAACATTTATATTAAACATTAAACGGATGGGTAATGTCGTTGAAGTTTTTAAGAAAATATTTTTTATAAAATGAAAGTTGATTTTTTTATAGTAGGCGCTCCAAAATCAGGAACAACATCTTTGTATCACTATTTGAATGAACATCCAGAAATTGAGATGAGTAGTCAAAAAGAACCTGATTATTTTTCTGATAAGGCAATTCATGATCAAGGAATGTATTATGTTAAGAATCGTATAAATACTCTTGAAAAATATGAATCTTTATTTGTGGAGAAAGAAAAAGTAATTTATGGAGAGGGAAGTGTTTCTTATTTGTTTTATGACAATGTAGCTGAAGATATAAAAAAATATAATCCAAATGCAAAAATCATTATTATGCTCAGAAATCCTATTGAAAGAGCTTTTTCCCACTATTTAATGGATTTTAGGCTTGGTTTAATTAATGATAATTTTGAAAATATAATAGCTAAAAAATCAAAGCATAAGAATGCTCATTTATTCTATCAGCAGTATATTGAGGTAAGTAAATATGCTAAGCAAATTCAAAGATATTTGGATTTTTTTGAAAAGAATAATGTATTATTCATAGACTATGAAGATTTCAAAAAAAATGTATCAAAGACTGTTGGTCAGGTGTATAGTTTTTTGAACATTAGTACTGAGTTTGCTGCTGATACAAATACAAAGCACAATACCTTTACAATGCCAAGAAATAAAGTAATTAAATTTATATATTCTTTTGTTTTTCTTAGAAGAATACTAATTTTTTTATTCCCAATATATTTAGTAAAGAATATTAGAGTTTTTCTTTTTAAGGCAGATAGAAAGCCTGAATTATTGAAGAAAACGAGAAGTCAACTCAGAAAAATATTTAATGATGACGTTAGAAAACTGGAAAAGGTTTTATGTAAAGATTATTCAAAATGGATAAAATAGGCTTAGTCACTATAACTTATAATTCGATTGATGTTTTAAAATCGTTTTTGGATTGCGTTTGGAAACAGACACATTCAAATTTAATTTTATATGTTATTGATAACGCTTCAGATGACGCTACACTTCCAATTTTAGAGAATGAAAAGGATGCAAGGTTACAAGTTGTTAAAAATGCTAAGAATTTCGGAGTTGCTAAAGCAAATAATCAAGGAATTAGACAAGCAATTTTTGACGGCTGTGATCAGATTTTAATTATTAATAATGATGTGGAATTTGAATGCACTTTAATTGAAAAGTTAGTTAAGATTCAGATTGAAAAAAAATGCAGTTTGGTTACCCCAAAAATGATGTACTATGATAATCCTAATCATATTTGGTATGCTGGAAGTTGGTTTATAAAAAAGAAAGGATACTTGCCATTACATAGAGGAATAAATGAGTTGGATGAAGGTCAGTATAATAAATCTACTAATGTTGAGTACGCTCCAACCTGTTGTTTGTTAGCTAAAAAAGAGGTATTTCTGGATATAGGCTTAATGGATGAAAAGTACTTTTGTTATTTTGATGATACTGATTTTTCATATAGAGTATGGAAGAATGGAAGACATAAGATTCTTTACTATCCTGATGTAGAATTCTATCATAAAGTTGGTAGTTTAACTAAATCTTTTCATAAAGGCGCAAAAAAAAATTATAGAGGAAATTTTTTTTTACAACAAAACACTAAAAATCACATTTATTTTCTGAAAAAAATTGGAGGTGTATTTTCTTATACTTTTATTGTTTGGTTATTTTTCAAGAATAATATTAGATTTGTTGTTAATCCTAAGGTTAGAAAAAATATTTCAACTTGGTGGTTGATTAATAAATCTTATTTTCAAGGATTGCTATTGAAGTAATTTGCCAACAACTAAGCTATCAGTAAATATATCATTTACTATTATTTCGCTTATAGAATCATTAGTATGAATTGGGTCGGTAAAGCAACTTTTACAATTTGTAATTGAGTTTGGGTAATCAAAATCTATTACTCTTCCAATGTGTCTAATTTCTTCTTTAAATTGTATTTCTTCTCTAGTAAGTTTGAAATCTACTAATCTATCATGAAATTCTTTATGATGTGGAACAATAATTAGATTTAGGTTAATTTTATTCTTTAGACAATATGCTCCAACTTCTCTAAGCCGTTTTAGTGTCGAATCAGGGTGTCGATATTTAGAATATTGATTAGTAGCGAAAGTAGAAATTTTATGCTCCCAGAATTTTTCTTTATTTAATCTGTTATTTTTCTGAACACCAAATAATTCATTTTTTAAAGCTAAATATATTGTTTCAGCAATATTCCAATTAAAAATATAAATAAGAGGGTTGCGTATCATTTCTTGTACATCAGCTACTCTATTGGAATAAGCATATTCATTATATAAATTGAAATTAAGACCGATAATTACATTTTCCAATTTAGTGTATTTATTAGTTAGCCAAAACAAATCAATAATTTCATTCAATTTCGCTGCATTAGAATGCAATGTGTAATAGTCATCCCCAGTTAATTCTTTGATTTTTTGTATTGGCAGCCTTCTAATTCTGGAATCTCCGATTATAATACTTGTTGTAGGATGATTTTTGAAGTGTAATGAGTTGTATAGTAATGAATTCAATTTCTGAGCAGATTTTTCTTTTGATTGCTGTGAAATAATTTTAGTTAGGTTAAAATAATTGAAGGGATCAATAGCAACTACAATGCATATCCAAGCAATTATAGGGAGTATAAAAACACTTCCTTTGCGTAATAATATTTTAAATTCAGTATTCATCTAAAATTGGAAATATATAAAATTACTTACTTTGGAATATGGTGCTAAAAATAATAAACCAAACATTATGATATAATAAAATAACCACCTTAGCCATTTAGGTTTGTGTTTTAATTTCAACCAAACATCACCTCCTCTTTCATATAAATTAAATAATTCCATAAAAATGATAAGTCCAAAAGAAATTAGTAAATCGTTCACTCCTACTCCAAGTCCTCTTAGTTTTAGTTGCATCACAGAAAAATTAGTGTAATCTCCAACATCTGTAAACAAATGAGTAATTACATATATTGCGTCAGTAATGTTATTTGCTCTAAAAAAAATCCAAGCAAAAGAAGCAAGTAAAAAAGTGAAGCTTACTTGGTATATTTTGTGAAAATTTGTATTTTTTATGTTTAAGAAATTAAGGATTATTTCTTTTGGGTTTTTTAAGATAATTGCACTAATTAGGTAGGTCCCATGAAGCGCTCCCCATACAATAAATGTAAAACTTGCTCCATGCCAAAATCCACTCACTAAAAAAGTTATAAATAGGTTATAATACCATTTCCATTTTACAACTTTATTCCCTCCTAGAGGAATGTATAAATAGTCTCGAAACCAACTTGAAAGAGAAATATGCCATCTTTTCCAAAATTCAGAAATTGATTTTGAAAAATAAGGGCGTTTGAAATTCTCCATTAATTCAAAGCCCATAACTCTGGCAGATCCTATTGCAATATCGGAGTAGCCAGAAAAGTCACAATATATTTGAAAGGTGAAAAAGATAGTTGCAATAATTAAAGCAAATCCACTATAGTTATCAAGGTTATTATACACGCCATCAACAACTATGGCAAGTCTGTCAGCAATTACAACTTTTTTAAAAAATCCCCACATCATTTGTTGTAATCCAAAGCGCACTCTTTCATAATTGAAGTCATGCTTTACAAAGAATTGAGGAAGCAGCCTGTTTGATCGTTCAATAGGGCCTGCAACTAATTGAGGGAAAAAAGATACAAAAACAGCAAATACTCCTAAGTGTTTTTGGGATTTTGTTTTGCAATTGTACACATCAATGGTATAACTTAAAGTTTGAAAGGTATAAAAAGAAATTCCTACAGGCAGTAGTAATTCAAATGCAGGGACATTATAAAAAACATTAAAATAATCAAAGAAGGATTGTACATTTTCATTTATAAAATTAAAATATTTAAAGCCAAATAATATTCCTAGATTAGAGATTAAACTTAAGTATAGCCATTTTTTCTTTTTGGCTTTTCCCTTGAGTTTATCCATTTTTTTTGCTGCAAAATAATCAATTAAAGTGGAGATGATAATTAGAACAATATACTCTACCTTCCAGCACATATAGAAATAGTAGGAGGCAATAAGTAAAAGTATCCATCTTCTTTTTTGAGGCAATAAGAAGAAGATAGTGACTACAATAGGAAAGAAAATTAAAAATTGTAGAGAGTTAAATAGCATTTGTTATTGATTAGGGGCCTTTGTATTACTTGTTTGTTGCAAATATATAAATTGTTTATCATGAAAAAATAGTATATTTGAATCCTTTAGAAAATGAATAGAAAAGTAGCAATTATAGATCCCTTAGGAGCTCATGGAAGTTCTCATCATTTTTACCTTTTCGGTCAGGCTTCAGGTCTTTTGAAGAATGATGTAGATCTTAGCTTATATACTAATAATGAAACGTCTTCTCCTGAAATTAATGGCTTAAAGTTTTTTGCTTTTTATAAAGATGTATTTAAAAGTAAATTCAAAATTATTAATGGGATTAAGTGGATTATTGGTACTTTTTTTTCAGTTTTTCATGCTAGATTTTCAGGAATTTCTATTTTTCATTTTCATGTTTTTTACACTAATGTTTTAGTTCTGTTTAATTTACTAGTTGTTAAAATATTATTTGGAAAAGTAGTATTAACAGTACATGATGTAAGTTCGTTTTCCAATTCATCTAATTCATTAGTTATTGAGAGATTGATTTATAAATTGCCGGATAGAATCATAACTCATAATGAATTTAGTAAATCTGAAATTTCAAACCTGAACGCTAATTTAACATCCTGTATTTCTATTGTGCCACATGGTAATTACACCCCTTTTATTAATATTCAATATGATAAAGAAAAATCTAAAGAACAACTTGGTATTCCGAATAATAGAAGGGTATTATTGTTTTTTGGTATGATAAAAAAAGTAAAAGGATTAGAAGTTTTATTGTCTGCTTTAAAGGCAGTTGTAAAAAAAAATCCGGATGTTTTATTAGTAATTGCAGGAAGGCTATGGGAAAATGATTTTTCTGCATATCAGAAGATTATTGATGAGAATAATTTATCAGAATATATACTTCTACATACTAAGTTTATTCCACAAGAAGATGTGGAACATTATTACTGTGCTTCAGATTTAGTTGTTCTTCCATACAAAAAAATTTATCAGAGTGGTGTGCTTATGATGACTTTAAGTTATGAACGTCCTGCCTTAGTTCCTGACCTACTTCCTTTGAAAGAAATAATTTCTGATAATGAAAATGGTTTTCTATTTAAAACAGAAAATGTAAGTGATTTATCTGCTAAATTAAATAGTATATTGGGTAATGAAGGGTTGATGGAGCAAGTAAGAACTAAAGGAACAGAATTAATAAATACTAAATATGATTGGTTTGAAATTGGAAGACAGACAAAAAAAGCGTATCAATCAGTATAAATATTTGTATTTTAGCCAAAACCAATGAGATGAAAAGTAGAATAGAAAAATGCATGAAAAGTGCTGTTGAAAATTACACTAGCATTTTTCAAAATGATAATTTGAAAACTAATATTCAGCAAATTGTTACTGAAAGTGTAACTGCTTTCCAATCGGATAAAAAGATGCTTTTTTGTGGAAATGGTGGTAGCGCTTCTGATGCACAGCATATTGCAGCAGAGTTAAGTGGAAGATTTTACAATGATCGCCCTCCTTTATATGCTGAAGCTTTGCATGTAAATTCGTCCTATATGACAGCTGTGGCAAATGATTATGGTTTTGAAGCTACTTACGCTAGAATGGTTGAGGCAGTAGGTAAGAAAGGAGATATTCTTGTTGGAATATCAACTTCAGGAAATTCTTCTAATGTAGTAAGGGCAATTATGAAAGCAAATGAATTAGGAATGACAACTGTTGGTTTTACTGGTAAAAATGGTGGTGCAATGCAAGATATTTGTGATATTATAATTTGTACTCCTTCTGATGATACGCCAAGAGTACAAGAAGCACATATTTTAGTCGGGCATATTATTTGTCAATTAATTGAGCAAGAAATGTTCCCAGATGCATAAGCTAGATACTCTTTTTTTAGATAGAGATGGCGTGATAAATATAAAATTAGATGGGCAGTATGTTAAAAATCCTGAAGAGTTTGAATTTATGATAGGAGCTGAAACTGCAATATCAAAACTCTCAAAAATATTTAATCGTATTCTTATTGTAACTAATCAACAAGGAATTGCAAAAGGAATAATGTCAGATAATGAATTAGGTGTTCTCCATAAGTATATGTTGTTTGAGCTAAAAAAAAATGGAGGTGTAATAAATAAGATTTATTATTGTCCTCATTTAGCTACTGAGAATTGTAATTGTCGTAAGCCAAATCCTGGAATGATTCAGCAAGCAATTTTTGATTTTCCAAAAATAAAAGTTGAAGATTCGTATCTAATTGGAGATTCGGATACTGATATACTAGCAGGTAATAAGATGGGTTTGATCACTGTAAAAGTGGATAATGAATATACCTTGTCAAAATGGTGTGATGAATTAATTTCTGTTATTCAATAATTTCTTTACTTTTACATAAAACAATAGCTTAATGACTCTTCTAAATTTAAATATGATCTTTTCTTTACTAACTTCATTTCTAATTGCATTTTTAGCTGTCCCAAAGCTTATATATTTTGCTGAAAAATTAAGATTGTTAGATGATGGAGGAGATAGAGCTTCGCATAAGGGTGCTACACCATTTTTTGGAGGTATTGCTATTTTTACGGGTATTATTTGTTCATTATTATTTTGGGCAGAGATTGAAAATATTCAGTATATTTTAGTGAGTATTTTAATTGTTTTTATTCTTGGTCTTATTGATGATTTACGAGAAATTACTGCTTTTAAAAAGTTAATAGGTCAAATTATAGCTACTTTGGCTCTTATTTTTCTTGGGGATTTACACATTGATAGCATGCATGGAGTTTTAGGGGTGTATGATTTGCCAGTTTGGATAGGATCCTTATTTACTATTTTTGTAGTTATTGTTATTACCAATGGATTTAATCTTATTGATGGGATAGATGGTTTGGCGGGAGGATTTGGTTTGATTTCATCTTTTTCATTTGGTGTTATTGCCTTAACAATGGGGCAAAGTGATATGGCTATTATAGCATTTACCTTAACGGGAGCTTTGTTAGGTTTTCTAAAATATAATTTTTATCCGGCAAGAATATTTATGGGTGATACAGGCTCATTAGTTGTTGGAATGACTTTATCTATTTTAGCAATTAATTGCATTAAACATGGCCTAGTAAGTGAGAATTATAACCTGCCCGATATAGGGCCTTTCTTGGCAATTTCATTTTTATCAATTCCTCTTTTTGATTCGTTAAGAGTTTTTATTGTTAGATCATTAAAAGGGAATGGACCTTTAAGTGCAGGAAGAGATCATATTCATCATGCGTTATTAGATTTAGATTATGGACATAAATATACAAGTTTAATATTGTGTGCTTTTTCAGTATTTCTTATTTTGGGGTCATATTTTCTTTTAGAATATAATGTTAATGTAAGTATTGCTGTATTAGCAGGAGTTAGTTATTTGATATTGTTTATTCCTTTCTATATACTGAAAGCTAAATCAAAAGAATGAGATTTTTTTCTTTTTTTTTCTTTTCTTTAATGATTTTAAATGTGAATGCTCAACATTCTAATTTACTGTTAGGTAATAGTTATTCCTCTAATTTTAATCAGCTAACCTATACTGAAGAGTCAAATTTCCACACTTCCTTTAAGCCCATTGTAAAATCAGATTTGAATTTTGATATTGATACTATTCTTGGATCACAGGTTCATTCAGAGTATTCTAATTGGTATTTAAGAAAAATATTTTCCGAACATTTTTTTCTTTTAAAAGGGGAAGATTATAAAATAATTGCTTCTCCAATTATAAATTTTACATTAGGAAAAGAATTTGTTGAGGAAAAAAATACGTTTACAAATACTAGAGGTTTTATTGTTGAAGGTGATTTAGGTAAGAAAATATCTTTCTTTAGCTCTTTTGCTGAAAATCAATCTATATTTCCTAATTATCTGGATGCTCAAATTCGAAAGAATCGAGTTGTACCTGGACAAGGCTATCAAAGATCTTTTAAAACAACAGGTTTTGATTATGCAATGTCATCAGGTTATGTGTCGTACAGAGCAAATAAAATGTTTGTAGTACAGTTTGGTCATGGAAAACATTTTATAGGAGACGGGCATCGTTCATTATTACTTTCAGATAACACTTTCAATTACCCCTATTTAAGATTGCAGACTAGGTTTTGGAAAGTACAGTATACAAATCTGTATACAGAGCTTCAGGATATTAATTATTTTGCAGATAATGGAATTGATAATTCCTACTTCAATTACGATTACATGGGTTTTGCTAAAAAATATATGTCATCTCATTATTTAAGTATAAATGTCACTAAAAAATTAAATATTTCATTATTTGAATCTGTAATTTGGAGAATGAATCATGCTCCAGGAAGCACTGGGTTTGATGTTAATTATTTAAACCCAATAGTAATGCTTAGGCCGGTAGAGTTTTCTGTAGGGAGTGATGGTAATGTTTTAGTTGGTTTAAATTTAAAATACAAATTACCTTTTTCATCTTATTTCTATGGACAATTAATGTTTGATGAGTTTACTTTAGAGCAGATAAAATCTAATAATGGTTATTGGGCGAATAAGTTTGCTTATCAATTAGGTTATAAAATATTTAATGCATTTAGTATAGATAATTTAAGCCTACAAACTGAGTATAATCTGGCTAGGCCATATACTTATTCGCATTTTAATACTCAACAAAATTATGCGCATTATAACCAACCATTAGCTCATCCATTAGGAGCTAACTTCTCTGAACTCTTATTGCTTATAAACTACAGATGGAAAAACTTTATAATTGACGGAAAAATAATTTTCTCAAAATATGGAGATAATATTAATGGGGATCCTGCTTCATATGGAAATGATGTTTATGATAATTATACAGATAGACCTTATAACTTTGGTGTTGAGATGTATCAAGGTAATTTGACGACTGTTAATATTAAGAATTTTAATATTGCTTATATTGTTAATCCAAAAACGAATCTCAAAATAAATCTAGGCGTTACTTTACGGAATTTTAAAAATGAGGATGGAGAATTGCAAACTCAATTTATTAATTTTGGAATTAAGAGCGATCTGTTTAATCACTATTACGATTTTTAATGGCCCTAATTTTAGGAATAGAAACAGCTACTAAAAACTGCTCTGTTGCACTTTTTAAAGATGGAATAGCTATAGCTGAAAAGGAGCATATTTCTGATGGATATACTCATGCTGAGCAGCTTACCTTATTTATTCAAGATGTTATTGATTCAGCGAATATTAATTTGAATAAAGTTGAAGCAGTTGCATTAAGTAAAGGTCCTGGTTCTTATACCGGATTACGAATTGGAACTTCAACAGCTAAAGGATTATGTTATGCTTTAGATATTCCTTTGATTGCTATCTCTACTTTAAAAGCTATGGCCTTTGCTATGGATAAAAATGAGAAGTCAGCTATTTATTGTCCTATGATTGATGCAAGGCGAATGGAGGTTTTTTCTGCGTTATATGATCCAAATAATAAACAAATAAGAGGTGTGCAAGCAGATGTTGTAAATGAAAATACTTACGAAGAATTCTTAGCAAATGAAATAATGTTCTTTGGAGATGGATCCTTAAAATGTCAAGAAATTATTAATCATAAAAATGCTAAATTTATTGAAGGAATTCATCCTTCAGCAAAAAATTTAGGAACTTTAGCTAAAGCTAAATTTGAAAATAACGATTTTGAAGATGTTGCTTATTTTGAGCCTTACTACTTAAAAGATTTTGTTGCTGGGAAGAAAAACGCTTAGTCTCTTTTCGTTTTTTTTGTAGCAGCATTAAATCTTCTTTTAAAAGAGCCTGAGCTTCCTCCACTACTTCTGCCTCCTCCAGTTGACTCTCTTCTTGATGAAGAACCTCCAGAAGATCTACCTCCTCCACCTGAACTACTTCTTTTTTTACCACGAACTCCTGAATATGAACGACCGCTACCTCCTCTGTTTCCCCCTCTTCTAGCTGATTTTTTCCCTGGAGCTTGAGATACTTCAACATTTACTCTATTTCCATTCCAAACTGCATCAGAAAGGCTGCTTAATACATCTGTTTCAAAATCATTAGGAGCCTCAAAGAATGAAAATTTTCTCATGATATCAATCTTTCCTACAGGGATATTTCTGCTTCTTGTGTATTCATTTATCAAACCAATTAGGTTGTGAGCTTGCAAATCTTTTTCTGTTCCTAAATTGATAAAAAATCTTGTGTATCCTGCTTCAGCATGGCCGGTTCTTTCTCCTCCACTTCTTTCATTTCTGTTTCTTTTCTTTTCATTTCTACCTCCACTTCTTTCATTCCTATCTCTATTATTACTTCTTACAACATTTAAGTCAGGAGCATTTTTATAGAAAGATAAGAAACGATTAAATTCAGTAGAAACAAAATGCTTAATAAGCGCCTCTTTATCTAAAAAAGCTAATTTTTCTTCAATAGAAGGTAAGTATTTGTCAATTTGATGATTTACTTCAGTAGAAACTACTTTGTCAATTAACTTCATTAACTGGATTTGACAGATTTCATCTCCATTAGGCACTTTCATAAGTGTTAAGTCACGCTTAATCATTCTTTCAATTGATTTTAGCTTTCTTCCTTCACGACTATGCGCAATAATAATTGATGTTCCTTTGTTTCCAGCTCTACCTGTTCTACCTGATCTATGTACATATATCTCGTCATCATCAGGAAGATTATAGTTGATGACATGTGATAATTCATTAATATCAATTCCTCTTGCGGCAACATCTGTTGCTACTAATAGTTGTAGTTTTCTTTTTCTGAAGCGCCCCATTACATGATCTCTTTGTGCTTGAGATAATTCACCATGTATAGCATCAGCACTGTAACCATCTTGCATTAGTTTATCAGCTACTTCAGCAGTTTCTCTTCTTGTACGACAAAATACTATTCCGTAAATATCAGGATTTACATCACAGATTCTTCTTAAAGCTTTGTATCTGTCACGTGCATTTACCATATAATAATGATGTTCTATATTTGCAGCACCTTCATTTCTGCTTGCAACCTCAATTGTTTTTGGGTTCTGCATGTAGTTCTTACTAATTCGCATTACTTCTTTAGGCATTGTTGCTGAAAAAAGTAAAGTTTGTTTTTCTGTAGGTGTTTCAGCTAAGATAGTATCCAAATCATCTTTGAATCCCATATTTAACATTTCGTCTGCTTCATCTAAAACTACAAATTCAATGTCTTGTAATTTTAATGACTTTCTATTTATTAAATCAATAACTCTTCCTGGAGTGCCAACAACAATTTGTGTGCCTGATTTTAATGATTTAATTTGTGGCATTATACTTGCTCCACCATATACAGCAGTAATTTTTAATCCTTTTATATATTTTGCATATGTTTTCATGTCTTTTGAAATTTGAAGACAAAGCTCTCTAGTAGGGCAAAGGATTATAGCTTGAGGTAATTTCCTTTCAACATCAATTTTATGCAATACAGGTAGTCCAAATGCAGCTGTTTTTCCAGTACCAGTTTGAGCTAGTGCAATTAGATCATTTTTATTTTCCAATAAATAAGGAATTGATTGCTGTTGGATAGGTGTTGGATTGTCAAAACCTAAATCGGTTATTGCTTTTTGGATGTTTTTATTCAATCCTATTTCATAAAATGTCATACTATAAATTTTTTGCAAAATTACTCTATTATTTTCCTTAACTACTATAAAATTAAACTTATCCTTTTTTCATTAACACAGCAGTTTTTATGAATTCATTAACTATTTTTACGGCCTAAAATTTTAATGATGAGTATAGTTAGGTTTTCAGATCGACATATTGGTCTTAGAGGAGATGATGTTAAGGAGATGCTATCTCTAGTAAATGCGTCTTCCATTGAACAATTAATTAATGAAACGATTCCTGCAAAGATTCATTTAGGAAGGGAGATGAGTTTGCCTGTAGCATTGTCAGAAAGCCGTTTTGTTGAACACATGAAAGGTATAGCTCAGAAGAATAAAAATTACCGTTCATATATTGGAATGGGTTATTTTAATACTATTCTTCCTGGTGTTATTCAAAGAAATGTTTTAGAAAACCCCGGTTGGTATACAGCCTATACTCCTTATCAGGCTGAAATAGCTCAAGGTAGATTGGAGGCTTTATTGAATTATCAAACTATGATAAGTGAGCTTACAGGAATGGCAATTGCTAATGCTTCATTGCTTGATGAAGGAACGGCAGCTGCTGAAGCTATGATACTATTGTATAATAACAGAAGTAGAAAGCAGAAAAAAGAAAATATCACTAGATTTTTTGTATCTGAATTATGCTTGCCACAAACAATTGAGATTTTAAAAACTCGAGCCGTTCCTTTAAAAATTGAACTAGTAATTGCCAATCATAATGAAGTAGTAGTTGATGAACGGTTTTTTGGTGCTATCTTACAGTATCCCGCAAAATATGGTAAGGTAATTGATTATACTGATTTTGTTAATCAACTAAAAGCGATCGAAGTTGGAGTGGTTGTAGCGGCTGATTTATTGAGCTTAAGTTTACTTACTCCTCCTGCTGAATGGGGAGCTGATGTTGTGGTAGGAACTACCCAAAGATTTGGGATTCCTATGGGTTATGGCGGTCCTCATGCTGCTTATTTTGCCACTTTTGAGAAATATAAAAGAAGTATTCCAGGTAGAATTATTGGTGTCAGTGAGGATATGGACGGAAATAGAGCGCTCAGAATGGCTTTACAAACAAGAGAGCAGCATATTAAAAGAGAAAAAGCAACATCAAATATCTGCACAGCACAAGTATTGTTAGCTGTTATGGCAAGTATGTATGGAATATATCATGGAGCTGAAGGTTTAAGAAGAATGAGTAAGAACATTCATTCTTTAACAGCTGCTTTGGCGGAAGGATTGACACGATTAGGGTATCATCAGTTGAATCCTATCTATTTTGACACACTACATGTTTCAGTAGGGAATGTCTCTATGGAAAACATAAGAACTTATGCTGAGGATGCAAAAATCAATTTCAATTATATTAATGATGATACGCTTTCAATAAGTATTGATGAGAAAGATGATTTGAGTAATATAAATGATATTTTAGAAGTATTTGCAAAAAGTTGTAATCATTCTGATTCACAAGATTTAATAAATGAGGTGTTAAGTGGTGATTATACTGAGGCAACTGCAAGAATTCCAGAGGCACTTTATCGTACTTCCTCTTTTATGCAGCATGATGTTTTTAATAAATATCATTCGGAAACAGACATGATGCGTTATATTAAGCGTTTAGAAAATAAAGATTTATCATTGACTCATTCTATGATTCCTTTAGGTTCATGTACTATGAAATTGAATGCGGCTTCTGAATTATTTCCATTAAGTTGGTCAGAATTTGGAAATTTACATCCTTTTGCTCCTGCTCATCAAGCAAGGGGTTATCATATAATGTTCCATGAATTAGAAGAAATGTTATGTGAAATCACTGGTTTTGATGCTATGAGTTTACAGCCAAATTCTGGAGCTCAAGGTGAGTTTGCTGGATTAATGGTCATTAGAGCTTATCATGAGAGTAGAGGTGATGATAATAGAAATATATGTTTAATTCCTTCTTCAGCCCATGGCACTAATCCTGCTTCAGCAGTAATGGCTGGAATGAAGGTGGTGGTTACTCCATGTGATGAATATGGAAATATTGATATTGATGTGTTAAGAGAAAAAGCGGAAGAATACAAAGAAAATCTTTCTGCTTTAATGGTAACTTATCCTTCAACTCATGGTGTGTATGAAGAAGCAATTATGGAAGTCACTCAGATTATTCATGATAATGGAGGACAAGTATATATGGATGGAGCAAATATGAATGCGCAGGTGGGAATAACAAATCCTGCACTTATTGGTGCGGATGTTTGTCATTTGAATTTGCATAAAACATTTGCTATTCCTCATGGTGGTGGTGGCCCTGGAATGGGTCCAATTGGAGTGGCGGAACATTTAAAGCCATTCCTGCCCAATAATCCTTTAGTAAAAATGGGTGGAGAAAGCGGAATGTCTATTTCTTCTGCTCCTTGGGGAAGTGCTTTAGTTTTGTCTATTTCTTATGCCTATATTAAAATGTTAGGAACAGAAGGATTAACATCTTCAACCGAGATAGCCATTTTAAATGCAAACTATATTAAAGAAAAATTAGTAAAGCATTTTGATGTTTTATATTCAGGCAATAATAATAGGGTTGCTCATGAAATGATTGTAGACTTTAGAATGTTCAAAAAAGATGGAATTGAGGTGGTTGATGTTGCAAAGCGTTTAATGGACTACGGTTTTCACGCGCCAACTGTTTCTTTCCCTGTTGCAGGAACTTTAATGATTGAACCTACTGAAAGCGAAAGTAAGGAAGAGTTAGATCGTTTTTGTGAAGCAATGATTAGTATTAAAAGTGAAATTAATGAAGTGTTAGTTGGAGAAGTTCCCTTACAAGAAAGTGTATTGAAAAATGCACCACATACTTTGGAATTGACAATAAATGATGAATGGAGTTTTAATTATACAAGACAAAAAGCAGTGTATCCATTAGAATGGGTAAAGGCTAGAAAATTCTGGCCTTCAGTTAGGCGTGTGAATGATGCATTTGGGGATAGAAATTTCATTTGCTCATGTGCTCCAATTTCAGATTATATTGACTAGATAAGATTTTTAAAATATGATTAGAGATTTGCCTAAGTTATAGTATATTCGCGCTTCATAGTATTAATTAAAAAAACAAAAATGAAAAAAATTTTACTTTCGGCTTGTGCTATTTTAGTTGCTTCAGCAACTTTTGCACAATTAAGAGTGGCAGAAATACTGCAAAGAGATGCTACAAAACATGTAACTAATATCTCTCCAACTGTTTCTCCTTTCACAAGTGTAGTTGCTTCTGCACCGATCATCATTCATACAGATGATTTTTCTAATGCAGCAAATTGGGTTATAGATCACGATCAAACCGCATCTTCTTTAGACTGGCAGATTGGTTCAAATTCATGTACTGGTTCCTATCCAACTGCTGATATTCTTTCTACTACCGCTTCTAACGGATGGGCAATGATAGATTCTGACGCCTATGGAGGTGCTACTGGAGGCACTGAAGTTGAAGACTGTTGGCTTACAATGGCAACTCCTGTAGATTTAAATGGATATCCTAATGTTAATGTAGAATTTGAAACAAATTATAGAAGTTATAATAGCGAGTTACCTTATATTGTTGTTGGAATTGGTGATGGTTTGGGTAATGTAACATGGCCAGATTTAGATCCATTAACGGATATTTCTACAATGACAAATGTATTTATACCTTTCCCTGGTTATACTACTGGTGACGCTACCACTAATCCTGAATTAATTGCAGTTAATATTAGTCCTGCTTTAGTTGGATTAACCTCAACAGAATTAGCCGATATATATATCCGTTTTCATTGGACAGGTACATGGGGTTATGCATGGTTTGTTGATGATTTTTCTATAATAGAAACTCCTGATAATTCAATCTCTTTTGATGATGCTGTTACGGGTGGATACTGGATTGATTATCAGAATTATTCAGCTTCAGGTTTAAATACAATGATAGGTTTAGATTACACTGTAACTCCTGTTGATCAGGTTGCTGTTCGACCATTTTCTTGTGAGGCGGTGATTATGAATACGGGTGTTTCTTCACAATCAGCAGTTTTAAAATATGATGTTACGGGTTCTGCTACTTATTCTGGATCTTCAGTGGCTACAGTTTTAGCTAGCTCCGATTTTGCTACTGTTGCTGCTACACCTACTTTTAGTCCAGGTGTTGGGAACTATGTTGTAGAAATGTGGGCTGAAGCTGATTCTGCTGGAGCAGGTATAGTAACGACTAATTCTGCTATCGAGACAAGAAATATTGAAGTTTCTCAATATCTGTATGCTAAGGATGAAGGAGCCGCAAATCAAACTGGTTCTTATGTTATTGGAGATTCAGATGATGAGAATCAAATTACTTCAAGATTTGAGATTTATGCCAATGCTGATTTATATTCTTTACGTGTATTTATTGATGATGGATCAACAGTAGGGGCAAAGATATATGCTGTAATTTATGAAGCTGATAGTACAGCATCAGATGGCGTTTTCTGGATAGATCAGTCTGATGATTATATATTAACAGCTCAAGATTTAGGAACTTGGATTGATGTTCCATTTTTAAATCCAATATCTTTGTTTGCGGGTTATGCTTATGAGTTTGGAGTAGGTGGTTATCAGCATCCAATCGATATTTCAAGAGTTGGCACAACAGCAAATCCTGCATTGTATAATGGAGAACATAGTTCTTTTGATGTGACAGGATTATCTACACAATCTGCTGGAAGTCCAACATGGTATTATATTACTTCCACTCCAATGGTTAGAATGAATTTTGAGCCTATTATGCCAAGTACTATTTCAGAATTTGGAGTTTCAATATTTGA
>Ga0257121_1000522_pt1 | contig 32395 bp, 27 predicted proteins | sample SI106_100metaG_FD_190180 | JGI IMG/M metagenome (GOLD analysis project Ga0257121, IMG submission 190180) | Marine microbial communities from Saanich Inlet, British Columbia, Canada - SI106_100 | ecosystem: Environmental > Aquatic > Marine > Inlet | place: Canada: British Columbia | collected...
CCAGATTGTGATTTTAGATTTGGAACATCGTGACAAAGTATTGGATGCAACTATTGAAAAAATTTCCAATACTCAGCTACAGGGCTACCGTTTCTCTGATGCTTGGGCTAAAGATCAACGATTGTATTTTTATATTAAAACCTCGCATGCTTTTTCGGATAGTATACAACCTTCTCAAGATGGAAGTCCTAAAAAAAGAAAAACTGCGTTGACATTTGTTAATCCAAAAAACGAGCCTATTATAATTAACATAGGGATTTCACCAGTTGATGAAGCTGGAGCACGTCAAAATTTAGAAGCAGAAATGGGTTCGCTATCTTTTGAGGATATTAAAACCAAAGCCGAAGCTACTTGGGAAAAGCAATTAACAAAAATTGTAATAGAAAGTTCAAGTCTGGATAATCTAACTAATTTCTATACCGCTATGTATCACACTATGTTGGCACCAAATTTATATCAAGATGTGGATGGTCGCTACCGTGGTATGGACTTAAAAATTCATCAAACAAATGAGTTTGATTATTATACGGTTTTTTCTCTTTGGGACACTTACAGAGCCACACATCCTCTTTACACGATTATAGAACAGGATAAAACCAATGATTTTATCAATACTTTTTTAGCAAAGTATGAAGAAGGAGGTATTATGCCAATATGGGACTTATCGGCAAACTATACCGATTGTATGATAGGCTATCACGCAGTTCCGGTAATTGCCGATGCTTTTTTAAAAGGAATACGAGGGTATGATACCGAAAAAGCTTTTGAGGCAATGAAGCATAGTGCTTTTCAAGACAAACTGGGCCTTAAATCGTATAAAGAGGTTGGTTTTATTCCGATGGAAGAAGAAAGTGAGTCGGTATCAAAAACCTTAGAATACGCCTATGACGATTGGACGATTGCTCAGATGGCAAAAGCTATGGGGAAAGATTTTGATTACAGATTGTTCTCTAAAAGAGCACAGTACTATAAAAATATTTTTGATCCCGAAACTAATTTTATGCGAGGGAGATTCCGAAATACTTGGTTTTCCCCCTTTGATCCTTATGAGGTTAATTTTAATTATACAGAAGCGAATGCATGGCAATACAGCCTTTACGTACCTCAAGATATTTCTGGCTTAATGAACCTAATGGGAGGTAAAAAGAAGCTTGAAAATCACCTAGACACCATGTTTTCTGCTCAACTTCAAACATCAGGACGTGAACAGCCGGATATTACTGGACTGATTGGACAGTATGCCCACGGGAATGAGCCTAGTCACCACATGGCTTATCTTTATAATTTTGTGAATCAACCCGCTAAAACTCAAGAAAAAGTAAATCAAATTCTTAAGGAACTTTATAAAAACGACCCCGAGGGTATTTCAGGAAACGAAGATTGTGGCCAAATGAGCGCCTGGTATGTTTTAAGTTCCATGGGGTTTTACCCGGTAACACCAGGATCAAACGACTATATTATTGGAAGCCCACTTTTTAAAAAAGCTACTATTAATCTTGAAAACGGCAAAAAATTTATAATACAGGCAGAAAATGTTTCAGCAACTCATATTTACATTAATAAAGTATTATTAAATAATTTAGAACTTAATAGGACTTATTTAAAACATGACGAAATTATGGCGGGAGGTACTCTAACTTTTGAAATGAGTAGGTCTCCTTCCAAATGGGGAACTATAGAAGGGCAAGAACCGAGAACTGAAATTAAAGAACACCTCATTACTCCCGCACCCTACATTAATGAAGGTGATATAGCATTTAAAAATGAAACAACGGTCTCCTTAGCTAATTCAATGAGTGAAGCAATTATATTTTATAGTTTAGGTTCTAATAATTTTAAAGAATACGCTTCCCCTATTCTTATTTCAGAGGCGGTAGATTTAAAAACTTATGCAATTTATAATGGGATTAAAAGTGATACAATTAATACTAATTTTTATAAAATTAATCCAAACAGGACTATAAAATTAGAAACAGAATACGCTAATCAATACAATGCAGGAGGGAATAATGCCCTAATAGACGGTATTCTAGGATCTTCAGATTTTAAAACAGGATCTTGGCAGGGTTATCAAAATACTGATTTGATTGCAACCATTGACTTAGGGAGTACCGAATCAATTCAAACGGTGGAGGTAAATTTTTTACAAGATCAACGAAGCTGGATTTTTTACCCGACCGAAGTTGAATGTTACGTGGCTATCGACGATACATTTCGTAAAATTTCACCTACTTATAAAATCGATTCTCAACAGGCTTCTTCAGAGACTAAAATTAAAACAGTACATTTTAAAATAGAGGAGACTACTTCTAGATATGTAAAAATCATTGCTAAAAACCTAGGAGATTTACCAGAATGGCACTTAGGAGCTCCTTATCAAGGGAAAGCTTGGGTTTTTGTCGATGAAATTATAGTTAAGTAAATCTATATAACTGGACTAGATCATCCGTTTTTATTGTAAAAATCTGATAAATGATTCTTACATATTTTATTTTCATATATGGAAACACTAAAATACTCGTGAATTGAATAAAACCCAGTTTCTCCTTTTTTGTTAATAGCAATATACCCCACCTGAAAATTCTTAAAATTAGAGTTATTAACTACAATTCTTCGAATTGCTTCTTCACAGGCTTGTTGTGGACTTTTACCTTGCCTCATTAATTCCACAATTAAAAAACTACCGACAGTCTTTAATACTTCTTCACCCATCCCTGTAGCCGTGGCACCACCAATTTCATTATCTATAAATAAGCCCGAACCAATAATGGGAGAATCTCCAATTCGCCCTGCCATTTTGTAGGCTAAGCCGCTTGTAGTACAACCCCCAGAAATATCTCCATTTTTATCAATTGCTAACATTCCAATGGTATCGTGATTTTCAATATTAATAATCGGTTGGTAATCGGCTTCTTTTTTCCAATTTTCCCAGGCAATTTTAGATTCTTGGGTCAATAAATTAGTTTTTTTGTAACCCGAAGCGACAGCAAATTCTTCAGCACCCTTTCCAGCTAACATTACATGAGGAGTGTTCTCCATAACTTTCCTTGCAATTGAAATTGCATGAACGATATTTTGCATGTAAACTACCGCACCATAATCTCCTTTTTTATTCATGATGCAGGCATCTAAGGTTACGTTTCCGTCTCGATCTGGGCGACCGCCAAAACCAACAGATTGGTTTTTAATATCGGCTTCCTCAATCATACAGCCCTGTTCTACTGCATCTATGGAAGAATAACCCAGTTCTAATAATTCGCCTGCTTTTAAAGTGGCATTTGGAACATTCCAAGTCGAAATTACTATCGGAAAATCTTTAGCAACTCCATCATACAAACTATCTGATTTCTCTTCCTCTCTAGCGTTTTTTGCAATTAAATTAGATCCAACAGCAACAGCAACTCCCGTTAGGGAGGCTTTTTTTAAAAAACTTCTTCTTTTCATTTTAAATTACTTAGGTACATTTAATTATAAAAGTAATTTAATTATTAGTAAATTTATAAGACCTGTTAATTTTATTTTTAAACATTTATTAATAAAAAATTGTGACTGTTTGTAATTCAATAAAATAATATTACATTTGCAGCCCGATTTATCCAAAAGAAGGAATGTTTAACACTACTTGTAGGTGAATGCAAGTAGCAAAAAAAATAAAAGTGGATACACTAAGTTATAAAACAATTTCAGCTAACAAAGCTACCGTAAATAAAGAATGGTTACTTGTTGACGCTGAAGGTCAAGCTTTAGGTCGTCTTGCGAGTGAAGTAGCAATATTATTACGCGGAAAGCATAAACCTAATTTTACTCCTCATGTTGACTGTGGTGATAATGTTATCATTACAAATGCTGAAAAAATTACTTTGTCAGGAAACAAATGGGAAGATAAATCATACATAAGACATACAGGTTACCCAGGTGGTCAGCGTAGTCTTACTGCAAAAGAAATGTTTGGGAAAGACCCAGCTAGACTATTAGAAAAAGCTGTAAAAGGGATGTTGCCTAAAAATAAATTAGGAGCTGCTCTTTTCAGAAACTTGAAAGTTTACGTTGGAACTGAACACGGACAAGAAGCACAAAAACCAAGAACCATTAATCTTAACTCTAAAAAGTAATGGAAGTAATACACAAAATAGGTAGAAGAAAAAATGCGGTTGCGCGAGTTTATATTGCCAAAGGAAAAGGTAACATTAGCATCAATAAGCGTGAGTTCGAAAATTACTTTACAACTGGTACACTACAATATAAAGTAATGCAACCACTAATGTTAACAGATAACACAAAGAAATTTGATATAACTGTGAATGTTTTTGGTGGAGGTAATACTGGGCAAGCAGAAGCAATTCGCTTAGCAATATCAAGAGCAATGTGCGAATTGAATGAAGAAAATAGATCAATACTAAAACCTGAAGGGTTATTAACTAGAGATCCAAGAATGGTAGAGCGTAAGAAATTCGGTCAGAAAAAAGCCCGTAAGAAATTCCAATTCTCTAAACGTTAAAATATAACTTACTTGGGCGCCTTTGGGCGTCTGAATTAAGTAACAAGTTCTTATACAGTCAAATATTTGACAAACAAATTTTTAAAAATCGCTGTTACTCCGAGAGTCGGAGAGTTAGTTTAGCATCTAAACTTTTTTTTAAAAAAGTTGCTATCTATAATAACACAAGAACGTAAACTATTACAAAAATGGCAAATAACAACGAACAAGTAAAACAGTTACTTGACGCAGGTGTTCACTTTGGTCACCTAACCAGAAAATGGAATCCTAATATGGCACCTTATATCTATATGGAGCGAAATGGAATCCACATTATCAATCTTTATAAAACAGCTGCGAAATTAGAAGAAGCTAATGAAGCTCTTAAAAAAATTGCAGCAAGTGGACGAAAAATTCTTTTCGTAGCTACAAAAAAACAAGCAAAAGATATTGTTGCTGATAAAGCAGGTAAAGCGAACATGCCTTACATCACTGAAAGATGGCCAGGAGGTATGCTTACCAACTTTGTAACTATCAGAAAAGCTGTAAAAAAAATGGCGGCTATCGACAGATCTAAGCAAGATGGAACATTCAATTCTTTGTCAAAAAAAGAACGTTTAGCGGTAGATCGTACCAGAGCAAAACTAGACAAAAACTTGGGTTCAATTGCAGACATGACGCGTCTACCAGGTGCTCTATTCGTAGTTGATACCACTCGCGAACACATCGCGGTTAAGGAGGCTTTAAAATTAAAGATTCCAATTTTTGCAATGGTTGATACAAACTGTGATCCTAATGTAATTGATTATGTAATTCCATCAAATGATGATGCTTCAAAATCAATTGAAAAAATTATGACTAGTGTTTCTAATGCTGTTATTGAGGGTCTTAGTAGCCGTAAAAACGGGAAAGATAAAGTAGAAAAAGGAGCTGACACAACTCCGGAAGCTACACCAGCAGAGGAAGCTACACCAGCTCCAAAAGCTAAAACTGCTCGAAAAAGAGTTGCATCTGTAGATATTAAAGAAGCTTCTTCAGAAGAAGAATAAAATAAGCATACTTATCAAAAAAGTCGTTTTAGTTTTATTCTTTTCAAGGATTACTATAACGACTTTTCTATAAATTAATTAAATAACTAAAATTTTAATAAAAGATGGCAAACATAACAGCCGCAGACGTAAAAAAATTAAGAGATGCAACCGGTGCCGGAATGATGGATTGTAAAAAAGCTCTTGTAGAGGCAGATGGCAACTACGATGAAGCTGTTGCTATACTCCGAAAAAAAGGACAAAAAGTTGCAGAAAAAAGAGCCGATAGAGATTCTAGTGAAGGGGCCGCAATCGCAGTAGTAAATGACTCCAAAACAGAAGGGGCATTAATTGTATTAGGATGTGAAACTGACTTTGTTGGAAAAAATAGTGATTTTGTTGCTCTAGCTACTAGTTTAGCAGAATTAGCAATGAACTGTAATGATCAAGAATCTTTCTTAAATGCAGATTTTGGAGGCATGACTGTTGCTGAAAAAATGATTGAGCAGACAGGAGTTATTGGAGAAAAAATTCAAATTAATGAATTTAAAAAATTAGCAGCTCCATTTGTAGGTTCTTACATTCATGGAAATAAAATTGCTGCTTTAGTAGGATTGGCATCTGTTGAAAACAGTGCTGACACTGTTGCTAAGGATATTGCAATGCAAGTTGCTTCTATGGGAGCTACTACTTTATCTTACAAAGATTTTGACCCCGCATTTGTCGCTTCAGAAACAGAAGCTAGAATTGCTGTGATAGAAAAAGACAATATTGAAAGAGGTCGTTTAGGGAAACACCTGATTAACGTACCACAATTTATTTCTAGAGCTCAATTAACTGATGAAGCAATTGAAACTGCAAAATCTAAAATACAAGACGAACTAAAAGCAGAGGGGAAACCTGAGCAGATCTGGGACAGAATACTTCCTGGAAAATTAGAGCGATTTATTTCTGACAATACAACTTTAGATCAAGAACAATGTTTACTTGATCAAAATTTCATCAAAGATGAAAAGCAAAGTGTTGCGGATTATGTGACATCTAAAGGTAACGAAGTAGTCTCTTTCGAAAGAGTTACTCTAGGTTAAATTCTTTTTTAATTGTAAAAAAACCGATCTGACCGATCGGTTTTTTTTATTACTTATTTTCTTCTGGAGTCGGTCAAATTTTTTCTTTATTTTTGTATCAGATATTTCTACTATGCAATACAAAAGAATACTACTAAAATTATCAGGTGAGGCATTAATGGGCAACCGCCAATATGGAATCGATCCCGACCGTCTAAAAGAGTATGCCGAGGATATTAAGCAATTAACAGATAAAGGTGTCGAAATTGCAATAGTAATTGGAGGCGGCAATATTTTTAGAGGCTTAGCAGGTGCAAGCAAAGGAATGGATCGTGTTCAAGGTGACCATATGGGAATGTTAGCAACTGTTATTAATGGACTTGCTTTGCAAGGAGCTTTAGAAGATGAAGGAATTCCAACTCGTTTACAAAGCGCTATAAAAATTAATGAGGTATCAGAACCTTTTATTAGAAGAAAAGCTTTAAGACATCTTGAAAAGGGGCGGGTTGTAATTTTTGGAGGGGGAACAGGAAATCCTTACTTTACAACAGATTCTGCCGCGGTACTAAGAGCTATTGAAATAAAAGCTAATGTGATTTTAAAAGGAACTCGTGTTGATGGTATTTATACCAGTGATCCTGAAAAGGACTCTAAAGCAACAAAATTTGACTTTATTAGCTTTGAAGATGTACTCAAAAAAGGTCTGAAAGTAATGGATACCACTGCATTTACTTTAAGTCAAGAAAATCATTTACCAATAGTAGTTTTTGATATGAATACAAGAGGCAATTTACTCAAAGTTGTAGCTGGAGAAAATATTGGTACAACTGTAAATTTATAAACGATAACAGCTAATTGCCTAACTAAAATGAGATTAATTACTTATTTTTAAGTAAAAAAATAAAAGAACTATGGACGAAGAAGTACAATTTATAATAGATAGCACAAAGGAAGCTATGGACAACGCATTAACTCACCTCAATAAAAAATTTTTAAATATCAGAGCTGGTAAAGCATCTCCTTCGATGGTATCTGCAGTTATGGTGGATTACTATGGTACTCCAACCCCACTTAATCAAGTCTCTAATGTTTCAACTCCAGACGGTATGACTATTTCTATTCAGCCATGGGAAAAATCACTAATTCCTGAAATTGAAAAGGGAATTCATGAAGCTAATATAGGTTTTAACCCTATGAGTAATGGCGAAAGTGTTATTATTAACGTACCTCCTCTAACAGAGGAAAGGAGAAAAGAGTTAGTAAAACAAGCTAAAGCGGAAGCCGAAGAAACTAAAGTTGGTGTTCGTAATGATCGAAAACAAGCTAATAACGAAATAAAAAAAGCAGCTGTTTCTGAAGATTTAGCTAAAAACTTGGAAATTGACATTCAGGAGATGACAGACAGACACATTAAAAAAGTAGAGGATTCATTAGCGTTAAAAGAAAAAGAAATCATGACGGTATAAAAAAATATAGTTTCTTTGATATTTCAAAAGTGGATTTCGATCCACTTTTTTTATGTTAGAAATGGTCATATAATACACCATAAACAAAAATGATAACCTCTATTTTAATACCTTTGCGCACTTGTATATTGTTATTCATTATAATTATTTAAGGTGAACAAGCTTTTTAGTATTGGATTTTGGAGTGCACTGGCACGGTTTATTTTAAGGAACAGAACTTTTCTCCTAATTCTCATTGCTGTTATAACTTTTGGGTTATCCACACAATGGGTAAACATGAGATTTTCAACAACCGAAGCAAATTTATTGCCCGATGATCATATTGTTAATCTTGAATACAATACCTTTTTAAATAAATTTGGAGAAGAAGGAAATCTAGTGATTTTAGGAGTTAAAGATTCGACTCTTTTTACTCCAGAAAAATTTGAAGCTTGGAATAGACTATCGCAAGATATTTTAAAATTTGAAGAAATAGATTTTACAATTTCAGTTGGCGATTTATTAAAATTAGAAAAAAGAAAAGACACCACTGCTTTCCGATTAGTCCCATTTATAAAAGATTCGATTTTTACTGACAAAAACTTAAAAAATTATCAATACGAACTTTTTAACAAACTTCCTTTTTATAAAGGGCTTGTTTACAGTCCAAACAAACAGTCAATTAGAACTGCTATTTACATGGATAAAAGTATTATTAATACTTCTATTCGTAGAGACTTTATTATTGACGATTTAATTCCGATTATAAATAAATTTGAAGAGGACACCGGCATCAAAGTACATACATCTGGTATGCCATATATACGTACTCTTAACGCTCAAAATATTATTGATGAAATAGGCTTATTTGTAGGAGCTGCTTTGTTAGTTACTTCCTTATTATTTTTCTTTTTCTTTAGATCATTTAGAGCCACTATAATTGCAATGTTTACTGTTATTATAGGTGTAATGTGGGCATTTGGAATTTTAGGTTTGCTGGAATACGAGATAACTGTATTAACCGCTTTAATCCCTCCTTTAATCATTGTAATTGGGATTCCTAATTGTATTTTTCTAATAAATAAATATCAACAAGAAATAAAGCTTCACGGCAATAAAGCAAAATCATTGCAACGGGTAATAACAAAGGTGGGGAACGCTACTCTAATGACCAACTTAACAACAGCATCTGGTTTTGCAACTTTTATTCTTACCAACAGTGTATTATTGAAAGAATTTGGCATTGTGGCCTCCATAAACATCATAACTATATTTTTATTGAGTTTGTTTATTATTCCAATTATATATAGTTATCTGCCTCCCCCAAAAGACAAGCACTTAAAACACTTAGGGAAAAATTGGATTATTCAATTTGTAAATTGGACTGAACATATGGTTAAAAACCACCGAATAGCTATCTATGTTATTTCAGTATCTATTCTTTGTATTAGTATTATTGGAATTAATAAGATTGGAATTTCGGGTAGTATTATCGAGGATATGCCGAAGAAAACAGAATTTTTTAAGGACATTAAATTTTTTGAAACAGAATTTGAGGGGATCATGCCACTTGAAGTGCTTATAGATACAAAAAGAAAAAAAGGGGTTTTAAGTCTTGCTTCTTTAAAACGAATGGATAAGCTACAAAACTACATTGATGAAGTACCAGAGTTATCAAAACCTCTCTCTGTAGTTGAATTGGTTAAATTTTCTAAACAAGCTTATTATAATAATAATCCTGAATATTATCAATTACCTAATAGTCAAGAAAGAACTTTTTTACTTTCTTATGCTAATAGTGGTACTAAAAAGACTCATTTCTTAGAGAATTATGTAGACAGCACCGGGCAATTTGCTCGCATCACTACCTTTATGAAGGATACAGAAACCGAACGATTTGACCGAATAGAAGAGGATCTAAAGTCTGAAATAAAAAAAATATTCCCGACTGAACGCTATAATGTTATACTCACTGGAAAAGCATTAGTTTTTCAAAAAGGGACTAAGTATTTAGTTAATAATCTAATCCTTTCCTTATCACTTGCTGTATTTTTAATTGCTCTATTTATGGCATGGATGTTTAGAAGTTTTAAAATGATTTTAGTTTCTCTTATACCTAATCTCCTCCCTTTAATAATTACAGCAGGACTTATGGGTTATATAGGGGTCCCAATTAAACCGTCTACCATACTCGTTTTTAGTATTGCTTTTGGTATTTCTGTTGATGATACTATTCATTTTTTAGCAAAATATCGGCAAGAATTAATTGCGAATAAATGGAAAATTAGAAAATCTGTATACGCAGCTTTAAAAGAAACTGGAGTGAGTATGTTATATACTTCCATCGTTTTATTTTTTGGATTCTCAGTATTTGCGATCTCTAGTTTTGGCGGAACAGTTGCCCTAGGTATATTAGTATCCATAACATTACTATTTGCGATGCTTTCTAATTTATTACTCCTTCCATCCTTATTATTATCTCTTGAAAGAAGTATAGCAAACAAGAAAACTCTAAAAGAACCAAGTATTCAAATTTTATCAGACACTAAACTCGATGAAGAAAATGAAATCTCATAAAACATTGTCTTTTTTGAACTAAAAAGTATCTTTGACAATCAAATCACCAGAAATGCAAGAAAATAGAATTAAAGATATAATAGCAGCTAAGCCATCTACTACAGAAATAACTATTCAAGGATGGGTTAGAGCTTTCAGAAGTAACCGTTTCATTGCTTTAAATGATGGCTCTACTATTAAAAACTTACAATGTGTCGTTGATTTTGAGAATTTTGAAGAAACTCTCTTGAAAAAAGTTAGCATAGGAGCGGCTATTAAAGTGACTGGATCTATTGTAGAAAGTCAAGGAAAGGGGCAAAAAGTTGAAATTCAAGTTTCAAAAATAGAAGTCCTTGGAGAGGCAGATCCAGAAGAAGTAAAACTTACAATACTCTCACCCAAAAGGCACTCTTTAGAAAAATTAAGAGAAGAAGCTCATTTACGAGTGCGCACTAATACCTTTAGTGCTGTTATGAGGACTCGATCTAAATTAGCATTTGCTGTGCATGAATATTTTCAAAAAAATGGTTTTAATTATATGCATACTCCAATTATTACTGGTAGTGATGCTGAAGGAGCAGGAGAAATGTTTAAAGTATCTGCTTTAAATCCAAAAGATCCGCCACTAAATAAAGAAGGTGAAATCGATTATAAAAAAGATTTTTTCGAGAAAGAAACAAACTTAACTGTAAGTGGTCAATTGGAAGCAGAAACTTATGCGATGGCATTAGGTAAGGTATACACTTTTGGACCTACCTTTAGAGCTGAAAACTCAAATACATCAAGACATTTAGCGGAATTTTGGATGATTGAACCAGAAGTTGCTTTTTACGATTTAGATCAGAATATGGATCTTGCTGAAGATTTTATAAAATATGTAGTAAACTATGCTATTGAAAATTGTAAAGATGATTTAGAATTTTTAGAACAACGTTTACTTCAAGAAGAAAAAAATAAACCACAAGCAGAAAGAAGTGAAATGTTACTAAGAGATAAACTAGCTTTTATTGGAGAAAACAACTTTAAACGTGTTAGTTATTCGGAAGCTATAGACATTCTTAGAAATAGCAAACCAAATAAAAAGAAAAAATTTAAATATTTAATCAATGAATGGGGTGCAGATTTACAAAGTGAGCACGAACGCTTTTTAGTAGAAAAACACTTTAAATGCCCTGTAATATTGTTTGATTACCCTGCAAATATAAAAGCTTTTTACATGCGTCTAAATGATGACGGAAAGACTGTAAGAGCTATGGATGTATTATTCCCTGGAATTGGAGAAATTGTTGGAGGCTCGCAAAGAGAAGAACGTTATGATGTGTTAAAACAAAAAATGGCAGATCTGGATATCGACGAAGAAGAATTGTATTGGTATTTAGACTTACGTAAATTTGGAACTGCAGTACACAGTGGTTTTGGATTAGGTTTCGAAAGATTGGTGCAATTTGTAACAGGTATGGGGAATATTAGAGATGTAATACCTTATCCACGAACACCAGGTAATGCAAGTTTTTAAAAAAACAATCGTTATATAATTATAGATTAAAAACAATCTACATCTTTAAAATATAGATTGTTTTTTTTATTTTTATAAGATAGAAATTGGCATGCTAAAACAACAATTAAATTTTAAACTTTCTCAAAAGCTCTCGCCTCAGCAGATACAATTAATGAAATTGATCCAGCTTCCTACGCAAGCTTTCGAACAAAGAATTTCTCAAGAAATTGAAGAAAACCCAGCGCTTGAGGGTGGTAAAGAAGATCTAAATGAATTTGAGGATGATTTTAACAATGAAGAATTTGAGGCAGATACAGTTGAAGGAAATGATGTAATAGAAACTGAAATAAATATTGATGAGTATTTAAGTGATGACGAAACTCCAAACTATAAACTATCTGCCAATAATTATAGTCCGGATGACGAGGATAAACAAATTCCCTATGCTTCGGGAACCTCATTCAATCAGTATTTACTCCAGCAATTAAACACCTATCATTTTAAAGAAGAAGAAGACAAAGAAATAGCTCATTTTTTAGTAGGCAGTGTTGATGAAGGGGGTTATATACGTAGAGACTTGATTGATATAGTAGATGATTTAGCGTTTACTCAAAATATTTTTACATCTGAAGAAAAAGTTTTTGAAATTATTAAGATTGTTAAAAATCTTGATCCAGCAGGGGTTGGAGCTAAAAATTTGCAGGAGTGTTTATTAATTCAATTAAAAAGAAAAAAAAGTACAGAAGCAATTTTATTAGCAATAAAATTAATTGAAGAATCTTTCGAACAGTTTTCAAAAAAACATTACAACAAAATTATATCAAAACATTCAATTACTGAAGATCACCTGCGAGCTGCTATTCATGAAGTTGAAATTTTAAACCCAAAACCAGGAGGATCCTATGCAAGCAATTCAAAGATTGTTGAACATGTGGTTCCAGATTTTACAATTAGAATTCAGGACGGAGATTTACAATTAACTTTAAACGGACGAAATGCACCAGATTTGCACGTATCAAGAGATTATAGTGAAATGCTAAAAGGGTTTAAAATAACCAAGCAAAAAACTAAATCCCAAAAAGATGCTGTTTTATTTATTAAACAAAAACTAGATGCAGCTAAATGGTTTATTGACGCCATAAAACAAAGACAACAAACATTATTCATTACGATGAATGCAATTATGTACCATCAAAAAGAATATTTTTTAACTGGTGATGAGCAAAAGCTCAAACCAATGATTTTAAAAAATATTGCAGATGAAATAAATATGGATGTTTCAACCGTTTCTCGTGTTGCAAACAGTAAATATGTAGATACTCCCTATGGAACTAAACTAATAAAAGAGTTTTTTAGTGAATCTATGAAAAATGATAAAGGAGAAGATGTTTCCACTAGAGAAATAAAAAATATTCTTGAAAATATTATCCTAGAAGAAGATAAAAAGAAACCGTTTACAGACGACAAACTTGCTGAAATACTAAAAAACAAAGGCTATCCAATTGCACGAAGAACTATTGCTAAATACAGAGAGCAATTAGAAGTTCCCGTTGCCCGTTTGAGAAAAAAAATATAATGAACTATTTTTTACAAAGTGCCTCTTTTATCTTTCATCCTTTATTAACGCCTTTAATCAGTGTTGGGTTATACTTTAAATTAACCCCAAAATTTATTGAACCTGAAATTATTATAATTAAAACATACGCAATTATAATTATCACTATTTTAATTCCTTTAATTTCATTTTTTTTATTGAAAAATTCAGGACTAGTAAAGAGTATTAATCTTAAGGAGGTGAAAGAACGCAAATATCCATTAATGATTCAAATAATTTTAATTTTTATAATTATTACTAGGGTGTTCACCAAATATCATCATCCTGAATTGTATTACTTTTTTATTGCGGTTGCAGTTTCCTCACTAGCGGCTTTAATTCTTGTTATTGTTAACTTTAAAGTAAGTCTTCATCAAATGGGAATTGCAGGGGTCACGATGTTTTTAATTGCATTGAGCATTCATTTTACAGAAAATTATTTGTTTGAGATTAGTTTATTTTTTTTAATAAACGGATGGGTAGCTTCCTCAAGATTAGAAACAAAATCACACTCAATTTCAGAACTATTTATTGGGTTTATTTTGGGGGTGTTTCCACAATTTATAATACTGAATTATTGGTTGTAAATACCTTTGTTATTAATCCAAAATTATGAGCATAGAAATGGTGGGATAATAACATTAGGTTATTTTATTTCTTGTGAATAAAAGTTATAATATATAAAAAATTAAACCCAATTTAATACCATGAAAATTTACCTTTTGACCGTTATTAGTTGTTGCGTCTTCATTGAAAAAAGGGTTAATACTGTAGTACGCAAACAAATTAAATTTATTGTATCCTAAACTCAGACTGGCTCCCATTCGTAATTTTTCTAATTCCGTTATATTTCGAATTTTTATAGTTTCATTAAATTTTTTAAGAGATGATTGACTCCAAATTGTATAACCTAATCTAAAGCCGACATAAGCTCTCCAAAATTTATAAGTAGTTGGCGTAGAGCTTCTCCACCTAAACTCTATTGGGGCTTCAACAACAGATAAACCAAGACGGTTTCTTAAAAAGTCTTGATTGGAGTCTAATATTTCAAAAGTTGTTGTGCCATCTTCATTTTCATTTATAAAAAGATTTTGACCAAATTGGTCATACGAAAATCCTGCTCCCACAGCAATCGCTAAATTCCTCCTTTTATTAATAGGAAAATCTCTCAAAAATCCAAATTGAAATCCGGCAGAAATACCCTCCGGATTCATCCCGGAAGGAGTAAACGCAAAAACATTATAAGAAACTCCAATATAAAATTGATCTTCTCTATATAGCAAATCCTCTTCTGTATGTACAACTAATTTTTGTGCCAGAGAATGAGAAGTGAAAAATAAAAAAAGAATATAAAAAGTGTAACGATTCATATTGTTCAAAATAATAATTTTCTGCTTTAGAACATTAAATATAGTCGATATAAGTTATAAAAAAAAATGCCTTAAATTCTTAAATTTAAGGCATTTAAAATAGCTTCTTGGCTTATTATTGTTCTAATGGATCTCCAGAAGTTGTAATATAAATAATTTTAACCATGTTAAGTTCTCTTAATTTTTCTTTAATATCAGTAACTAATCCTGTATTGGTGTCATCGTCTACCTTTAGTGCAACAACAACTTTACTCTGTAGTTCTGGATTTAACTTACCTCGAGCCTCAGTTAAAGCTAAACCTATGTTAGAAACATCTGTAAATTTATCTCCAATTTGTATTCTTCCTTCATCTCCAAAATTCTTTTTGTATTGGATACTTGGCTTGCCAGCAAAAATAAAAACTGATCTATCCTTTTTGAGTTTCTCTATTTGATTTGCTTTTGGTAAGTTTTGTTCAACTTTTAGTTCAGTATCTCTCATTACTGTAACTACCATAAAAAAGAATAATAACATAAATACAATATCCGGAAGAGATGCTGTAGATACGGGAGGTAATTCGTTACTTTTTTTCTTTGTGAATTTAGACATATTCTCCTTTTTATTAATTTTTCTTAGGTTGTGCTTCAGATAACTTAAGTGGAAATAATTTTTGTATTTCTTTCAATTTATCCTGAGCATCACCTTGATTTCCTAGGTAAGTCCCAGCATCAATCTCTTTTTTAACGTCAGTGAAATCCCAACCATATAATCTTTGTGACTCTCTATTTCTCAAAAAATTATACGCAGCAACAAGTTCATTTTGGACAGAAATATACATCTTGTAAGAAGTTAATCTATCATTTTGAACCGAAATAACTGCTTTTTCAGGATTATCAGATGAAGTTATTAATTTTTTACCCTTACAATAATCACAATATTCTATAGAATTTGACAAAGCTCCTCCGTTATCTAAAAACTCAATAGCATTTTCTCTCAGATCTTCTAATTCCATGGGAGAATCGTTTACTAAAAGCTGGTCATTTTTATTAACCAATACTATAAATAGATTTTTTTCTTTAATCTTCGGAGGTTCAATCTCAGATTTATCTATGGGAGGCAATTGTCTCGCAATTCCGTTATCCTTTTCTAATGTAGTGGTTACAAGAAAAAAGATAAGTAAGAGGAATGCTATGTCTGCCATAGAACCTGCATTTACTTCTGGTGCTGATCTTCTTGCCATTTTATTTTGCTTTTTTAAATCCGCTAACAATCATAGAACCTATGGCAACAAATGCTAGAATGTAAAAAGTGTATAGTCCAGCTCCAATCCATTTTGAGTTAGACTCAGAGAGTAATTCTCCGTTAGCAAGTGTTAGTTGATTACTGTCTGCTAAACCGTAAGATAAAGCTACTATTACAACAAAAGCTCCTAAAGTTATTAATGTGTTTTTTATATTTCCAGACATCAATCCTTTCAGTCCAAAAACAACAACAGATATTAAAACCAATGCAAAAATAACATAGGCAGTATATAAAAATCCATCGACACCCGAACCAGTTTCTTTAATTACATCATCACCTTTCATTATAATCATACCTAGTATTGCAACTCCAATAAAACTAAGAATTAATCCAACAATTTTAATTATTTTATGTAAACCCATTGCGTTAGGATATTAAATTATTATTTGTTTTTGTGTTCTACTAGCATGTCGATTAATGTTATGGAAGCATCTTCCATACTATTAACTATACTATCAATCTTAGCGATAATGTAATTATAGAATATCTGAAGTATAATCGCAACGATTAAACCAAATACAGTTGTCAATAATGCAATTTTTATACCTCCTGCTACTAGAGAGGGATTCATATCCCCTGCAGCTTGAATTTTATCAAACGCATCAATCATTCCAATTACTGTTCCCATAAAACCAAGCATAGGTGCTATAGCGATAAACAAAGAAATCCATGAAACATTTTTTTCTAGTTGACCCATTTGAACTCCACCATAGGCAACTACTGCTTTTTCAGCAGCATCTACTCCTTCGTTTGCGCGGTCTAATCCTTGATAATAAATGGAAGCAACAGGTCCTTTTGTATTTCTGCATACTTCTTTGGCACTGTCGACACCACCGCTTTTTAGGGCTTCTTCAACACTATCCGCTAATTTTTTTGTATTTGTAGTGGCTAAGTTTAAGTAAATAATTCTTTCAATTGCAAATGCTAGTCCTAAGATTAAACACAAAAGAACAATTCCCATGAATCCGGGGCCACCCTCTACAAAACGTTCTTTTAATTCTTGATGAAATCCTTTTTCTTGTGTTTCCGTTCCACTATCATCTTGAGTTATCGAGATTGTTGTTGTCGCCATTAAAAGTTGAACATTAATAGGCATCGTTTGAATGTTTGCTGCTTTTGAGCTTGATGTTCCTGCAAATACCAGAGCGGTAATTGCCAAAATAGAAAATAATTTTTTCATTGTTATTGACTTAAGTTTTGTTTTAATTTTTAAAGATTTTAAAGATATAAAAAAATAGTTAATCTCCAAGTATATTACGTTATTATGAAATGCTTTAATTTACTTGGATAATTAAAACATTTTGTTGCAGAGAGGAAGGGATTCGAACCCTCGATACGCTTTTGGCGTATACACACTTTCCAGGCGTGCGCCTTCGACCACTCGGCCACCTCTCTATTTTTTTCTTACTAAAAAGAACACCCCGCCAAATGGGCTGCCAAATAACAAAAAAAAACTAGTATGCTAAAATTTTTAGCAGTAAAATTTTACTTCATTTCTCCTCTTAATGAGGTTTCAAATTTGGTTTTGAAGTTATTAGCTGGAATATTTTGACCTAACATTAACATTAATTTAGTTACAGCCGCTTCAGTTGATATATCTTTTCCTGATATAATACCAATATTTCGATAGATTACATTTGTGCTGTAAATATTCATATCCACACTACCTCCAGTACATTGTGTTACATTTACAACAGGTATTTTTTTATCTATTATTATTTTTAAGGCTTTTAAAAACCATTTTTCATTTGTTATGTTACCACTCCCATAAGTTTCAAAAATCATGCCCTTTAAATTTGGTGTGGAAAAAAGATGATTTATCGTTTCTTTATTGATACCTGGAAATAGCTTTACTAATAGTATATTAGGTTCAAAAATTTTATGTACCACTAACTTTTTGTTTTTTTTCGCTGTTAACAATGATTGGTGATTAATAGATAAATTGACTCCGCTAATTATAAGAGGCGGATAATTAGGAGAGTCAAAGGCTTCAAAATGTTCTGCGTTGATTTTAGTGGTTCGATTTGCTCTATATAGCTTATATTCAAAATACAATCCTACTTCTTGAACCACAGGCTGATTATTTTCGACCAAAGATGCTATTTGAATAGAAGTAATTAAATTCTCTTTTGCATCAGTTCTTAAATCACCTATAGGAAGCTGTGATCCGGTAAATATAACTGGCTTAGACAAGTTTTCTAACATAAAACTAAGTGCTGAAGCGGTGTAAGACATGGTATCACTTCCGTGTAAAATGACAAAGCCATCATAATTTTTATAATTATCTTCAATAATAGTCCCGATTTCAATCCAATTAGAAGGTTTCATATTGGAGCTATCAATGGGGTTTGAAAAACTTTTAGATGAAATATTACAGTCCAATAGATTTAATTCAGGAATGCATTCTGACAAGTCATTAAAATTAAAGTTTTCTAGAGCTCCCGTCTCTGAATTTTTGATCATACCAATAGTCCCTCCGGTATAGATTAGAAGTATGTTAGGTTTCTTTTTCATTCATAATTTTTTATATCCCAAAAACATCCTTTGAGTTTTGTGTGGTGATTATTGAAATTTCTTCCTTACTTAATTGGTATATTTCAGCTAATTTTTTACATATAAGAGGCAGATAACTGCTCTCGTTTCTTTTTCCACGATAAGGAACAGGTGAAAGATAAGGCGAGTCTGTTTCTAGTACAATATTTTTTATATCAATCTTATTTAAAAAAGTATCAATTTTACCATTTTTAAAAGTCACTACACCTCCTATTCCAAGTTTCATATTAAATGAAATTGCTTTATTTGCTTGTTCTTCGGTTCCAGTAAAGCAATGAAAAATTCCAAATAAATCGTCATCATTTTCTGATTCTAAAATTTTAAATATTTCATCAAATGCATCTCTACAATGAATTACAATTGGCAACTTATACTTTTTAGCGAGTTGAATTTGTATTTTAAATGCTTTTTTTTGATTCTCTAAGTTACTTTTATCCCAATGCAAGTCTATTCCAATCTCGCCAACTGCAAAAAAATGTCTTTTTGAAAATTCTCTTTTTACGTGTTCTAATTCTTGTTCAAAGTTGGATTTAACGGAAGTTGGATGTAAACCCATCATCAAAAAAACATTATCTGGATATTGTTTTTCAAGTGAGTACATAGCCTCTGTAGTTGCTGAATCAATAGCAGGTATGAATAATCTTTTAACACCAGAATCAAAAGCTCTTTGCATCACTAATGAAAGATCTTCATTAAAATGGTCACTATATAAATGCGTATGTGTATCTGTTAACATTATTTTGCAAAATTACAAGATTGATTTTAATGATAAATCATATGTTCATTATATTTACTAAAAAAATTGATTCAACTTCGAAATTTTCTAGAACAAAAAGGGTATTATCGTATTATTTTAAAAAGAATAACATCTGGACATTATACTTTCAAAGCAAAAATAAATAATGTTTCTGGTGTTTTTATTTTAGATACCGGAGCTTCTAACAGTTGTATTGATTTTACTTATGATTCGTACTTTAATTTAAAGAAGGAAGACAGTAAAATTAAAGCAGCAGGAGCTGGCGCACTAAATATGGAAACAGCGCTTGCAAAAGATAATTTATTACTAATTGGAAAATGGGAGTTAAAAAAATTAGATTTTATTCTTATGGATCTTTCACATGTAAATGAAGCGCTCAAAGAAGTTGATGAGTTGTCAGTTCATGGAATTATTGGTGCTGATTTTTTAAAACAAACTAGAGCTATAATTGACTATGGAAAAAATTGTTTTTATATTATTTAAGTTGATTAAACTATAATTCTAAAGCTTTTTTAATTTCATTATTCATCAATAATTCTGCTGGGTTTTCTAAAGCTTCTTTTACAGCTACCAAAAATCCAACAGACTCTCTTCCGTCAATAATTCTATGATCGTAAGATAAAGCTACATACATTATTGGACGAATTTCAACTTTACCATCAATTGCAACCGGTCTCTCAACGATATTATGCATTCCTAAAATGCCGCTTTGTGGTGGGTTGATAATTGGAGTTGATAACATAGATCCAAAAACACCTCCGTTAGTAATTGTAAAAGTCCCTCCTGTCATATCATCAACGGTAATACTTCCTTCCCTAGCTAAGATCGCTAAACGTTTAACTTCAGATTCAACCCCCCTAAATGATAGATTTTCTGCATTTCTAATTACAGGCACCATTAATCCCTTTGGACCAGAGACTGCTATTGAAATATCTTTGAAATCATGCTTTATTTGAAAGTCTCCATCAACCATTGAGTTGACATCGGGATATAGTTCTAAGGCCCTTACTACAGCCAACGTGAAAAATGACATAAAACCTAATCCAACACCATGTTTATTTTTAAATTCTTCTTTATATTTTTTTCTGAGTGCGAATATTGGTGACATATCTACCTCATTAAAGGTAGTTAACATTGCGGTCTCGTTTTTAACAGCTACTAATCTTTCAGCTACTTTACGTCGTAGCATCGATAATTTTTTACGACTGGTCTCTGTTAATCTATCTCCTTTTGTCCCCATCGATGGAGTGGCTTTCACAGCGTCATCTTTAGTGATCCTACCATCTTTTCCTGTTCCTTTTATCTTTGAAGGAACTATGTTTTTTTCAGCTAATATTTTTTTAGCAGCAGGAGATGCTGTTCCGGTTGCATAGGTTTCTTTTTTAGTTTCTTGCTTTTCAGGTTGTGGCTTATTTTCGGTGGGAGGAGCACTTTTTTCATACGCTTCATTAATTCCTTCTGGCTTCTGAGCATCCGTATCGATTAAACAAACAACAGCACCAACAGCAACGGCATCTCCCTCTTCAGCTTTAAGTGTTATTATCCCACTAGCTTCAGCTGGTAATTCTAAAGTTGCTTTATCACTGTCAACCTCAGCAATTGCCTGATCTTTTTCTACCCAGTCTCCATCAGACACTAACCATTCTGCGATTTCTACTTCTGTAATTGATTCTCCTGGTGAAGGAACTTTCATCTCTAAACTCATAATATTTTTTTCTTATTAAGTATTGGATATTTTTTTATTTTCAAAAACACTATTAATTACTGCATCATGTCTTAATTTAAATCTAGTTGGACTACCCGATGCAGGGGTGGCGTATATTTTTCGACTACATATTCTAAAATATTTTGCTTCGTCAAAATGTAATAATATGTGTGTATAAGCTCCCATATTTTTTGGTTCTTCTTGAGCCCAAACTAAATCATCTACATTTTTATATTTTTTAATAATGGATTGTAATTCGTTAATAGGTAAAGGGAACAACTGTTCGACTCTAATCAAAGCTACATCCTCTCTTTTTAATTGTTCTTTCTTTTCTAATAAATCGTAATAAAACTTACCAGTAACAAACACTACTGTTTTAATTTTTTTAATTTCTGCAGCTGTATCATCAATTACCATTTGGAAGCTACCATTTGCAAACTCTTCTTTTGTGGAAAGAACCTTTGGATGTCTTAATAAACTTTTCGGTGTAAAAACAATTAAAGGTTTTCGATAGTTTACTTTCATTTGTCTTCTTAGTAAGTGAAATAAATTAGCTGGAGTTGAACAATCTGCGACAAACATATTATCTCTTGCACAAAGTTGGAGGTATCTTTCCATCCTTGCTGAAGAGTGTTCAGCACCTTGTCCTTCGTAACCATGAGGCAATAACATAACCAATCCATTTTGTAAATCCCATTTATCCTCAGCAGCAGATATATATTGGTCAATCATGATTTGTGCACCATTACTAAAATCTCCAAACTGAGCTTCCCAAATTGTTAAAGTATTTGGACTAGCCATAGCGTAACCATAATCGAAACCTACAACACCGTATTCAGAAAGCAACGAATTGTAAATATAAAAATCTCCTTGTTTGCCTTTTAACGTATTTAGTAAAACAATTTCTTCTTCACTATCCTCAACCTTGACAACCGCATGTCGATGAGAAAAGGTACCTCTTTCTACGTCTTGTCCACTAATTCTAACGTGGTAACCTTCTTTTAAAAGTGTCCCATAAGCAAGAGTTTCAGCCATCGCCCAATCTAGAGTATTGGTATCAAAATACATTTTATGACGAGTTGCTATAAGTCTTTCTATTTTTTTTAGAAAACTTTTGTTAGAGGGTAATTTAGAAATTGTTTCTGCAATCTCTGTAAGTTGGTCTAGTGGAAAAGTTGTGTCAACAGGTTGCATCATTTTCTTTTCTTGGGCATGATGAAATCCTTTCCACTCATCTTTCATTATTGCAGTAATGACTGCTTTATTCTCCTTGCGAGAATCTTCTAGATCTTCATTCAATTTATTTTTATACTCTGCTTCAAGTGTTTTAATATGTCCAACTTCAATTACGCCTTCTTTTTTTAGTTTATCAGCGTAAATATCTCTTGAATTTAAGTGTTTAGAAATTGCTTTGTACAACTTAGGTTGCGTAAATCGGGGCTCATCTCCCTCATTGTGCCCATATTTTCTATAACCTAATAAATCAATAAATACATCTTTTCCAAACTTCATTCTGTACTCTAAAGCGAATGTTGTAGCGTGGACTACTGCTTCTGCATCATCTGCATTTACGTGTAATACAGGTGATAAAGTAACTTTTCCCACATCTGTACAATAGGTGGATGATCGAGCGTCTAAATAGTTAGTTGTAAATCCTATTTGATTGTTCACTACTATATGAATGGTTCCACCTGTTTTGTATCCATCAAGTGAGGCCATTTGCACTAATTCATAAACCAAACCTTGACCTGCAATTGCTGCATCTCCATGAACTATGATAGGTAAAACTTTTTCTATATTGTCTTTATAATGTTTGTCTTGTTTAGCTCTTACGATACCTTCAACAACTGCTCCAACTGTTTCTAAATGAGATGGATTAGGAGCAATATTTAAATTAATTTCATTACCATGGTTTAATTTTCTTTTAGAAGTCCAACCTAGATGATATTTAACATCCCCATCAAAAATATCTTGTTCATAATCTTTACCATCAAATTCACTAAAGATATCTTTAGCACTCTTTCCAAATATATTGGTTAAGGTGTTTAATCGTCCTCTATGAGCCATCCCCATAACAAATTCCTTAACTCCCCTATCTGCTGCCGTTTTTATAAGAATATCTAATGCAGGAATTAAACTTTCACCACCCTCAAGAGAAAATCTTTTTTGACCTACGTATTTAGTGTGAAGAAAACTTTCAAAAGAAACTGCATCGTTTAATTTTTTTAAAATAAATTTCTTTTGATCTGGGGAATAATTAGGTTGATTGGAATTTACATGTAATTTTTCTTGAATCCACTTTCGTTCTTCAGGTTGACGGATATACATATATTCAACTCCAATTGAATTACAGTAAATAGAATGTAAATTTTTAATAATATCTTCTAAAGACGCTTCTCCTATTCCAACAATTTCTCCAGCCTTAAAGACTGTTTTTAAATCAGATGTTGTCAAGCCAAAATTTTCAATATCCAATGTTGGAGAGTACGTTCTTCTATTTCTAACTGGATTTGTTTTTGTAAACAAGTGCCCTCTAGTACGATAAGCGTCAATTAATTTAATTACTTGAAATTCTTTATAAACATTTGCGCAAATAAGTTCCTCGTCTTGGGCTAAACCCAATGATTCGTTTGAACCATTTTCAATACCAAAATCAAAACCTTGAAAAAAAGACCTCCAACTAGGCTCTACATCGTCTGGAGTGTTTAAATACTTATCGTAAAGTTCTGCGATAATTGTTGGGTGGACCGCGTTAAGAAATGAATATTTATCCATAGTTGGATTTTAGTAATCTATATTGATTGAAAACGGTGCAAAAATACAATAATTACAATTAATTTATTCTTAATTTTTATATATTTAGACAGTTACAGCACTAAATAATCTAATTATGAAAAAATATTTTACATTGATACTCTTGTTAATTTGTTTTTCTTGTTTTAATGGCTATGGGCAGGAAGAAATTAAAAACATACAATCAAATTTTTGGAAACAAGTTCAAATTGGAGGAGGTATTGGCTTAAGTTTTAATAATAATTTTTTTAGCGGCTCGCTTTCGCCAAGCGGCGTATACAGATTCAATGAGAGATTTGCGACAGGAGTTGGTTTAAGTGTATCCTACAATAGTCAAAAATATGTTTATGAGTCGTATGTTTTTGGTACCAGTATAATCGGTTTATTTAATGTCATACCTCAATTACAAATATCTGCAGAATTGGAGCAATTATTTATAAATAGAAATTTTGAAGATACGATCATAGTGACTGGTTGCAACACTGCAAATTGTGACGAAAGTTACTGGTATCCTGGTTTGTATCTTGGGGCTGGCTTCAGTTCAGGCCCTGTAACTATTGGTGTTCGCTTAGATGTGCTTTACGATGAATATAAGAGTATTTATGGTAGTGCTTACAACCCATTTGTTAGAGTTTATTTTTAATTAGAATTTCAAATGAATTCAAGAATTGTATAGTTCTATTGTCTTATATTCTTCCTGATGGTGTTTAAACTTTCCTATTCATTAATTGATCACTAAAAGACCTTAATAAATTTTTATTGCTTTTATTAATGTTTAATTTTTCAATAATAGTATTAGCTTTTTTTGTAAAATTAGCAATCTCCTCTAAGGATTGTTTTGCGGCCCCTGATTCTAAATATAATTTTTTTACCTCAATAATTTTTTGAGATGAGTCCTTAGGACTTTCAGAAAATAACTTTACTAACCTTTTTTTGTCTTTTTCATTGCAATTTGAAAGTGCTGTTAAATAAAGATATGTTTTTTTATTTGAAATAATATCGCCTCCCACTTGTTTTCCAAAATTTTCGGGATCTCCAAAGCAATCTAGGTAATCATCTTGTAGTTGGAAAGCGATTCCTATATTTTTTCCAAACTCATAACTATTTTGTTTACATGTATCTGAAGCTTCAGCCACAATAGCTCCCATTTGCATTGCAGCACCTAATAATACGGCTGTTTTATACTCAATCATTTTTAAGTATTCAGTTATTGATACATCCATTCTAGTTTCAAAATCTACATCGTATTGCTGCCCCTCACATACTTGTAATGCAGTTTTACTAAAAAGTTTAGCTAATTCACTGAACATTAAAGGTTCGTAATTTTCAAATAACTGATATGCTAATATTAGCATTGCATCCCCAGATAAAATACCTGTATTTAAATCCCATTTTTTATGAACGGTTTCTTTTCCTCTTCTTAATGGAGCTTCATCCATTATATCATCGTGAATTAAGGAGAAATTATGAAACAACTCTAACGCTAGGGCCGCAGGTAAGGCTTTTTTATATTCTGTATTAAAAAAATCACAAGACATTAGCGTAAGAATCGGTCTTAAACGCTTTCCACCAAGAGAAACGATGTAACGTATCGGATTGTAAAGTTCTTTAGGTTCTTTTACAACTACTATTTCATCAAGATATTCTGTTAATGATTTAGTGTAATCTTCAATTCCTTTCATTATCAAATTTTAAACAAAAATACTATTCAAAATTTCAAATTCATACTAAAAAATTTAAAATCAATTTCTAATATTATTAAATTTATGTTAATACTAAGGAAACTTATTTTGTTTTAAAAGTTTCCTTAGTATTTTTGCTGTCTAAAATTTCAACAGTTTGAAAAAAAAGATATTAAAAAAAGCAATCGATTTATTTATAAATTTTGGATTTAAAAGTGTGACTATGGACGATATAGCATCTGAAATGCACATTTCTAAAAAAACAATTTATTCACATTTTAATAATAAAACAAAATTGGTTGAAGCGGCAACATTTTGTGTGTTTGAAACTATTTCAAACGAGATTAATTGCATTTGCGAACTTCAAAAAAACCCAATTGAAGAGTTGTATGAAATTAAAAAATCTGTGATGCTTCATCTAAAAAATGAAAAAACTTCTCCACACTATCAACTTTGTAAATATTATCCAGAAATCAATGAATCCCTGAAAAAAAAACAGTTTGAGTTAATGCAAGCTTGTGTTGTTAATAATTTCGAAAGAGGAATTGAGATGGGTTTATACCGCACAAATCTTAACGAAGAGTTCGTTTCTAGAATTTATTTTTTAGGTATTACCGGAATAAAGGATGAAAATTTATTTCCAACAAAAGTTTTTACAAAAACCGAAATCATGGATAATTTTCTCGAGTACCACCTGAGAGGAATCATTACCAAAGAAGGACTATACACTTTAAATACAATTATAAAAAATAATAAGAATGAATAAAGTATTCATATTAATTAGTTTTTTCCTAATCACCACGACGAGCAAAGCACAGGAAAATAAAACCTATAAATTCACTTTGGAGCAAGCCATTAATTTTGCCTTGGACAGTAATTATACTGCGATTAATGCTCGAAGAGATATTGCTAAAGCAATTAAAAAGAAATGGGAAACAACAGCCTCGGGGCTTCCCCAATTAAACGGGAGTATCTCTTATCAAAATAATTTAAAACAACCTACTACCCTAATACCAGGAGAAATTACTGGTGGTGATTCTGGAACTTTTATTCCAGTAATTTTTGGCACAAAAGAGAATGCAAATATTGGTGTATCACTAAGTCAATTAATTTTTGACGGCAGCTACTTGGTAGGTTTACAGGCTGCTAAAACATTTTTAGATTACTCTCAAAATGCAGATGAAAAAACGCAACTAGAAGTTAGATTAGGTGTAATTAATGCCTATGGGAGTGTTTTACTATCTGAAGAATTAATTGATATCATAGATTTAAATATAAAAAATTTACAAAATAACTTAAACGAAACTACAGCATATTATAAAAATGGATTTGTAGAGGAAGAAAGTGTTGAACAATTAGAGATCACCTTACTTGATTTAGAAACACAATTAAAAAATTCCAAGAGGATGTTTTTAATAGCTCAACAAATGTTCAATTTAGCTTTGGGAATCGATGTTGAAAGCAATGTTATTATGGTAGATAATTTAGATACACTAACCCAACAAAATATCCGCCTGGATTTTTTAGAAAAAAATATAAACATAGAAGACAATATTGATTTCAAAATTGCAACCAATTATAAAGATCAACGGTTGTTAGAATTAAAATTAGAAAAATCCTACTCAATACCAAATTTAGCTGCATTTGTTAACTATGGAACTCAAGCTAACAGTAATTCGTTTACTTTTTTAAGTAATAATCAAAAGTGGTATCAAGCATCTTTACTTGGAATTAATATGAATATTCCTATCGTAAGCAGCGGTATGCGAAGTGCTAGAACTCAACAAGCAAGAATTGCACTGGAGCAAGCTGAAACAAACCTAAAAGAAACTTATCAAAATATTTTATTAGAAATTAATACTGCAAAAAATAATTATCGATTTGCTATCGAGGTGTACAACAATAATAAAAAGAATTTAAATTTATCGGAACGTGTAGAGAAGAAAAACCAAATCAAGTTTTTAGAGGGTATTGCTACAAGTTTTGATTTACGTAATGCTCAAATCCAGCTATACAACGCTCAGCAATCTTATTTTGAATCTATGCTGAGAGTGATAACAACTAAAGCAGATTTAGAAACGGTATTAAACACACCACAATTAAAAAAAATCAATTAAATAGTATAAAAAAACCGTAATGAAAAATATAATTCTATTAATCACATTTACACTACTCATGACTTCTTGTGGAGGAGATTCAAAATCAGTAGAATCTATCATTGAAAGTAATGATTTAACAAAAATCAGGAAAAAAAGAGATGACCTAGCTGCCAAACAAAATGATTTAAATAACAAAATTAAAATGATAGATGCTAAGATTAAAAGTTTAGATACTATCAAAAAATATCCGTTAGTAACTGCATTTAAAGTTAAACAAAAACGCTTTGATCATTACCTTGAACTTCAAGGTAGTGTTGCAACAAAACAAAATTTAATTCTTTACCCTGAATTTTCTGGTTCATTATTAAAAATTTCAGTATTTGAAGGTCAAAATGTATCGAAGGGTCAACTTCTGGCCTCTATTGATGATGGAGGGATGTCACAACAAATTGCTCAAATGAAAGTTCAACTAAGTTTGGCTAAAACAACCTTTGAAAGACAAAAGCGTTTATGGGAACAAAAAATAGGAAGTGAAATTCAATTTTTACAAGCAAAGGCAGCCTATGAGGGACAGCAAAATGCTGTAAATCAAATGCAATCTCAGTTAGAGAAAACCTCAATTAGAGCTCCTTTTTCGGGTGTTATTGATGACATTATTACCGAGGAAGGGACCGTTGTTGGCGCTGGTATATCAGCAGTTTTCCGACTAGTAAACCTTGAAAAAATGTATATTGAAGCAGAAGTTCCTGAAGGATACCTGAGTAATGTTACTTCAGGAAAAATGGTAGAAGTTTTCTTCCCAGTTTTAAATGAAAAATTAATAACAAAAGTGGATCAAGTAAGTAATTTTATTAATCCTGGTAATAGAACCTTCAAAATAAACATCAATATTCCTAACCAGGATAAACATATAAAGCCAAATCTTACAGCAAAAATTAAAATCAACGATTATTCTAGTAAGGAGGCTGTATTAATACCACAAAGTATAATATCAGAAAATTCGTTAGGAGAACAATACATTTTTTTAGCACAAGACATTAATCGTGAAAATGAAGCAATTGCTAAAAAAATTATCATAAAAACAGGTAAAACGCAAGGAGATTTTGTAGAAATTCTAGAAGGGTTAGCTAGTAATGATGTAATTGTAAATGAAGGGGCTCGAAATGTAAAAGATGGACAAGACGTGAAAATTCTAAATACAGAAACTAATGAGTAAAAAGGAAAAAAATATTAATAAAGAATTTCGTTTATCCTCTTGGGCAATTAATAACAAAACTACCATTTATGTTATGATGCTCATTATTTTGTTGTCAGGAATTTCCGCTTATTTTAGTATGCCTAGAGAAAATTTTCCTGAAATTAAAGAAACTAAAATTTATATAAATTCAATTTATCCTGGAAATACCGCAGAGGATGTTGAAAAACTAATTACAACACCGCTGGAGGACGTATTAAAAACCGTCAGTAATGTTGTGGAAATTACCTCAACGTCGCAAGAAGACGTCTCTATGATTATTGTTGAATTTGATGAAGATATAGAAGTTGAATTAGCGAAGCAAAAAGTAAAGATGAAATAGAAACAGAAATATCTGGTGAAGACTGGCCCACCTTTAACGGAGCTAAAGTAGACCCTAATGTGTTTGATTTAAGTATGTCCGAAGAAATGCCCATCTTAAATATAAATATTTCTGGAGATTATCCTGTAGAAAAACTAAAAGAATACGGCGAATATCTTGAAGATGAAATAGAGAATTTACCTGAAATTAAGCAAGTAGACATTCGTGGCGCACAAGAAAGAGAGGTAGAAGTTGCTGTAGATATTTATAAAATGATGGCTGCAAAAGTTAGTTTTCAAGATATTATTGGAGCTATAAATAACGGAAATGTTACCATGTCTGCTGGAAATTTTATTACAAGTGGTCAAAGAAGAACGATTCGAGTATTGGGAGAAATTAATTCACCATCAGATTTAGAAAACTTTGTTGTTAAATCTGATAACAATAACCCCATTTATCTCAAAAACGTTTCTGTTATAAAATTTAAAGAAAAAGAAAGGACTACCTATGCAAGAGAATTTGGTCAGCGAGTTGTGATGCTTGATGTAAAAAAACGAGCAGGAAAAAATATGGTAGCAGCGGCAGATAAAATTAAAGTGATTCTAGAAACAGCAAAAAAAGAGGTGTTCCCAAGTAATTTAAAAATTACTATTTCGAACGATCAATCTTCAAAAACAATTGGACAGGTTGATGATTTAGTTAATAATATACTATTTGGAATTATTTTAGTGGTGAGTGTATTGATGTTCTTTTTAGGTTTTAAGAATGCTTTATTTGTAGGCTTTGCAATTCCCATGTCCATGTTTATGTCGCTGATGATTCTAAGCTATTTAGGCTTTACTATGAACACAATGATCCTTTTTGGTTTAATCATGGGACTTGGTATGTTGGTAGATAATGGGATTGTAGTTGTCGAAAATGTATACCGTTTAATGGACGAAGAAGGAATGTCTCGAATTGATGCTGCAAAACAAGGTATTAGTGAGATTGCTTTACCTATTATCATATCTACCGCAACAACCGTTGCCGCTTTTATTCCTTTAGGTTTATGGCCGGGAGTAATGGGGGAGTTTATGATTTATTTACCAATTACATTGTCGGTAGTATTAGGTTCGTCATTATTTGTTGCTATCTTTTTTAATTCTGTGATAGTTTCTCAATTTATGAAAACTGAAGATACAGAAATGCCTCTAAAAAGAATTATCATTTTATCAAGTGTTGTTTCAGGGATTGGCCTTGTTATTTTATTAATTGGAGGGGCCTACAGAGGTATAGGTAGCGTAATGATTTTTACAGCTATCATGTTGTGGGCTTATAGATTTGGGCTAAGAAAATTAGCAAATCGTTTTCAAAACCGAACAATTCCGAAGTGGGAACGTTTCTACGAAAAAACACTCCGAAGAGCTTTGAGTGGAGCAATGCCTTACGTCCTTACTGTAGGAATAATAATTTTACTTTTTGTTGCTTTTGGAGGCTTTGGCTACTCCATCGGTTCACAAAGGACTAAAGTAGAATTTTTTCCAGACAACACTCCGAATCAAATAATAGTTTACATTGAATATCCTCAGGGTACCGACATCGAAAAAACCAATCAAATTACTAAAGAAATTGAAAATCAGGTATATCATATCTTAAATGATTCTGAGAACATGGATGGTGATTATAATTTTCTAGTTGAAAGCGTCGTTTCCCAAGTTGGAGAAGGGGCTGGCAATCCACAAACGGATGGTGGGTCAACAGCAGAAATGCCTCATAAAGCTAAAATTACTGCCTCAATGACTGAGTATAAGTATCGACGAGGAGCAGATAGCAAACTATTGAGGGAAAAAGTACAAAAAGCTTTGGTTGGAATATATCCAGGTGTTTTAATATCCGTTGAAAAAGATGAAAATGGTCCCCCGGCAGGACCCCCTATAAATATAGAAATTGAAGGGCCTGATTATGCTGAATTAATTTTGGTTGCAGAACGAATGAGGAATTTTATTAACTCGAAAAATATTGCAGGAATTGATGAACTAAAAATTGATGTAAATAAGTCTAAACCCACCATGCAAGTAGAAATTGATCGACAAAAAGCAGGGGAGTTAGGTGTTAGCACTGGACAAGTTGGTCAGCTTTTACGAAATTCAATTTTTGGATCTAAAGCAGGTATTTATAAAGAAAATGGCGAGGATTATGACATCTATGTCCGTTTTAATAAGGAGGACAGATACAATACCAATGCTCTATTTGATCAAAAAATAATATTTAGAGATCAAGCAACAGGAAAAATTAAAGAAATACCAGTCTCAGTAATCGCAAAACAAAAAAACAGTTCTGGATTTAGTGCCATAAAACACAAAGGCACAAAACGTGTTGTTACAGTTTATTCTGCATTAGCTCCAGGATATACGGATGCAGGAGTTATTGTGTCTAACATCCAAAGTGAAATGAAAAATTTTACTGAATTACCAAATAAAATTAAAATAGATTATACCGGACAAATTGAGGAGCAAAATAAACAAATGGCATTTTTATTAGGAGCATTTTTCACCGGGCTTGGGTTAATATTTTTGATTTTAATTTTCCAATTTAACTCAGTATCAAAACCTGCTATAATAATGCTTGCAATATTTTTAAGTTTAATCGGTGTATTTGGTGGTATTGTAATCACCGGAAGTGCTTTTGTGATCATGATGACAATGATGGGAATTATTTCACTCGCAGGAATTGTTGTTAATAATGGTGTTGTATTACTTGATTATACGCAATTATTAATTGATCGAAAAATGATCTCAATGGGAATGAATGATAAGGATTTATTAAGGGCTGATAGTATTAAAGAGTCAATTATAGAAGGGGGAAGAGCAAGATTACGCCCTGTACTATTGACTGCAATAACGACTATACTAGGATTAATACCTCTAGCGATAGGTTTGAACATAAACTTTTTT
>Ga0257121_1000532_pt1 | contig 32002 bp, 25 predicted proteins | sample SI106_100metaG_FD_190180 | JGI IMG/M metagenome (GOLD analysis project Ga0257121, IMG submission 190180) | Marine microbial communities from Saanich Inlet, British Columbia, Canada - SI106_100 | ecosystem: Environmental > Aquatic > Marine > Inlet | place: Canada: British Columbia | collected...
CGACCCAGATATTATAGGACTCGACTTACCTGGTTCGGCAAGATTTACTATTACAAACGACTCTATTGATAACTTTACAATTAAAACTGTGTCAGAAGATAGTTTACGTTCTGACGAATCGCAGAACCTACTATTAGGGCAAATAAACGATCCAATTTTTGGAGAAAATAAAGGTTCATTTTGCACACAAATGTTACTACCAAATAACAATATTGACGCAATAAATGGTATAGAAGTAGATTCTGTTTTTCTTACTTATAGTATTTCGGACCACTATGGAGATTTAAATGAAAGTGAAGATCTTGAGATTAATGTTTATCAATTATCTGAAGACATCTATAAAGATAGTAATTACTATTCTGATGAATCTTTTAATTATGATCCAAATAATCTTGTTACAAATTATTTTATTAATGAAGGAGATTCATCAACTTCATCTTTCATTAACATACAATTAGATAATAGTTTTGGGGAAATGATAATGAATGAAACTGGAGGGTCTAATATGATTGATAATGTTGCTTTTTTGGAGTTTTTTAAAGGATTATATTTAGAAGCAACTGCCTCAAACACTATTTTATATTTAAATCCTATTGCAGATAAAAGTAGATTTAGTATTTATTATCATGAGATTGAAGGAGACACCGCTTTAAGTTTTGATTTTGAATTAGGTGGTGATGCTACCAGAATCAATATGTTTAACAAAAAAGATATTAATGATATAACGCCTGATGTAAATGAAATTTTTATTCAATCCATGGCGGGATATAAAGCAGAATTTGATTTCACAAACCTTGAAGAAATACAAACAAAATGTCTAGGAAAATCAATTAATCGTGTAACTATTGATTTTGAAGCTTTTGAAAATAATGACTATCCCCTTCATGAGAAACTCTATTTATTAAGAGAAAATAATGAAGGAAAAATTGTTTTTCTAACCGATTTCACAATAGAGGGAGAGGGACATTTTGGAGGAGAATTTGATAATAATACTTATAGTTTTAATATTACACGATATTTTGTTCAGTTACTTACAAACGATCAGTACACAAATAAGCTTTATCTAGTACCTGTACTTGGTTCTGCAAATGCAAACAGAACTATTTTGAATAAGAGTAAGATATCTATTAATATAATTTATACCGAAATATAATATGTGCGGAATAGTTGCTTATGTAGGAAATAGGAGGGCCTTTCCAATATTAATTAAAGGCCTTCAACGTTTAGAATATCGAGGATATGATAGTGCTGGAGTAGGTTTAATAGCTCAGGATCATAATAAAATCACAGTATATAAACAGTCTGGAAAGGTATCAGATCTTTTAGATTATATTGGTGAAAAAGATACAAATGGCTCTATCGGTATTGGTCACACTAGGTGGGCAACTCACGGGGCTCCAAATCAGCAAAATTCCCACCCACATGACTCTTCAGATAATTCATTTTCTTTAATTCATAATGGAATTATTGAAAACTATGCTTCATTAAAAAGTATGCTTGAACAGAAAGGGTACATTTTTAAAAGCGATACTGATTCTGAGGTTTTAATGTATTTGATTGAAGATGTTTATAATAATGATTCAGAAGTGAATGACTTATATAAATCTATAAGAGTCGCTCTTAATGAAGTTGTTGGTGCCTATGCTATTGTAGTTATAGACAAAAACAATTCAAATGAGTTTTATGCAGCCAGAAAAGGTTCCCCATTAGTGATTGGAATTGGGAATAGTGAGTATTTTGTTGCCTCAGATGCCTCTCCAATTATAGAATACACGGATAAAGTGATATATCTTGAAGATGGAGAAATCGCTAAATTAAATAAGAATGAAAAAGTTGTTATAAAGACTATTCAAAATGAGAGTAAGACTCCATATGTAGAAAATCTTGAACAAAGTTTAGAATCAATTGAAAAGGGGGGGTATGATCATTTTATGCTTAAAGAGATTTATGAGCAGCCTAAAAGTATTGTTGATACATTAAGAGGAAGGATAGATCCAAAAACAAACGACATAAAACTGGGCGGAATTAAATATCATGAGTCTACAATAATAAAAGCTGATAGAATTATTATTATTGCATGTGGAACTTCTTGGCATGCAGGATTAATTGGGGAATATTTAATCGAGAAGCTAGCAAGAATAAATGTTGAGGTTGAATACGCTTCAGAGTTTAGATATAGGAATCCTATTATAACAAAGAAAGATGTTGTAATTGCAATATCGCAATCTGGAGAAACAGCTGACACATTAGCTGCATTAGAAATAGCAAAAGAACATGGAGCATTAACTTTAGGAATTTGTAATGTGGTAGGTTCTTCAATTCCCAGAGCAACTGATGGAGGAACGTATACTCATGCTGGCCCTGAGATTGGGGTGGCATCTACAAAAGCATTTACCACACAGATAACAGTATTGATGCTATTTGCGTTAAGGTTTTCACAGCTTAAAAAGACAGTAGAAAGAGAAAATTATGATTTGCTTATTTCTCAGCTTACTACTGCTCCAGAAAACATCAAAACCTTGCTTAAGCAGAATGATATAATTGAAAAAATAGCAAGAAAATTTAAGGATGTATCTAATTTCTTATATTTAGGAAGAGGACTTAATTTTCCTGTTGCTTTAGAGGGGGCTTTAAAATTAAAAGAGATCTCATACATACATGCTGAAGGTTATCCTGCCGCTGAAATGAAGCATGGTCCAATTGCTTTAATTGATGAAGAGATGCCAATTGTGGTAATAGCAACTAGAAAAGATAATTATGAAAAAGTTGTAAGTAATATTCACGAAGTAAAAGCAAGAGGAGGTCGGTTAATTGCAATTGTTACAGAAGGGGATGCTGAGGTAAAATCTATTGCTGATTATTGTATTGAGATTCCTAAATGTTTTAGAGAGATATCACCACTTTTTTCAATAATTCCGCTTCAATTATTATCCTATCATATTGCACTTTTAAGAGGATGTAATGTTGATCAGCCTAGAAATTTAGCGAAATCGGTTACGGTTGAATGATTTTGTATCCGATTTTTAGTTCTATACTAGTTTTTTCATGCAAAACACAAAGGCAGAAGGAATATTCCAGAAAACAAATTTAACATCTATAATTTCAAAGTATTTCTCAAAAGATTCTTTTTTAAACTTGGAATATTGAAATGTAAGAAAGATAGTAGTATTACTCATAATCGACTTTGTGTTTATTAAAATATCTTCTGTTACATCTTTTGGTAAAGAAGAGAACGGAATTCCGGAAATAATGTAATCTACTTTTTTTATCCCTTCTTTGTCTAATATTTTTTGTGTGTTTGCTACACAATCTTCATGAATTTTCACGTTTTTATAATCCTTAAATTTTTCTTTAAGATCAGTAGCGAATTTGGGATTTAATTCTATTACAATTAGTTGATCTGTAGGTTTTAAATATTTGACTATTTCTGAAGTAAAGGGGCCTGTTCCTGGACCATATTCTAGTAACACTAATCCTTCTTTCTTGAAATCTACAAAAGATAAAATTTTCTTGGTTAAGTGTTTGGAAGATGGGGTGATAGCCCCAACTGTTTTTGGCTTATTCAAAAACTGATAAATGAACTCTATTTTTTCAATTATTTTACTCATACAATTAGTCTAAAACTTGAACTGCTTTTAAGATATACTCATCCTCTTCAGATAAAATCTTAAAATAGGTGTTTTTATCCCAAATATTTTTTGCAATAGTTGCTTTTATGAAATTTTTTAAATCTCTTTCTTCCTTTTCTCCCATAGTTAAATCAAAGTCAGAATTTTTTGTTTTTACATACTTTTTAAATTCTGAATATATTAAATCTCTATCCAAAAAATTATATCCCTTACTTTTATCAACTCTACTCTGATACTGCAGAGAAAATTCTGGTATCCAATTATTGCTAAGAATCTGATTAAATGTTATATAATTTAATGTAATCTCAGAGAACATAATAGAATCAGGGGTTACACCTCCCCCTCCAAATACAATTCTTCCTTTTTTGGTAGTATATTTTAAAGAATCTGGGACCTCTAATTCTTTGTTTTTATCTCTAGTATAATGTTCTAAATTATATTCTAATTCCGAATCCCCATAAGGTTTTTGTATACTCCTTCCGGAGGGCATGTAATATCTTTGAGTAGTAAGCCTTACTGCCGATCCATCTGCTAATTTAATTTCTTCTTGCACTAATCCTTTCCCAAAAGACCTCTTACCAATAATTATTCCTCTATCTAAATCTTGTATACAACCAGATACTATTTCAGAAGCAGAAGCCGAGCCTTCATCTATCAATACTGCTAGATTAATTTGTTTTAAACTTCCTTCTTTATCAGAAAAAATCTCTTGTTTGTTCCTGTATTTTCCTTCAGTATAAACAATTAATTCTCCTTCATCCAAAAATTCATTACATATATATATTGCGCTTCCTAAATATCCTCCTGGATTTCCTCTTAAGTCCAAAACTAATTTCTTCATCCCACTGCTTAAAAGTTTATTTGTTCCTTCATAAAACTCCTGATTTGTAGTAGCAGAAAATCTATTTACTTTTATATATCCAATTTCATCATCAATCATAAAAGAAGCATCTACACTATAGGTTGGGATGTCTCCTCTCTCAATAGTATAATCTAATAAATTCTTATTTCCTTTTCTGTAGATTTTAATATCTACCTCAGATCCTTTTTCTCCTCTTAGCTTTTCTATAACATCTTTATTTATTAGCCCTACGGAAGCAATGTTTTTTCCATCCACCTCAACAATTCTATCTCCTGATAAAATTCCTAATCTCTCAGATGGTCCTCCAGAAATTGGAGTAACAACTACCAAGCTATCTTTAATAATATTAAATTCAATTCCAACACCACTAAAGCTTCCTTGCATGTCTTCCTCCAAATATGTTTGTTCTTTTTTAGGGATATAAATGGAATGCGGATCTAACTCCTTCATAATAGATTTCAGAATTTCTTCCTCATGTTTTTCTACATCAAATCCATCTACATAGTTTTCCTCAATTAATCTGATAATTGAATCTGTTTTCCCCTCTTCCTTGTCTGTTGGTATTATATAATGCAGATCTAACTCTTTCATAATAGATTTCAGAATTTCTTCCTCATGTTTTTCTACATCAAATCCATCTACATAGTTTTCCTCAATTAATCTGATAATTGAATCTGTTTTCCCCTCTTCCTTGTCTGTTGGTATTATATAATATTGTCCTAAATAAATTCCTACAATTAGGATTAAAGAATAAATTATTGGCTGATAATTTCTATTGTTCATGTAAAGTATCTTCATCTATTTTACACACTTCTACACCCGCTTCTATCAAAAAATCTACTCCACTTATATCCTTATATTCATTTATATACACCAATCTACTAATTCCTGCCTGATGCACTAATTTACTGCAATCTTTACAAGGAGACATAGTTAAATAAAGGGTAGCTCCACTACAATCATGAGTAGATCCTGCTGTTTTCAGAATTGCATTTGCTTCTGCATGTAGTACAAACCAATTTGTTTTACCATTTTCATCTTCACAACAATTATCAAAACCAGAAGGAGTGCCATTATATCCATCAGAAATAATCATCTTATTCTTTACAATAATTGCTCCTACTTTTTTTCTATTGCAATGAGATAGTTTTGCCCATTCCAAAGCCATTCTTATATAAGCTTTATCGTATCGTTCTTGTTTTTTTTCTGTCATGATTAAAAATCCATCAAAGCCATTTTACCAATATATTTTCCTATAATATCAAACTCAATATTTACAGTAGTGCCAACTTCAAAAGTATGAAAATTAGTGTTATTATAAGTATAAGGAATAATAGCCACAGAAAAACTATAATCTTTAGAATTTACCACCGTTAAACTAGCTCCATTCACACAAACTGATCCTTTCTCTACTGTGATATTGTCTGAAGGTTTATACTCAAAAGTAAACATCCAAGATCCATTTTCTTCTACAATATTAATACATTTTGCCTTTTGGTCAACATGACCTTGTACAATATGCCCATCAAGCCTATCTCCTAACTTCATGCTTCTTTCTAGATTTACTTTATCTCCTATTTTAAGTCCACCTAAATTACTTTTTTCAAGAGTTTCCTTAATTGCGGTTACCGTATATATATCATCTTCTATTTTTACTACCGTTAAACAAACCCCATTATGAGATAAGGACTGATCTATTTTAAGTTCATTTGTAATTTCTGACTTACAACTTATATTCAAATTACTCCCTTCATTTTTTAGGGAAACAACTGTAGATATACTCTCTATTATTCCTGTAAACATATTAATAATCTATTTCTTGTTGAACCATATTTTCTGGTATCTGCCTAAAATCATAATTCTGATCTCTTAACTGAGGAATATAGCCAGCCTCTTCAATACATTTTTGTATATCTTTAGAAGTAAATCTATGAGGAGCTCCTGCAACAGAAACTACATTTTCTTCCAACATAATAGACCCCATGTCATTTGCTCCTCCATGTAAACATACTTGAGCAATATTTGCACCAACGGTAAGCCAAGAAGCTTGTATATTATTTATGTTTGGTAACATAATCCTGCAAATAGCTAAAGTTCGAATATATTCATCATCCGTAACTGTATTATTTATTCCTTTTACCCTTTGTAAAAGAGTCCCATCATCCATGTAAGGCCATGGAATAAAAGCATTAAAACCTTTAGTTCCTTCTGGTTTTTCAGACTGTACGTCTCTTATCCAGACTAAATGTTCAAATCTCTCTTCAATAGTTTCCACATGACCAAACATCATGGTTGCAGACGTTGTAATATCTAATTTATGAGCCTCTCTCATCACGTCTAACCAAACCTGACCCGAGCATTTCCCAGTACTAATAATTCTTCTAACTCTATCATTTAATATCTCCGCCCCTGCTCCTGGCAAACTATCCATACCAGATTCTTTTAAAGATAATAAAGCCTCTCTGTAAGTAATTTTATCAATCTTACAAATATGAGCTATCTCTGGAGGTCCTAATGCATGTAATCTTACATTCGGATATAAAGTTTTTAATTCTTTAAATAAATTAGTATAAAATTCTAATCCTAAATCTGGATGATGCCCACCTTGTATTAAAATCTGATCTCCACCATATTTTAGGGTTTCTTCTATTTTTTGTTTATACTGTTCTATTGAAGTAATATAAACTTCAGGATGTTTTGGAGGTCTAAAAAAATTACAAAACTTACAATTTGCAACACATGCGTTTGTTGTATTTACATTTCTGTCAATTTGCCAAGTAACTATATCTCCTGGAACAGATTGTTGCCTGAGTTCATTTGCAATCCACATTATCTCTGTAGTAGGTAGGGTTTCAAATAAAAACTGACCTTCTGTAGCTGATAAAAAATCTTTATTCAAGGCTCTTTCTATAAGCGCTTGTTTATTCATAAAATTATTTAATTTTGTGGTGTCCAAAAATACATAAATATGAAGACATATATTAAAAGAAAAACAACAATTTCAGAAAAAGATAATCTGATAGTAGTTTGTAATAAAAAAACTAATTTAAAATCTTATTCTCTATCGAAACAAGAAGAAAAATTTATTAAATCGGAGCTGAAAAATACAAAAGAAATTGTAAAAATAAATCAGTATAACAGACTACTATTTATTGTTTGCCCAAAAGAAGATAAAGATTGTAATGCTCATATTGAAAATTGTAGGATTTTAGGAGATAAAGTCGGTTCACAATTGGAAGATTCAAAATCGGTTCTAGTAATTGACACTGAAGATCAACCTTTTATTACATTATCAATTGCTGAAGGATTAGCACTTGGAAATTATACTTTTACAAAACATAAGACAGAGGCAAATACCAATAAATTGGAAACAATTTTTATGTGTAAAAACTCCAGTGGAAAAGATGTTGACGAGCTTCAAAACATTGTAGATTCTGTGTATTTAACCAGAAATTTGGTAAACGAGCCATTTTCTCATCTTACGGCAACCGATTTAGCAAATCAAGCAAAAAAAGCAGGGAAAAGTTCTGGGTTTAAAACTATTGTTTTCAATAAAAAGAAAATTGAATCCTTAAAAATGGGAGGTCTTTTAGCGGTAAATAAAGGTAGTATTGACGAACCTACTTTTACAATTATGGAATGGAAACCTAAAAATGCTAAAAATAAAAAACCAATGGTTTTGGTTGGGAAAGGAATAGTTTATGATACAGGAGGATTAAGTTTAAAACCAACTGCCAACTCTATGGATTTGATGAAAACTGATATGGGTGGAGCAGGAACAGTTATAGGTGCTATGAATGCAATTTCCTCCAACAAACTTCCTGTGCATATAATAGCTTTGGTGCCAGCAACAGACAACCGGCCTTCTGGAAACGCATACGCTCCTGGAGATGTAATAGTAATGCACGACAAAACAACTGTTGAGGTTTTAAATACAGACGCTGAAGGAAGATTAGTTCTTGCGGACGCTCTTTCTTACGCAAAAAAATACAATCCTGATTTGGTAATTGATTTGGCAACTTTAACTGGAGCTGCCGCTTATTCAATTGGTCATTACGGAATTGTTTCCATGCACAAAGACTCTGAAAAAGACCATTCTCAGTTAGAAGAAACGGGGAATATTGTACACGAAAGATTGGCAGAATTTCCTTTTTGGTCAGATTATGATGAATTGATAAAATCGGATGTTGCAGATATTAAAAATTTGGGGGGGCCTGCTGGAGGAGCTATAACTGCCGGGAAATTCCTTGCCCATTTTGTTGACTATCCTTGGATTCATTTAGATATTGCTGGCCCTACTTTTATAAAAGCAAAATATGGATACAGAGGAAAAGGAGCTACAGGAATGGGAGTTAGACTACTTTACAACTTTGTAAAAAACAGATACTAAGAATGATAAAAGAAAGAAAGAAGATAAGGGTTGGTGTTTCTGTTGGAGATTTAAATGGAATTGGGATGGAAGTAATTATCAAAACTTTTGAAGATAAAAGAATGATGGATTTTTGCACTCCTGTTATTTTCTCTTCTGCAAAAACATCTTCATACCACAGAAAAGTTTTAGAAATAAAAAACTTTAGTTTTAATATTATTAATGATTTTAATAAAGTAAATGACAAACAAGCTAATCTGATAAATTGTTGGGAAGAAGATGTAGAAATTAATTTGGGAGAATTGAATTCTGAAATAGGAAAATACGCTTACATTTCTTTAGAAAAAGCTAAAGACGCTCTTAAAAATAATAATATTGATGTACTAGTTACCGCACCAATTAATAAATCTGCAATACAAAAAAATCAAAAAGATTTTATTGGACATACTGAGTATTTGGAACAAAACTTTAAAGGAAATTCTCTAATGATGATGATTAGCGAAAATATGAAAATTGCTTTTGTTACATCACATGTTCCTCTTGCTGAAGTTTCTGGATTACTTAATGAAGAAAAAATAGTGGAAATTTTATCTAGCCTGAACGATACATTAATTCAAGATTTTGGCATTAACAAACCAAAAATTGCTGTGATAGGATTAAACCCTCATGCTGGAGAAGATGGAATGCTAGGAAAGGAAGAAAAGGATATTATTATCCCAGCAATCATAAAATCTAAAAATCAGAATAATGTTTTGGCCTTTGGCCCGTATCCAGCAGATAGTTTTTTTACTTCTTCAAATTTAGAGAAATTTGATGCTATTCTTTCAATGTATCACGACCAAGGATTAACCCCTTTCAAAACTCTTTCGTTTTCTGAGGGAGTTAATTACACTTCTGGTCTTAATGTTGTCAGAACATCTCCTGTGCATGGAACCGCTTTTGATATTGCCGGTAAAAATATAGCTGACCCACAATCTTTTCGAGAATCTATATTCTTAGCATGTAAAATTATAAGGAAAAGAAGGGAATATTTTAATCTGAAAGATAACTCATTAAAAGTCAAAAAATCAGAACATTAACATTTGTATTGCTTTTTATTAAAAAATAGTATATTTGCCGACTATTAAAAATCGAAAAATGCTGGTTTATACAGTACGAATCTCTGGAGTAAAAGATGGAAGTCATGAAGATTGTTTTGATATTAATGGAAAGTTCTTTGAATCATTTGTTAATTATGATGTAACAAATTGTGAAATAAAGGTAATTTCTGTGTTGATGAAGGATGGGAATAAACTTAAATTAAACCTTGATCTTAAAGGTGAAATTTATAATCTATTATGCGATTTGTGTGCAAGTGAAATAACTATTCCTGTTGATAATTCTATTTCTGTTTTACTTCATGAAAATGAAGAAGAAATAGATAATACTGATGAGATAATTTACATAAAACCAAATCAGCACGAAATAGATGTTTCTCAACTTATTTATGAAGGAATTGTTTTATCTATCCCTTCAAAAATAGAACATAGTGGAAAGAAAAATAACAAATGTGACAATGAAATGAAGGTATTATTAGATAAATATGCCGAAAAAACTGAAGATAGGAATGACCCAAGATGGGAGAAACTAAATAAATTAAAGGATTTAATATAATAATAAAATGGCACATCCAAAAAGAAAGATTTCAAAAACTAGAAGAGATAAAAGAAGAACCCATTACAAAGCTTCTGAAACTACTTTATATACATGCCCTAATTGTTCAGCTCCAGTGCAATATCACAGAGTTTGTGAAGAGTGTGGTACTTATAGAGGGAAACAAGCTATAAAGAAACAAGTTTCTTTATAATCCATCTCTAAAAATGTTTTTGTAGTTTTATCAATCAAAATAAACTATTAATTTACAGATGAGAATCGGTATAGATGTCATGGGGGGAGACTATGCCCCAAAAAAAACAGTTCACGGTGCAATACTAGCACAAAAGGACCTTCCAAGAGGTACAGAAATTGTACTCTTTGGGAAAAAAGAAGATATCCTTTCTGAATTAAAATCATTTAATATCTCTTCAAATATATTTGAAATTGTTGATTGCTCTGAAGTAATTGAAATGGGTGAACATGCTGTAAAAGGGATCAAACAAAAAACAAAGTCAAGCATTTCTGTAGGATTTCATTATTTGGCAACTGGTAAAATTGATGGATTTGCTTCAGCTGGCAATACTGGAGCTATGTTTGTTGGTGGATTTTATTCTGTAAAAGCAATTACAGGAATTATTCGACCTTGTATTTCTTCAGTATTACCTAAACAAAATGGTGGAGTTGGAATACTTTTAGATGTTGGAGCAAATCCAGATTGTAAAGCAGATGTTTTATATCAATTCGGAATATTAGGGTCATTATTTGCTCAACATGTTTGCGGAATTGAATACCCAAAAATAGGACTTCTTAATTTGGGAGAAGAAAAAACAAAGGGAAGTATGTTGACTCAAGCTGCTTACGAAATAATGGAAGATAGTAAAGATTACAATTTTATTGGGAATATTGAAGGCAGAGATTTATTTGAAGAAGATTCTGATGTAATCGTATGTGATGGATTTACTGGAAATATTGTACTAAAGCAATCAGAATCTTTTTATAACCTAATGAAAAAAAGAGGGTATGATGATGAATATTTTAACCGATTTAATTATGAGAATTATGGTGGAACTCCGATTTTAGGGTTAAATAAAACAGTTATAATTGGACATGGTATTTCAAATGAAATTGCTATAAAAAACATGATAACTCTTACTAAAGATGTGGTAGAAGCAGATTTATCAACAAAAATTAAAGAAATTTTAAACTAATGGGTAAAATTACAGCGGCAATAACAGGAATCCAAGGATATGTGCCTAATTATATCCTGACAAATAAGGAGTTGGAAACAATGGTCGAAACCAATGATGAGTGGATTACAAGTAGAACTGGAATTAAAGAAAGAAGAATACTGAAAGGTAAAGGGAAGGGATCTTCAGATATGGGTGCAGAAGCGGTAAAAGGATTGTTAAAGAAAACAAATACTGCTGCTGAAAAAATTGATTTAATTATTTGCGCAACAGCTACTCCTGATATGATATTCCCTTCTACTGCATGTATAATTGCAGATAAAGTTGGAGCGACAAATTGTTTTGCATACGATTTGATGGCTGCTTGTTCAGGATTTTTGTATTCTCTTGCAACTGCATCCAAATTTATTGAAACAGGTGCTTATAAAAAAGTTATTGTTGTAGGGTCAGATAAGATGTCATCTATTGTAAATTATAGCGAAAGATCTACTTGTATTATTTTTGGAGATGGAGCTGGAGCTGTTCTTTTAGAACCTTCTGAAGATGGATTAGGAATTCAAGATTCTATTTTAAAATCAGATGGTTCCGGAAGAGAATTTTTACATCTAAAAGCAGGTGGATCTGTAAAACCAGCATCTCATGAAACAATTGACGCTAAAGAACATTTTATTTTTCAAGATGGTCAGCCTGTTTTTAAAGCTGCTGTAAAAAGTATGGCTGATGTTTCGGAAGAAATAATGAATAGAAATAATCTTACTGCAGATGATGTAGCTTGGTTAGTTCCTCATCAAGCAAATAAGAGAATTATTGATGCAACTGCCAGAAGAATGGGGGTTGGAGAAGATAAAGTAATGCTTAATATCCAAAGATATGGAAATACCACTAACGCAACTATACCTTTATGTTTATGGGAATGGGAAAACCAACTAAATAAAGGTGATAATATTATACTTGCTGCTTTTGGAGGTGGATTTACATGGGGATCTATATATCTTAAATGGGCATATGATTCAAATAAATAATAGTATTTTTGTAATTATAAACTATATCAAATGAAAAAGATGAATTTAGAAGACATCCAAGAATTAATAAAGTTTGTAGCAAAATCAGGAGCTACAGAGGTAGATTTAGAAATTGATAACATAAAAATATCTATTAAATCCCCTGCAAAGAAAAGAAGAGGTGAAGTAGATGTCCCGACCATAATTCATCAAGCTCCTGCTCAAATTGTTACGCAAGCTCCTGTTTCAGTTCCTGCTGATACACCACCTATTGAAACAGCACCGGAGAAGAAAGTTGGAAATGAAGAAGATAATTCAAATTACGTTGCTATAAAATCTTCAATGATTGGTACTTTCTACAGAAGTTCTTCTCCTGAAAACCCTTCATTTGTAAATGTTGGTGATACTATAAAGGAGGGTGATACTATCTGTATTATTGAAGCGATGAAACTCTTTAATGAGATTGAATCTGAAGTCTCTGGTACTATTATAAAAGTATTGGTAGATGATGCTACTCCAATTGAATTTGATCAGCCACTTTTCTTAGTTGACCCATCATAAAACAAATATTTTAATATGTTTAAAAAGATATTAATTGCAAATAGAGGAGAGATTGCACTTAGAATTATCCGTTCTTGTAAAGAAATGGGAATTAAAACTGTTGCTGTTTACTCAAAAGCGGATGCCGAAAGCTTACATGTAAGGTTTGCAGATGAAGCGGTGTGTATTGGTCCTGCTTCAAGTTCAGAATCATACTTAAAAATACCTAATATTATTGCAGCCGCTGAAATCACAAATTCTGATGCTATTCATCCGGGATATGGATTTCTTGCAGAAAACTCAAATTTTTCTAAAATCTGTGAGGAAAATAAAATAAAATTTATTGGAGCTTCTCCTGCAATGATTGATGGAATGGGTGATAAAGCTTCTGCTAAAGAAACCATGAAAAAAGCAGGGGTTCCTACCATACCTGGATCAAAAGGTTTAATAAAAGATTTTGGTCATTGTAAAAAGTTATCTGCTGAAATTGGATATCCTATTATGTTAAAAGCTACTGCGGGAGGGGGAGGAAAAGGAATGAGATTAGTATGGGCAAAAGAAGATTTGAAAGATTCGTGGGATTCTGCTCGTCAAGAATCGAAAGCTGCTTTTGGTAATGATGGCATGTATATGGAAAAATTTATTGAAGATCCAAGACATATTGAAATTCAAATTATTGGAGATTATAGAGGAAAAGCATCTCACTTATCTGAAAGAGACTGTTCAATACAAAGAAGACACCAAAAACTTACTGAAGAAACTCCTTCTCCATTTATGACAAATAAATTGAGAAAAGAAATGGGAGAAGCTGCTATTAAAGCAGCTGAAGCTGTAAAATATGAAGGTGTTGGTACGGTAGAATTCCTAGTAGATAAAAATAGAAACTTCTATTTTATGGAAATGAATACCCGAATTCAGGTGGAGCACCCTATTACAGAGGAAGTTGTAGATTTTGACTTAATACGTGAACAAATAAAAGTTGCTGCAGGAACTGAAATTTCTGGCAAAAACTATATGCCTCAACTACATGCAATTGAGTGTAGAATAAATGCTGAAGACCCTTATAATGATTTCAGACCTTGTCCTGGTTTAATTACTTCTTTTCATGCTCCTGGTGGGCATGGAATAAGAATAGACACACATGTTTATGCTAATTATATGATACCTCCGTTTTATGATTCTATGATTGCAAAAGTTATTACAGTTGCGCAAAGCAGAGAAGAAGCTATTTCTAAAATGGAAAGAGCTTTAGATGAGTTTATTATTGAAGGGATAAAGACAACAATTCCTTTTCATCAAGCTCTTATGAAAAATGAAGATTTCAGAAAAGGAGTATATACCACTAAATTTATGGATACTTTTGAGTTAAAATAGGATCTTAAAAATTTAAAAAAATCCTAACTACTTGGTAAGAATTGTTTTTATACCGCTTGAGCTTTTCTGCTAATTAGTTTGTAAACTGTTTCTTTTATTGCTTTTACATCAAAGCAACATTCTGCATAAAGATCTTCTTGCGTCCCATGATTGATAAATTCATCTGGGATTCCTAAGCGAATAACCTCTGATTTGTACTTATTATCCGCCATAAACTCTATTACAGCTGACCCAAATCCTCCTTGCAAGCAACCATCCTCAATAGTAATTATTTTATCAAATTTCTGAAATATGGTATGTAATAAATCTTTGTCTATTGGTTTTACAAATCTCATGTCAAAATGAGAAATATCTAACCCTTCTTTATCAAAAGAGTTTTGTGCTTCTACTACAAAATTACCTGTATTGCCAATAGATAAAATAGCTACTTCTTCCCCATCTTTTACCATTCTTCCTTTTCCTATTTCAATTTCTTCAAATGGAGTTTTCCAATCTATCATAACTCCATTTCCTCTTGGATATCTGATAGAAAAAGGACCTTTATTTGGAAGTTGAGCTGTATACATTAAATTTCTTAATTCTTGTTCATTCATGGGGGCAGAAACAATCATATTTGGGATACATCTAAAGTAAGCTAAATCGAAAACCCCATGATGAGTAGCTCCATCCGCACCAACAAAACCTCCTCTATCCAAACAAAAAATAACATCTAAATTTTGTAGAGCTACATCATGTATCACTTGATCGTAAGCCCTTTGCATAAAAGTAGAATAAATATTACAAAAAGGTAACATCCCTTGTGTAGCAAGTCCTGCAGAAAAAGTAACCGAATGCTGTTCTGCAATACCTACATCAAAAACTCTGTGCGGCATCTCCTCCATCATTTTATTTAAGGAAGACCCCGAAAGCATAGCCGGAGTTACTCCTACTATATTATCATTTTCTTTAGCTAATTCTATTATTGTTTCTCCAAAAACATCTTGGTATTTTGGTGGGTTTTTGATAGGAGATTTAGTAATAATTTCTCCTGTTTCCTTATTAAAAATTCCTGGAGCATGCCATTTTGTAGTATCTCCATCTTCAGCTGGTTTATATCCTTTCCCTTTTTGGGTAATACAATGTAAAATCTTTGGACCAGGAATATTTTTTAAATCCTCCAGAACATCCGAAAGGTGTTCTACATCATGACCATCAATAGGTCCAAAATATCTGAAATTTAAAGATTCAAAATAATTACTTTCTCCCAAAATAGAAGATTTAATAGCCCCTTCAACTTTTTGTGCTACTGCCTGGGCATTTGGTCCGAACTTGCTAATTTTACCTAATATTTTCCAGATTTTATTTTTGGCTCTATTATATGTTTTTGAAGTAGCAATATCGGTCAAATATTCTTTTAAGGCTCCAACTCCTGGGTCAATTGACATACAATTATCATTCAAAATAATTAATAGGTTCGTATCTTCCATTCCAGCATGATTAAGCCCCTCAAAAGCAATCCCCCCAGTCATGGATCCATCCCCAATAACCGCAATATGTTGTTTGTTTTTATCCTTTTTTAATTCAGAAGCAAGAGACATGCCAAGTGCTGCCGAAATAGAAGTTGAAGCGTGTCCTACCCCAAATGTATCATAAACGCTTTCGGATCTCTTTGGAAATCCACTTATACCATTATACATTCTATTTGTATGAAATTCATCTCTTCTGCCAGTTAGTATTTTATGCCCATAAGCTTGGTGTCCTACATCCCAAACCAACTGATCTTCAGGAGTATTAAAAACACGATGAATAGCTACCGTAAGTTCTACGACTCCCAAACTCGCCCCAAAATGTCCTCCTTTCTCAGAAACAACATCAATAATAAACTGACGTAATTCTTTGGAAATTTTAGGCAAATCTTTCTTGCTTAACTTCCTTAAATCAGAAGGAAAATTGATTTTTGATAATAATGGACCAGATGTATATTTTTTCATAATTTTTAGACAGAGGCAAAGACGGGAGCAAAGATAAGAATTAAAAATGATATTATAATTTTTTGTATAATTGTAATATGAAGAAATTAATTCTAATTTTTTTATTAACTTCTCATTATTGTTTTTCTCAAAAAAATATATACCCTATAAATACTGGTGAGAGTTGCTCGTATCAAATTTATTATGGATTTATAAATGCAGGTCATGCTATATATTCAGTAACAAAAAAAAATGAGGAAATATCAGTAATTGTTCAAGGAAGAAGTAACTCAGTAGTTGACTTATTTTTTAAAATTAGAGATCGATATGAAAGCAAGATTAATACAAAATCATTATTGCCCTCTTATTTTAAAAGAAATATTTTGGAAGGTGGAGATAAAATAAATCAAGAGTATTTTTTTAATCATAAAAATAATACCGTGAAAACACAAAAAGGAGAATATAAAATAAATGAAAAAAGTCAAGATATGCTGTCTTCATTCCTTTATGGGAGAACATTTACTTCTAGTTTTCTGAAAAGAAAAAGTCCTTTTTTTATTAATATTTTTATTAATGAAGAAGAGTATAATATGGAAGTGAAATACGTAGGAACTGAGGTTTTAAATACCAATATTGGGAAGGTTAGATGTATTAAATTAAAACCAAAGGTTCAGGTAGGGAGAGTGTTTAGCAATCCAGATGATTTGAATATTTGGGTCTCTGATGACAAAAATCATATCCTCATAAAAGTAGAGATGGATATATTGGTTGGTAGTATAAAAGCTGATATAGAAATAGCAAAAAATATCAAATTTCCATTGTCAATAACTGATTAATTTTTATTTGAATTCATTTATTTTATTCTGTATTTTGGCCTAATATAAATTCTGCGAAATGAAAAAAAATCTTTTTACAATAATTATTTTAATTCTAATTATTTTAGTGTCTTGTTTTAAAAAAGATAAGGATAATACCAAACAAACAAATCCAACAGATAAAAATGCTGTTGACGATAAACAACCTGATAATGTGTCACTTAATGCCATCATAATAGACACAGTGGCAGAACATTTTAAAAAAGAATTAATTCATACTTCAGATAGTGGTTATCAAACTGATTCATTTTATGTTATTGAAGGGAAAGTAAAGCCAGGTCAAGCTATAAGTCATATCCTTAAGGATTATAATGTAAGCAGCTCTGATATTTATAAATTAGATCGAGCTTCTAAAGATGTTTTTGATGTAAGAAATATCCAAAGTGGGAAGGGGTATACTATAATTTGCAAAGACTCAAATAAAATTGCTAAATTTTTTATATATCAAAAATCAAAAATTGAATATGTTGTTTATGATTTAGACTCAATAAGTGTATATTTAGGAGAAAAGGAAGTTACAATTAAAAACAATACTGTAAGTGGAACTATAAAAAAAGGAGGAGGATTATGGCGTTGTCTTACAAGAAAATTAGAAGCGGAAAAAGTAGATCCACTGGTAGACATGCTTGCAAATCATATTTATGCTTGGACATTTGACTTTACTCACATTCAACCGGAAGATTCATTTATTGTTCATTTTGAAGAACTATATGTTAACGGAGAAAGTATCGGAATTGGACAAATACATGCCGCTTCTTTTACACATAAAGGAAAAACAACAAATGCTTTTCGATTTAAAGAGCAGGAAAATCTTACTGCGTATTTTGATGAGAAAGGGAATAATTTAAGAAGCGCATTTCTAGTTTCTCCTTTAGAATTTAGTCGTGTAAGCTCTTCTTTTGGAAAAAGAAAACATCCAATTTCAGGGAAATGGAAAAATCATAATGGAACAGACTATGCTGCAAAAACAGGGACTCCTGTAATGACAACAGCAAATGGAATTGTCACTTCTTCTAGATCGGAGAAAGGATACGGCAATTGCGTTAGGGTAAAACACAGTGATAAATTTTCGACTTTGTACGCTCACCTATCTAAATTTGAGTCTGGCACTAGAAAAGGTTCATATGTAAAACAAGGCGATATTATTGGATATGTAGGAAGTACTGGATATTCAACTGGTCCTCATTTACATTATGAGTTCTTTATATACGGGAAACAAGTAGATCATTTAAAGCAAGATCTTCCACCATCATTGCCTCTGAAAAAAGAAAATACAGAAGCTTTTGAGAAAATAAGAGATGAATACATTAAAGTCCTTGATAATTTTGTAAAATAGCAGTATGAAAAATACTAGAGAAATATCTCTTGGGTTATTAACCCTTTTTATAAGTATTTCTTTAATCTCATTTTCACAATTTCAATTTCAAGAAAATAAAGGACAATTACCTAATTCTGTTTTCTCAAAAGTTAAAGTGCCTGGTGGTTCTATTTTTATAGAAAAAGGGAAGTTTTTATACTCCTTTTACAACAGCAAACAAGTACAAGAGAGACACGATTTAATCCGAAAAGAAAACTGGATTGACGCCCATTCTTTTTCAGCAACATTTCTTAATTCTTTGGGAAGCTCTGAAATAAAATTATCTGACAAGAGCAACTATTTTGAAAATTTCTACACCTCAAAAGTACAAGTAGATGAAGTCCATTTTTATAAAGAACTTGAGCAAAAAAATATTTACCAAGGGATAGACCTAAGGATATATTACTCTGAAAACAATCTGAAATATGATCTAATTATTCATCCAAATGCAAATGAGAGAAAAATCAGAATAAAGTATGCTGGACAAGATAATATTTTTCTAAAAAACAAAAATTTGATTATAGAAACTTCTGTAAATACGGTTACGGAATTAGCTCCATTTGCTTATCAAATTATTAATGATAGTATTTGTCCTGTTGCCTGTAATTTTAAGTTAAAAAATAATATTTTAAGTTTTGATTTCCCAAATTCTTATGATAATACAAAGGATCTAATTATTGATCCTACTCTAATATTTTCTACTTATTCAGGTTCTACTTCAGATAACTTTGGTTATACAGCAACATATGATCGATATGGATTTCTGTATTCGGCAGGGACTGTGTTTGACTTTCCCTCTGGCTCAACCTATCCAATACTAGGGGCTTATCAAATTAGTCACGCCGGAGGGACAGGTTTTAACGGAGGGACCGATATTGCAATTACAAAATACGATACAACTGGAACTCTTAGGATTTACTCAACCTATTTGGGAGGAAGTAAATCTGAACTTCCTCATAGTTTAGTTGTAAATAATTTGGATGAGTTATTTGTTTTCGGAACAACAGGGTCGGATGATTATCCTACTACAACTGGAGCTTATGATACAACTTTTAAAGGAGGGCCTCCTTTTTCTCCCTCTGGTCTTGGAGTATCTTTCCCAAATGGTAGTGATATTATAGTAAGTAGGTTCAGTACAAGTGGAGGAGATCTGCTCTCTTCAACTTATATTGGAGGAAGTAAAAATGATGGACTAAATACATCACAAAAACTAAAAAAAAATTATGCAGATGAGGTAAGAGGAGAAATTGATATTGATAACAACAACAACATTTATTTAGCAACATGCACCTATTCTACAGATTTTCCTATTGTTGGAAATGTATTTCAACCCACTTTAGATGTTTCCTCTTTGGATACTTTGCAAGAGGGTGTAGTTATTAAAATGGACAATCAACTAAGTACAATTATTTGGAGTTCCTATTTAGGAGGGAGAAAAGCTGATGCTATATATTCTCTAGCTTTAGATAAAAATAATAATGTGTTTGTTACTGGAGGAACAGCTTCTGATGATTTCCCGGTTTCTGCCACAGCATACCAAAATAGTTATTTAGATTCCATAAAGGCGGATGCGTTTATCACCCATATCTCATCTGATGGGAATACAATTATTAACTCTTCTTATTTTGGTTCTGACACATATGATCAATCGTATTTTGTAGAATTAAACTCAGAAGAAGAAGTATATATTTTAGGACAAACCGAAGCTCTTGGGAATACTTTAGTCCAAAATGCATCCTATTATACTTCTGAAGCAAGTCAATTTATTGCAATTCTATCAAATAACTTAAAACAACTTATTCGCTCAACCGTTATTGGAACGGGGAAAGGAACTCCAGATATTTCTCCAACTGCATTTTTAGTAGATGTTTGTAATAACATATATGTTGCAGGATGGGGGGGGACAACAGGGAGTGGCCCTCTTTCTACATTAAATATGCCTATACAGAATGCCCATCAGTCAACAACTGATGGGAATGATTTCTACATAATGGTTTTAGATGATGGATTAAATAATCTAATTTATGGAACCTATTTTGGGGGTCCTCAAAGTGCTGAGCATGTAGATGGTGGAACATCTCGTTTTGATAAAAAAGGCGTAATTTATCAATCTGTTTGTGCAGGATGTGTATACAATGGTAGTAATCATTCTGATTTCCCTATAAAGCCAAACCCAGGTGCGGTATCCTCTACAAATAACAGTAATAATTGTAATAATGCTGTATTTAAATTTGATTTTGATTTCCCAATTATTTTAGCAGATTTTGACGCTCCTTGGGTTGGGTGTAGTAATAATATATCATTCACAAACTTAAGCTCTTCAGTACAAAACACAACTTATTTTTGGGACTTTGGAGATGGGCAAACTTCCAACCAAACAAATCCTACTCATCAGTATTTAACCCCTGGTATTTATGATATTATGCTAATTGCTTCTTCTCCTGTTGCTTGTAATTTATCTGATACTATTTATCAGGAAATTTATATTTTATCTAATTCTGCTAGTAACCTTCAGTCTGTCGAAGTGTGTAAAAACGAATCTGTTCAGATAGGTGTTTTGCCAATTAATGATCCGTCTATTTCGTATTTTTGGATACCGTCCTCTGGGCTGAACAATGTTACAATTCCTAATCCCATTTCAACTGTTTCTGTATCAACTCAGTATCAGCTAATCGTTTCTGACGGGAATTGTGCAGATACTCTTTTTCAGATAGTAAATGTAGATAATCTCTCTATAAATGCTAGCGAAGACACCTCTTTTTGTAAAGATCCTATTCTTCTCTCTGCTAATACAATCGGAACTGTAAACAGTATTATTTGGAGTACAAATCCTAATTTTTCTGACACCATAAGTTCTACTAATCTTTATTTATCAAATAATATTGGAATCTATTATATTTTAGTAAAAAACGATAATTGTTCGGATATTGATAGTGTAAAGGTTACCAACGATAATATCGCTATTAATTTAAGTGGAATTACTGAAATTTGTAAGGGAGATTCTATTTTTATAAAAGTAGATGACTTAAGTTCTCTGGACCCAATTATATTCTATAATTGGGAGTCCGAATACGAATTATTTTTTGGTTCAGATTCCTCTAGTTTTATTTCTTATCCCGATAGTTCATCCTGGTATAAAGTAACGGCAACAAATACATTGGGTTGTTATATTTCCGACTCTATTACTGTGGATGTTTATAAATATCCTATTTCCGATTCTGCTTGGGCAACTAATTCTTCTGTTTTCTTTGGAGAATCTACAATCCTAAATATTACTACCTCAGATAATGTAGAATGGAGCACAAATGACACTAGTAAAATTGTTGAAATTAATCCAGAAAACTCTTCTTGGTATAGTGTGATTGTATATAATGAATTTTGTCAGATTTCTGATTCAGTTTTTATTGAGGTAAAAGATGTGTTTTGTGACAAAAATAGAATTATTATTCCTAATGCTTTTAGCCCTAATGAGGACAATAAAAATGATTATTACAGAATTATAGATGAAAATGGAATTATTACATCTTTCAAACTAGAAATTTTTAATCGTTTAGGAGAAAAGGTATATTCTTCTGAAAATGTAAATGATAAATGGGATGGATATTTTAAAGGTGTTTTGCTTACTACACAAATTTTTAGCTATTATTTAGAAATAGAATGTATTGGCGAAAAAAATCTATTTGAAAAAGGAAATATAAGTTTAATCAGATGAAGAAAATAATTACACTATTTTTTTTGTTTATCGTGAAAATCATCTTTTCTCAAGATATTCATTTTTCTCAATATCATATAGATAGACTGTATTTTAATCCAGCAAATGTTGGTGATATTGAAGAAAATGATAATCGTTTCTCTATGCAAAGAAAATCACAATGGAACTCCGTTTCTGTTCCGTTTTCTTCATTCTCAACTTCTTTTGAACGTAAAAATATTTATAAAGTTTTTAATCTGGGAATAAGTTTTGTAAATGATAAATCTGGGAGTTCAAAGTTAACTCTAAATCAGTTAAATATTGCTCTAAGTAAAAATTTCAATATTCTGAAAGTTAATTCATTTTCTGTTGGCTTATTAGCGGCTTTCGGACAAAAATCTATAGATTATTCTGATCTTATTTTTGAAGAAAATGAAAATTTCATTACAAATAATTTCCTTTTCCCCGATTTGGGATTTGGTATGTATTACCAAACAAATCATCATCAAATTCTATCTTATAACTTTGGAATTTCCTCATATCATTTGAATAGTCCAAGCAATTCTTTTAATGAAGATGAGATGTCAAAACTTCTTATTAAAAATAATATTAACTTTGGAGTAAATTATAGGTTCTCTGATAAAACTAGAGTTATTTCAGAAGTAATTTATACAAATCAATCTAGCCAGAAAGAAATATTAATAGGGTTAAGACCTGTAATAAAATTAGATGAAATTTATCTATTTCCTTTAATGTATTACAGAATTAATGATGCTGCAATTGTAGGATTCGGAATGGGAAAAGATAATATTCAGGCAAATATAAGTTACGATATTAATACTTCTGATTTAACACCAGCAAGTAATTACAGGAGTGGTTTTGAATTTTCTGTAATTTATATTTGGAAGAAAAAAAAGAAAGAAAAAAAAATAGAATCTAAAGAAGAAAAATGCCCAAAATATTTGTAAAAATACTTTTAGTAATAATCCCATTTATTTCTTTTTCTCAGGAAGTAGAAATAAAGCATTTGTCTACAACAATTAACACTATTGGAGCGGAATTAAATTTTGTGCAAATAAACAAGAACACTGCTTTATATACTTCTTCTACTTTAGAAGAAGGAAAATATCAATCTTTAATTTTTAAAACTGAACTTAAAAATGAAGAATGGATAAAGGGTAAATACTATCATTTAGGCAAGTCCTATGCCTACGGTAATATCTCTTACCCTGGAGAAAATTACTATTTTTATTTTAATATTATAGATGAATTGGGCAATAGTAAAATTGCTTTTCGAGATCCTGAAGAATCTGTCACAAAATTTCTGAATAATAAAATTAATCTTGCAAATTCTACAAATACACAGCCTCATATGGTAAAATATAACAATAAAAGTATATTATATTTTGTTTCCGAAAGAAAAAGTGGTTTTGGAGGTTCTGATATTTGGTTTTGTGTAATAGATAAGTTTGGAAATTACGGAGAGCCAATAAATGCTGGAGAAAGAATAAATACAAAATATAATGAAATAACTCCTTTTTATAATGTTTGGTCTGGAGAACTTTTCTTCAGTTCTGATAGGGAAGAAAAAGAAAATGGAATTGATATTTATAAATCTTCTGGTAGTTTAAATCTTTGGAATATGCCAAAAAAAGTAGAGGAGTTAAATTCCAAAGAAGATGACTTATATCTTAGTTTTTATGATGAATATTCTGGTTATTTTTCTTCTAACAGAAGTCCTTCTATTTATGAAGATAAAGAAAATTGTTGTAATGATGTGTTCTCTTTTAAATACCCAAAAAAAGATAGTATAATCTTAACTTTTATCGATACTATAAAAAAACACTTGCCTATAAAATTGTATTTTCATAATGATGAACCTGATCCAAGAACATTAGAAGTCTCAACTAAAAAAACGTATAAAGAAACATATATTGCATATCATATCTTAAAAGATGAATATCTGAAAATCAATCCTTCCAAACAGATAGAAGATTTTTTTGAAAAAACATTAAAAGGAAATTATAACAAACTAGATTTAACTTTAAATTATGTGTTAGAAACATTAGAAAAAGGAAATATGGTTGAACTTCATATAAAAGGATTTGCGAGTCCTCTTTATGAAAAACAATATAATACTAACCTCTCTAAAAGGAGAATTTCGTCATTCATGAATCTAATTAATTCTTTTAAAAATGGACAATTAAAAAGTTACTTAGAAATTGGAAAATTAAAAATTGTAGAGCTTCCTTTTGGGGAAAATCAATCTCAACATGTAAGCGACAATCCAGAGGATAGAAAAAAATCTGTTTATAGCAAAGATGCTATGCTCGAACGTAAAATTGAAATTGTTGAAATTATTGAACTATAATATACAATAAATAAACTCTGAAAAACACATCCTAGAACAAAACCAACATATACTTGTGATTCGTTATGTGCTTTCTGATCTAATCTGGAAAAAGCTAATAATCCTGATAGAGCAAAAAAGAGAAAAATAAAATAATATATCCCTCCAAAAATATAATTTAAAGCAATAAAAGTTCCTGTAGCTCCTCCAATTCCCATCATATGTAAACTTATTTTCCATCTTATTGTAATCAAGAATGAAAAGAACAATAATATAATTGATGAAATATATATTGCTGATAAATGGGGTGAAAGTTTTGCTATTGAATAGAAAATTGGAAATCCGATTATCATGATAAGTATAGAAATAAATAAAGGTCCTCTTCTTTCTTTTCTTTTGCGCATTGCTAATGACTCTACTCTGCCTAATTTCACAAATAATATTGCTGAAATTAGTGGCAATACCATTGTAAATGCCAAAATAATTAAATAAAGAGTATTGGAATAATTGTGAAAAATTAGATAAAAATAATCAACATTATTAATACCTATATATAATACAATAATTGGCATTAAAATTGGATGTAATAAATAAGAAAGAATTTTAGAAAATTTCATTACAACTCTCTACGATATTTTGAGGTTTCTATACCTAATTCTTCACGATATTTTGACACTGTTCTTCTAGCAATATGATACTCATCTTCTCCTAACAAGATCGATAATTTCTCGTCTGTTAGTGGTTGTCTTTTATCTTCAGTTTCTATAATTTCTTTAAGCCTCTGTTTTATTACTTTTGTTGAAATTAGTTCTCCATCATCTTTTCGATAGGCTTCCGAAAATAGTTCTTTCAACAAAAAAGTTCCAAAGAATGTTTGTACATATTTACTATTACTTACTCTGGAAATAGTAGAAATATCCATATTTACAATATTTGCAATGTCTGCAAGTATCATAGGTCTCAAGTCTTTTTCATCTCCGGATAAAAAATATTTTCCTTGATAATCTACAATTGCATTCATTACCTTTTTTAATGTCTGTTCTCTTTGTAAAATAGCATCTTTGAACCAGTTTGCTTTTTCTAATTTTTGTTTCAGAAATTCTTTTGCTTCTTTGTCGGTGGTTTCCAAAATCATTTTTTGATAATGATTACTAACTCTTAATTCTTTACCATTTCTTTTACTAAGAGAAATGATATTTTTATCATCTACAATATTTATCAAAAAATCAGCTGTGATAAATTTTGCTGTTGTGCTTTTTGTAAAATTTGAAGCCGGAAAAGGATTTAATTTTTCTACTAATTGGTATACTGATTTTAATTGGTTTTCTGAAATTGCTAACTCTTTTATTATTCCTTCAAAATTCTTTTTACTAAATCTATCATATTGATTCTGTAAAATATTAATTGCAAGTTCTACATCCTTAGTTTTTTCTTTGTTTCTTATCTGAATAATTAGGCATTCTTGTAAATTTCTAGCTCCTATTCCAAAAGGCTCTAAAGTTTGAATTATCTTTAAGCATTTCTCAATTTCATTTTCTGAAAATTCCAAATTCAAATTAATTAGTAGGTCATCAGAAATAGAAAAAAGATCTCTGTTTATCCATCCATTTTCATCCAAACTATCAATTAGATATTCTGTTAAAAATAAATCATCTTCATCTAAATTAAGAATTAATAATTGCGTTTTTAGATGATTTGAAAGTGTTTCCTCTGATTCAGAAATCTGAATTTCTGAATATTCTGCATTATTATTTTGTCGGTATTTATAGGAGCTTGTATTCTCCTCTTCTATCTGGTCAATTGAAATGTCTTCCGCTTTTTCTGACTCTTCTGACTCTTCTAATGCTGGATTTTCTTCTAATTCTTCTTGTATTCTACTGTTTAATGAAGATAACGGTATTTGCAACAAACTTAAAAACTGAATCTGCTGTGGAGTCAGATTAAATTTCTGCTTTTGTTGTAATCTTTGTTTTGGCATCAATTAGAATTCTGCATTCTGAGGTGTTCTTGGAAATGGAATTACATCTCGGATATTTTTCATCCCTGTAACAAACATTATTAACCTTTCAAATCCTAAACCAAAACCAGAATGAATACAAGTTCCGAATTTTCTGGTTTCTAAATACCACCAAAGTTCTTCCTTTTCAACTCCCATTTCTTCCATTCGTTGTGATAGTTTTTCTAGATTTTCTTCTCTTTGCGATCCACCCACAATCTCTCCAATTAAAGGGAATAATATATCCATAGCTCTTACTGTTTCTCCATCTTCATTTTGTTTCATATAAAAAGCTTTTATCCCTTTCGGATAATCCGTAATGATTACAGGTTTTTTAAACTTCTTTTCCACCAAATATCTTTCATGTTCCGATTGTAAATCATCTCCAAATCCTTTAATAATATAGTTAAATTTCTTCTTTTTATTTGGTTTCGAGTTTCTTAAAATATCAATAGCTTCCGTATAAGTTAATCTCTCAAAATTATTTTCAATTACAAACTGAAGTCTTTCTAAAAGACCCATTTCATGTTTTTCTTCCTTCTTTAGATTCTTTTCTTCTTCAACTAATCTATTATCTAAAAATCTTAGATCATCTGCACAATTTGTTATACAATATTGAATGCAATATTTTAAAAATTCCTCTGCCAAATCCATATTTTCTTCTAGGTCTGCAAAAGCAACTTCTGGCTCTATCATCCAAAATTCTGATAAATGTCGGGAAGTATTTGAATTTTCAGCTCTGAAAGTTGGCCCAAACGTATAAACTTGACCTAAAGCAAGAGCTGCTAATTCTGCTTCTAGCTGACCTGAAACCGTAAGGTTTGTTTTACTCCCAAAAAAATCTGTTGTATAATCTACTTCTGAACCAATTTTCTCTAAATCTAAAGTAGTTACCTGAAACATTTCTCCCGCTCCTTCTGCATCTGCAGCTGTAATAATAGGAGAATGTATACTTGAAAATCCTTTATCATTAAAAAACTTATGTACCGCAAAAGTAAGTGCGTGTCTTAATCTGAAAACTGCCGAAAAAGTATTGGTTCTGAATCTTAAATGAGCTTTTTCTCTTAAAAACTCTAAGGAGTGTTTTTTTGGTTGTAAAGGATATTCGTCCGCATCTGCTTCTCCTAAAATTTCAATTGTAGCTGCTAATACTTCAACATTTTGTCCACCTCCTTTAGATTCTACTAAGATTCCAATAATAGAGATAGCCGATCCTGTCGTTATCTTTTTTAAGATCTCCTCATCAAAATGATCTCCCTCTGCGACAATTTGAATATTATTAATTGTTGAACCATCATTTAAAGCAATAAAAGATACATTTTTACTTCCTCTACGCGTTCTGACCCATCCTTTTACACAAATTTCTTGTCCTTTCGCTTTTTCTGATAATAAGCTTTTAACTTTTGTTCTTTTCATTATTTACTATTCTTATATAGAGCAAATATAAGACTTTGAAAAATTATATATAAAGAAAAGAAGTTCCTTTTTGAGACTTCTCTTTCTATTTTGTTTTTTTCTTGTTTATTTTAAATAATCTAATAAAGAGTTCATCTCTGCTTGTTAAAGATTATAAGCAGCCATAGGAGAGTTGTTAAATTCTTTAAATAATGCTACTGCATCCTGACAAATAAAAAACTAAGAAGGATTATAATTTTTTTCATTATTTATTTTAATGCTTTTAAATTCAAAGTTACTTTACTATGACTATGATACATCTTTTTATTTTCTATTCCTTTTCTTAATTTCAATCTTTCTTCTTTTGAAAGGTGTATAACCTCTATGCATTCTGCTGAACAGCAATTTTTATGTTTTTCTTGGCAAGATAGACACTGTAAAAATAATAAATTGCAATTCTCATTCTTACAGTTTACATGCGTATCACAAGGATCGTCACATTGATGACAACTACTAATTACATCATCTGAAATACGCTCTCCTCTCCTCTCGTCAAATACAAAGTTTTTTCCTTCAAACTTGTTTTCTAAACTTTTATCTTTATCTAATTGGCGAACATAATCTATAATTCCTCCATGTAATTGGCTTACATTTTTGAACCCATGATGTTTTAAATAAGCAGAAGTTTTTTCGCATCTGATTCCACCTGTGCAATATAACAAAACATCTTCTTTTTCCTTACCTTTCAGCAAATCCCTTACTAAGGGAAGTTCCTCCTTAAAAGTTTCTACATCTGGACAAATAGCCCCTGTAAATTTCCCTATCTCACTCTCATAATGATTTCTCATATCCACTACAATTGCTCCTTTATTTATAGCTTCATTCCACTGTTTTGCGGAAAGATGTTCTCCTACATTTGTAACATCATAATCTTCAATCTTCAATCCATCTGCAACAATCTGACTCTTAATTTTTATAGTAAGTTTAAAAAAGGATTTCCCATCATCTTCCACCGCAATTTTAAATGGAACATCTTCTAAGAAGGTATAAGAATTAATGTTCTTGACAAAATTTTTCCAATTATGTTCTGGTACACTTAGTTGTGCATTGATTCCCTCATTCGCTATGTAGATTCTACCCAAAACACCTAATTCATTCCACTTATTATAAAGGTCGTCTCTTAAATCGTTGAGGTTACTCAAAATAATATATCTGTAAAAAGAAACGGTAACTCTATTAAAAGTTTCTTGTTTAAGTAAATCCATGCATTGTGATTTACTTAATTTATTAAACATATTTTTTTTTCCAGCGTTTGGATCCATTTTCTATTTTAAAAATACAAAAATAGAAAATTTATTGATTAATATTTTTATTATTAATTTAGTACTTAATGTTATCTTTGTACAAATTATTTTTATAAATGAAAGATAGAATTTTAATAATTGGTTCTTCAGGACAGATAGGTACATCTCTTGTAATGAATCTCCGGAAAATATATGGGAACAATAATGTAATTGCTTCTGATATTCGTCCTTCTTCAAATGAAGTAATGGATTCCGGTCCATTTGAAGAATTGGATATTTTGAATGAACAATTATTGAGAAAAATTGTAAAGAAACACAGAATTACTCAAGTATATTTATTAGCTGCGCTTTTATCAGCAACTGCCGAAAAAGATATTGAATTTGGCTGGAAATTAAATATTCGTTCACATTCACACGTTTTAGATTTAGCCAAAGATGGTCTGATCAAAAAAATATTCTGGCCTTCTTCTATTGCTGTTTTTGGTCCTACAACACCAAAAGAAAATACTCCACAATACACTATAATGGAGCCAAATACTGTCTATGGGATTAGTAAGCAAGCTGGTGAAAGATGGAATGAATATTATTTTAACAAATTTGGAGTAGACATTAGATCGCTTAGGTATCCTGGCTTAGTTGGATGGAGAGCTAAAGCGGGAGGTGGAACAACAGATTATGCAGTTAATATCTTTCACCAAGCTATTAAAAATAAGCAATATGAAAGTTTCTTGTCAGAGAATACGCGGTTACCAATGATGTATATGCCTGATGCTATCCGTGCTACAATTGAACTAATGGAAGCTCCATTTGAGAGAGTAAAAATCCGTTCTTCTTATAATTTGGCAGGGATTAGTTTTACTCCAGAGGAAATTGCTGCTGAAGTTTCGAAACATATTCCTAACTTTGAAATGTCTTATAATCCTGATTTCAGGCAAAAAATTGCCGATTCTTGGCCTTCATCTGTTGACGATAGTCACGCTAAAAAAGATTGGGGATGGAAGTTAGAATATGACTTAGAAAAATTGACTACAGATATGATAAAAAATCTGAAAAAACAATATAAAATTACTGTATAATGAGTAGAAAAATACAAATATACAACACACTTATACGAAAGAAAGAGGAATTTAATCCTATAGTAGAAAATCATGTTGGAATGTATGTTTGTGGGCCTACTGTTTATGGAGATCCTCATTTAGGACATGCTCGTCCTGGAATTACTTTTGATGTTATTTTCAGATACCTAAAACATGCTGATTATTCCGTAAGATATGTTAGAAATATAACTGATGCAGGTCATCTGGAAAATGATGCTGATGAAGGGGAAGCAAAAATTGATAAAAAAGCTAGATTGGAACAATTGGAACCAATGGAAATTGTTCAGTTTTACACTTTAAGTTACCACAAAGCAATGGAATCTTTAAATTGCTTATCTCCTTCAATTGAGCCAAGAGCTACAGGACATATTATTGAGCAAATTGAGATGGTAAAAAAAATTCTGGAGAATGGCTTTGCCTACGAAATAAATGGTTCTGTATATTTAGACGTAAATAAATATAATGAAAAATATCCGTATGGTATTTTATCTGGAAGAAATATAGAAGATACTTTAGAGGGAACGCGTGAGCTCGACGGACAATCAGAAAAGAAAAGTTCAGTTGATTTTGCTATTTGGAAAAATGCAAGTCCTGAACATATAATGAGATGGCCTTCACCTTGGGGAGAAGGATTCCCTGGTTGGCATATGGAATGTTCGGCTATGAGTGAAAAATATTTAGGTAAAACTTTTGATATCCATGGTGGTGGTATGGATTTAGTTTTCCCACATCATGAAGCAGAAATAGCTCAAAGTAATGCGTGTAATAATTGTAATCCGGTAAATTATTGGATGCATAATAATATGATTACCGTTGATGGGAAAAAGATGGGCAAATCTCTTGGAAATTTCATTAATTTGGAAGAATTCTTTACTGGAAATCATTCGAAATTAGATCGAGCATATTCGCCTATGTGCATTCGTTTTTTCATCCTTCAAGCTCATTACAGAAGTACACTTGATTTTAGTAATGAAGCCTTGCAAGCAGCTGAAAAAGGTTTTACAAAACTGATGAATGCAATAGAAACCATCGAGAAAATTTCTGCTTCTGAAAATTCGACTTATGATGTAAATGATCTGGAATTAAAATGTTATTCTGCAATGGATGATGATTTTAATACGCCTATTTTAATCTCTCATTTATTTGATGGAGTTAGGATTATTAACTCTGTAAAAGATGGAAAGGAAAGTCTTAGTTCCTCTGATTTAGATAAACTTAAATCTATCTTGAACACTTTTGTTAGAGGAATTTTAGGACTGGTTTCTGAAAAAGAAAATAATGGAAACAACCTAACAAATGAAGTGATGGATATTGTTCTGAAGTTAAGAGGAAATGCGAAAAATAATAAAGATTTCGATACGGCAGATTTGATTAGAGAAGAATTAGACAAA
>Ga0257121_1000536_pt1 | contig 31936 bp, 41 predicted proteins | sample SI106_100metaG_FD_190180 | JGI IMG/M metagenome (GOLD analysis project Ga0257121, IMG submission 190180) | Marine microbial communities from Saanich Inlet, British Columbia, Canada - SI106_100 | ecosystem: Environmental > Aquatic > Marine > Inlet | place: Canada: British Columbia | collected...
TCATCACCTGTATAAAGCCATCCATCTTTTATGATTTCATTGGTTTGATTTTCATCTTTATAATATCCTAACATTAAAGCTTCATGTTTAATTAAAATTTCATTAACATCACTAAATTTAACTTTACAATTTGGTAAAGCCTGACCAACATAACCAATATTAATATTATCTTTTAAAGTAACATGAGAGTAACATGTATTCTCAGTCATTGCATAAGCTTCTTGAAGATGTATATCGATTTTTGCAAACCATTTAAATATTGCAACTGGTGTAGGGGCAGCTCCTGTAAATACATTAGTTGCTCTTAACAAACCAAGACCTTTTTTTATTTTTTTCTTAATAAGAGATGAGATTAATGGGATCTTTAAAAGAATATCTAATTTTTTTTGCGGTAATTTCAATAAAATACCCTGTTGAAATTTCGTCCATATTCTAGGAACACCTAGAAAAACAGTTGGACTAGCAAAAGATAAATTCTCTCCAAAAGTCTCTAAACTTTCAGCAAAACATATCTTACCTCCGGCATAAAGACTACACATTTGAACTAATAATCTTTCAGCAATATGACTTAAAGGAAGATAGGAAAAGAAGATCTCATTACTAGTAATTTCTAAACTTTTACTTGCTTGAACTGTTGCGTAACTAAAATTAAAAAAACTATGCATAACTCCCTTAGCTTCTCCTGTAGTTCCAGAAGTATATATAATTGATGCTAAATCATGTAAAGGTCTCTCAATATTATTATTTATTGGATCAAAACCCTTAATAAGATCATCCCAAATTGGATAATCTTCTGAGTAAAATGGATATGTAATACATTTTATATTTGAAGGAATACCATCTTTAATTAAATTAAAATTATCTAATTTTCCAACAAAAAGCAGTTGAGCTTCACTGTGTAATAAAATTTTATTTAAAGATTCTTTATTTAAATTTGGATATAATGGAACAGAAATATGTCCTGACATCATAATAGCTAAATCTGTCATTATCCAATGTGCACAGTTTTTAGAAAGTATTCCAATTTTAGAATTCTTTACAAGATTTAACGACGCTATATATGCAGCCATTTTTCGAACTTCTTGACCAACATCATAAAAAGTCCAATTATGCCATATTCCATTAATTGGTTGACTGAGATATATGGATTGAGGTTTAACCTTCTCCCATTTATAAAGCATATCTAATGGAGATAAATATTTCATTTTTCTGGTAAAGATAATATAAATTACAATTTAATAAAATATACTAAAAAGAACTATGCGCGCATAGTTCTTTTTAGTATATTTGTGTAAAATTAAAAATATGGAACCAGAAGATACTATTGATTTTAATATAAGAAAAACTTGGTATAACATAACTAAAATGTATAACAGAACAGCATCTAATTATATGGTTAGCATGTCTTTAGGTATGATAATATTAAATATTGACATGTTTGAAGGAACACCTTCAACACAACTTGGACCAAATATGGGAATGGAATCTACTTCATTGTCAAGATCATTAAATAAGTTAGAAGACAGTAGAGTTATTGAAAGAAAACCAGATCCTAATGATAAAAGAAAATCAATTATCCATCTAACTAAAATTGGACTAGAGTGGAGAGAAGTTGCAAAAGATGAAGTTCTACGATTTAACAATAAAGTTTTCTCGCATTTTGAAAAGTCAGAAATGGATATTTTTTTCAATATATTAAAAAAAATAAACAAAATAGTTAATGAAGATAAATAGATTTATTGAAAATATAGCTATTGTAGGGTCAGGGATTATGGGCTCAAGAATTGCGTGTCATTTTGCAAATATTGGCGTTAAAGTATTATTATTAGATATCATTCCTTCAAATCTTACAGAAGAAGAAAGAGAAAATAAAAAATTTAAAAATGCGATAGTTAATAATGCACTTGAAAAAACTATAAAAAGCAAGCCATCACCACTTTATCTGCCAGATTATCAAAATAATATAACAACAGGTAACTTAGAAGATGATTTAAATAAAATATCTGACGTAGACTGGATCATAGAAGTTGTTATAGAAAAGTTATCAATAAAACAAGAAGTATTTAAGAAAATTGAAATATTTAGAAGTCCAGGAACTTTAATATCATCTAACACATCTGGAATACCCATTGAAAAGTTAATTGAAGATAGAAGTGAAGATTTTAAAGAGTTTTTTTGTGGAACGCATTTCTTTAATCCGCCAAGATATTTAAAACTACTAGAAATAATTCCATCATCAAAAACCAAACAAAAAGTTATTGATTTTCACATGTATTATGGAAATAGATTTTTAGGAAAAGATGTTGTTGTATGCAAAGACACACCAGCATTTATTGCTAATCGTATTGGAGTAGCAAATATCATGCATGTATTTCATACAGCTCATGAATTAGAATTAACAATAGATGAAATAGATTTGCTAACTGGGCCAATTATTGGACGACCAAAATCAGCTACATTTAGAACATGTGATCTTGTTGGATTAGATACTTTAATTCATGTTGCTAATGGTGTTCGTGAAAATTGCTCAAATGACGAAATGAGTGACAAACTTGTCACCCCAATTTTTATAAATGAAATGCTCAAAAAAAATTGGTTAGGAGATAAAGCTGGACAAGGATTTTATAAAAAAAATAAAGATATAAATGGAGTAACAATAATAGAATGTCTAGATATTAAAAACCTTAAATACACAAAAAAAAGTAAAAGAAAATTTTCATCAATTGCAAATGCAAAGAAAGAAAATTTATTAAAAGATAAAATCAAATTATTAATTAATGCAAATGATATAGCTGGTGATTTTTATAGAAAAACCTTTTACAACCTGTTTTCTTATATCTCAAATAGAATTCCTGAAATATCAGAAGAAATTTATAAAATTGATAGAGCCTTAAAAGCAGGATTTGGTTGGGAATTAGGACCTTTTGAAATCTGGGATATTATTGGAGTTGAAAATTCTATCAAAAAGATAGAAGAAGATGGTTTTAAAATTGCTCCATGGGTTAAAATAATGATTAAAAAAAACAAGAAAACATTTTACTCAATAGAAAATGAATCATTACATTATTACAATATTAATAATCAAGAATATAATATAATAGATGATATAAAAGATTTCATAATATTAGATAATATTAGAAAAAACAATATTATTTGGAAAAATAACGACTGTAATCTTATTGATATTGGTGATGGAATTGTAAATTTAGAATGGAATACTAAAATGAATTCAATTAGTGAAGATGTTCTTAATGGAATAAATCATTCAATCAATATAGTTGAGAAGAATCATAAAGGATTAGTTATTGCAAATCAAGGAAATAACTTCTCAGTTGGAGCAAATATAGCTATGATATTTATGATGGCAATTGAACAAGAGTATGATGAAATTGATTACGCAATCAGATTATTTCAACAAACAACAGCTAGAATAAGGTATTCATCAATACCTGTAGTGGTAGCAACTCATGGGCTAACTTTAGCTGGAGGATGTGAGATTTCTCTTCATGCAGATCAAGTTCAAGCTTCTGCAGAAACATATATGGGATTAGTTGAAATGGGTATAGGCCTTATTCCTGCAGGAGGAGGAACAAAAGCTATGGCAGAACGAGCATCTGAAAAATACTTCGAAGGCGACATTAAACTCCCAACATTAAAAGAAAGATATTTAAATATAGGAATGGCTAAAGTTTCTACATCAGCTAACAATGCTCAAGAGCTAGATTTATTGTTAAAAGATAGAGATAAAATTACAATTGGAAATAATAATTTAATCTCAGATGCCAAAATAGCTGCTCTAAATTTATATAATAAAGGATATAATAAACCAATTAATAAAAAAATAAAAATATTAGGAAAACAAGCATTAGGAATGTTTGTAGCTGGAGCAAATTCTATGTATGCCGCAAACTATATCAGCAAGCATGATATGCTGATTTCAGAAAAGTTAGCGTATGTAATATGTGGTGGTGATTTATCATCTTATGCTGAGGTTTCTGAAAAATATTTACTAGACCTAGAAAGAGAAGCATTTTTATCTCTAACAGGTGAAAGAAAAACATTAGAAAGAATTGAGCATATGCTTAAAAAAGGGAAACCACTAAGAAATTAAAAATGAACGAAGTATATATAATTAAAGGATTTAGGTCTGCAGTAGGAAAATCTGGAAAAGGAATATTTAAATTTTCAAGACCAGATGATATCGCTTCGTCAGTAATAAAACATCTTGTTAATTCTATACCTCAATTAGAAAAAAGTAGAATTAATGATGTAATTGTAGGTAATGCAACTCCTGAAGCTGAACAGGGATTAAATATTGGGAGAATGATATCATTAATGAGTTTAGATACTTATAAGGTGCCTGGAATGACAGTAAATAGATATTGTTCCTCAGGATTAGAAACAATTGCTTTAGCTGATGCAAAAATTAGAAATGGAATGGCCGATTGTATTATTGCAGGTGGAGTAGAAAGTATGTCTCCTATCCCTTTTGGAGGTTGGAAAATAACACCAAACTTAAATATTGCTAAAAACAATCCTGAATGGTATTGGAATATGGGATTAACAGCTGAAGCAGTTGCTAATAAATATAAAATTGATAGAGAAGTTCAAGATAAATTCTCTTACCAATCACATCAAAAAGCTCTCAAAGCAATAAAAAATGGAGTATTTGAAAATGAAATTGTTCCAATAGAAATTAAATCAATTTTCTTAGATGAAAATGAAAAAAGAAATGAAAAAATTATAATCGCAAATTATGATGAAGGACCAAGAAAGGATACAACACTTGAAAAATTATCAAAATTAAGACCTGTTTTTGCAAAAGATGGAACAATTACAGCTGGAAACTCCTCACAAACTTCTGATGGGGCTGCATTTTTAATGTTAATGTCAAAAAAAATGATGTTAGAACTTAAGTTAGAACCGATTGCACAATTAAGAAGCTACTCAGTTGCAGGAGTTGAACCTAAATATATGGGTATAGGTCCTGTTGAAGCTGTTCCATTAGCTCTAAATAAAGCAGGTCTAACTCTCAAAGATATAGAGCAAATAGAACTCAATGAAGCCTTTGCTTCTCAATCAATTGCAGTAATAAATGAGTTAAATTTAAATAAGGAAATTGTCAATATTAATGGAGGAGCTATTGCATTAGGTCATCCACTAGGATGTACAGGAGCTAAACTGAGTATCCAATTAATTCATGAGATGAAAAAAAGAAAACAAAAATATGGGATGGTAACTATGTGTGTAGGAACAGGACAAGGAGCAGCAGGAATCTTTGAAATTTTTTAAAAAAAACATATGATAAAAGGCGGAGAATTTATTATTAAAGATCAAAAAAAATCAGAAATTTTTATTCCTGAAGATTTTAAAAATGATCAAATTATGATGGCAAATGCCACAACAGAATTTGTAAAAAAAGAGCTTGATATTTTTAGAGTAGAATTTGAAAATAAAAATTACAAACTATGCGCAGAAAAACTTAAAAAAGCAGGTAAATTAGGATTATTGGGTATAAGTATTCCAGAAAAATATGGAGGGATGGGTTTGCCATTTACAACATCAGTACTTATATGTGATAAGATAAGTGGAGCAAATGGATCATTTTCTACAGCATATGGTGCTCATACAGGAATTGGAACATTACCTATTCTTTTATATGGTGATGAAAAACAAAAACAAAAATATTTACCTAATCTAGCAACTGGTGAATGGATAGGATGTTATTGTTTAACAGAACCTGGAGCAGGATCTGATGCAAATGCTGGAAAAACAGCAGCAACTTTATCAAGTGATAAAAAAAATTATACAATTAGTGGACAAAAAATGTGGATATCAAATGCTGGTTATGCAGATATATTTATTGTATTTGCTAAAATTGAAAATGATAAAAATATAACAGCATTTATACTAGAGAAATCAATGAATGGTATTACTCTAGGTGAAGAAGAGAGGAAACTTGGATTAAATTCTTCTTCAACAAGACAAGTTTTTTTAAATGATGTTGAAGTTCCAGTTACAAATCTTTTAGGTGGAAGAGGGAAAGGATTTAAAATAGCAATGAATGCATTAAATATTGGAAGAATTAAATTAAGTGCTGCAGTTATAGAAGCATGTAAAAGATCAATATCATCATCTACAAAATATGCAAATCAAAGAATTCAATTTGGAAATCCTATATCAAAATATGGAGCAATAAAACAAAAACTTGCAGAAATGGCATCAAATACATTTGCAGTTGAATCTTCAACATATAGAGCAAGTTATGAGATTGAAAAAAATATAAAAAAACTAATCTCTGAAGGAGTTAACGAGCAACAAGCTCATCTTAAAGGGGTAGAAGAGTTTGCGATAGAATGTTCAATTACAAAAATATTGGGTTCAGAAACAGTACAATTTTGTACAGATGAAGGAATACAAATTTTAGGAGGCATGGGTTATTCTGCTGATACTCCAATGGAAGCGGCATTTAGAGATGCTAGAATATCTCGAATTTATGAAGGAACAAATGAAATAAATAGATTATTGATAGTAGCTATGCTATTAAAAAAATCACTTAAAGGAAAAATTAATCTGATGGAACCAGCTATGAAATTAGCTTCTGAGATTATGTCAATTCCTTCATCTGAAGAAGATGATAAAAACGATTTACTTTTTTTAGAAAAATCATCTCTTAAAAAATTAAAAAAACTATTTTTAGTTATTGCTGGAAAAACTATAGAAACATATGGCTTGCGTATAGAAGAAGAGCAAGAAATAATGATGCACTTAGCAGATATGTGTATTGAAATTTATACAGCTGAATCATGTTTATTAAGAACTGATAAAATAAAATCCAATGAAAAACAAAAATTTATTCATTTATCACAAGTATATATGTATAAATCTATTAAAAAATGTCAAAATTCAGCTGAAGAAATAATTTTTTCGTTTCAAAATTTAGAAGAAAAAAAATTACTTTTATTAGCTACTAAAAGATTTACAAAAGGATATACAATTAATATTAAAGAAACAAGAAGAAAAGTAGCTAACAAATTAATAGAAGAGAACCAGTATTGCTTTTAGTATATTTGCGTAATGAAATTTAACAAACTAGGTTTAAGCACTCAATTAGAAGAAGGCCTAGACATGATGGGTTTTGAAATAGCTACCCCAATACAAGAAAAAGCAATTCCAATAATTTTAAAAGGAAAGGATTTAATTGCATGTGCTCAAACCGGTACAGGTAAAACTGCTGCATTTGTATTACCTATATTAAGCATGCTTTCTAATAAAAAACAATCAGACAAAGTTAAGGTACTAATTATTGCTCCTACAAGAGAATTAGCAAAACAAATTGATATGCAAATTGAAGGTTTTTCATATTATACAAATTCATCATCGTACCCAATCTATGGAGGAGGAACAGGTCCTGAATTTGAAAATCAAAAACAAGCATTAGTGAAAGGAACAGATATAATCATATGTACACCAGGAAGATTAATGGCGCATCTTAAGTTCGATTATTTTGATTCCAGCTCAGTAAATTATCTTATTTTAGATGAAGCAGACAGAATGCTTGATATGGGGTTTTATGATGATATTATTAAAATATCAAAAAAACTTCCTGAACAACGACAAACACTTCTTTTCTCAGCAACAATGCCACCAAAAATTAGAAAACTAGCTCAGAATATATTAATTAATCCTGAAAGCATAAGTTTAGCTATGTCTAAACCAGCTGTTGGAATTTCTCAGTCTTCATATTTAGTAAATGATGAACAAAAGGTAAGATTAATTAGAGAAATTCTTAAAAATAAAGCAAAGGAAAAGCCTTTAAGTCATGTACTAATATTTGCTTCCAGTATTAAAAGTGTTAAAGAAATTAAGAAGACACTAAATAGATCAGGATTTGCATCAAGCGATATGCATTCTGAATTAAATCAAGAGCAAAGAGAAGAAACAATAAGAGATTTTAAGAGCAAAAAAATAAAAATACTTGTTGCTACAGATATTTTATCTAGAGGAATAGATATTAAAGGCATAGAATTAGTTATTAATTATGAAGTGCCTCACGATGCAGAAGATTATGTTCATAGAATCGGAAGAACTGCTAGAGCAGATAATACTGGAGAGGCTATAACATTTATTAATAGCAAACAAGTTCGTAATTTTATGGATATTGAAAAGTTGATTGAAAAATCAATTCGAAAAACACCATTACCAAATAACTTTGATAAAGGACCAAAGTATGAAGTTTTTAAAAAGATGAAGAAAAAGAAATGGAAAAAAAAATAATCTAATTACCTACTAAGAATGGGAGCATGATGCGGTTTTATTCTAGCATCAATAATTGGAATAGAACATGAAAAATGTTTGTTTAAAATTTTCATATTAAGACCATATACATCATGAGAAGGATTAGAACGAGTAAAACATACCCAAAGCCAATTACTAAAACTTTCTGCAACAAATTTAGCATCATCTACTAAAGTAATAATTGCAATACCTTTTAGGTTTTTAGATTCCAAATATTTAATTAAAATATTAATATCTCCACCACCATCAATTGATAAAATACCATCCATAACTACACAATTATTTTTAAAACCAATTGGTAAATCAAGTATAGGATTATTTAAGGTCAAATTCCTTTTTAATTGGCCAGCAGCAGCAATAATTAACTTTGAACCTCCATTAAGTTCTTTACTACTATAATCAAGTGTATCAATAGTTGTTTTTGTTTGAAAATGCAAATCTCTTGACCAATCTACTCGCTCTAAAAGATGTTTAAAAAAAGCTTTCTTATCATTAATATCTGGGGCGTTTTCATTATCAATAATTAAGAGATATTTAGCTAAAGATAATTGACCAGTTCCAAGTATATGATTTGCTATTGTTAAAAGTTCCTGAGGCACCCTTGTTGGATTATAAGGAGTATATCTTTCACTTCCTATAGCTAATAATAATGGATGAACTCCGGCATCATCAACTGCGTTTACTGATTTTAGACCAGGTATTTCATTTTCTATTACACTTCCAGTCATAGAATGAATCAATTTTCCAAATTGAGAGTCTTCTTGTGGAGGCCTACCCACAACAGTAAAAGGCCAAATAGCATCTTTTTTTGCCAGTACTTTTTTAACTTTCAAGTAAGGAAAATCATGTTGTAAACTATAATAACCTAAATGATCACCAAATGGCCCTTCGGGTTTAAGATCATTAGCAATTTCACCACAAATAACAAAATCAGCATCAGCAGAAATCGTATAACCATCAATAACTGAGTACCTAAATCTTTTAGCGCCTAAAATACCAGCAAAAGTTAATTCAGACATATTATCAGGCAATGGCATAACAGAAGAGAATGTATGTGAAGGTGGACCACCTACAAAAATAGAGACCTTTAATGGAACACCCTTATCAATTGCTTTTTTTTGATGTATACCTATACCTCTATGGATTTGATAATGAATACCAATTTCTTTATTTTTAATAAAATTATTTCCACTTATCTGAATTCTATACATTCCTAAATTAGAATTCATTATACCAGGATTATCAATATCTTCAGAAAAAACTTGAGGTAAAGTAATAAAGGCACCTCCATCATCAGGCCAACATTTAATTTGAGGTAAATCAGAAATCAAAATTTCTTCAAATTCTTTCGGTAAAGAAACTTTTTTAGGCAAGGCATTAAATGCATAAAAGGCAGATTGTAAAGACGCTAAGGGATTCTTAAATCCTTCAATTGGATTAATTTGAAGATTAATTAATTTTTTTACTTTACGAATAGAATCTCTAAAGATAAAATTGCTTCTTTCTAAGCTTCCAAAAAGATTAGATACCGCAGGATATTTACTTCCTTTTATATTTTCAAAGAGTAAGGCTTTACCTGATTTTTCAAATTCCTCTAAATGTCTAGATGCTATCTCAAGATTAGGATTAACCTCTTCTTTAATTCTAATTAAATAACCATTTGCTTCCAAATCTTTAACACATTCTTCTAATGATGAATATCCCATGTTGTAAAATTATAAAAAAGGCAACTATTAAAGTTGCCTTTCAAAACATATATTTTAATAAATATTATCTTTTATTAATACTGGAATAAGAACGTAAATTTTCACCAGTATATACCTGTCTAGGTCTTCCGATAGGTTCAGTAGTTTCTCTCATTTCTTTCCACTGAGCTATCCACCCAGGAAGTCTTCCAATTGCAAACATAACAGTAAACATATCTGTTGGAATACCTAATGCACGATAAATTATACCAGAATAAAAATCTACATTAGGATATAGCCCTCTAGATTTAAAATATTCATCTTCTAATACAACTTCTTCTAATTTTTTTGCAATATCTAAAACAGGATCTTTAATACCAAGCTGAGATAAAACATCATCAGCTGCTTTTTTAATTATTGTTGCTCTTGGGTCAAAATTCTTATATACTCGATGTCCAAACCCCATTAACCTAAAAGAATCATTTTTATCTTTAGCTTTAGCTATATATTTATCTACATCTCCACCATTTTTCTTAATCTCTTCAAGCATTTCAATAACTGCTTGATTAGCGCCACCATGTAAAGGGCCCCAAAGCGCAGCTATACCAGCAGAAATTGATGCATATAAGCTAGCGTGTGATGATCCTACAATTCTAACAGTAGCAGCAGAACAATTCTGTTCATGGTCAGCATGAAGAATTAGAAGTTTGTCTAAAGCGCTAGCAATAATTGGATTAATTTCAATTTCACTAGTAGGTAAACCAAACATCATATGTAAAAAATTACTTGTATAATTAAGCTTATTCTTAGGATACATGATTGGTTGTCGCATCCTATTTTTAAAACTCCAAGCAGCTAGTGTAGGTAATTTGGCAATTAATCTAATAATAGTTCCATTAATTTCATCTGAAGAACGATTAGGATCTAAAGATTTTGGATAGAAAGCAGTTAATGAAGAAACAAGAGAAGATAGTACACCCATTGGATGAGATATAGATGGAAAACCATCTAAAATAGCCTTAACATCTTCGTGAACTAAAGTATGAGAAGTTATTTCATTAACAAAATTATCTAATTTAGTTTGTGTTGGAAGTTCTCCATAGATAAGTAAATATGATACTTCTAAAAAATTAGACTTTTCAGCAAGTTCTTCAATAGAATAGCCTCTGTATCTTAAAATACCTTCCTCACCGTTTAGAAATGTAATAGCACTTTTGGTAGAACCAGTATTTTTAAAGCCTCTGTCAATTGTGATAAGACCTGATGTAGATCTTAACTTACTAATATCTAAAGCTTTTTCATTTTCTGTTCCCTCAACAATAGGTATTTCATACTTCTCTCCATTAAAATGTAACTGTGCTGTCTTACCCATTATATTACTTTTTTTTTAATTATTGTAAATATACCATCTTATACATTCATTACCTAACAAACTTAAATCCTTTTCCAGTGAAAAGAGCACGTTCACCTAATTTCTCTTCAATACGTAATAACTGATTATACTTTGCTACCCTATCTGATCTTGAGGCTGAACCTGTCTTAATTTGACCTGTTTTAAGTGCAACAGCTAAGTCTGCAATAGTAGTATCTTCAGTCTCGCCAGATCTATGGCTCATAATTGAGGTATAAGAATTTTTATGAGCCATATTAACAGTATGAATTGTCTCACTTAAAGTTCCAATTTGGTTAACTTTAATTAATATTGAATTTGCAATTCCATTCTTTATTCCTTTTGATAACCTATTAATATTTGTAACAAATAAATCATCACCAACAATCTGTATTTTATCATTAAGTTTTTCAGTCATTAAGTTCCATGCACTCCAATCATCTTCATCTAACCCATCTTCAATAGAAATAATTGGATACTTCTTAACCCAATCAGCCCAATAATCCACCATCTCACTAGAAGTTAATTTATCTCCACTAGATTGATGAAAATGATATAACTTTTCATCTTCATTATAAAATTCAGAAGCAGCAGCATCTATTGCAATATATATGTCTTCACCAGCTCTATAGCCAGCAGATTCAATAGCTTTTAAAACAATTTCTATAGCTTGTGTATTAGAAGATAAATTTGGAGCAAATCCACCTTCATCTCCAACATTAGTAGAATAACCCTTACTAGACAATTCGTTTTTTAAAGAATGAAAAATCTCTGTACCCATTTGTAATGCTTGAGAAAAAGATTGAGCACCAACTGGCATTACCATAAACTCTTGAAAATCTATTTTATTATCAGCATGTGAGCCTCCATTTAAAATATTCATCATAGGATAAGGCATCTCATATGTTGAATCGGTTCCTAAATATTCAAATAATTCTTGTTTATTTTCTAAAGCAGCTGCTTTGGCACATGCTAAAGAAACAGCTAGAATAGCATTAGCTCCTAATCTAGATTTATTATCTGTTCCATCAAGAGTAATTAAGGTTTTGTCAATATTTTCTTGATCATTAATTAATAATCCTGTTAATTCATTGCTAATTTCATTATTAATATTATTAACTACATTTAAAACTCCCTTACCTAAATATACAGATTTATCATTATCTCTAAGTTCAACTGCTTCATATTTTCCAGTGGAAGCTCCTGATGGAACAGCAGCTCTACCTAAAAAACCATTATTAGTCATGACATCAGCCTCAACAGTAGGATTCCCTCTAGAATCAATTATTTGTCTAGCATGAATTCTAATAATACTACTCATTATTTCTAAACTGATTTATTCTTTCAATGAATTCATCAAAAAGATATCTTGAATCATGAGGACCTGGAGATGATTCAGGGTGATACTGAACAGAAAAACAATTTTTATTATTAAAACTAATTCCTTCAATTGTATCATCATTTAGATTAATATGAGTTATATCAATATTATTATTTTTATTTACATCATCCATGCTGATTCCAAAACCATGATTCTGCGAAGTAACCTCTGATTTACCTGTTAATACATTTCTAACAGGATGGTTAATTCCTCTATGACCATTATGCATCTTATAAGTACCAACACCTTCAGATAGTGCTAAAATTTGATGTCCTAAACAAATTCCAAAAACTGGTCTACCATCATTAGTGATATCTTTAGCTATTTTAATAACATCTTTCATTACAGAGGGATCTCCTGGCCCATTAGATAAAAAGAACCCATCAGGATTCCAGAAATTTAATTCTTCATATGAAGATGCTATTGGGAAAACTTTTAGAAAACATCCTCTTTCAGATAAACATCTTAAAATATTAGTCTTAATTCCTAAATCTAAAACAGCAATTTTAATTTTAGATTTTTCATTACCAAAAAAATATGGTTCTGCAGTTGATACTTTAGATGATAATTCTAAACCCTGCATTGAAGGAACGGTATTAAGAATATTTGCAAGCTCTAATACATCTATATTACTAGTTGATATAATTGCATTCATAGCACCTTTATCTCTAATATGACGAACAACTGCTCTTGTATCAACATCAGTAATTATAACTTTATTATTTAAAGTAAAGTGATCATTTAAATTACCATCTCCAGATATTCTAGAAAAATTAGTGTTTAGGTTTTTACAAATAAGTCCAGAGATATTAATTTGATTAGATTCAACTTCAGATTCTTTAATACCATAGTTACCTATATGAGCATTTGTTGTGATCATAAGCTGACCATAGTATGAAGGATCTGTAAAAACCTCTTGATATCCTGTCATTCCAGTATTAAAGCATAGCTCACCAGTAGCATATCCACTCTTACCAGCAGAATAACCATGGAAAACGGTACCATCCTCTAATAATAGAACTGCTTTATTTTTTACTTTGTAAATCATATATAATTAATTTAAAATTAAAAAAAAAGGACAAAACACAAATGTTTTATCCTCTTAATTTTTTTTCATATTAATATTTTTATATTAATCTTTAGTATCTTCTTTTTGTTCATCAGTCTCATTAGTTTCTTTCTTTAATATTATCTCTTCAACTACTGAAGAATCCTCAACTACAGGAGAATTCTTAACTACTGAAACGTCTTCAACTAATATAGAATCCTCAACTATTGGAACCTCTTCAGCTACTAAAGCATCCTCAACTATTGGAGCCTCTTCAACTACTAAAGCATCCTCAACTATTGGAGCCTCTTCAACTACTGGAGCCTCTTCAACTACTGGAGCCTCTTCAACTACTAAAGCATCCTCAACTACTGGAACCTCTTCAACTATTGGATCCTCTTCAACTACTAATGAATTCTCAACTAATGAGTTAGTAGTTGATGTTTTTTTTCCACCTCTTCTTCTAGATTTTTTAGAGGAAGGTTTATTTGTTGTATAATCAATATTATAATCAACAAATTCAATAAAACACATTTGCGCATTATCTCCTAGACGATTACTAAGTTTTAGAATTCTAGTATATCCTCCATTTCTTTCAGCAACTTTAGATGAAATCTCTCCAAATAATTCTGTTATAGCTTGTTTCTGTTTCAAATAACTGAAGACAACCCTTCTAGAATGAGTTGTGTCATTTTTTGATTTAGTTATAAGAGGTTCAATATAAATCCTTAACGCTTTTGCTTTAGCAAGAGTAGTTTTAATTCTTTTATGTTCAACTAAAGAACAAGCCATATTCGCTAACATAGATCTTCTATGAGCGGCTTTTCTACTTAAATGATTAAACTTTTTCCCGTGTCTCATGTTTATTTATTCGTTATCTAAATTATACTTTGAAATATCAAAACCAAAATGCAAACCTTTTTCATCAATAAGTTCCTCAAGTTCAGTTAGAGATTTTTTTCCAAAATTTCTAAATTTTAACATATCACTCTTTTTAAAAGAAACTAATTCTCCAAGAGTAAATACTTCAGCAGTCTTTAAACAATTTAGAGCTCTGACAGAAAGACCAAAATCTGTTAATTCAGTCTTAAGTAACTGACGCATATGAAGTGTATCTTCATCAAAATCATCAAAACTATCGGTTTCAAGACTAATTTTTTCATCAGAAAACAGCATAAAATGTTGAATTAATATTTTGGAAGCTTCTGTTAAAGCTAACTTAGGGTCAATAGATCCATCAGTTGTAATGTTAATATTTAATTTTTCATAATCAGTTTTCTGACCAACTCTATAATTTTCAATATTATAATTTACATTTTTTATCGGAGTAAAAATAGAGTCAATAGCAATGGTTCCAATTGGAGAATCTTCAATTACATTATCCTCAGCTGGCACATAACCTCTACCTTTAGAAATTGTAAATTCCATAGAAAAATCTACATTACTATCAAGCTCACAAATTAATTGATCAGGATTTAAAACTTGAAAATTTGATAGACCATTACCAATATCAGCGCCAGTTATATTACCTTTTCGTTTCACAACAACACTTGCATTTTCTAATTCTACTTCATCAATTTGTTGTTTAAACCTAATTTGCTTAAGATTTAAAATAATTTCAGTTACATCTTGTACAACACCTGAAATTGTTGAAAATTCATGATCAACACCTTTAATTTTAATTGATGTTATAGCATACCCTTCTAAAGATGAAAGTAAAACTCTTCTTACTGCATTACCTACTGTTAAACCATATCCTGGTTCTAATGGACGAAACTCGAAGCTTCCTTGATTAGCTTCTTCATTAATCATTACTACCTCATCTGGTTTTTGAAAATCTAAGATTTGCATAATTTTTTTTTTTTTATTCTTATTTTATTTAGAGTATAACTCAACAATTAACTGTTCATTAATGTTCTCAGGAATCTGAATTCTATCAGGTGAAGATAGAACTTTTCCTGATTTTTTATCAGGATTAAATTCTAACCATTCCATTTGGCTTGTATTATTAGAAATAGAATTATTTATTGATTCCATTGATTTAGAACGCTCTCTTACACTAATAATATCACCAACATTTAAAGCATAAGAAGGAATATTTACTAAGGAGTCATTTACCATTATATGTCTATGGTTTACAAACTGTCTAGCTGCTCTTCTTGTTGGTGCAATTCCAAGTCTATAAACAACATTATCTAATCTTAACTCACACATTTGAAGTAAAATTTCTCCAGTAATACCCTTTCTTCTTAACGCTTCTTTAAAAATATTAGAAAATTGCTTTTCTAAAATTCCATATGTGTATTTAGCTTTTTGTTTCTCATCAAGTTGAACACCGTATTCAGATTTTTTACCTCTTCTTCTAGAGTTACCATGTTGTCCAGGAGCATAAGCCTTTTTTGCTAAAGCTTTGTCTGGTCCAAAAATTGGTTCTCCAAATCTTCTAGAAATTCTTGATGTAGGTCCTGTATATCTTGCCATATTTTATAATTAATTTTATATTAAACTCTTCTCTTTTTAGGAGGCCTACAACCATTATGAGGTACTGGAGTAACATCAATAATCTCAGTTACTAGTATACCTGTATTATGAATCGTTCTAATTGCTGACTCTCTACCAGAACCAGGACCTTTAACAAATACCTTAACTCTTTTTAGTCCAGCATTAAGAGCAACTTTAGTACAATCTTCCGCAGCAAGTTGAGCAGCATATGGTGTGTTTTTCTTTGATCCTCTGAAGCCCATTTTACCAGCTGATGACCATGAAATTACCTGACCACTATTGTTAGTTAGAGATATTATAATGTTATTAAAAGTCGCTTGAATATGTGCCTGCCCTTCAGTTTCAACTCTAACAGTATTTTTCTTTGTTGTTTTAGCCATTTCTTAGTTTTATTTTGTTGCTATTTTTTTATTTGCAACTGTTTTTCTTTTTCCTTTCCTTGTTCTGGAATTATTTTTTGTTTTTTGACCTCTTAAAGGTAAACCTATCCTATGACGAATACCTCTATAACAACCAATATCCATTAATCTCTTAATATTAGTTTGTGTCTCAGCCCTAAGTTCACCTTCAACAGTATAGTTATCTGAAATAATTGAACGGATTTTATTTGCTTGATCATCAGTCCAATCTTGGACTTTTATATCATGAGAAACCTTAGCTTCATCTAATATTAAGGATGCAAATGTTGAGCCCACACCATATATATAAGTTAATGCAATAACTCCTCTTTTATTTTTTGGTAAATCAATACCTTTAATTCTAGCCATAATATATTAACCTTGTCTTTGTTTAAACCTTGGATTCTTTTTATTTATAACATATAACCTTCCTTTTCTTCGGACGATTTTACATTCTTCACTTCTTTTTTTAACTGATGCTCTTACTTTCATAATTCTTATTTTTTAATATCTATACGTTATTCTTGCTTTAGTAAGATCATATGGAGACATCTCCAATTTAACCTTATCACCAGGCAACAATTTAATATAAAATTTCCTCATCTTTCCAGAAATATGAGCAGTAACAATATGCTCATTTTCTAATTCTACACGAAACATAGCATTTGATAATGCCTGAGTTATTGTGCCATCTAATTCTATATTAGCTTGTTTAGCCATTTACTTTTTTTTTATTTTCTATTTCTTTTTCTATGTCTTCAAAACTTGATAAAATCTCAGCTTTTTCATTTCTAACAACAATTGTATGTTCAAAATGTGCTGATGGTTTACTATCAAGTGTTGTTATTGTCCACCCATCACTATGTTGCAATATCTTTCTTGTACCCATATTAATCATTGGTTCAATAGCTATAACTAAACCTTTTTTTAATTTAATTCCATATCCTCTTCTTCCATAATTAGGAACTTCAGGACTTTCATGTAGTTTCTTACCTAAACCATGACCTACTAATTCTCTAACAACACCATAACCATTTTTTTCTGCGTGATCTTGAATAGCAAAACTAATATCACCCATTCTATTTCCTATAATAGCTTTTTCAATTCCCTTATATAATGCCTCTTTTGTAACTCTTAAAAGATTACCTAAATTATCATCTACCTGACCAATTTCATAAGTATACGCAGAATCTCCATAATAACCATTCATATAAACTCCACAATCTACTGATAAAATAGAATTATTAGATAATAAATTATCATTTGGTATTCCATGAACTACCTGTTCATTAGGAGACATACATAATGTAGAAGGAAAACCATTATAACCTTTAAAGGCAGGAATACCTCCATTATCTCTAATAAATTCTTCAGCTATTAAATCTAAAGTTAAAGTAGAAATTCCAGGCTTAATAAGACTAGCAATTTCTGCATGAGTTTTTGCAACAAGTAAAGAACTTTCTCTAACTAAATCTATTTCTTCTTCTGATTTATAATGAATCATTATCTAATGATTACATAATATTTCCAGAAGACTTTCCTTTTATTCTACCTGACTCCATTAAGCCATCATAATGACGCATTAATAAATGACTTTCTATCTGTTGTAGTGTATCTAATATAACACCTACTAAAATTAATAATGATGTACCACCATAAAACTGAGCAAACTGAACATTAACACCTCCTTGCATTGCAAAAGCAGGTAATATTGCAACTAATCCTAAAAATAAAGAACCAGGAAAAGTAATACGTGACATAATATTATCCAAATAATCTGCTGTCGCTCTTCCAGGTTTAATACCTGGAATAAAACCACCATTTTTTTTCATATCATCTGCCATTTGATTAGGATTAACTGTCATAGCAGTATAAAAATAAGTAAATGCCACAATCATAAAAAAGAAAAGCAAATTATACCAAAAACCTTGGAAATCACTAAGAACTCTTGATATGCCCTCTAGTTGATCATTATCTGAAAAACCAACTAGTGTAATTGGTACAAACATAATTGCTTGTGCAAAAATTATAGGCATAACTCCAGCAGCATTAACTTTAAGAGGTATAAACTGTCTTACTCCTCCATATTGTTTATTACCAATTACTCTCTTTGCGTATTGAACAGGTATTCTACGTGTACCTTGAACAAGAAGAATAGTAACTAATATCACGAAAAGCAATAAAAGCATTTCAACAAGAAAAAGCACCAATCCTCCACTAGCAGATTCAAGTGCTAGGCCAAATTCTTGCATTAATGATTGAGGGAAACTTGCAATAATACCAATCATAATTAATAATGATATACCATTTCCTACTCCTCTATCAGTAATTTTCTCACCCAGCCACATAACAAACATAGTACCTGTAACTAGAATAATAATTGATGAAAACCAAAATACACCAGGATCAAGAAGAAAAGCATCTGCAGGTAAAGTGTTTTTTAAATTAGCTATATAACCAGGAGCCTGTCCTCCTGTAATAAGAATAGTTAAATATCTTGTGATATTATTAATCTTTCTTCGACCACTCTCACCTTCTTTCTGTAATTTTTGGAAATAAGGAACAGCCATTCCTAGTAATTGTATAACAATAGATGCTGATATATATGGCATAATTCCAAGAGCAAAAATAGAGGCTTGAGAAAATGCTCCACCAGTAAACATGTTAAGTAACCCAAGTAAACCATCAGAAGTTTGATCCTGAAGAGCTGTTAGTTGTGCTGGATCAACTCCAGGAATAACAACAAAAGAACCGAATCTATATATAGCAAGAATACCAAGAGTAACTAAGAGTCTATTTCTTAGATCTTCAATATTCCAGATATTTCTAATCGTTTCTATTAATTTCTTCATTCTATTTTTCTAAAATATTAGCAGAACCACCTGCTTTTTCAATAGCTAATCTGGCAGAATCTGAATATGCATCAGCAGAAATTGTAAGCTTTGATTTTAATTCTCCTCTACCTAAAATCTTAACTAAATCTTTTTTCTGAACTAAACCATTATCAATTAAAGTCTGTTTATCAACTTTGTTTTTAATCTTCTTATTGTCAACAAGAGCTTGAATAGTATCAATATTTACTCCATTATATTCAACTCTGTTGGGATTAGTAAATCCAAACTTAGGAACTCTTCTTTGTAAGGGTTGTTGACCACCTTCAAAACCAATTTTCTTAGAGTATCCAGATCTAGATTTTGCACCATTATGTCCTCTAGTAGAAGTACCTCCCCTTTTAGACCCCTCGCCTCTTCCAATTCTTTTTCCGCTTTTTATTGAACCTTTAGCAGGTTTTAAATTATGTAATTCCATATTTATTCTACAATAGTAATTAAATGTTTAATCTTATTTATCATTCCATCTATTTGAGGAGTTAAATTGTGTTCAACAATTTGATGCATCTTTCTTAGACCAAGAGCATCCAAAGTTCTTTTTTGATCCTTTGGCCTACCAATTCTACTTCTTGTTTGTTGTATCTTAATCTTATTCATAATAGATATATTAACCGTTAAAAACTTTATCCAGCTTAATTCCTCTTTGCATTGCCACTGTTCTAGCATCTCTAAGTTCTAGTAATGCTTTAAGAGTAGCTTTAACCAAATTATGAGGATTTGAAGATCCTTTAGATTTAGCTAACACATCTTTAACTCCAGCACTCTCTAAAACTGCACGCATTGCACCACCAGCTTTTACACCAGTACCATTTGAAGCTGGTTTTATTAAAACCTGAGACCCCCCAAACTTACTTACTTGTTCATGAGGAATTGTTCCTTTATATATTGGTACTTTCACAAGATTTTTTTTAGCAGAATCAATAGCTTTTGCAATTGCAGTAGACACATCTTTAGACTTACCTAAGCCAATACCAACTATATTTTTTTCATCACCAACAACAACTATTGCTGAAAAACCAAAAGCTCTACCTCCTTTAGTTACCTTTACTACTCTTTGGATACCAACTAAACGATCTTTTAATTCAATATCTGATGATATTTTTACCTTCTTATCTTTTGCTAATTTTAACATATCTATATTTCTTAAAAATTTAATCCTGCTAATCTAGCTGCATCAGCTAAAGCTTTTACTCTTCCGTGGTATAAAAACCCCCCCCTATCAAAAACTACATTATTAATACCTGCACTTTTTGCTCTATCTGCTATCATTTTACCTACAGATTTAGCTTGTTCAATCCTTGTTAATTTATCTTCTGATAAATCACCTTCTCTAGATGAAGCTGCTGCCAAAGTAGTTGATGAACCATCATCAATCAATTGAGCATAAATCTCATTATTACTTCTAAAAACAGCTAATCTTGGCTGTTCTTGTGAACCAACAATACGTTTTCTTATCTTAAATCTTACTTTTTGTCTTTTATCTTTTTTTGATTTCATCATATTTATCAAATTTTAACTAGCAGATGTTTTACCTGCTTTTCTTCTTACATATTCATCAACATATCTAATTCCTTTTCCCTTGTATGGTTCTGGAGGTCTAAAGGATCTAATTTTTGACGCAACCGCACCTAATAATTGTTTATTATAAGATGTTAATGTTACAATTGGAGCTTTTCCTTTATCTGTTTCAGCAATTACTTTTATTTCTTGAGGAATCTGCATAGCAATATTATGTGAGAAACCAACTGAAAAATCAAGTGTTTGTCCACTAACAATAGCTCTATAACCTACACCAATAAATTCTAATTTTTTTGTATATCCAACTGATACTCCTTTTATCATATTATAGACTAGCGCTCTATATAAACCATGCATTGACCTAGATTCTTTGTGATCATTATTTCTTGAAAATGAAATTAAATTATCCTTAATCTCAATAGAAATTAAAGGATTAAAATCTTGAGATAACTCACCTAGTTTCCCTTTAACATTTATACAATTTCCATCAAGGTTAACTGAGACTCCCTCTGGTATATTAACTGGATTATTTCCTATTCTTGACATTTTACTTTTTTCTTATTATATTAATATACATGACAAAGAACTTCTCCACCAACCTTAAGATCTCTTGCTTCTTTATCAGTAATCACTCCTTTAGATGTTGAGATTATTGCAATACCTAATCCATTAATTACCCGAGGTAATTTTTTAGAGTCAGTATATTTCCTTAATCCAGGCTTACTAATTCTAGTTAATTTTTTTATAGCAGGTAATTTAGTTCTCATATTATACTTCAAAGCAACTTTAATATTACCTTGAAAATTAATATCATCTTCAAATTTATAATTTAGAATATAACCTTTCTCATGAAGAATTCTAGTTATTTCCTTTTTAATATTTGAAGCAGGAATATCAACAACTTTATGACCTGCCATTTGAGCATTTCTTACTCTAGTTAAATAATCTGATATTGGATCTGTATACATCTTTTTTATTCTTTTTTAAATTACCAACTTGCTTTTTTAACACCTGGAATCAAACCAAAATTTGCCATTTCTCTAAACATAACTCTAGAAACCCCAAATTGCCTCATATAACCTTTAGGCCTTCCAGTTAGCTTACATCTATTATGAAGTCTTACTGGAGACGCGTTTTTAGGTAATCTTTGTAATCCCTCATAATCCCCAGCAGCTTTAAGGGCTGCTCTCTTATCAGCATACTTTGCTACACATTTCTCTCTTTTAACTTCACGAGCTTTCATTGATTCTTTTGCCATATATTTATTATCTTTTAATAACTATTTATTATTACTCTTTTTAAAAGGTAAACCTAATTCTGTAAGTAATGCTAAAGCTTCAGTATCTGAATCTGAATCTGTTACAAATGTAATATCCATACCTGTTACTTTTAAAACCTTGTCAATACTAATTTCAGGAAATGCAATCTGTTCTTTAATTCCTAGAGTATAATTACCTCTTCCATCAAAACCTTTATTTGATATACCTTGAAAATCTCTAACTCTAGGTAATGTAGAAGTAACAAATCTATCAAGAAATTCATACATTTTATTTCCTCTAAGAGTTACCATGACTCCTACTGGCATTCCCTTTCTAAGTTTAAAATTTGAAATATCTTTTCTAGATTTAGTCAAAACTGCTTTTTGACCAGTAATTAATGTCATTTCATGTTGAGCAGCTTCAATTTGTTTCTTATCATTAACAGCACTTCCAACACCTTGGTTTAATGATATCTTAACTAACCTTGGTACTTCCATTACTGATTTATAATTATCCTTAAGATTATTAATAATCTCAGTATTATATTTTTTCTTTAATCTTGGTATATATTCCATTACTTTATTACTTCTTTAGTTGTTTTAGAATATCTAACTAATTTTCCACTTTTCTCATCTCGTAATCTTCCAACTTTAGTTCCTTTACCTGAGCTTGGATCAATAAATTGTAAATTAGAAATATGTATAGATGATTCTTGTTTAATTATTCCTCCTTGAGGGCTAGCAGCATTTGGCTTAGTATGTTTTGAAACCATATTAACACCTTCTACAATTACTCTATTGTCAATAGGGAATACTTTAACTACCTTTCCTTTTGATCCTTTAGAAGTTCCAGTAATTACTAACACTTCATCATTCTTTTTAATTTTTATTTTTCCCATATTCTATATATTATAATACCTCTGGAGCTAATGAAACAACTTTCATAAAATCATTATCACGTAATTCTCTAGCAACAGGACCAAATACACGAGTTCCTTTCATTTGTCCATTTTCATCAATAATGACACAAGCATTATCACTAAATCTAATATATGAACCATCTGCTCTTCTTACCTCTTTCTTTACTCTGACAACAACAGCTGTTACAACTTGACCCTTCTTAATTGTTCCAGAAGGTGTAGCATTTTTAACTGTACCAACAATCTTATCTCCTAATGAAGCATATCTTTTTCCTGTACCACCTAATACTCTAATACAAAGGATTTGTTTAGCTCCACTATTATCCGCAACATTTAATCTAGATTCTTGTTGTATCATTATTTTACTCTTTCAATTATTTCCACTAACCTCCAATTCTTATTTTTACTAATTGGTCTTGTTTCCATGATTTTAACTGTATCCCCTTCATTACATTCATTCTTTTCATCATGTGCTACAAACTTTGATGTTTTATTAAGGAATTTACCATAAAGCTCATGCTTAACTCTTCTCTCAATTGAAACTACGATAGATTTTTCCATTTTATTACTAGTTACAATTCCAACCCTTTCTTTTCTTAAATTTCTATTCATAATAAAATAATTAATTTGATAGATTTTTTCTATTAGATAACTCTGTCATTATTCTTGCAATTTTTTTTCTTGCAAATTTAATAGATAGAGGGTTTTCTAATGGAGAAACTGAATGACTCATTTTAAGTTTAACTAATCTTTCCTTTTCAGAAACTAAAAGATCATTCAGTTCATTAATCGGCATCTCTGTTAATACTATTGATTTCATTTATTTATTTTTAAACTAGAAGATCTCTTCTAATAACAAATTTTGTTTTAATTGGTAGTTTCTGAGCGGCTAACCTTAATGCTTCCTTAGCAACTTCTAAATCAATACCATCACACTCAAAAAGCATTCTACCTGGACTAACGGTAGCTGCCCAGTACTCTGGGGCTCCTTTTCCTTTACCCATTCTTACTTCAGCAGGCTTTTTTGTTATTGGTTTATCAGGAAAGACTCTTATCCAAACCTGACCTTGTCTCTTCATATATCTAGTAACTGCAATCCTTGCTGCCTCAATTTGCCTAGCAGTTAACCATGTTTCTTCTAAGGCTTTAATACCAAATGATCCAAAAGCTAAAAGATGACCCCTTTGGGCATTACCCTTCATCTTTCCTTTTTGCATCTTTCTATATTTTGTTTTCTTTGGCTGTAACATTTATCTATTTTTTCAATTTATCTATTTTCGTCTTCTTTGCTGATTCATACCTCCTTTTTTTGGAGTTTTAAAATGCAACATTAAATCACGTTTTCCATATACTTCACCTCTACATATCCATACCTTAACTCCAATTAAACCATAAGTAGTTTGAGCTTCTGCTAAAGAATAATCAATATCAGCTCTAAAAGTATGTAATGGGGTCCTTCCATCCTTAAACATCTCTGATCTAGCCATCTCAGCTCCATTTAATCTACCTGAAATTTGTACTTTTATTCCTTCTGCACCCATACGCATAGTTGAAGCAATTGACATTTTAACTGCTCTTTTATAAGATATCCTACCTTCTATCTGTCGAGCAATGCTATCAGCAACTAAAGTTGCTTCTAATTCAGGTTTTTTAACTTCAAAAATATTTATCTGAATTTCTTTACCAGTAATCTTATGAATTTCTTGTTTTAAAGTTTCTACTTCTTGACCTCCTTTACCAATAATAATACCAGGTCTTGCTGTATGAATAGTAATAGTAACTAATTTTAATGTTCTCTCAATTGCAATTTTTGATACACTTCCTTTTGAAAGTCTAATCTTAAGATATTTTCTAATTTTAGCATCTTCAGCAAGCTTATTTCCGAAATTTTGCCCACCATACCAATTAGAATCCCATCCTCTAATTATACCTAATCTATTACCTATTGGATTTGTTTTTTGTCCCATAAATTAATTTATTTCAGTTTCTTTACTATCAACAACAAGAGTAACATGATTTGATCTTTTTCTAATTCTATGAGCTCTACCTTGAGGAGCAGGCTGCACTCTTTTTAACATCCTGCCGCTATCTACTTTAACTTCTGAAATATATAAGTTGCTTTCATCCATTTTCTTTCCTTCATTTTTAGACTCCCAGTTAGCTAGTGCTGATAAAAGTAATTTTTCCATTCTATTAGATGCTTCTTTTGGATTTAATTTTAATTCAGATAATGCTCTTTCAGCATTCATCCCTCTAATTAAATCAGCAATAAGCCTCATTTTTCTTGGAGAAGTAGGACAATTATTAAGCTTAGCAAAGGCAATGTTTTTCCTTTCATTCTTCATGCTTTCAGCTTTTATTCTTTTTCTAGATCCCATTTATTTATTTTTTTCTATTACCTCCATGACCTCTAAAAGTTCGTGTTGGAGAAAACTCACCTAATTTATGACCAACCATATTTTCAGTTACAAAAACAGGTATAAACTGTCTACCATTATGAACACCAATAGTTTTTCCAACAAATTCAGGTGATATCATTGATGCTCTAGACCAAGTTTTAATTACTGAGTTTTTCCCAGAATCATTCATTGCATCAATTTTCTTTTGCAATTTGTAATGAATAAAAGGTCCTTTTTTTAATGATCTAGCCATATATTATTTCTTTTTTCTTCTTTCAATTATATACTTATCTGAAGCTTTCTTTTTATTTCTAGTTTTATATCCTTTTGCAGGTACACCATTTTTATTTCTAGGTAAACCTCCGGAATGTTTTCCTTCTCCACCACCCATGGGATGATCAACTGGATTTTTAACTGTTGCTCTAACATTAGGCCTTCTTCCTTGCCATCTACTTCTTCCGGCTTTACCTGAAATTTGTAATTGATGTTGAGCGTTTGAAACAGAACCAATAGTAGCTAAACAAGTAACTAAAATCCTCCTAATTTCTCCAGAGGCTAACCTAACAGTAGCATACTTTCCATCACGTGCCATAAGTTGAGCATAAGAGCCAGCGCTTCTAACCATAATAGCGCCTTGTCCAGGTTTTAACTCAACATTATGAATAATAGTACCTAAAGGCAATGCACTTAAAGGAAGAGTATTACCAACATTTATAGGAGCATCCTCTGCAGATAGAACCTCCATTCCAACATTTAATCCTTCAGGAGATATAATATACCTTTTTTCACCATCAACATAATGCAATAAAGCAATATTAGCAGTTCTATTAGGATCATACTCAATAGTTGCAACCTTTGCAGGAATATTAAATTTCTCTCTCTTAAAATCAATTAATCTATATTTCTTTTTATGACCACCTCCAACATTCGCAATAGTCATCTTTCCTGTATCATTTCTCCCTCCTGATCTTGTCTTAGGAACTAATAGACTTTTTTCAGGATTAGATGTAGTAATGTTATCAAAAGATATCGCTACTTTATGCCTCTGTCCTGGTGTTGTCGGTTTAAATTTTCTTACTGCCATTTCTTTATATTATATGTTACTATAAAAATCTATAGATTCACCCTCAGATAATTGTACAATAGCTTTCTTATAAGTACTGGTCTTTCCAACAATCATTCCAGATTTTGAACCTCTCACTCTTTTTTTACCAATACATACCATAGTTCTTATAGATTTAACAACTACATCATACTGCTTTTCAACTGCCTTTCTAATCTCTATTTTATTTGCTTTTCTATCAACAACAAAAGCATAACGATTAAATTCCTCACTTTGAATCGTCATTTTTTCTGTAATTACTGGTTTTTTTATAATACTCATTATCTTTTATAATTAAAAATTTACTTCAATATCCTTAATTGAAGATTCAATAAATAACATTTTATTAGCATTCATAATATCGTAAGTATTTAATTCTGAAGCTAATACAACCTTTGCCTTACTTAAATTTCGGGAAGACAAAAATATATTTTTATTCGGTTTATCTAGTACTAAAACAGTTTTATTATCTAATAGATTAAAATTTGCCAATGTACTAGAGTATAGCTTAGTAGATGGTGTATCGAAATTAAAATCTTCCAAAATAATAACATTCTTCTCATTAAGCTTATAAGTTAGTGCTGATTTTCTTGCTAAACGCTTAACTTTCTTATTAACCTTAAAATCATACTTTCTTGGCCTAGGACCAAAAACACGTCCACCACCTCTAAAAATAGGATTCTTAATATCTCCAACTCTTGCAGCACCACTCCCTTTTTGTTTTCTAATTTTTCTACGACTACCTGTAATATCCCCTCTCTCTTTAGTACTATGAGTTCCTAATCTTCTATTAGCGAGATGCTGTTTAACATCTAGATAAATAGCATGATCATTTGGTTCAATACCAAATATCTCTTTACTTAAATCAATTTTCTTAGTAGTCTCCTTTCCCTTAATATTATATACAGCTATCTTCATTATTTCTCTATTGTTATATATGAATTTTTAGCTCCAGGTACAGCACCCTTAACAACTAAAATGTTTTTATCATTCATAATTTTTAAAACCTGTAAATTTTCAACTTTTACTTTAGCATTACCCATTTGTCCTGCCATTCTCATTCCCTTAAAAACTCTTGCTGGATATGATGCAGCACCAATTGATCCAGGAGCTCTTAATCTATTATGTTGACCATGTGTTGCGTCACCAACTCCAGCAAAACCATGTCTTTTAACAACACCTTGAAAACCCTTTCCCTTAGATGTACCTGTCACAGTAACAAAATCACCTTCTTCAAAAAAATCTACATTAATAGTATCTCCTAGCTTAACTTCATTATCAAATAAAGAAACTTCAATTAACTTCTTATATGCTGAAGCATTAGCTTTCTTTAAATGTCCTAGTAAAGCTTTTGACAAACGAGAATCTTTCTGATTATCATAAGCAAGCTGTACAGAATCATAACCATCATTATCTTTAGTTTTAATTTGAGTAACAATACAAGGACCAGCCTCAATTATTGTGCACGGTATATTCTTGCCCTCTTCTGAAAACATGGATGTCATACCTATTTTTTTACCTATTAATCCTGGCATCTTTCTATTTTTTAAATTACTTTAATTTCAACTTTCACCCCACTTGGTAATTCTAATTTCATCAAAGCATCAATCGTTTTAGATGATGATGAATAAATATCCATTAATCTTCTATGATTTGCAAGTTGAAATTGCTCTCTTGCCTGCTTATTTACGTGAGGAGAGCGTAATACAGTATATATTCTTTTATGAGTTGGCAGTGGAATTGGACCACTAATTACAGCACCTGAATTCTTAACAGTTTTTACTATTTTTTCTGCAGATTGATCAACTAATGTATGATCAAATGATTTAAGCTTTATTCTAACTTTTTGTGCCATAATTATATTTATTTATCTCCTTTAATATTTAAAATCACCTCTTCAGAAACATGTTTAGGCGCATTTTCAAAAGCAAAAAATTCCATTGTTGAAGTTGCCCTTCCTGATGTTATAGTTCGTAAATCAGTAATGTATCCAAACATTTCTGATAATGGTACTTTAGCATTTACAACTTTAGCTCCTGCTTTATCATCCATACCTTCTACTTGCCCTCTTCTTCTGTTTAAATCTCCGATTACATCTCCCATGTTTTGTTCAGGAGTAATAACTGTTAACTTCATAATTGGTTCTAATAAAACAGGTGTTGCTTGTTTTGCTGCAACCTTAAATGCAATCTGAGCACATAATTCAAATGATAACGCATCAGAATCTACATCATGATAAGAACCATCATAAAGTCTTACTTTCATAGTGTTTATTGGGAAACCAGCTAATACACCATTAGTCATTGCCATCTTAAAACCTTTTTCTACAGAAGGAATAAATTCCTTCGGAATATTACCTCCTTTAATTACGTTAACAAATTGTAATCCTTCTTCTTTAAAATCATCATCAACTGGAGATAATTCAAATCTAATATCAGCAAATTTACCACGACCACCTGATTGTTTTTTATAAACTTCTTTATGATCAACAGATGAAGTAATAGCTTCTTTGTAAGCTACCTGAGGGGCTCCTTGGTTAACATTAACATCAAACTCTCTTCTTAATCTATCAACAATAATTTCTAGATGTAACTCTCCCATTCCAGAGATAATTGTTTGTCCAGAATCATCATCTGTCTTTACAGTAAAAGTAGGATCTTCTTCTGCTAATTTACCCAAAGCAACACCTAGCTTATCAAGATCCATCTGTGTTTTCGGTTCAATTGCAATTCCAATTACAGGATCTGGAAAATCCATTGATTCTAAAACTATATGATTTTTTAAATCACAAAGAGTATCACCAGTTCTAATATCTTTAAAACCAACTAATGCTGCAATATCACCAGCCTGTAAAGAGTCAATCTGATTTTGCTTATTAGAATGCATTTGATAAATTCTTGATATTCTTTCTTTTTTCCCAGTTCTAGAATTATGAACAAAAGTTCCTTGAGTTAAAGTTCCAGAATAGGCTCTTGTAAAACACAAACGACCTACATAAGGGTCTGTAGCAATTTTAAATGCTAAAGCAGCAAAAGGTTCATTAGCATCAGGCTTCCTACTTTCTTCAGTATCAGAATCAGGATTAGTTCCTACTATTGCTTCTACATCTAAAGGAGAAGGAAGAATTTCCATTACCATGTCCAACATAGTTTGAACTCCTTTATTCTTGAATGCAGAGCCACACATCATTGGAACTACCTTACCTGAAATAGTAGCTTCACGTAATGCATTTAATATTTCTCTTTCTGTTAACGAATTTTCATCTTCAAAATACTTTTCCATTAAAGATTCATCAAATTCAGCTACAGCTTCTAATAACTTACCTCTATATTCTCTTGCTTCATCTATAATATCAGCAGGAATCTCAATTTCTTCATAAGTCATTCCCTGATCTTCTTCATTCCAAACAATTCCTTTGAAATTTATTAAATCAACAACACCTTTAAAATCATCTTCTGCTCCAATTGGAATCTGTAAAGGAAGTGCATGACTTCCTAACATCTCTTTAACTTGTGCAGATACTTTTAGAAAATTTGCACCTTGACGATCCATTTTATTCACAAAACCTATTCTAGGAACATTATAATTATTTGCCAATCTCCAATTAGTTTCTGATTGTGGTTCAACACCATCTACAGCACTAAATAAAAAAACTAAACCATCTAAAACTCTTAAAGATCTATTTACTTCAACAGTAAAATCAACGTGACCAGGAGTGTCAATAATATTCACATGATAATTTTGTCCTCTATAATCCCAATCTAAAGTAGTAGCTGCAGAAGTAATTGTAATGCCTCGTTCTTGCTCTTGCTCCATCCAATCCATTGTTGCCGCACCATCATGAACCTCACCAATTTTGTGATTTACACCTCCATAATACAGAATACGCTCAGTAGTAGTTGTCTTACCAGCATCAATATGCGCTGCAATACCAATATTTCTTGTAAAATTTAAGTCTCTTGCCATTATTATAATTTAAAATCTAAAATGAGAAAAGGCTTTATTTGCCTCTGCCATTCTGTGAGTATCTTGTTTTTTCTTATATGAAGCTCCTTCTTCTTTATAGCCTGCTAAAATCTCTCCAGCTAGCTTCTGTTCCATAGTTTTTTCATTACGTTTTCTTGCTGCACTTATCATCCATTTCATACCTAATGATACTCTTCTATCTTCTCTTACTGGATGTGGAATCTGAAAAGTTGCTCCTCCAATTCTTCTACTTCTAACTTCTACATGAGGCATTATATTCTCTAATGATTTCTCAAAAACTTCAAGAGACGTTTCCTCAGTAATTTTCTCAGAAATACTATTCATAGCATCATAAAAAACCTTAAATGCAGTGTTTTTTCTTCCATCTAACATTAGATTATTTACAAAACGTGTAACTAATTGACTACCAAATTTTGGATCTGGAAGCAGTATTCTTTTTTTGGCTCTTTTCTTTCTCATTTATTTTATTTTTTCTTTGGTCTTTTAGCTCCATACTTTGATCTTCTCTGAGTTCTTTCATTCACACCAGACGTGTCTAAAGCTCCTCTAACAATATGGTATCTAACACCAGGTAAATCCTTTACTCTACCACCTCTTACTAATACTACAGAATATTCTTGTAAATTATGACCTTCACCACCAATATAAGCATTTACTTCATTCCCATTTGTTAATCTAACCCTAGCTACCTTTCTAAGCGCAGAATTAGGTTTTTTTGGAGTTGTAGTGTACACTCTTGTACATACTCCCCTTCTTTGAGGACAGTTTTTTAAAGCTAAAGATTTACTCTTTTTCTTAATAGTTACTCGACCTTTTCTAACTAATTGTTGTATTGTTGGCATATTATATCTTTACTAAAATGGTCGGCAAAAGTAATAATTTATTACAATAATATGAAATAGATATGCTTTTTTTTTACCTCTGATAAATTTTCAATTTATAAGTAGTAATATATATTTATGAGAATTTACGATAAATTAAGACACAAAAAGCTAATAATCAAGCGATTATTAAATTAAATAAAGAAACTACTCTATAACTATCTTTAAAGTAAATAAATTATCACCAGTTTCCATTTTCAAGAAATAGATTCCACTAGCTTTATTCTTACTGGTAATTACAAAAGATTCAGCATTACTGATCTGATGCTGTTCAATTA
>Ga0257121_1000538_pt1 | contig 31886 bp, 28 predicted proteins | sample SI106_100metaG_FD_190180 | JGI IMG/M metagenome (GOLD analysis project Ga0257121, IMG submission 190180) | Marine microbial communities from Saanich Inlet, British Columbia, Canada - SI106_100 | ecosystem: Environmental > Aquatic > Marine > Inlet | place: Canada: British Columbia | collected...
AATCGCCCCGCCATCACTCTCAATATGCACCACCACCCATTCGCCAGCTGCGGAAGGCATCCAAACCTCGATTGTTGTTGGGGGTGCGAAATAAAAATGTCCTGCAATTGCAGCCATCAAACTAAGCGCTGTCAATTTGCGAGAATTGAAGAAGCTTGCGAGTAGCGCCAGCAAAACTATCTCGAGAATGAATATCAATGCTTGCTCGCGAGCTTCTGGGTCCGAGTTTAAAGCAAATGGCGCAAAAGTATTTGGAAGCGGTAACCAAGTTTCTGCAAAATCTTCGCAAGCAAACTTTTCTACCATCACAGGAGCATGCTTTGCGTTTTCATCGAGCGCCAATAATTCAAAAACGTTGATTGCTGGCAAGGGAGCATGCAAGCCTGTTGCGTTTAAGGTTGTAACTATTGGGTTAAGGCATAGGAACAGCAATAATACTAGGCGCATGCTCTTCGAATTCTTAAAGAGCGGTCTAAGCGAAATTGCCACGATGAATAAAACTACTGCGTGCCACCAATGGCTGTCATCGCGAACTGACTGCAATGCAACTGTAATCGCTAGCAATAAGAAAGAATGGCGCAATAGACCATCGTGACCTCGAAGCAGCTCAACACTTAAAGCACATAGTAATGCCTGAGATGGAGTGATAAAGTCTGACGCAAAAGCGGACAAAGCTAATAGAGCAAACTCGACCAAGCGCCATCCGAAAGTGTCGCTAGCAGAGTTTGGATTTTCTATCATTTACAAAATATCATTTTTCAGATCTAGTGGTTTGCCACGGCGGTCGAAGACCTTAACTTGCGGGTCGTCAAGTACAACGCGCCCCACTCCTGCCAGGTTCGGAAATTGTTGCATAACTTGCTTTAAGCGGTAGCCTTTGCGCTCAAGCGTTAGTGGACGCTTTTGGGCATCGACGCTAAAAGGGTCTGGGGTCAAAGTTGAACGCCCCCACTCAATCTCAAGGCCGTCAGCGGTGACAAAGGACAGTGGTGGAACAATAGTTTTAGTTGTGGCACGAAAATCAGATTGTTGCTGAATGCTGACGATATTGAGTTTTGTAAGAGCCTTCAACTGGTCAACTTCAGGAAACGCCCTGACTGCTTCTTGTAACAATGCTGCTGAGGCAACATCTCCGGGAGAAGGAAGTTCTGCGTCCTTCGGTATATGAATGCTGATGAATCTGTTGAGTTGTTGTTCGCTAAAACCGGGTGGCAGCACTTTTCCTTCGAGCGACAATAAGCCAACGGGGCGGCTGTATTGCCGAATTACTAGTGCAGGGATCAGGGATTTGTAATACAGCCTGACCCCTTGTGGCATTGCTAAGTGAGCTTGAACTGAGCTAGGGTCTATCCAGGGCACTTGTCGCACATAGTCTTCGATTAGCTTTAGGCTTGAAGGATCATCAAGGTTAAGCTTGGGCGCCTTCGACATAGCAACATCAAACATTTGTCCCCACACTAAGGGCAGTGGCTGGCCAACAACTGTAGGCAGTTGGTTGACATGGTACTTCGAGATGTCTCTGACACTGCTTGAAGAGTCGGAGCAAGAGCCCAAAAGTACAATAGCAGCAAGGCAGCCGATGGCGGCAGGGATGCAGGAGGAACGGTGCATGACAGAATGCATTCCCATGTTCTACCTTGACCCACGGCTTGTTTCCACCCATGCTATGGCTATGTCCAACTTAGGACCCTCCCATTTCAAAGGATTCGAGCTGTCGAACTTTCAGCGCCAAGCTGCTGCGGCGCTCGACACTGACCATAACGTTCTTGTTGCCGCGCCAACTGGTGCTGGTAAGACATTGGTCGCTGAGTATGCAATTCACTTGGCGACATCCCAAGGAAAACGTTCATTGTACACCGCTCCGATCAAGGCGCTGTCTAATCAAAAGTTTCGTGACTTCACCGACGACGAAGCCATCCCTAGTGTTGGCTTAAGTACCGGCGACATTAGTTTGCAATCTAGCGCACAAGTGTTGGTGATGACCACCGAGATTCTGCGCAACACATTGATTGAAGACGCCGAGTCTTTAGCAGATGTTGGCGTGGTTGTTTTTGATGAAGTGCATTTTATGGACGACCCCGAGCGTGGGTCAGTGTGGGAAGAGACCTTAATGTTTTTACCTAAAGATGTAGTCATCGTCGCCCTATCAGCGACTATCGCTAACCTAGGTCAATTCGCTGCGTGGCTTGAGCGAGTGCGTGAGCGTCCTATCTCTGTAGTTGAAGAGACTAAGCGACCGGTGCCGTTGAAGCATTATTTGTTTCACCCTAAAGCCGGAATTTTCAGCCAGCATCGTCTGAAGCAAGTTGCCAAACGATTTTCGAATCAATCACGTAATCGCAACTTTAAGCAGCGTGATGACACTGAGCTGTTGAATAGCATTATTGATAGCAACAATCTTCCGGCGCTGTATTTTTGCTTTTCGCGCAAGCTAACTGAAAGTAAAGCGCGTCGTACAGCACGCAATCGATTCTTGACTTGCAAAAACGAGCGTAAGCAATTCGATAAAATTTGGCAGCAAGCCAAAGATGAATTCAAGTTTGATGACGAGCGAGGCGCCATGGCTAGCTTGCGTGACATCCTTGAGCGCGGAATTGGCTATCACCATGCAGGCATGTTGCCGCAGCAAAAGGAAATAGTTGAACGCTTGTTTTCAAAAGCACTAATCAAATTGCTTTACACCACTGAAACATTTGCGATGGGCATCAATATGCCGGCGCGATGCGTAGTATTTGATTCGTTAATGAAGTTTGACGGCGTCGATTTTGACTACATGCGCACTCGCGATTATCTGCAAATGGCCGGGCGCGCTGGCCGCCTCGGAATGGACGACGAAGGATTGGTTTACAGCGTTCTTGAATTTGACGATGTGATGGGTGCGCCGATTCATCGCATCCAAGATGGTGGCGTCGAGCCAATAACATCACGCTTCAATCTGGATTATGCAACCTTAGTACATTTGCACGGCATTGCAGGCTCAGACGAAGCGACTAAAGTTTGGGAAAAATCCTTCGCCGCATATCAGGCGCGCGAACATTCGAAAAAACGTGAAGAGCGTAATCGTCAGCGCATGCGCGCAGTGCTTAAAAAGCGTTTTGAGTTTTTAAGTGCCATGGGCTACATCGGCGACGGCAGCGAAATTTTGGGCCGCGGACGCACTAGCCTTCATCTCTTTGGTTATGAAATCCAATTAACTGAAATGCTTTATGAAGGAATTTTCGAAAACATCGCGCCGCAGGCATTGTCAGCCTTAGTGGCGGCAACTATTCACCAAGGACGTCCGCGTGACACTTACCCCAAATATGTGCTGCGCCCTATCCAAGGATTGATTCGCCAGGCCAAGCGCGTGGTTGAACATGCGCGCGAGCAAGAGGAGATGGCCGGCTTGCGTTCTACTATCAAGCAGTTAGACGAATCCATGTCGGCGGCAATTTACGAGTACGCAAACGGCTGCGACTTTTACAGCTTAGAAAAATTCACTAGTGCGGCACCGGGAGACTTCGTACGTATCGCGCGCATGACTGTGCAATATTTGCGCCACTTACAACGTTTGCTGAAAGATTCAGATCCGCAACTTGCTGAAACGGCCAAAATGGCGGTTAAACAGATTTATCGGGGCCCAGTCGATGTAAGTGCTGAACTCGGGCTGAATGCTCAAGAGTTTGGATCGACTAAAACCGCGCGCACCGGCGAAGAATCGGAGTGAGCAATCTTAAGTGGTAAGGCGCAGAGTGTGTAGTCACCTTCTGCGACCGAGCTCAAGTCAATTCCTTCAAGAATTGCCATATTGGTGGTTGCTATTTGATGGTGCGCAACAAGTTCTTTGCATTCGTATGCATCAACAGATGGCGTATCAATACCAACCAGAATTACTGCCTGTTGTTGGAGATGTGAAACTAGCTCTACAGACAAAGAATTAAAATTTGTATTAAACGTAGTGCGGTCTGGAAAAGAATTAGTGCGCAACAATATTCGCGCTGATCTGATTTTAGTATTCAAATCACTCACTTGAATTCGGCATCCTGCTGCTACATCGACGTGTATCACTTGGCAGTCGCCGTAATATTTTTCTAGGTCAACAGAATCAATACCATCGCCGTCGGCAAGATAATGATTTGGCGCGTCGGTGTGCGCGCCAAGATGAGTTGTAGTAGTAAATGAACTTAACCCGAAGTTGTCACCTTGCTTAACATCACAACTCACTGCGCGGCTAAATGCGACATCGCCCGGCCACACCGCCAAGCGCTCGTCAATCAATGGGCTGATGTCGATTATTTTCATTCGCTAAAGGCTGCTACAACTTTAAATTCAACTGCGATTGGCGTAGGTAGATTGCGAATCGACAAAGTGGTGCGTGCCGCCTGAATGCCAGCAAAATGTTTATTGTAAACTTCGTTATAGGCAGAAAAGTCGCGGTCCATGTCTATTAAATACGCGGTGACATCAACCACATCGCTTAAGCTTAAGCCACTAGCCGTCAACACCGCTTTGATGTTTACGACTACCTGCTCAGTTTGTGCTGCCACATCATAATTTAGCGCTCCGCCGCTTTCGTCGACAATCGGACCGCCCGGAATTTCGTTGGTGTGAGGAATTCGCGAACCAACTCCCGACAGGAAAAGCAAATCACCTACCCGACGAGCGTGTGGATATGCTCCGACTGGATCAGGAGCGTTGTCAGCATTTATTATTGAATCAGACATGGTTTATTTTGAAAGAATGTTGCGGTCACCTTGGTAAGTTTCGCTACTGTCTTCGTCATACTCAAACAATTGCGAAGAGTTTTGTTGCGGGGTTAAAGATAACAGAGCCTGGCCAGTGCCATAAACAGCTTCGTAGCCGAACAGCTTACCACTGTAATTATTAGTCTCGCCCATCACCGCTGCCAACCACCACATTGCTTTCATGCGCTGTTCTCCATGAGCTTCGGCGGCAAATTGACGCGCGAGTTGCGAGACATCTTCAAGCCGCCCTTCTTCCAGTAATTCTAGAAGTTTGCGATTCCATTCGTCATCTTTTTGCGAGTATATTTTGTCATTTTGCGGATCTATCGTTGTAGTGTACATCCGGTTTGACAATGCTGTTGACGCCACCACAGCCACTTTTTTACCACTCGCTTCAATAGCATCACGCGCCGCCTTTCCGAGCACTAAAGTTTCGCCACGATCGGCGTAAACATTACACGACACAATGCCCATCGGAATTTCGTTATCGGGGTTAAGCAATTTAGCAACCACTAATGAACCGGTATCAACAGGGAAACCGTGATAGTCAACCGTGCGAGCCGCCAAGCCACGTTGCTCTGCAGCGTCGCAATAACGTGTAGCGAAATCAGCATCTATTTTTAAATCGTAATTGATAGTACCTAAATCATGAAAGTCGTCATCAACCTTTGACCAACGCGGATTTGAATCTGCCTGCATTTGATGGCCAATGATACTGTGCCACTGTGTACTGTAAATCAACAACAACTCGGCATCAGAATCAGCTAACTGTTGCCGCGCATCGGCGAAAGAGTCATGCAAGCGCTGCCAACCGGCGTTGCGCTCGGGGGCAAGCAATAAATGCGGGCGGCTAGGAGCTACGAATCCGAGCACAACACTCATTGCGCTGCCCCCTGCCATTCAACGACGGCGTTACCAGTGCCGATAACCGTACCGTAGCCGTAAACATTTGCTGGGTAATCAGGCACGCCCAAAGCACCAAACAGCCACGTCAAGCTGCCATCTTTGCACTCAGAAATTGACTGCTCAATAAAGTCCGGCATTTCGTCGAGGATTTGCTGACACTTACCTTCGCGCATTAAGCCAAGAATGTGGTCGTCCCAAGCTGCTTGATTGTTGTTATAGATGTACTCGTATTGCGGATCTTCAGGGTCAGCCGGTTCTGAAGTGAAGTGACGATGCGACAAAGAAGTGGATGCCAGCAGTACTGCCTTCTTACCAGACTTTTCTACTGCCTCGCGCGTTGCTGCGCCAAGGGCTAGCATCTCTAATTCTCCGGCTTCATTTGAATAGTCGAAGTAAGTTCGACCAGACGAGATGCAAACGATTTGTTTATCCCATTGCGGATGCGCTAGGTGGCATGAAGTAATAGTTCCGTAATCAACTCGGAAGTCAGGGTTGCGCATCATATGCATTTCAAGACCGCGTTGCTGCGCAGCCGCACAAATGTTTTCTGAGAGTTCTACGTCGACCTCCAATTCAAAGTTGAATCTAAACAAATTCGGGAAAATCGGATCGACCGACAACCCTGAAAACTGCGGCACACCAAGCAAGTGATGGCCGATTCGAGTTTTCCAATGCGGAGTATGCACAATTAAAACATCAAAATCTTTGGCATCAAGTGACTGCTGCAGTTTTTGATAGCTTTCGTGTAACGCTTGCCATGCTCCTGCACCACTTGAACGCGGCTCATTTTGCGACGGATTAGCCGCATAAACCAAGTGCGGTGGATGCGGCGCGAGGCAACCAGAAACTATTTCGCCCTTACTCATAGTTATACCGCACGCAAACATTGCGATCTTGGCTAAAGAATTTGAGTGAGTACTCGCCGCCTTCGCGACCAACTCCTGATTGTTTCATACCACCGAAAGGCACGCGCAAATCGCGCAAATTCCAGTCGTTAACCCACACCATACCCGACTGAATATGTTCAGCAAAGTGGTGGGCGCGCTGCAAGTTACTGGTGAACACCGAAGCAGCCAAGCCGAACTCGGTGTCGTTGGCAAGCTCTAAAGCATGTTCATCGTCATCGAATGGGTGGACAGTTATGACCGGGCCAAATATTTCTTCTTGAACAGTTCGGCAATCGTGATCTAATCCGGTGATAACAGTTGGCTCGAAGAAAGCGCCATTCGGGTCGCCAAATATTTCGCCGCCACAAACAATTTCACCACCTTCTTGTTTGGCAAGCTCAACATACGAAATTACTTTCTCGCGATGTTGCGCAGAAATCATTGGGCCCATCTGATCGCGATATAACGACGCTTGCGCAGTTAGAGCATCTACGAAGTCATCAAACATTTCGGCTGCAACAAGTACACGCGACCCACATAAGCAAACCTGACCGCTATTGAAAAAAGCCGCACGCGCAACAGCAGCTATCGACTGCTCTAAATCGCAATCAGCAAAAACAATGCTTGGGTTTTTGCCACCCAACTCGAAACTTGTCTTTTTAAGCAATGGTGCAGCGGCCGCAGCGATGGTTTTTCCTGTAGCAGTACCGCCCGTGAAAGAAACAGCGTGTACATGCGGATGGCGCACCAGTGCATCGCCTATTTCATGGCCAAAGCCATGCACAACATTAAACAGTCCTTCGGGGGCATTAACGTCGACGAACAGTTGCCCGAGTATCGAGGCGGAAGTTGGAGTTATTTCGGAAGGCTTAGCAATCACTGCGTTGCCCATTGCCAAAGCAGGACCCAGCTTCCAGGTAAGTAAATGTAATGGAAAATTCCAGGGGGTGATCAAACTGACAGCACCAAGCGGTTGGCGCAGAACATAATTGATAGAGTTGTCACCAGCAACGGCAGGGGTTGTTTGCGCAGCCGCCGCCTTGGCGTAAAATCGCAAGTTATCAATCGCGCGCGGTACGTCGCCATTAAGCGCATTTAAAAATGGTTTACCTGTATCTAAAGATTCAGCAAGCGCTATTTCTTCGAGGCGTTCTTCCATGGCATCAGCAACCGCCATCAATAAGTCACAGCGTTGGTTTGCATTTAGCCCTGCAGCACCAGCATTGCCCTGCCCACCAGATAAATAACAATCATGAGCGGCGGCAACCGCATCGAAAGCATCTTGCTCATCTGAGCGTGGCAACAAATTAATCACTTCACCCGTAGCAGGATTAATGTTCTCAATCCATGAATTATCGGTGGCCTCACAAGACTGGCCGTTGATCCAGTTATATATGCGTTCAATCGTCATGGCAGTAATCAGTGTAATCGTATTCGTAACGGTCTTTATCTGGGTCCCAGTCGTCCCAGGTTAGTACTTTCTCTAGTTGAGGTAAACGCGATTCAGGCACAATGCCCGGCACCAGGAAAGCTTTTTGTCGGTGCAACGAGTATGGGTTACGCAGTTCGAAACCAAGACTACCGAGGATGCCACGCGTGATATACCACGATGCTTGAGAGTTCCAGCCGTGAGCAATTTTAATAACGATGCCCAAACCCCGCGGGTAATCTGGATGCTCAATTGATAGGCCGACTAAGCCATCAGCACCCTCTTTACATAGCACCCTACCGCCACAAGCCTTGATTGTAGTTGAGTCTAAGCGGTTAAAACCACCAACCAAATCAGGGTTGTCAATCATTGCTTGCCAAATCCAGTCGTCGTCACGACTTGCTGCTAAGCCGGCATAAAGAACTGCCAATTCATTAACTGTGTTCGATAATGTCGGCAAACCACAACCATCGCGCGCAATTTTTAATGGCGACCAGCCCTCTCCTAGATAATGACGAACCTGCTGCAAGTACTCTTTAAAAAACGGATGGCCCGGTAACATGTAGCCGGATAACTCCCAGTTTTTACGCTTACACCCTTGCAAAATTGCGGCGTGTTCGCCAGAGCAACAATGAAACCAACGGCGTGGGCGGCGAACTTGTCGTCCGAATTGAACTAGTGGCACGTCTAATGGAGTCTGCATGAAGCCCCACTCGTCTTCGTTGAGCAAAGATTGTGCGGCTGACACATGCTGAGCATCGCCGTTATGGCTAGCGACAGAGATTGCTTTTTGTTCAGGGCTAAGGTCGGCCAATTCGTCGGTAAAAACTTTTAGCATCAATGGCTTCATCATCGAGCGACCGTAACAAAGCACATTACCGCCAAAAGAGTGAATAACTTCTGAGCCGTGGGACCATGCCACCGCGCCGTGAATCGTGGTTTCAGAAACACCATTGCGACGATAGTCAACCAAAGGCTTCCATTCAACATCGCGCCCCGTAGGGATGCCCTCTTGCTGCTCGCCAAATGGCGAAGTCGGGTAAAGTTTGGTGCGAGGGCTATCGGTCATTATTAACCTGCGGAATAATTTGTTCAGCGAATGCCTGCATGTTACGCATTACGCGAGCACTGTCGTGGTTATAAAAATCAAACCATAGCATCAAACGATCTTGCGGATGGAACCGCTCTTCCACCTGCTGCCGCACTTGTTGCGGCGAGCCAATCAATGCGTTTTCGGTGGCACCCTCGACTTTCTTCAAATCGATGGTCCCTTCTAATGCGTTCCAGTATTCGCTTAATGCCGCTTTCGCTTCGACTGCCGCAGCTTCATTTTGTTGCTGCTCGCTTAAGTCTGGTTCGGCGTTGAGAAACACCATCACCGTGCGTGGCATATAGCCTCGCTGCCATTCGCCTCCAGCAGGATTGAATGCTTGCGTCATGCGCTGATGAGTTGCGTCAATCAATTCATCAGCAGTAATCGAAAGATTAAACACTTTAACCGGTGCAATTTCATTTAACTCGGCCTGCAACTTAGGGTCATGTGAGCCGACAATAAGGTCGAGTAATTCGCGGCGCCATTGCTGAGGAATAATCTTGATTTCCTCAAAAACGAATCGGGGTTCGACTTTAATCATGTCGGCATCGGCATCGCCACCAATGCTAGCATTAGCTTGTTGCACTGCCAGCCAATCTTCCTCGCTACGAAAGTTTTCTCGCGTCATTGTTGCGGCAGGTATTTCTTCTGATGAAAGGGCTTCGCCGTTCAACAAGCGTAAAAAAATCTGCGCTGCTTCACAAAAAATCATTCCTTTCAATACTGGCCAAGCAACTTCTTCTAGCGCGTTTCGCGGAGTAATGCCATACGCACGGTTCATAAACTCGAAGCGTCCGGCAGCGAAGCCAACTTTAATTTGGCGTTGTTCGTCGCGGTTTAAGCCATGAAAAGAACAGAAGGCAGCAATGCGTTCAGCTGCTGCAATTGGCCCACCATTACAGATAATGTTCATAATAGCTGAGCCCATTTCAATGTTTTTCGTGCGTGCAAAAACGGCCTGAGCCAACTGTAAAAAATCGACATTTAGCCCAACTTCACCTTTAAAGTGCGGTACAACCGGCTGGCGATTTTGCTTTTGGACCTCGGTTGACAAATGCGATTCGGCGACCCAAGCGCATTCGTAATTCAACTTATCGGCAAGCTCAACTTGTTCGAAAAAGTTCTGAAACATTTGAGCTTCATCTGGGGAACGACCAGCAACTGGTGTTTGACAAATGGAGAAAAAAACGTCAAACTGCATTAGATGCTATTAAGTCGTCCGCCGTCAACGGCAATTGATTGACCACGCACATATGCGCCAGCCGGACTAGCCAAAAAAGCTGCTAAAGCCGCTAATTCGCGCGGATCACCAAGCCTTTGAGCGGGCACCGTCGCCAACCATTGGGCAGCGACATCGTCGGCACTAATACCATGGCGCTCAGCGACTGTTGATTTAAGAGAATCAAGGCGGTCGGTTGCGGTGAATCCCGGCAATAAATTGTTAATTGTTATTTCAGCAGGCAACTCTTTCGATAAAGTCTTCGCCCAAGAAGCTACTGCCCCGCGCACAGTGTTTGACACGCCTAAGCCAGCTATAGGTTCTTTAACCGATGTCGAAATCACATTAATGATGCGTCCGTATTTTTCAGAGGCCATTGATGGAGACAAAGCCTTTACTAATTCATGTGCGGCAAACAAATGACGACGCATAGGTTTTAAAAAATCTTCGATGTCGGCATCAAGAATTGGGCCGCCGGGAGGGCCGCCGGAGTTGTTAACCAAAATATGGACGGCAGCGAATTTGCCAAGTGCTTTAGCAGCAACCGCGCCCACTGCATCTGCGTCTTCAAGGTCGCAGGTGGCGAAGTGTGCATTTGCAGCGCCAACAGATTTGCATTCGTCTGCCAAGGCTTCGAGCTTGTCTTGTGATCTAGCTATCAAAAACACATTTGCCCCTTGAGCGGACATCGCCAAAGAAATCTCGCGACCAATGCCCGTGGATGCGCCACAAATTACTGCATTGCGATTTAAAAGAGAAGTGGAGAGTGTCATTATTTAGTCCATTCGGAATTACGCACTTCCCATATTTCAGGGAAAAAACGCAGCGGCAAGCGTGATTCAAGGAACGCGGCGCCGGTTGATCCACCGGTTCCTTCCTTGGCACCAATAGTACGCGATACCATCAAGATGTGCGCTGAACGCCAATTAGACCACATGGTATCAAGGTCGATGAGTGCTTCAAACAACAACACCATATGATAATTTTCTTGGGGCTGGTCGTAAATGTCGCGAATCACCCCTACTACTTTATCGTTCATCACATAAGGCGCAGCGAAGTCACGGTTAACCACTTCATCAGGGATATCGTACCCAATGTTTTTCAATGTGTTCAGCAACTTATCATAAATACTTGGCTGTTCGCAACGCGCCTTCAAGCGCTCAAGCTCATGCGGATGAGATTCGAAAAACTGGAAAAACCATGGGTCGCGCTGCCCTAAAGCGAACTCAACTTCGCGGAACTGCATCGATTGAAAACCGCTACCAGTGCCAAGCGCCTCGCGAAATCCGTAAAACTCTTTTGGGGTCAACGTGCCAAGCAACTGAATTTGCTGGGTCAAGCAAGTCATAATCGCATTGACACGTTTTATTACTTTTAACACACGCGACACATCACCCTCGTCAATATGCGTGGCCAAGAGGTCGATTTCATGCAACACTTCTTTGAACCACAACTCAAAGCTCTGGTGAATCACAATAAAAAACATCTCGTCGTGATGGAGAGGTTCGCTACGCAATTCTTGAAGAGCTGTCAACTCAGGAATCTTCAAGTAACTGTTGTAATTCAACTCGTCAATCTGCAAGTTTCCGTAATCTTGGTGTCTGCCGCTCATGCCCCAAAGGATAACAGCGCCACGCTAAAATCTGTGCATGAATCTCTACCGCCGCAACCCTGCTTCTGACCATCCCGATCGCACTGAACGCACAGTGCGATACCAACGTGATAGCGTCGACGTTGCTGACCGCATCGAGCCATGGATTGAATTGACTGGCCCGATGCGCGGCCCGCGAGTCTGGAATGACGACTGTGGCAAGTGGTCAGAACGACCTGAGACAGGCGACCTAATCGCGATTTACGATTCATACGGCTCATACCGCGGATGGGCTCTGTACCACCATCGTTCGCGAATTCGCTTGCGCGTTGTCACACGCAGCACCGAGCGCCCGACTGATGCTTGGTGGCATGCCAAGGCGAAGGCCACCGCCCTACGCCGACTTGACGACCCTACTGTGCCGAACGACGTCTGTCGCATTATTAACGCTGAGGGCGATGATTTTCCCGCATTGATGGTCGACCGTTATGATGATACTTTGGTTGCGGTAGCTTACACCTCTACAATGATTGGCATCTTCGAAATGATCATGCCGACTTTGCATGAAGTTTTAGGCACTAAACACTACCACCTAAGTAGCGATGCCAAGACTGCTAAGGCCGAAGGTGATCGACCGGTGGTTCGCACTTCTGATGACTGCCCTAAAACTTTGCGCTTCGAAGAAGGTGGCATTACCTTCGAGGCTAGCTTAGCTGAGGGTCACAAAACTGGTTTCTTTTGCGATCAGCGCGACAACCGCCGCCGTATTGGCGAGCTAGTAGCGAGCATGGTTGAGAGTGGCAAGAAAGTTGACGTGCTTGATGTGTGCAGTTACACCGGAGGCTTTGGCTTACAAGCGGCAAAAGCAGGCGCAGCTTCCGTCCACTGTATCGACCTTGATGAAAAGGCTATTGTTATGGCAAAGCGCAATGCAAATATCAATCAACTGCCGAAAGTTAAATTTACCCACGCCGATGCCTTCAGTTATTTGCGCACCCTTGGGCAAAACGAAAAGCAGTACGATGTAGTCATTGTTGACCCGCCGAAATTTGTGCCCTCACGCCGTGAATACGAAGAAGGCCAAGGGAAGTATCACGATATTAACAAGCTGGCAATTCCGTTGGTGAAACCCGGCGGGTTCATCGTCAGCTGTTCATGCAGCGGTTTGTTTAGCATGACTGACCTAACTGAAACTTTACGAAAATCTGCACGAGCGCGCAAAGTTCGAATTATTCGCGAAAGTGGCGCCGGCAGCGACCACCCTATTCGCCTCGACTTCCCCGAAGGGCGATACTTAAAGGCTGTGTGGATGAAACTTGATGACTAATCGAAGTCGATGGTAAATCCGCTCAACAGGTGTGCTTGCGGAAGACCACTTTCTTGAGAGTGCTGGCGCAATATCATCGCCTCATCGTGGCCATCAGAATCAAAATCACGAATTAATATTGCGTGTGGAGACTTCCAATCAGGAAGTTGCAGCGTCATATCGGCTTCCAGGCCATTTGCAAGAGATGCCATTGCCGATGTTCGTCCGAGCATCCACTCTAAAAGTTCGGTTAATTGCAAATCTAAATCGCCATCGCCATCAAGGCTTTGCTGCAAAAATCGCTCAATAGCAATGTGTAGAACGTTGGGTGTGTTAATCAAGTCTTTAAAGACTTGAAGTTTCCCCACAGCGCTGAGGATGATTAAATCGTTTTGTTGGCCATCGTTGTCTAAAGCACAAGTTCGAACAATCCTCTTACGCATTTCGGACAAATCTTCTTTGCCTTCTTTATAGGTTTTTATCAAGGAATCACCTTTTAGTGTCGCTTGCTTAGACCGGAAGGCACGCTTGCTGAAGGTGCCATCTCCTCTGCCCTTAAACACCATGAAGTCAAAGTCGATTTTCCATGACATAAGAGCAGCGCGCAATATTTTGCCGAGGCCAACATCCTCGACCCGCACAATAACCAAGTCGGGGAACTCGTCAGCGTCAATCCTTGCAGGAAACAAATAAACTACATTGCCGCGAACTTTCAAGCGCTGGCGTTCATCAGTAAGGTTAATTCCGTTTTCGTTGCCAAGGTAAATGCGCACTTTGTGATCTGCAAGAATCATGACATCTATATCGCCGTCGGCGTCAAAGTCAGCCCATTTGTCTTGCACCAAATACGCTGCTCCTGCACTGAGATTACCCATATCTAGTTCAAAGCCGGATAAATCTTTGGCGAATTCATTAGTGTTCAAAGTACGTGTCGGCAATAGCGGAAAGCCGCTCTCTGTCGCAACGTATTGCCTTATGTGCCCGTTCTCGCTAACCACCAGGTCTGGCAAGCCATCGCCACTAACGTCTTCGGGGCGCAATCCCGGAACACTCAAGGTACGGCCAGTACTACTAAGCAGTCCGGCGCCATTGTTGATTGTCAGCCGTGACAGAGCACCTAAGTCAAGACCACGCGCGAATCCGTCTTCGGTATATAAGTGAACAATAACCTTGTCTGCAACAGGCAATAACAAGTCTAGAAAACCATCGCCATTGAAATCGTTCAAAAACTGCGCAGCATGATATCCGGAAGGTGGCAATGCGTGTAGGCGCTCAGCAATCGGTTTCGAGAACAACAAGCCGTCATCACCTAATTGCAATCGCTGCAGGCTTTGGCCGTCGCTTAGTACCCAAAGCTCTTCGTAGCCGTCTCGGTCGAAATCAACTACTGTGAACAACGAGGCCAATCCTGGTATGTCGATTGACATACCAGAGGCAACAACTTTGACACTACGACCATCAATTGATATCAATGACAGAGTTGAAGACGAGTCTAGCTGAACTGCTGCCAAATGAGCAGCTGTAGAAATAGGTTCGACAACCGTGAGGCGCTGAGCAAACAGGAGTAACGAGAGGGCAATCATTTTATTGTTGACATAAATATTTCAATGGCTTGCGATCTAGTAATAACAATGTCACCTGTAGAATCAGAATTTAGCTGTATAACACCGACCTTTGCCGCTAAGGCTTGAAGTGGCAAGTCAATCGTGTTCGAGTTTGCAATACTGACACCTCCTTCCGACACTTCAAATTTACGAACACGCAACGAGCCATTTTCACTTAACTCAACAAAGTCTGGTGCCCCATCACCAGTCAAGTCAGAGGTAAACGAATCGAGAGTAACAAATGAATCGATATCATCGACGCTCATACTACGCTTTTCGGCAAAAACAGGGCGGACGCCCCAACCACTCTCATCTGCCAAGTATGCTGATGCGATGTGGTCTAGCTGTGGGCTGCCACGTCCGAGCAAACCGAGATCTAATGACCAGTTAGAGGTACATACATCAAGCGCGTCATCTCCATTGACATCAAACAAATGGACGCCAAGAGCAGTAGATTGGATTTTGAACAATGCATCTGGGACATCTAGTGACTTCGCCTGCCACGGGTCTAAATACAATCTAACTTGCCATGGGCGTGTTTGACTTAAAACGTCTTCGGACGATCGAACCATTAACAAGTCTGCCGTTTTCTTACCACCGACAGTCACCCACTCAAGCTGCTCATATTTACTCTTCGAAGAATCAGGCAGAGCAAAAATTCGATCTGCCTGAGGCAAAAATTCAAACTCACTGTTCTGCAAATGAACATACAACATATTTTCCTTCTTATATGTTAAATCTTGCAAGCCGTCACCATTGACATCTGCCCAAACAGGAGTTGGCAAACTAACGCTAGAAAACAATGCCGCCGGGTAATTAATAACGCCAACATCTTCATTCGGCACAAACAGAGAACTCAACTCTTGGCTACTTAGCTTTGGACGAATTTTTCCGCCGAACAAATTACTAGCAGCAACTGGCGCTCGACCCTCACTCACTTGCAAATCAATCGTGCCACTAACTGTTCCGTCATGCTGCATCACTTGATAGCCAGTAGTAGTCAGCAGCACGATTTCAGGTAATCCGTCGTTATCAATGTCAGCAACCGTATTTAAACGCGGTGCCGAAAAAGCATATGGCACATCAAGTAATTGCGAACTTCTCGACAAAACCTGTGGACGCCCTGCGCTATTGCGCACGTAAACACCACGGGCAGCTGTCCAAATAATTTCTTCGCCGGGCTGGTCAGGGAGAAAATCGCCTACCGCCCAAGCAACTACTGTATCCGGGATTTGAATGTGCTGCTGAGGAGTTGTTGCAAATAAATTTTCATGTTGCAAATAAACATCAATGTATCGCTTATAGTCTACAAAAACCGCAACGAACAAATCTAGATCTCCATCACCATCAGCATCGGCGAATTCCATTTCGCCATCGAAATAACCTTGCGGTTGAATGTGACTAATCTGGTGCGTCGACTGCGACAAACACATCAGTAATATTGAACTAAGCATTAGCATATTATGACTATTCTTCTTCGAGAATCAACTCACCTGTCTTCCAGTCAAAAATGCCAAAAACCGAATAATGTCGTTCGCTACCATCTCGTTTATAACTAAACAAATCGAGTAAAACCAAATTACCGCATGTAAACACCCCTTTATCTCGCCCAGGGTATCGCTGCCAATAGAAAAGTGGCCACAGGCCTACTTCTGTAACAAAGGTTTCAGGGCTCCATGCCTTGCAGGAAATTATGCGTGAGCTGCCATCAGGTGACTGCAAAGTCATAGAAACTGCATCGCCAGGCGCCAAGCCAAGGCGAATTCGACGAACTAATTCCGAAGCAGAACCAGGATGAGAAGATTGGTATTTGAGGATGACGTCACCAACCTCTGCCCCTCCTGCGAGCAATGGGCTTTGCTCATCCAACTCAGCAATTTGCGGCAATCCTGAATCGGAATTAGTGAAAGCGACGCGCAACAAACCACGCTCGATAAAATATTTTGACCGCATTTCTGACTCGCTTTTCATTACTAGCTGAGTCTTAGTAACAAGTACTTGTGAGCCACGCTGGATCTCTAACTCAACGCTGCGAGCTTTTCTTTCTGTTGCAAGCAAAGCATAAACACGCTGCGGATCATCAGTTTGGTGTCCGTCGTAACTCAATAAAATGTCGCCAACTACTACCCCTGCTTGAGCCGCTGGGCTTTTATCGTCAACACGTTTAATTAACACGCCGGGCTGAACATCAAGAGAAAAGATGTCTTCTGACTGCAATAGTTCAAGTTGAACACCAAGGAAAGCAGTACCGTCGTTACTTGTAGTTTCGGCAACATCTATGCCATAAAAAGATGGCGGCAAGTCTGCTGGCTGCACAGTGAATGAACAACTAGCACACAAAACAAAAAGCAGTAAGTAGCGAATCATAGTGAGCGACGGCGAAAGAAGGCAATGGCGACTATCACAGCCAGCGCGATGAATGGTAATGGGCTAACCCAACCAATGCGAGCAATGTCATCATACTCAATAGGGTATGAGTCACTATACCCGGCAGCAAACTGTGAAGTGCGCTCAAGAAAAGAGTCGGGGCCAAAAGCTGGCAGGAAATCAGCGAAATAAAAAGGCAGCTTGTTTTCTAAATCGTCATACAACATGGTTGGCAGTAAAACCATCAAGAAGCAAACCCCTACAGCGACAACACCGCGCCGGAAAATTGCACCGCAAGCAGAGGCGAGAGCGCCGAGAGCAAGCAAAGGCAGCACAGCATGCCACATTGAACTGTAAATTGCTTGTGCTACTCCGTCAGCCTCAATTTCCATTAATACCTGCCCTTCTTCAAGAATATCGCCAGCGTCGAACAATAAATAGGAACAAGCGCCGGCGCCGATTAAGACACACAAATACATTGTCAAAGGCAGCAAAATTGCAACTACTGTTCGTGCCAATACTAGAGTCGAGCGAGAAATTCTACGCGACAATGGATCGCGTGTAGCAGCAGACATTATTTCATGAGGCAATGCTCCTGCGACAAGTAATATTATCGACAGTTCAACCAAGTAAAGCGAAGTGCGAGTTGCGGACGCCCATTGCGGCCAGAAATTCCAAGCAGCTATATCTGTAGGTTCGATATCCCCCATGGCGGCAAAAGCCATCATGCTACCGCGACTAATTATCACTAACAGGCATGCGAGCACAAACACTGCAACATGCATGATGCGCACCGAGCGACGGTGACTAAACAAATACAATTCGCCAGACAATGCGCGCCAAAAACTAGACAAGACTCGACCTCAAATCTTCTTCGTTTACAGTTTGCTGGAACACATCGACCAAAGATGAATGCTTAACAAAGAACTCGCTAACCGGGATACCATTCATTGTCCCGAGAGTCTTTTCAGAATCAAAACCAGAGTCAATTTCAGCAATCACTTCGCCCGCAACTACAGCTACGTTTATAACATTCGCAGCACTGCTCAAGAAGCTGAGAACGGCATCTGGCTGACTACTACGTACAACTAGGTGGCTCGGCATTGTGGACAGCAATTCAGCTGTACTTCCTTGCAGCAAAGTGCGGCCATCATCAATAAGCCCCACATGCGTACAAACGTGCTGAACTTCACGTAGGTGATGGCTTGACAGAACCACTGTTTTACCTTCATCACGTGATAAAGTTTGAAACAAATCAAGCATTCGTTCAACACCCTGCGGGTCCAATCCTGACAAAGGCTCGTCTAACATCAACAACTCAGGGTCTCCTAGCAAAGCGCGTGCAACTGCGGCGCGGCGGCCTTGGCCATGAGATAACCGAGAACCATAATTGTGCTGACGGTGTGTCAACCCCACAAGCTCAAGGACCTCATCAATGCTTCGGCCACCACGGATTCCTCCGCGTATTCGCGCTATTTCGAGATTTTGACGCACGCTCAACGTGTCATCAAGACCTGGAGGGTCTAAAGCGACGCCGAGCGCCTGCGGTAATGACGGCAATGATGAAACGTCGGTGCCGAACAGTTTGATGACTCCTTTCGTGAACCCCTGCAAGCCTAAGGCCGCACGCATGGTTGTAGTTTTGCCAGCACCATTACGCCCGAGCAAGCCATACAAAGCGCCTGGTTCGACACACAAGTCAACTCCATGAAGAATCTTTTTTGCACCCAACTTAAGTTCAAGTTGGGTGATTTCTATTGCAGGAGCCAATGCGTGCATTAATTGTTAACGCGGCAAAGGCGGAGGAGATCCGTCGATGCTATTATCGCCAGTATTAGTGAGTAATTCTTTAATAGAGCCTATGCCTCCGAGTACGTTTGAAGTTTCATACGGCAAAAACACTGTTTTGTCACCACGGCCATTTGCAGCTAGGTTTCCTAATGTGTCAAGATAGTTAAGCGCTACTTGATATTGCGCGGCGTTGGCGTCGACGCCTTCTAAAGCTTGGCGAACAATTTCTAAGCCTTCTGCTTCACCTTTTGCGCGCAAAATACGCGCTTGGCGTTCGCCTTCAGCCTCAGCGATCTCTGAATCGCGCTCGCCTTCGGCACGCAAAATTTTTGACTGCTTGTCTGCTTCAGCGTCGAGGATTGCGGCACGCTTGTCACGTTCAGCGCGCATTTGTTTCTCCATTGCTTCTTGCACAGTATGCGGCGGCGAAATGTCTTGCAGCTCAACACGGTTAACCTTTACTCCCCACTTATCAGTAGCCTCGTCAAGAACAGTGCGCATCTTGCCGTTAATTAAATCACGGCTTGACAAAGTAGTATCGAGTTCCATTTCACCGATAATATTACGCAATGTAGTTTGCGCCAATTTTTCAATTGCTGTTGGCAGCGAGGCCACTTCGTAAGCCACCCGCTTTGGGTCTGTAACTTGGTAGTAAAGCAAGCCATTAACCGAAATGACAACGTTATCGCGGGTAATAACCGACTGCTCTGGGAAGTCAAACACTTGCTCGCGCATGTCAATAGAAGCAGTCATAACTAAGCGAGTTGCCTTGCCTTTGGTTATAGGGCCACGCCATTGGACTTGCCGAGGGCGATCAATAAACGGCCAAATAATGTTGATGCCAGGATCGAGAAGTCTATTAAAACGCCCCAAACGCTCAACAATTACAATTTCGGCTTGACGCACAATGCGCAAACCCTTTAGCGCTAGTACTACGACTAATACTACAAAAGAGATAATGATTGGTTGCATGTTGTTATTTCTATTTAACTAAGAGTGTGTTGCCTTCGACACCAGTAACTTCTACCATGTCGCCAACATCATGGTTTTGAATTGAGCGGGCACGCCATTCTTCCGACGCTACTTTCACATAGCCTGCCTCGCCATCAGCGATAGGCCCTACTACTTTTGCTGTCGATCCAACAATGGCATCGACATTAGATGGCTCGCTGCCCTCATCGAGCTTCCGCAAGAAAATTGGGCGCATGTAAAACAAGCCTATTAGCACACCAGCCGCAAAGACTAATAACTGTCCTTGCACGCCGACGCCGAAAGCAGAGACAATCGCTGCCATAATTGAGCCGGGCATCAAAGCGCCGAGCAGGAAGCCAGCGGTAAACACTTCTCCGATGAGAAATGCCACGGTAGCTAACAACCAAAACTCCCATGACAGGATTGAAGCTAATGACTCTTCAGACAAAAAGTCGAAGAGCTCAGACCAAAAGGATGGCTGCTCTTGCAGTAATATTAAGTTCATGATTGGCATCATATCACTTTATTAAGTCTAATCCTACCTCAATAGCCTTGTCTAATTGACTATCTTCACCTTTAGCGTACTCTGAAGGTCTATTTTCAACCGGATAGTCAGGTGGACAGCCGTTTAATTCCATATTGGTCTTATTTTCATCATTTACATACCATCCCCTAAATGGCATGCGCACGAAGCTGCCATCTAGCATTGTTGCCCCGCCTGTTGAAATGACAGCGCCATATGTTGTCTTACCCACGACAGGGCCACGTCCGAGTGTTTTGATTGACCATGAAAAAATCTCTGCATTTGAGTATGAATTTTCATTACACAATACAACTATTGGCTTAGTCCAAGTGGCAAACACCCTACGTCCTTGTGGATAGCCTACTCCGCCACCACGCGGAATGGTGAAGGCGTGATCGCGCGTAGTCAGCATAGTTAGAATCATATCGGTGGTCCAGCCGCCGCCATTCTCGCGGACGTCAATTAACAAACAGTCTTTGCCATCGCCAGCATCAAACAACTTGCGTTGAAATTCGAGTAGTGGCGCAGTGCTCATCGACTCAATATGAATATATCCAAGACGATTGTCAGATTTTGATTCAACTCGCGCTCGTGAGATGGATTCGTAGCGATGGTAAAGCGCTGTGTTAATCGACGATGCTGGGCGAACAGTAACACTGCGTAGTTCTTGATTAGTTCCTTGAACTGTTAAGTAAGTTTCTTGGCCCGCCGTACCTGACATTAAACGCGCCCAATTATCACCATCACCATACTCAACTCCATTCACTGCTATTACCACATCGCCCTCGATCAACAAAGAGTCTGCTCGCGCAGCAGGAGTTTCGCTTACGACCTCTGCGACTCGACGGCCTTGCCCAGAATAGTTGTCGTCCCAGAGCACACCAAGCAATCCCATTGCTGGTGCATCAGTTTCTTTAGCTTCGGATTTACCAAAGTAATAATATCCCATGTGTGAAGCATTCATTTCGCCTAGCATCCAATTCACCATTTCGCCATAGTCTTCGCGAGTGGATGCAAGCATAGCCGCTGGCTTCCATTTGTCGAGAGATCCGCGCCAGTCGTGCCCGTGAAAACTAGGGTCGTAAAACATACGGTCTAACACAGCCCACGCTTGATTGACAACCGCTTCGCGCACTGCCATGCGGTCTTGGCGAAAACTCACATTAAACGGCAGTTTCTTCCCGTCTTTCAAGCCATTGTATATCTGACCCTTCTTCACGCAGTAAATATCATCATCATGATGAAGCAATCCGTGTACGTTATCGCCATCAACATTCGAGTCTTTGGGGTCGTAAATGTTGCTGCTAAAAAATCCAGTGTCAGCGGTCGTGCCACTAGTCAGGCGCGTTCCTAGCCGAGCATTGAAGTAAAACTTTTCGGAATCAGCAGCCCAACCAGCCGCAGATTCATTTCCTTCACGGCGAGTCATCTTTTTGATTCGTGATTCAAGACCGCTGAAATCTATCTGCACTAAACTGCCTGGTTCAATAATTTCCTTTGGCAATTGCGAATCTTCTTCACTGCGCTCGAAACTAAATTGCTCGTTACTCAACACATCGTCTTCGAGATTGAGGATATGCTCAGTATCACCAGCTTCTGAAACTGTGTAAGTAAATGTTTTTGCTTCAGCGTCGAATACAGCTTTTGACAATTCGATTTTGGTATCACCCATAATGTAAAGTCCTGTCACCTCTGCACCGCGCAATCGCAAATCTAGAATCGCGCTTTCACCTTTCCAGACACCGGTTAGCACTGCGTCTAACTTCGCTTGTTTTTCTTCAGCCTCGGCAGACTCTTTATCAGTTTCTTCTTTACGCTCAGTCGCTTCGAGACGTTCGCGCTTGGTACGCTCGAGGTCTTCAGCGCGCAAAAATGCAACCCAAACATCTGTTTCGTCTAGCATCGTACGGCGTGATGTAAACAAAATCTTGCGACCGTCAGGTGACCATATTGGCGAAGTGTCATCGTCAGGATGCTTGCTAATGTTAATCGATGTCGCACCCTCTTGGTGCACATTTACTACAAAAACATCGACGTTAAAGTCATCATCAGGCACTGAATAGGTAATCCAGCGCGAATCAGGTGACCAATCGTAGCTAGGAGCCTCAAAGCCATCGCATATTGTTTTTTGCACAACAAGGCTTTCAGGGTCGCCAACAACAAACTTCCCGAGCCCCTCTACCCAAGCCATCTTTGAGCCATCAGGAGACAGTGACATCATCGATTCGTCTACAGGAGTTTCAGTAAGTCGCTCAAGCTGCGGGTCGCGCAAAGTATAAAAGTTTTGTTCATCACCAATGCTCAATTGATAAACTTCAGCGTTGTCATCTCGTTCACTAATAAACATTATTGTCTTGTCGTCATTAGTAAATATCGGGTTTGACTCTGCCGCAGCGTGAGAGGTTAAACGCACTGCGCGCTTAATGTCATCGTGATTACGCATCACGAACAGGTCTCCTTCGGTAATAAAAGCGACACTCTCACCGTCAGCTGATACCACATATTCATCTACCCCGCCGCTAATTGTTTTATCAACGTAACGTGGCATCGAGCCGTCAATGCTACCGCTGACCTTAAGCTCTTTAAGCTCGCCTGTATTCAAGTCGATTAACGCAATACTCATTTCTAATTCAGCAACGGCTTTGTCAGTATTGGCCGACAAAGATAAATTTCGTAGTGAATTATTACCTGGATGAACTACCAAGACTGGCTCACCGCCAGCGAGTGGCATGCGCCATAAACCTAAGTCGCGGCCGGACTCGTTGCCTTTGCATGCCCGGTCCGACAAGAAGTAAATCCATTTACCGTGCGCGCCAAATGCTGGTTGCAAGTCATTGCCATCAAACACCGTCATTTCGCTATGGACGTCTCTCGCAAAGTCATATGACCATAATGCACTTGATGCTGCACCACGATAAGCACGGCGACTCGGATCACTATGGCCGCGTTCGTAAATCAATTTACTTCCGTCTGAGCTAATCACTGGATTTTTCATTGCCCAATCACCAAGGATGGTCGGTGTACGCCCGTCGCGGTAGGCGACCCATGCCCCATTGTCACGCCGCGAGTAACGGCGATCGCGCTGAGCACCAATCAAAACCCGCTCATTATCAATCCAACCATGGAGTTTTTCTCCATCAGAGTGCCAAGTCATGCGCTGCGGCTGGCCACCAGCTGCTGGAATGGCAAAAACATCCCAGTTTGAGTGGCGGTTTGAGACAAAAGCTAGGGTTTTACCATCTGGTGACCAACGAGGGCGTCCGTCGTAAGCATCATGTGCAGTAAGACGTTGCGCACGACCGTCGCTTACCAATGCCACCCAAATATCGCCTTGATGGCTAAAAGCTATCTGATTGCCATCTGGGGACAGCGATGGGTGTCGAGGCAGGGTTAATTCTGGAGCTGATTGGGCAAAAGCAAGAAACAAAGACGCGATTACTAGATTCATTGCCATAGGATAACTTTTTCCTTCAGTTAAATGGTGGTTCTTGCCGATAAAGCTGTAACTACTTAAGCCCCCTTAACTTAATCATGAGAATCCTAATTGCCGACGATGACCCGGTTAGTACCCGCGTCCTCGCCCATCAACTCGAATCGTGGCAACATACTGTCACTACTACTAACAACGGTTTTGACGCTCTAAGAGCTTTCAAAGATGAACATTTTGATGTCGTCATCACCGATTGGATGATGCCCGGCATGAGCGGCCCAGAATTGTGTGCTGCCATTCGCGAGAACGAGAAGAGTGGTGAGCTTGTGAGTTTCATCATTCTTTTGACTTCACGCGGATCAAGCGAAGATCTGGCTCTAGCTCTGAAAGCTGGCGCCAATGACTTTGCAACCAAACCATTCGCGCCATTAGTCTTGCAAGCACGTCTTGCGAATGCTGATCGGATCGTACAACTTCAACAACAACTTTACCGCAAAAAGCAGGGAGCAGACAAATTGGCAAGCACCGATTATTTAACTCAACTCAGAAATCGCCGCGCAATGTGGCATAACTTAGAGATGGACTTCGAGCGCATGCAACGCGAACAACGTCCGTTGGCGGCTCTAGTTATCGACATCGATTTCTTCAAAAAGGTCAATGACAACTACGGTCACAGAACCGGTGACAAAGCACTGCAAGCGGTTGCGAACTGCTTATCGCACAGCGTGCGTGGTGGTGATTATGTAGGTCGTTGGGGCGGCGAAGAATTCTTGGCAGTGTTGCCAGGCGCAGACATTATTCAGAGTGCTGAAGTAGCAGAGCGTTGCCGTCATCACGTTGAATCACTGCGCATCAAAGGTGATAATGGTGAAGTGGTCCGCCTTAGTGCAAGTTTTGGCGTTGCGGCAATTGATGGCGCTGACCGTGAAAGCTGCGATGCTCTACTCGAGCAAGCTGACCAAGCGCTTTACTGGGCAAAGGACGCCGGTCGAAACCGAGTCAAGATTTATGTTCCGGGAATTGGCCCGCGACGTAACATACGCAAAGCTACGTAAAGCAAGAAAACTGCGAAGCACAGCTGCAACTGTTGGTGACTAAGGGAAAAGTTTCTTAACAACACACCGACAATTGCTGCCGGAGCGCAAATCCAAATTATCTTATTCGCAAGTTGCAAATCTGCGCGGCCTTGTTTAATTGCTTTTAGAGCTGCAGAACCAGCCACTGGCACCATCGCGAGTAACGACAATGCTGAAGCTTGAGTGAAGGACATTCCGTCGATGGCAAACACAAGTGCCGGAACTACTACGATTCCACCGCCGATACCAAACAACACGGCGCATATCCCGGCGAGCACTCCGGCCAGTGCTACCACCGCTAGGCGCGTGTTATTAACAACAAGACCTGCAGAAACATCTGGCGCAGCGATATGACTAAGCGACGAATCAATGTTCTTGACAGCTGCGAGAATGAGCAACCCTAAAAAAAGAAAATGCATGGTTGTTGGTGGCAACAGACGCAATATTTTTTGCCCGAGAGATACGCCAATTAGCCCCCCGGCAAAGATAAGCAATGGAATAAGCAAAAGGAAATTGTGTGGCGCAAAAATCAGTTCACAAAGCACTGATGCAAGGGCCACAAAAGGAATCACCACTACTGCGGTACCAGTTGCGCGCCTTAAAGAGTAACCAGCCAAAATCAAAGATGGGCCGACAACAAGGCCTCCTCCGACGCCGAGCATGCCAGAAATCAAGCCGGCAAGAACCGCGACAATCTTTAATCGTAGCGACATAAAGCCTTAATTCGAATCGCGGATTCGTTCGGCAATACCAGTTGTGCTACGCCCTGGCAACATATCAATAAACTCTACTTCGCCACCATTCTTTTTCACGAATTCGGCACCTGCCACACCCTTATCTTTATAGTCTGCGCCCTTAACCAACACGTCTGGAAGTATTTTTTGAACCAAACTCTCAGGTGTATCGTCAGCAAAAGGCACTACTAAATCAATAAACTCGAGGGCAGACAAAACTTCTGCGCGATCTTGTAGTTGATTGTAAGGTCGGTCTGCACCCTTTAGTCGTGAAACCGAATCGTCATCGTTAAGACCTAGCACTAACACATCGCCTAAACCACGCGCCGCGCGCAGATAACGTACATGACCGGCATGAAGGATATCAAAGCAACCATTAGTGAAGACAACCTTTCGCCCTTCTAAGCGGAAGTGTTCAATTGCTGCTAGCAGTTGCGCATCATCTTCGGCAATGACTTTTCCTGCAGGTTTAGATGCGCGAAGATTACGCAACAACTCTTCGCGACTGACCATTGTTGTGCCAACCTTCGAAACGGCAATCCCTGCGGCAGCATTAGCGATGTGCATCGACTTAATCGAATCGTATCCACTTGCCAGACTTATCGCCAAGGCACTAATGACCGTGTCGCCGGCGCCTGTTACATCGTAAACCTGACGCGCTGAAGTAGAGATGTGAGTTGCCCCGCCATCGCCATTAATCAAGAACATGCCTTCGGCGCCTAAAGTAATCAGCAAGGACTGCAATTTGGCATCGGCGCATAATTTCCCGCCAAGCTTTTCAACATCAGCCAAGCTAGGCATCGCACAACCAGCAGCTAATTCGGCTTCGCTACGGTTAGGCGTAACCATAGACGCATTCGCGTAGCGCGACAAATCTCTGTGTTTCGGATCAACCAAGGACGGCACACCACGACGCTGAGCTTCAGCGATAATAGCTTGAGTGAATTCGGCACTTAGGCAACCCTTGCCATAGTCAGAAATAACTACTGCATCGAACTCAGCCGCGAATAGTTTTTCTTGTAACAGCTGTTCGTCGGTGGCGGCCAATGCGCACGAATCTTCGCGGTCGACACGTAGCATTTGCTGGTTGCGCGCCATCACCCGTATTTTTTGAATAGTCGGGCGGTCATTACAAGCAAGCATCGCTTCAGTTTCAGCACCTAAATCACTAAGCATTTGACACAACTGCTCACCGCTAGCGTCTTCGCCATGCACGCCGCAACATAAAACTTGAGCGCCAAGCCCAACTAGGTTAGCTGCAACATTTCCGGCCCCACCAAGCCGATCTTCTTCGGCGCTAGCATGTACCACTGGCACCGGAGCCTCAGGACTGACGCGCTTGGCATCACCCAAGATGTAGCGATCAATCATAAAATCGCCAACCACAGCAATACGAGGATTGCTTAGTTGTTGAACATCGGTTATTAAATCAGACATTAGTTAACTCAGAGTCAGGACGGATTCGGTAGCGGTCGTGAATCCAGAGGTATTGCTCGGGCACCAATTTAATCTGCCGCTCGAGGCTACTGTGAATTTCACAGCACAAATTGTAAACGTTTTCGTCATTTGCGTCTTGTACTTCTGCCGCATCACGCACAACTTCGCAACCAATCGTCCAAATAGGCTTAGTTGCGTGCCTTACAGCCCACAACGCAATCACCGGCGCCCCAACTTTTAAAGCTAAGGACGCCGTCGCCCGCTCAGTGGCTGCCAACTTACCGAACCACGGCACAAAAATTGGGTTGTGGTGAGCACTTTGGTCGGTCGCGATAACCACGGACTTGCCTTCCATCAATCGCCGCAGTAAATTCCGCACAGCACCTTGGCGTTGAATTATTTCTACACCCCACCCGTCCTTGCGCGCGGCGATTAAGTCACGCCCCAAATAATAGTTATTTGGTAAACGCATCGGGAATGCCGGTTCTAGACCCAGTGGCCCCATCGCTGCACCAGCAAACTCGAATGAACCAAAATGTGCTTGCACCAATATTGCGCCTTTCCCTTTATACGACTCTAATAATTGGCGCGCCCCGTCATCGAATTTAATATGATTTTGCCATCGCGAATTGTAGCGACGGGTCAAAACCATCGCCTCAACAGCAGACATCGCAATTGATCGACATGAAGCGCGCAATATTTTGTTGCGCTCTGCAACAGACAACTCCGGAAAAGCACAGGCTAGTTGTTCGCGGCCCACGCGACGGCGACGTTCAAACAATAGAGCCAATACGCCTAAGTTTGCAGCCAGCGGTCTTAACATCCAATATGGCATCAGCGAGAACAAAGCCAACATCGCCCTTGAAGGCAAGTACAACATCCAGGCCAATACGCCAGGACGATGCTTAAAGTGTTGTCGAATTTTACGTGGCCAATGTTTAATCGACATTCGAGACGCCCTCCCACAAAGGCTCTATACGCGAAGCGCGAACCGGCAAATGCAAATCAAATAATTTCTGTTCAAAATGCTCGGCGCCACAAACGAATTCGATATCGACGCACAGCTCATAAAACTTATCCGAAGCAATATTGCGCAATTTCACTCCGTCCTTTTCTGTGACTAATACCATTTCGGCATCAGCCATAGCGAGGACGTCATCGCTAGTCCATTGATGATGGTCAGCAAGACGTTTGTAATCGTCAATTACCACACCCAATGATTGGCAGAGTTCGGCAAACGACTGGTGGTTACCTATGCCTGCTGCTAAATTCGCTCGAACTCCTTGCAATGATTCTAAGGACAATTCATCACCACTAATAATTTGGCGCAAAGTCGTAGCCGCCATTCTTGTCTCAACCCGCGGCAACTTTGTTAAGCCAACTCGTGTCTGAGTTATTTTTTGCTGGATTGCGTCGCGTCGGTTTTCATCAACCAAGTCGACGCGAGTAACCACGACCAAATCTGCGCGACGCAACGCTCGAGTTGATTCACGAAAAAGTCCGGCCGGAAATGTTGGCCCAAAAGGTTTGGTGGCATCTACTACAACAATGTCAATGTCGCGTTGCAATCGTAGGTGTTGGAAGCCATCGTCAAGCACTAGCACTTCTGGCTGATGCTCGTTACTTAAGGTGCGCATGCCCTCAACCCGATTGGCATTTTCAACCAAGCTAACGTGCGGATAACGTTGCCGCAAAATTAGTCCTTCATCGCCGCCATATCCTCGTGACAACACAGCAGCTTCTGCGCTATTTGCTTTGAACCAGTCGAGCGCCTTAAACAATAACGGGGTCTTACCGGTGCCACCAGCTGAGATGTTGCCAATGGACAAAGTCGGCCATGGTGGACGGTGAGATTTGAAATGCCCTAAACGATATAACAATACTCGCAACCGCGCCACGCCATCAAACAACCATGCTAACGGTAGTAGCAATATAACTAGAGGTCCACCGATATAATTATTCATCGCTGTTGCCACCATGTTCGAGACTGCAATATATCAAGCATTGACTCAAACTCTGGATGGTCAGTGTCGAGTGGCGCAAGCATTTGCGGATCACTGCTAACGTCAAACATCCGCACTTCTCCGGCGCGCTGGTCAGCAATCATGTGCAAATCGCCACGACGAATTGCGATTTTCTGCACGTACTTTTCAATGTGCTCTTTGCGCACAGGCGCAAAATCAACTTGTGTCTGCAAAACATCCGGAGCATTAAGGTTACGCGATTCAGGAATATCAATATCGCAAACTTTCAATAAGGCAGGGTAAATCTGAGTCATAGCGAAGCCACCGTTAACAGATTCGGGCAGTAGCCACCGCGATTTATATTGCTGAGGGATGTGCACCATCAGCGGCACATCTACAAGTTCAGTCTTTAATGTTTGAGTGTGACCTATGTGACCCCGCTCACCTAATTCTTCACCATGGTCGGCAGTAAGTAGCAAAACTGTGTTGTCCCAGGCTGCAAGATCGTTAGTGAAGTTGTGCAGGCTATTGTCAACAGCCAGTATTTCTTCATCGTAGTATGAGCCGAGTTCCGCGATGTCCGCTGCTGTGCAATTTGCCTCGTGCTCGCGCAAGTCATCGGTTGAAACGCCACCCGTCACCCAACCGTCATAGCTCGCATCAGCCCAATCAACGTTATCATGATCTTCGAATGAGGCGTGGGGGTCGAAGAAGTGTAACACCAAAAACCATGGTTGGTCATCTTCAAGAGTCTCTAGCCATTTCTGGCCAGTCGCAACTACTGCTGCTGCTGTAGAGCCACGATGCGGATCTTTCTTAGCACCTATTGCGTCGTAGTATTCATCAAAGCCTTGGTCATAACCCGATTGCATAGCACGCGTCAACAAAAAGTTGGACTGCACACAAGCTGTGGCATATCCGGCATCTGCAAACTTTTGTGCCAGCGTATCGCTGTGTTGCAACTTACTTCCGGGACCGACCAAGCGCATCACCCCATGCTCGGCTGGTGTTAATCCAGTAAAGATTGTTGCGACGGAAGGTTTCGTCCATGAGCTACTCGCAAGCAACCCATCTAGTACTTGCAGCTGCCCGTCATCTTGCAATCTTGACAAAAAAGGCGTGGTCGCATGACGCTGATATCCGTAACTAGGTAAATGATCGCTGCGCAAGGTGTCAACAATTACCAGCACCACGTTTGGCCGCTGAGGCTTGGCGCATGAGGCGGCAAGTCCGAGAGTGACTAACAAAAAGAGACGGCGTAAATTCATCGAAGTAGCTTCAAGATTGGCGTGGTTAATATGGTAACCTTTCGCCATGGCAGAACCACAGCAAGAATTACGCGAACACTTAGAATCATCGCTGCTGTTATTAAGCAAGGATGTCGCCCTTTGCGCCAAATTCTTACTTGCAGTGGCTTCTACCCCACAGCTAAAGAGACTTTCCGATTCTTCAGGTTTTAACAAGCCAGGAGTCGTCAAGTCAGAACAGCGAATCGCTAACGTTTTGGGCAAACATGCAAAATTGCGCCGTGCGACTGCCGAGCAGATACTGCAAAATACCCCTAAGTTCGGTGATAATAGTCAGTTGCTTGAAGCTTGTGACTTGATGTGTAGCAGCGACAGTGCTGACTGGCAGAAAGCTGTCGGTTCGCTAGCTGATTTTATTGACGACACTTCTCCTTTGGCTGCTACCTCAAAAGCCGCTGCATCAAAGGAAAAAGCCTCTCCTCCGAAACTAAGTGCTGAGCAAAAACTCAAAAACAAGTTGGTTGGTCTTAAATCTCAGCTTAGTGACAGCCGCAAACAATTGGCTGGCGCCGAGCAACAACTGCATGCTGAGCATGTACGTAAGACTGAATTAAAAGAAGATTTGGCGAAATCGCAAGCCGAGGTAGATGGTCTTAAGCGCAGGGCAAGCGAATTAAAGAAAGATTTAGCATCTAGCTCATCGAGTAGTGACCGTGAGCAACATCTGCAACAACTTCTCACCGAATCCCAAGAGGCACAGCATCTTGCTGAGAAAAAAGTTGAATGGCTAAACAGCGAGCGCGAAGACTTACGTGGTGTACTCGAAGACCGCGATAAATTTGACAATTTGCCAGAAGAAAATATTGCTAGTTTTCACGACCGGCCACTGCTAGCAATCGAAAATGATTTACGCGATCAAATAAAAGATGCGCAAGGCAAGTTCAACATACTGATTGTTGGTGGTGGCGAGCCGCAACTAAATCACCGTCCTAAATTGCAAGAGTACGCCGGTATTCTCGGATTTAGCGCTGATTGGCGTGCTGCCGAGTATGTATCGTGGCACAAAGAAATTGACAAGTTGCGCGCCGACATGAAAAGCAAATATGATGCACTAATAATTTTGCATTGGAATCGCACCACCTTTACGCGTAACGCGCGCGGTGCATGCAACGATGCTGGACAGAAGCCGTGCATCACGTGTTACTACCAAGGGTTCACTAACTTGCGTGAAACCATGCAAGAATGTTTGCGTCAGTTGCTTGCGCGACTATAGAGTCGGCTTTTCGACGACTTCGTCTACTGCGAGCTCGATTAACCCACGCTCGATTTCAACTAGTGCGATTTCGATTGGGTTTTCGATGCGTGCCAATTCGGCATCAAACAACGGAGCGTCGCCACGGATTAACTGACGAATACGCTTCTGTATTAATACAGTGCGCTCGAAAGAACCGTTAACGTATTCTTGTAGACGTTGAGGAAGAGTGTTTTCCATTAGAGAATGCCTCGTCAGAGGGATGGAAATTCTAGCGTTAGCCCTCGAACATGGCAAGCAAAACTGCCTGAAGTTCGTCGAATGAGTTAATTGT
>Ga0257121_1000539_pt1 | contig 31882 bp, 43 predicted proteins | sample SI106_100metaG_FD_190180 | JGI IMG/M metagenome (GOLD analysis project Ga0257121, IMG submission 190180) | Marine microbial communities from Saanich Inlet, British Columbia, Canada - SI106_100 | ecosystem: Environmental > Aquatic > Marine > Inlet | place: Canada: British Columbia | collected...
AAAAAATTTGTGAGAAGTTTAGAATTGAATGTTCTGTGATTGGTCATGTGACATTTGATAACAAAATGCATGTAAAAAAAGGAGACACCTCAATTGCAAATATTTCTACAGATGTTGTTGCTAATGCTACTTTACTTGATTTACCTTCAAGCAAACCTATCTATTTACAAAATATTGAATCCACAAAACAATTTCCACAATTATTGAATTACTCTGAAACTCTAATGAAATTACTTGGTTCTCCTAACATTGCAAGTAAGATTTGGGTTTATGGTCAATATGATCATGAGGTTGGAATTAGAACTGTTACAAAACCTGGTTATGATGCATCTGTTTTGAGGCTAGATAATGGAAAATTTCTTTCAATTAAGATTGATGGTAACCCAAAACAATGTTACATTAATCCACGTGAAGGTGCAATAGGTTGTTTTGAAGAAGCATGTAGAAATGTAGTCTGTACTGGTGCAAAACCCATAGGAATGCTAGATCACCTTCAATTTGGAAATCCAAATGATCCTGAAATTTTCTGGACATTTTTAGAATCATTAAAAGGATTGACTGATTTTGCTAAAGACTTTGAAATTCCATGTGTTGGTGGTAAAGTAAGTTTGTACAATGAAACTTCTGATGGTCCCATTAAACCAACTCCTGTTATTGGTGTAATTGGATTAATTGATAAAAAACCTTTGAAAATTCAGAAAATTAATTCTGGAGATTCTTTGATTATGATTGGAAATACTAAAGACGAATTGGGAGGTTCAGAATATTCTGAGTATATTCATAAATTTATTGGAGGCAAATGTCCTGCAGTTGATTTCTCAGAATCAAAGAAAAATATGAATTCTGTATTAGATATAATTGAAAATGAATTAATAAAATCTGCACATGATTGCTCTAAAGGTGGATTGACAATTGCCATATCTGAACTTTGTATGATAAATCAAATTGGCTGTAATGTATCTTTAGAAAAAATTCCTGGTGAAAAATTAGATTCTGATAAAATTTTATTTTCTGAGAGCCATTCTAGATACTTGGTGACTTTTGAAAACAAAAATCTTGAAAAGTTAGAAGAGGTATTGAAAAAACATAATGTCTCATACTCTTTGATTGGAGAATTTACTGGTGATTCTATTCTCTTTTCTAGTGATTCTAAACCAATAATTGATCTAAGCGTTGATAAGGCACAAAAGACTTGGTTTAATTCGTTAAAGGAGATGGTATTGCATGCCTAAAGTTAAAGAAAATTGTGGAGTTGTTGGGATTTACAGCCTTTCAGGAAAGAATGTTGTTCCTATGGTTTTTGATGCATTACGTGCTTTACAGCATAGAGGACAAGAAGCATGGGGATTTGCAGTTCCTAACAAACCACCATTCAAAAAAGTTGGACTAGTTTCACATTCATCCTCAGAATTCAAAAAAATTGCTCAAGAATATGCTTCTCCTTGTGTTATTGGACATGTCCGATATTCTACAATGGGAACAAGTACTTTGGCAAATGCACAACCCCTTAAAGTAAAAGATCTTTGTATTGCACATAATGGAACTATTGCCAATGCTCAAGAATTATCTAATTTAGTCGGTGGATGCTCTTTTACACCTCAAAATGCAAGTGACACTTTGGTTGCTGCAGAAAGATTGGTTTCATTAATTTCTGAAAATGGAGAAATGGGAAAAGCACTTTCAATTTTGAAAAATGAAATGGTTGGTTCGTATTGTTTTACTTTTATTTCTGATGATAATTCTGTTTATGCTGCAAGAGATCCTAAAGGTTTTCGTCCAATGGTTTTAGGACATAAAGAATCTGACGACACTTACATTGTAACTTCTGAGTCTGCTGCTGTTACTGCAGTTGGTGCCACTCTTCAAAGAGATGTAGTTCCAGGTGAATTAATTAAATTAAGTAAAAATGGGTTGGAAACTGAAAAGTTTTCTGATGACACATCTAGAGCACATTGTTCTTTTGAATTTACTTACTTTGCACATCCATCAAGTATGATGGAGGGACACAACATTTACGTTTCAAGGAAAAATATTGGACGATTTATGGCAAAGAAATTTCCTATTTTAGATGCTGATTTAGTAATACCTGTGCCTGATTCTGCAAGACCTGCTGCTTTAGGTTATGCTCAAGAATTAGGAGTATCTTTTGATGAAGGATTACTCAAAGATAGATACAGTAAGAAAGGTCCATTGAGAAGTTTCATTGAACCTCATCAAAGTGATAGAGTTGAAATCAATAGATGGATTATTCCAATTAGTGAAATAATTCGTGACAAACATGTTGTAGTTATTGACGACAGTTTAGTGAGAGGTACCAGTTCTAAAGCTATAATCAAAGCACTACGTCGTGCTGGTGCCAAAAAAATTAGTATGTTGATTACTTATCCTCAAATTAATTACCCTTGTTATGCTGGAATTGATTTTCCTTCTCAAGAAGAACTTGCAACATTCACCAATGGTAAAGATATGAGTACTGATGAGATCACTGAAATGGTTAGAAAAAGTATTGGAGTTGACTTTTTAGGATATAATGATGCTGAAAATCTTGCTGATGCAGTAGGGATACCAAAGGACTCTATGTGCTTTACATGCTCTTCTGGAAATTATGATTCACTTGGAATCAAACCTGATTTTACAAAGCGTGAACAAGTAAAAATAAAAATCTAATTTAAGATTTAATTAAATATGGTCTTAATGATACAATAGTATCATGAAAGCAATGTGGAATAATGCTGTAATTGCTGAAAGTAATTCTACTGAAATTGTTGATGGAAATCATTATTTTCCGTTTGATGCAATCAAATCTGAATATTTTTCAAAAACTGAATTAACTACCGTATGTGGTTGGAAAGGAAAGGCTAACTATTATTCTGTAAATGTTGACGGTAAAATCAATAAGGATTGTGCATGGTATTATGCAGAACCAAATGACGCAGCTAAAAAAATAAAAGGCATGGTGGCATTTTGGAATGGTATTGAAATTCAATAATTCTTTAACTTCTCATACATTCTGTGCTATCTTTTGAATTCTTATTCGATAATTCTCATTATTGGTATTTCTGTAATAGGTGTCATGGCAATAATTTTTGGAAATGACATTGCTAAACTTTCAATATCTACGGAAAAATATTCTTTATTTGTAGATCCAATACTTGATAAACAAAGTCTATTTGTAATGGGAAGAGTCATTTTACAAAATATTGGTTCTGAAACTATTACTAATCTTCACATAAATTTTGGTGATGGTGATACCTTGGATATTTCTTCTTTAGAGCCTGGGAAAAAGATAATTGTTTCTCCTCCACCTGATAATTCTATGACTTTTGTAATGATCAGTGCAGACAATGATATCTTTGTCAATAAAGCATATCGTGAAATGCCTAAAATGGTTGGTATGATGGGTTCTTAATCATTCATAGCAGTTAAATCCCATTAATCTAATTCTGAATTGTTTGAATTTTTTAGCCTCTGGTAAAGTAAAGGATCTATATGCCGTAGATGAAGAGACGCTTTTATTCAAATTTTCAAATAGAGTTTCTGCATATGATGTAAAATTCAGTCAAGATATTCCAAAAAAAGGAGAGGTATTATGTTATTTTGCAGAATTTTGGTTCAATAAATTGGATGTTCCAAATCATTTCATACAACGCAAATCTGATACTGAAATTTTAGTTAAAAAAATGAAAATGATTCCTATGGAATGTGTAGTTCGAGGTTATTTTTATGGTAGTTTGATTGGTAGGTGGAAAAATGGATCTATGAAATTACCTGAAAATACTGATACAACTATGGCTGCAAAATTAATTGAACCACTTTTTGATCCGACAACAAAATCTGAACATGATATCCCTGTTGATAAATCAAAAGCATTGGAAATGGATTTAGTTTCTGAAGAACAATACGTTTGGTTAGAGAAAACATCTATTGATATCTATAATCAAATGGCATCAGTTGCTAATGATGCTGGTTTTATTTTAGCTGATTTGAAATTAGAATTTGGAATTTTAGATGGTAAAATTACTTTGGGTGATTCAATTGGACCTGATGAATATAGGTTATGGCCAAAAGATTCCTATGTTCTAGGAAAAATTCAAGAATCATACGACAAACAAATTTTACGTGATTGGCTCACTGCTAATGGTTACCAAAAACAATTTGATGATGAACGAAATGCTGGTAATGAACCAACTGCTCCTCAAATTCCAACAGAAATAATTCAAACAATTACTGAACGATATGTTATTGCATATGAGAAATTAACTGGACAAACTCTTTAATCTAAATTCTAAACGTGATGTTGACTATTAGTTAACTTTCAACTTGAATCATACTTTTCATATTTCACTAATTTGCCTTATTATGATGAATTTGACAACATATGTTTTGAAAATCTTATTTTTTGATATTTTTTAGACCACTATAAGATTTATGATATAGGCACTATTTATTTAATATTCCTATGATATCTATTATACCACTCTAATAATTATTGTATAAGATACGATATTTTTTGTAACATAAAGAATATTTTTGAGAGTGGTACTATGTTTATTAAAGTAAACAAAAATTGATGCGATTAGACAAAAAAATATGATACAAGGATCTTTTAGATCAGATTGAAATCTAGTCTTGTATGTCTACATTATTAGAAAAAGAGATTAAAGTAAATCGTACCGTTACTACGAGTATTGGACACGCCCGTGCAATTGACGACCCTGCACGTGCAAAAATTGTTGAAATTTTATATCATCAATCATTATCTGCTGATCAAATTTCTGTCTCCCTGAAAAAACATGGTTTCAAAAAAGCACTAACTACGGTTAGACATCATTTAGAAATTTTGAAAAATTCTGGATTGATTGAGATTGCAAGAATTGATGAATCTAGAGGTGCCATAACTAAATTCTATAGTACTTCGACAAAACTATTGGATTTTCAAACCCCTGAAAACTTTGATTCCACATATTCAAAAATCATTGATAACACATCCATAAAAATTGAAAAAATTCTCAAAGCATTAGGACCTAAAACTAGTAAATCCAAGGGTAAAAAATCTGCAGAATATTCTCAATACCTAGTAATGGAAATTATGAATAGAGCAATGACTAACGTTCTTGAAAAATCTAATACAAAATAATTGATTTTTTGTATTGGTTTTTCTTTATTGCGATCAATTAGTAATTGTTATTTTGAATCAAAATAAGTGAAAAATGTGATAAAAACACAACTAATATCTTATTTCAAAAATTTATCATTCTCAAAACGTGGTGAATGTAAAATTGATTAATGATAAAGTAATAAAATTATTTTCACAAAAAAATCTTGTTTTTATTGCAACTATTATGAAAGATGGTTCACCTCAACTGTCTCCAGTATGGGCAAATTATCATGATGGATTCATTTTAGTAAATACTGCAGAAGGTAGAATAAAACACAAAAATATTTTACGTGATCCGCGTGTGGCTGTTTCTGTTACTTCTAATGATAACCCCCTGGATATGACTACTATTCGTGGAACTGTGGTAGAAATAATTTCTGATATTGAATATCATCATGCTGATAAATTAACTCAACAATACATGGGCCGTAGTCATTACCCGTTTAAACGAGATGATGAGAAAAGAATTATTTTAAAAATTAAACCACACAAAGTTTTCGTTTTACCTGAATTAAAAATGAATGACTAACTTACGGGTAACAGTTAACTATATTTCTAAATTCGAATTTAGAAACATGATAAACTTAGTATGCTAGATTATAAAAAAGGTGCATAGACAGCTTAACGTTTGCGTTTAGCTGCCTTTCTCTTTGGAGCGGCTTTGCGTTTGGAAGCAGCCTTACGTTTAGGAGCTGCTTTTTTCTTTGCTGCCTTTCTCTTTGGAGCTGCTTTTTTCTTTGCTGCAGTTTTTCTCTTTGGAGCGGCTTTGCGTTTAGCTGCCTTTCTCTTTGGAGCTGCTTTCTTTTTAGCTGCCTTTCGTTTAGGAGCGGCTTTTTTCTTTGCTGCTTTTCTCTTAGGTGCTGCTTTTTTAGCTGCATTTCTCCTTCGAGTTGCTGCTGCCTTTCTCTTACGACTTGCTGCTGCCTTTAGTGCTGCTGCTGCTTTTGCTGCTGCATTTCTCTTTCGAGTTGCTGCTGCTTTTTTAGCTGCTGCTGCTCTTTTGGCTTTAGATACTGCCATGACTTTTTTCAAAAATGGTATGTGTTATATGGTAAACGTCACACAATACTACGCTTACTATAATAAAATTTGACACTTTTTTTGTTTTTTATAATTTATCGATCAACAATTTGTTAAACAAATTGATGCAGTGTCTACTGTTGCTTGTTCTTTTGTTGGTCTGATGATAATTTTGTAGTTTACATCTTCATCAAATGGAATATCAAATTGAGTTGTAACTTCAATTGGTTCGTTTGGTTCTAACCATTCTAACCATAGATCTTTTGATGTAAATTCACCAAAAACTGCTTTATGTTTTTGATCTTTTCCGTCAATTAAGTAAAATTGCCCCCCTGACATCAGTGTTTTTTCATTACCAGTATTTTTTGCAGTAATTCCAATTTTTACAAATGTATTTTCAGGTTGTACTTCTTTACTACCTTCATGTGTGCCTTCAAATGTAATTATGTACTCTACTGGCCCTACCTTCACAATTTCTCCTGCATTTGTTTCGATGAAATTTGTTTGATATTGGGTATACATGTAATTTGCAAGTATCATTGAACCAATTATCGCTGCAATTACTATTACTAGACCCATACGTGCCATGAAATTTCCATCTTTTTTTGATATATAGTTGCAACGTAATTTCTAATATCTTTGATTTTTTCTTTTTTTTATTCATTATTTATGCAAAATTGAATCCAAATAGGGGGGTTATTTCATATATTTTACGGCCTTCTTTTCACCATTATTATTTCTGTTACGTTTGTTTGTTGATTTTTTTGTTTTTTGCTTCATTTTTTTAATGGAAAATTCTCTAGTTTTTTATCATTTTTTAGATAAATTTAGCTAATTTTGGGGGGATTAGCTTTTACGCCTAATTATGAAAGATCACCCTTCTTTTACTGGGATACCTTGGTGAAATTACTCTTGTCTTTTACATTTGGGCACAAGTGTTAAACCCCCCACCAAAATGCATGTTTTCCAAAATTTCATCATATGCCTAAACGTCCTTTTTTCTAGGGGGGGTTTAACGCCTAGGCATAATTTTGTAAATTATGCTTTTTTGCTCATTTCTCAATGTATTTTTTAAAAAATATTTTTTTAATAATAATTAATTAATTTTTAAAAATTTAACATCCTAATAATTTCATTCTTGATGTTGGATTTTCTTTTTTGACAAAAATACCAGTTTAACCCCCCATATTTGATAAAGATTGACTCTTCTAATTTCTTAACATGTTTTTGTTTAATATTTTAAAATGTTTTTAGTAGAAATCTGGATGTTTTTTCATGTTTATCTGAAACGCTGTCGATTGCATCAAACATTGTTTGTTGATTTATGTTTTCTTTATTGTCTAATACCACATAAACTGCAACTTTTTGTTTTCCATCTTCATTAATTATTTTACTGATTGCTTCAATTGAATTACAAAATTCCGAAACTTTGTTTGCAAATTTGGCTTTTTCCTCCTCATTGAATCCTCTATATCTTATAATTTGATTATTTTTCATTTCTATTTTGGCCCCTATCACTAGAATTCCTAATTGTGCTTTTGGTTCAAAAATTTCTACTGGGATTCCATATGGACCTGCATGTTTAACTATGATTTGAAATGAGTTTTCCTCATTTTTCACTTGATCAAATGGTAAACTCTCATGGATTAACCATCTTTCTACATTATCTCTCATTCTAGATGCACTCAATATTGGATTTCTACAATTACTTCTATATGATTCTAAATCTAGATGATCATTAGTGTTAATTTCATATATTTCAAAATTCGAATTTAGAAATATAATAGATCTAGCGCCTAAGATTAGTAATAATACAATTAGAGATTAACATTGAAACCTGGATTAGTTACTACATCTACCCCTAACAACAAAATGTTCAAAATAATCCCAATTACCATCATTACAATTCCTATGTAAATACAATTTTTTGCTTTATGAGGATCATCTTTTCTTATTATCAAATATGCGATTATCCCTCCAATCATCCCAACAAGTATTGGAAGCAAATACCATGTACTACTTCTTGATTTTTGAGGATATGACATGTAGCTTTAAAATTATCTTGCAGTTATTACTTTTTTCTGTAATTGTGTAATTTCAATTTCAACTGTCTCTAGTGGATCTTCTACTTGATTACGTTTAATTGAGAACATTTTTGGTTTCTCAAAATCATCTGTGCAGTCTGGACACGCATAAACTAGTACTCTATGTTCATTTGGTGCTTTTGGGTTTGATAATCTGGGATAATAGACTAGTCTTGCACCACAATCAACACAATATCTATTGGCTCTTCTAGTTCTAACCAATGTAAATCTCCTGCATTATTCTTAATGACCGATCATCTATTAGATCTATGTTGTCTAATTGAGTACACCAATTACTAATAACCGATCAATGTTTCAAAACTCGAATTTAGAAATAAAATTTTTCTTTTGTCTTGTTTAATTTACAAGTATTGACAATTTATGTTTCAAAACTCGAATTTAGAAATAAAGAGCGCCTCCCACCAGACTTGAACTGGTGACCAACCGGTTAACAGCCGGTTGCTCTACCACGCTGAGCTAGGGAGGCACTAGACTTTACCTTGGGAAAAGTGATTTAATCTTTCCGACTCTGATGATTGTAGTTAATTTGTAGCGTTATCGTTAAATTTTAAAAAAAATTCTTTAATTTCTTTAGAACGACTTTCTACTAATCCTACTATTTCTAAATGCTCATCTGCAGTAGGATCTCTTTTTTGTGAATATTGAAATGCACTTAATATTGAACCAACTAATTCTCCAACAAAAAACCCACACAGAAAATCTCCTACATTTTTACAATCCCATATATCTCCAACAGTTGGAGATACTCCTGCAACTTTGTATGCTTCTAAAGTTTGATCAATAAATTCTACTGTTGTTTTTACAAACTCTGGATCAATATTCATTAGTTAACTTTGAAATTTTATTTTTCTAAACCTTTCTTCTTTTCAAATGCATAGATACCATCTAAGAATACTCTATGATCTTTGTTTTTTACTTTGGTTTTTAATTCGATATTAGCTGCAGTCTGTGTAATGTCTGTCCATACTTCCCCTGTAAGAATCACATCTTCGCCTTTTGGAACAACTTTGGTGTTTCCTACGCTTGTTGTAATTCGTGGTGCTCTTTCCCCTTGGAAGTTTTCAATTATAATCTTCTTACCATCTACTTTTACTGTAATTGGAAAATGTGCAAAAACAAGTTTCATTTTTATCGTATATCCTACAATTAATCCTTCACAAATATTTCTAATTATTGATCTTGCAGTATGTAAAATTGCATAATCTCTTTTTTTGGAACCTATTGTTTTTAACAATATTTTATTTTCTGCAATTTCAATATTTACTGGAATTGAACGGAAACTTTTGTGTGTTTTACCTAAAGGACCTACAAACAGTAACATGTTTTTCTTTTGTGTGACTGTAACTCCTTCTGGAATTAATACCTCGTCTTGGAATTTTTCAACTTGACTAGTAGACATATCCCACCAAAAATCCTCCAATTCCTTTTTCTACTGCCTCATGATGTGACATAACGCCCTGGTTTGTGGTAACTAATAACATTCCTCTATCATATGCTGGCAAATATTGCTGTTCCCAACTATTATACTCATCACTTTTTACTTTGAATCGTGGTGAAATTGCACCACATTTTGTAATTTTTGCTAATAGATTAATTTTGAATTTCCCTCCACGTTTATCGTCGATATGCTCAAATTCTCCAATATATCCGTCCTTTTGTAATGTTTTTAGAACTTCAACAGCTAATTTTGAAGTTGGAAGAATCAAACAATCACGATTTCTTCTTGTTTCGTTATTGTAAAGTGTGACGAATAAATTTGCTAAAATATTAGTTGCTGGCATCTCTATATCACCGATTTTTCCTGAACCCTAAAGATGTTGCTACTTCTCTAAAGCATCGTCTACATAACATCAAGTCATATTTTTGAATAACAGCTGTATAATCTCCACATCTTTTACACCATCTTGAACCCCTACCAAAATCATGTTTTTTTCTACCTGTAGCTTCATAGGATCTATCTTTAGGCATTATGCTATTGTCACTCCGTATTCTTTTACTAGATAATCTTTTGCTTCTTGGTTCGTAATAATGTGACTTTTTCCTACACTTGCTTTGTGTTTACTTCGTTTACGTATTGAATAACCTGGTCGAGTTAATGTGACAGATATTCCAAGACCTAAAATTCCTATCTGTGGATCATATTTTACATCTGGAATATCTATATGTTCATTAATTCCAAATGAATAATTTCCAAAATTATCAAATGCTCTACCGTTTATGCTGTTTCCTTTAGCTTCTAGTAACCTTTTCAATAGTACTACTGCATCATCTCCCCTAATTGTTACTGCAACACCTATTGGTTCTCCTTTTCTTACTCCCCATTCTCTTTGAGCTTCTTTTGCATTACGTGTTGATGGTTTTTTTCCTGAAATTTGTTCTAGTGCTTTACTTGCAACATCAATAATATCTCCTGATTTACCAACGCCCATGTTTAGTACTACTTTCTCTAAAGAGATTTTTTTCATTTGGGATTCTGTTGTTTGAGACATATTATCACTTTAATTGAATTACAGGCTCCTCTTTACCTATTGGCATGATGATATCTGCCGGAATTTCGATTTTTTTATCACCTAAAATTAGAATAACTCTTTTTGGAAGAATAAATGTACCCTCTTCTACACTTTCCACTTTGCCAATTTGTCCTGCATTAATTCCTCGTACTACTAATCCTTGACAACCTGCTTCTAATTTAATAATGTCTAAAATCTTTTGATCTGGAATTTGCATTACACATGTATCTCCAACACCTGCTTTAACTTCTGCAAGTGTAGAACGTCCATCATGAAATCCTGTTTGTGTTGTTTCTTTATTGATAGATGTTTTAGTTACAACTCTAACAAGTTTTTTAGATTTTTCTGATTCATTAATTTTAATTGGTTTGAGAATTTTTCCTTCAGTTGGTACAAGACGATAAATGTCTGAAACATTTTCTAATTCTATTACATCCATTAATCCAATTGCATGATGAAGTGATTTTCTAACAACACCATCAATTTTGACTTTACCTGCATATATTGATGCTTTAGCTTCTCTTAGACTTGTAACTATTTTTAATGTGTCCCTAAGAAATACTGCTGTTGGTATTGCATTAGCCTTTTTGTGTGGGCCTGGTTTTACTGTAATTACAAATCTTTTATCTTTTCTAGTAATTCCCCAAAACTGTGGAGCCATTTGTCGTTTGAGTTTTTTACTACCAGCAATACTTACCATTATTTCTCATCTTCCTTTTTTTCTACTTTTTTTACTACTTTTGTTTCTTTAGTATTTTCTTTAATTGGTGTTTCTTTAACTGGTGTTTCTTTTGGTTGTTTTCTGGGATCCTTACCCTCTAATTTTGCCATTCTCCATTTATCACTAGTGTTTAGTGATGTAATTACCAAGTTTGATGTATGAATATAAACATCAAATTTATCACCTTTTGTTTTTTCTTTCTTTATTCCGTCAATTGTAACACTAGATTTTTCTGTTGATATTTTTGCAATTTTTCCATCAACTCCTTTGAATTCTCCTCGTGAAATTATGATACTGTCCCCTTCGAGTGCTCTTACACTTTTTTTACCATATTTTTTCTGTAAGTCTTTTGATAAATTACTGCCTAATTGTTTACTTCGTGTTTGGAAAGTTGCTTGGTAAATCATTCGATTACGCATTTTAGTTGGTTTTACCATTTTATCATATCACCGTTGATGCCAAGTTAGCTACTCTTGGCCATTTTTCTGAAGCTTCTGCTGCTACTGGTCCTTTGATGTCTGTTCCTTTTGTTTCTCCTTCTGGAGTAATCAATACTGCTGCATTATCTTCAAAACAAACTCTCACACCATTTAATCTACGAACTGCATATTTTTGTCTAACAATAACTGCACCATAAACTTGTTTTCTTAATTCTGCTGGACCTTTTTTAACCACTACATTACAGTAGTCTCCAACACCCCCTGCTGCAAGTCTTGATGATCTTGTTTTATGTCTTGGAACATTAATTACTTCTAAAATTTTAGCACCTGAATTATCTGCACAAACAATATTTGCTCCTATTGGAATTGATCTTGTTACATAAGGGCGGAATTCCTGTACACCTTTTCCAGCTTGTTTTGCCATTATGCTTTTACCTCGATTACTACATATGATACTGATTTGGATATTGGTCTACATTCTGCAGTCAATACATGATCACCTGATACAACATCCATACATCCTGGTACGTGAGCATGAATTATGCTTTTACCTCTAGCATATCTTTTAAATTTACTAAAGTAGATTGGCTCTTCTTTTGTTAATGTGATTGTTTGTTTTGCTTTATCTCCCGTAACCTTACCATCAAATAATTTACCTCTAATTGATAATCCTCCATGGAATGGACAATTCCTATCTTCACATTCTCTTTTTGGCTCATTTACTTTAATTCCTATATTTTTAGTCATGATTTACCTCCTATTCTCTCAAATGGTCTTTTTGCAATTTTTGAACCAATTACTGTTGTTTCCTTACCTAGAATTGAAAATTTCCAATCACTTGTTGATTTTGAAATATTTTTCACCCCTTTTTTTGTATTTATTGTAAACATGGATTTTGTTTCATTTATGATTGTTCCATTTAATCCTATAACTTGTTGATTACTGGACTTAGTAATTTGAGTATTCAATCCAATAAATTCATGTCTGGAAATGTTATCCGCAGTTATCATTTCTTTTTCTCCATTTCATTTAATCTAGTTAACATTCTTGCAATATTGTGGCGTATTGGTTTTAATTTGCCGCTCTCTTTTCTTAATGTTCCTTTGGAGGAGTCAACTCTAAGTTTTGCCAAATCTGTTCTATTATCTAAAATTTTACTTCTAAGATCTTTTTCATTTAGTTTTCGTACTGTCTTCATACTGATTTTGGTCATTTCAATTCTACCTCATCTTCTTCCATTGTTTTTAGTGATTTCATTTTTTCTGATTCAATTAAAATTTGTTCTGATTCTGACTTTGCTTTATTTTCAGTACCTTCAACTTTTACAACTTCAACTTTTACATCTCCTTCAATTTTCACCTCTTCAATTTTTTTGATTGGAGCTTCTTTTTCTAACTTCTTTTTCTTGTCTTCTTTTTCTTTGATTAATTCAAACTCTGGAATTAATTTTTCTTTATTTGCAATTCTAATTCTGATTCCAATTAAGCCCATTGCAGTTTTTACATGTGCAATATCTTCTTCAACTATTACTTCTGCATGATGTCCTGCTCTTGGTAATATGCCTGCTACATGTTTTTCAAATGCTGAACGATCGCCTCTAAGTTTTCCTGAAATTGTAATTTGAACTCCCATTGCACCACTTTCCATAATTTGTTTCATTGTCCACATTGTTGCTCTTCTAAATGCTGTGCCTCTTTCCAAATGTGATGCCATTCTATTACACATTACACTTGGTGACAAGTCTGGTTTCTCAATTTCATTAACTGAAATTTGTGGATTTTTTAATCCAAAGTCCTTTTCAAGTCTTTCTGTGAGTTCTCTAATTCCTGAACCTTTTCTTCCTATTACGATTCCTGGTCTTGTAACATGTAATGCTACTCTGGTACCTGTTGGTGTTTTTGATATTTCTGCATGTGAGAACCCTGCATCTTTAATTTGTTTTCTCAAATAGTCTTTTAACAACATCATATTGTAATTATCTTTGATAACATTTTTCACTGCTGACATTTCTAAATCTCCTGTGCCACCAATTCTACATGTGTTAATACATTATTCTTTGCAGTTGCTCTACCCATTGCTCTTGGAGTAAATCTTTTAACAATAACACCTTTGTGTACAGTTGCATTAACTATTCTTAATCTATCTAAGTCCATTCCTTTGTATTCTGCATTTGATTCTAAATTATCTAATACTTTGATGAATTCTTTTGCTGTTTTTTGTGGATAACGTCCTGACATCATTCCAGGATCTGGTCTGTGTGCTACTTGATTTTTATATCTTCTAAACGCAACAGCTCTTTTTTTGTTAATCACAGCTAGTAAGAAATCTCTTGCTTTATCGATTGATAGACCTTTAATTGAAACTGCAACTTCACGTGCATGTTTATGTGACATATCTTTTTCTCTAACTGATGATCTAACATGTCTAGTTGCGTCATAATTTTGGAAAGCATAATTGAATCTACCCATAATAATCACTTTAATGGTACGTAAAGGCTGGATCTTGATGCACCTACACCTGGTGCTCCGTGTTGAACCTTCTTGTTTGTTATGACATATTCTCCCAAATATCGACCAACCATTTCCGTTGTAATAACTACTGGACGAAATTCTTTTCCTGAGAAAACATTTACTGTAACATCTACCATGTATGGTAGTATTATCAAATCTCTAAGATGAGTTTTGATAGGGGTTTTTAATTTACCTGCTTTTGCAGATTTAATTTCTTCAATTAATTTTCTTTTTCCATCTGTGATTCCTCTTGTAAGGGATCTTCTTTGTCTGGAATTAAATAATAAGAATAATTTTTCTAATGATGTATTGTCTAGATCCTCCTTTGCTAGTCCTCTGTATAGAAATTCTTTAACCATTTTTTTTCTCCACTGTTAACGTATTTCGAGTTTTGTAGTCCATATTAGAGCATTCCTATCTTTGTTGCAAGATCCCTAGCTTTCTCCGTATTTTCAAATTTTACAAATGCCTTTTTACCATAGATGGTTCTTGCAGTGTTAACTTTGATTACTTTTTGATTGTAAAGTGTTTTTACAGCTTCTGCTATCTCTGGCTTTTTTGCAGATAATTCTACAATAAAACAGATCTTGTTTTCATTTTCAACCATTGCAAATGTTTTCTCTGTAATATACGGTTTAACAATTATTTTCATTGCTTGTTCTACATTCATTGTGTTTTCACCATTAATTCTAGATGTGTTGATTTAATTTTTGCAATTTCTTCTATTGCTGATTTTGAATACACTGTTAATCTTATTGGGTGTGCCCCTGGAGCTAAATCTAAAATACTTAGATCCGTAACTTTTCTAACTTCCACTCCTGGAAGTGAACCTATTGCTTTTGATATGTTTGAAGTGTCTTTAGTTACAAACAATACACTTTTTCCAACTTTTTTACTTCTTCCTCTAAGTCTTGATTGTCCAGAACGTGCCTTTCTTGTTTCTAATCTATCTACATCTTGTGTTAGTTTTAGTGATTCTAATATTTTTGAAATATCATTTGCTTTGGAGACAGATTCAATATCATCTGAAACAATAATTGGGAATGTTTCTATTCCCTCAATTTTATGACCTCTTAATTCTATGAGATCTTTTGATGCTGTAGCTGCAATTGCTGAACATAATGCAAGTTTATTTTCTTTTTTGTTTAATTTTTTATAAATTACTTTTGCTACGATTGGTGGATGTGCTTGTCTTCCACCTCTTGTTGATGCAACTTCTGCACCTTGACCTTGTCTTCCACCGCCTCCACCTTGAGCTCTGGCAACACGAGATACCCCTTGACCTGTTGGTGGATCATTTGAATCTGCAACTACATCTTGTCCTGCACTTGGATGTCTACCTTGTGGTTGGAATTTATGTGATGTAAGATTAGTCCAAGCTTTATGAATTAATTCTCTTCTAAATGGAGTTGAAAATATTATTGGAAGTTCTATCTCTCCCTCTTTTGTTCCTGTAGTTGTATAAGTTGTAATTTTCATTATATTACTACCTCCAAAATGTTTGGCTTGTTAACTTTTGCTGGTGCATTTCTAATTTGACTTCTTAATTTGATTAATCTTCTATATGTTCCTGGTACGGATCCTTTTAAAATAATAAAATCACCATTGACTAAACCAAAGTGTTTGTACCCTCCATCTGGATTAATTTTTAATTTATCATTGTCAGTATTACCCATAACCATGATTCTTTTATCGTACTCTACTCTTTGGTGAAATCCTGTTTGACCTGATCTTGGAACTGTATACATGACACTTTGTGGTGAAATTGGACCTAATGAACCAACTTCTCTAACTGTCTTTCTAGATTTATGTTGTTTCTTCTTTACTCCCCACCTTCTCATTGTACCTTGCCATCCATGACCTTTTGTAATTGCTGCAACATCTACAGTTGAACCAGTTTCAAAAATTTGATCAATTTTAATCTCTTTGCCAAGTGATTCTTTAACATGAGTAAATTGTTTTTGAATATCTCCACCACTGACCATTGCTTCAAAAATATATGGTTTCTTCATTTCAAGTCCTGCTGCTCTTGGTGATACTGCAACTATTGCAAAAATTTCTTTAATTTTCTTTAATCTTTTTTCTGCATTGTCTAATGCCCCTTCTTTATTTTTGAATGTCATTTCTTTTGAAATATATTTTGGAATGTCTTCTGCATACACATCAAATTCTGCATGCATTCCATCGTAATCTTTTGAATAACCTCTAATTCCTAAAACTAACACTGGTGGAGTAACCAATACTGTTCCTAAACTAACTAATTGTTTACCTGCATTAGGGACTTTATCACGATCATCAATACTTACTATTTGAACACAACCTGCTTTGAAACCACAATGTGCTAAAATTTTTGGTTCATCTGTTATTGATCTACTTGGCCAAGCTCTAATTCTTGCTTCCATAGTTTTTGCGCGTACTCTACGCGAATATCCTAAACTTCCTCTACGTGGTTGATGTCGTTTTCGAGCTCCCATTGTTAAATCGAATCTCGAATTCCCTTTATTAAACCCTATTAGTTATCGTTAACCATCTAAAATATTTTGGTTAACCATCATTACTAAAATTATGATTATTTTAGCAGATCTGAAATCATATTCCAAATGGTGATGGATCCTATAATCATACCTATAATTCCTACACCTATTGCAAATAACAAGAAATTTTTTCTTTCTGCCATGTTATGGTAAATTTTGAGCATTGATTATTGCTAGTGTTCCAAGCAATGCCTCCTCAAGACGTACTGTTTCCGTTGCTTGATTTGGGAAAAAATTTAAAGATTTAGCATTTTGTACTTTATTCATTTTTCCACCAATAATTTCATGAACTCCTTTTTCAGGAGATCCAAATACCACTAATGTTGGGTCATCTGATTTTGTATATTTCTCTAATTGTTCTTTTGTTACAGTTTTACCTTTTCTAGATGTGATAATTACATTGCCTTTCCATTCTGATAACAATGAAAATAAATTGGATCTTTCTTTAACATCATACCCCCAATATTTTTCAGATCCTACATTATCTATTTCTTTTACAGATAATCTTGGATATCCTTCTTTGAATTGAATTGTTATTCTTTTACCTGTAGGCGTTTTACCATAAAATTGAATTAGTTGATTAATTCCAACATCTACAAATTTTTTACCCTTTACACTAACTATGATTCCTTCTCTTATATCGCCTGCAGCTATTTTTTTTGCATTTGTTGGTGTATTGTGACTTGGAATTTTCAAAGGATGTAACACTCCTGCAAATTTAAGATCATTCATTTTTTGAAATAATCTTCTTCGTAGAAACTGTGGTGTTTCTAAATATTTTAAAATCATTGACATCAAATTTCCATCTGAACCGTTATTTCCTTCTTGGTAAACATAGATTGTATCTATTTTAAAAATAGCACAAGCTCTAGCTAAAACTGAAATTTTCCTTGTTTTATCTATTTTTAGTGACTCATCTTGTAATGCAGATGTGGGAATTGCAACAGATATTTTCAATGTAGTTTAATCTCTCACGTTGTAGTTATAATTAATTTTTATCGTGTGGATATTTCTCTTTGGCAGTATTTGCATAATTAATAATTTGTTCATTTGAAACTAATTCATACAAACCAGTTTCTGTTGTAACATGTGCCATACGGATGTGATTTGTTCCTTCTTTATCTTCACTTGATAGGTAAATTCCTGCAGATGCTAATACTGATGCCTCATCTAATGTTAGATCTTCTTTGTATGTTTTTTCTAAAAAGTCTGTTACACTATCTGAACCAGAACCAATTGCTATTGCATCATATGAAATGTAAGTTCCACTAGGATCTGTAAGATATAATTCAGGTGTATTGTTTACAACGCCCCCTAAAATTAAGGCAACACCATATGGTCTTACTCCTGCATATTGAGTATATTGTTGACATTGATCAGCCAAATGTTTTGCAATTGTTTCAACCTCTACTGATTCATCATAAATCATTTTATTACTTTGAGAAAAGAATCTTGCATTGTCTACCTGACTTCTTGCATCTGGAATATATCCTGCTGCAGCAACTCCAACATGATCATCAATTTGAAAAATCTTTTGTGCATTTTCAGAAATTTGTAATTTTCTTGGTTTTTCTTCTACTGCTATGACTATTCCGTCTTTACATTTTACTCCTACTGCTATTGTTCCCCTTCTAACTGTCTCAATTGCATATTCAACTTGGTATAGTCTACCGTCTGGTGAAAATACGGTAATTGCTCGATCATAACCTTGTTGTGCAGGAAGCATTTAATCAAAATGCCATGAAGGATTAATTTAAGTCTAGCCTATAATATTTGGCGTGAGATACGAAATTGAATTTTTTGGTCATGAAAATATTAGATCAAATCATAAAAAAACTATAGAGATTACAAAAGAATCACATCTAACGCCTCGAGGAGACTGCATAGTTGGTGTTAATGCTAATTCTTCTTGTGCTGATTTACCTCAAGAATTAAAAAATAAATTAAAAAATTCTAAAACAAACGTTCATTTTTTAATTAAAGTTGGTGATGATGAATTTGCTTTACAAGGAAGGGGTCATCCTGACTTAACTCTGACTCATAATGATGATATTGTGTTGAGAAAAAGTGATTTTATTTGCCCTAGAACATTATCTGTAAAATGTGACAAGGCCTCTGATTTGGTGCCTAGGGAAATGGTTTCTAATTTACAAAATCCAAAAACAAAGGGACTTTTCATCATTACAGTTGATTAAAAACTGTCACAACTTTATACTCCTGTATATTTTCATTTTTTATGGGACGTAAAACAAATATTTTTATTTTAATTCCACTGGCAATTTTTGCATCAATAATTTTTGGATTTGGAATATACAATACATTATGTAAAAATGCAAATATTCCTTTGGGCTGTTAATTAATATTACAAAAATTATTTATTCATCATCAGTTTCGTTTGCTTTATCACGTACCTTTTTCATGATACAAAACTTTGCAAGACTTTTCTTCAAATTCATATTTATTTCATAATTCTGTAGTATTTAATTCTAATTTTTTATCTACTTAAAATTATTTTTTTAAAATATTTTTGTGCCTATTTTTTTTAATTTTAATCATATTTTGAGTTTGAATTTGTATATTTAGATTAATTGCTTCTAACAATGTAATGGCTTTTGGGTATTCTGTGTTTTTTATTAAATCTTTTTCAATTATTAAAAGATAATATCTAAATTTTTTCAGAATTTTTCTTTTTTTTGTTTTGGAAATTATTTGTTTTTTTAAATCTCCTAAATTAGCTGAAATATCGCACAATTTAATTAATTTTGCATCTATTTCTGATTCCTTAATTTTCACTGCATATTCTTTTTGTCTTTGTTTTTCTGGTATTGCTCTCTTTTTTGTTAATGATAAAGTTGAATCATCATCAGTATCTATAACAAATTTAGTTTTTGTTAATGATAATGTCAATACTGCAATTCTCCTTCCAAATTTTTCAAACAGTTCGTCAAAACTTGTATCGGTATCTTCCAAAATATCCTGCAACCATCCTGCACAAAGTACTTCTTCATCAATAACTCCTAAACTTTTGAGCCTACTCACTACGTTTTCTAAATGATTAGAGTATGTGATACCACTTTTTTTTAATTTACCTGCATGTTTTGATTTTGCAAACAACTCTGCATTTTCTAACATTGTCATTTTTTTCCTCTTTTAAAAATAGAAAAAAATTCTAGTGCTTCTTTCTTTGAGAGTTTTTTATTTTTTGTTTGACAATAATTAGTTGTAAATGTACATTTTGGGCATCCTCCCCATTCTTCTCCTTCCAATATCGACTTCTTTTGTTTTGGATCAACAGGACAATCACATTCATTGACTAGATCAAAACATGCATCCATAATATTTTCAAAATTTTCATAAATTATTTTACTACAACCATTATACCCATCTGATGTATTGTCAAACAAATGAATTGCCCCATTTTCAAAATATGCATCAATATCATTTGATTCTGATTTTGTTAAAATCTTACTTGCATTAACTAAAACATGAGTTATTGTATGAATTTTTGAATCTGATACAATTGAATTTTTTACATCTGTTTTTATTTTTGTTGTGAATTCTAATGGAATAAAAATACTCGTGCAGTAATGCTTAGAATTCCAATTAAAATCACTCCAAGTGGATATTGAATTTCCATTAATTGTTTCAAATTTATCTGCTGAATCATTATAATTTCCTTTTAGATAACCTGTAATTGTTCTACTCATATCAATTAATCCATAACGTACAGTAATTTTTTTCATTTTAGACTTAATTTCTTTTTTAATTGATTTTTCTTCAGATATTTGTGTCAGTGATGTTTTAACAATTGGAATTGTTCTTTTCTGTAACTCATCAGATTTTTTTAAATATGCATTTGCACCATTTTGAGTTTTAACTATTGATTCTACTTTATAATTTTGTTTGTTAAAATGATATATTCCATTTTGATGAAGTTGATAATATCCTGCAGGTACATCCCTGGTTCCAATTTTTTTAGAATTATGGAATATTGTAATCTCACCAGATGCTCCTCTAAGATTCACACTGTTTGCAAATTCAAAGAATTTTGATTTATCTGATTCAATTGCTGCATGTTTTTCCATCCCCATTGCTACAATGTGTTTTTCTGAAATTATGGAATTATCCTTATTGATTTCAACATGATGATTTTGATTAAGATATGATGTAATATTTCGTGCAAAATAATGACATGTTGCATCTTCTGGATCAAATACACAAATTGCATATGATTTCTGACCTTTTCTTCCTGCACGTCCAATCCTTTGAACAAATGAATCATATTCATTTTTGAATGCAGAAATTACAACATCTACATTACCAATATCAATTCCTAATTCTAACGTAGGCGTGCATGATAGAATATCTAATTCCCCTCCTTTCATTTGAGATTCATACAACTTTCTATCTTTTTGATCTAATCCCCCTCGATGAATCTGAATTCTGATTTCTTCATTTAATGATTCCACATTTGATGCTAAAAATTCTGCATCATTGTGAGTATTACTAAAAACTAATTGTTTTGATTTTTTTTTGTGGCAAATTGATGATATCATTTCCATTGTAGTTCTTTGACCAAATTTTCTAGGCATGATAAAAAATTGATGCATATTTTGTTTTCTTTTAAAATCACTTTTGATGTATGAAAAAGAATTTACAGGTAGATCATACATATTTGAAAAAAATTCTTTTGAATTATCTAAAGTTGCAGAGGATCCTATTATTTGAAATTTTCCCATATAATTTTTCATTCTTTTTAATACTTGATACACATTGGAACCATGAAAACTTGTATAGGAATGTGCTTCATCCATTACAATTATTTTTGCATTTTTAAATAACTGATTCCATTTTTTATCTTGTAAAATTAAATGATAATTGATAAAATCAAAATTTGTTGCAAGAATGATTGATTTTTTATATGATTCTGTAATTATTTTGTCTTTGTATTGAGAACTTTGTCCTCCATGAATTGAATATGTGGAAATTATGTTGTTTAATTGACATTTTTCAATTAATTCTGAAATTTTTGATACCTGATCATCAATTAATGCATTTAATGGATAGACTAGTAAAACAAAAACTCCTTTAATTGGATTTTCTAATATTTTTTGTAAAATTGGAATGATGAATGCCTCTGTTTTTCCTGAACCTGTAGGTGCAGAAATAATTGAATTGTTTCCTTTTAGTATCGAGCGAATTGATTCTTCTTGAAATGGAAGTAATCCTGAAAATCCATATTTTTTTAAGCCTGCTATAATTTTTTTTGATAAAATATCATTTAGATTTTCTAGTGGTATTTTTTCTGGTTCTAATGAAATCAATTTTTCATAATGAATGATTGCTAGTGTTTGATTTCTGTGTCCTTCTACTAAATCATGTATTACTATGTCATTATCAATTTCTACTTTTGGTATTTTATTAATATCAAATAAAATGCTCTCAGGTAATGTAATTTTTAATTCTGTTATAATTTTTTTAGGTATTGTTTTTTTGGTAATACTTCTTATTTCATCTGGAAAATATACACCTGAACTTTCTGGACCCTTACAGTTATGTGGTTCATCTGTTCTTGCATCAAGTGGAATAAATTTTCCACTATCTGATTTAAATTCTTCATCCCAATAAATTTCTGAACCACAACCCTTTGAACACTGTTTTGTTCTTCCTGAATAATTTACTCCATAACTTGGTTTTCTCGGAATTATTTTTTCTGGATTACATTTTGGGCATATCCATGGTGCAGCTAGATCTTTCAAATTTTTTGAAAGCTTTGTATCACATTCAGGACAGAATTTCATCTCTCTTGCTTTAATTTTTTTTTGTCATAAAAGGATTTTTTAATAATTTAGAATTATTGTTAATGGACTACGAGCTATTACTTTACATCAATTAAAAAGACATGATTATCAAATGGTTTGTTATTTAATAATTATGAGAACTGAAAAAGAATTCAGAACCTTAAAAATAGAATTAGTGAAATCCTTAAGCAGTGCTAATAATGAATATTTTGGACTGTCTCTGGAAACTTTAGTTACAGATCTTTAGTTACAGGTTTTAAATGAAAATGTATTGATTATTTACTCTTGATATCTGTCAATAATTCCATAATTCCTTCATTTGTTATAATTCCCATAACTTTTCCATTGTTTTCTGAATCCATGATTGGTATGATATCAAATGGATGAGAATTCATTTTTTGAATTACTGAATAAAGATACTCATCTGGTTGTGCTGTATTAAATTTTGTATACATAATATCTGAAATTAGAATTAGATCTAGTGTTTTTTTATGAGCTCTTTCTATTTCCCGTTTTGATATTATTCCTACTAATTTATCTGAATTATCAAAAACTAAAAATGGTATTTTTTTGATGCTGTTTTTTACAGAAAAATCTTTAACTGAAATATCTGAACTTGTTTTTGGATATTCTTTATCCATTACTGACATTGCTTGTGTATCTGAAACAACTCTTCTAAAATAAATTGGCATTAATCCTAATTCTGATGTACCTACTTTGAAATGAATTATCTTTTTTAATTTACGTTGAAGTTCTACACTTGATATTATCATGGTTATGAGAGTTCCGAGAACTAATAATGAAAATAATCTACTGTCCATAATTTGTGCTTGAAGTAAGGATAACATCAATGCTAAATCTACTGCTCCCTTTGACATTACCCCGTATGCTACAGTTGTTGCTGGTCGCATATTTGCTATTCTTACTGCAATATACGAACTCAAAAATTTTACACCTGTCATAATTACTAAAAATGTTGCAATTATCCACCATTCTAATTCTAAAAATGCAAAACTAAAGTGAATTCCAATACCTGCAAAAAATATTGGAATAAAAATTCCATATCCAATTACACTGATATTTTTTGATATTTCGTTATACTCTTCTTTATTCATCCTAGATACTGCAATTCCTAATAATAGCGCCCCTATAGCTCCATGAACTCCACTAACTTCTGCAAAGTATGCTACAAGAAGAATAACTCCGATTACTATTGCAAAATATGCTTCTTTTACTCTTAAATGATTTTTTATTAATCTGAAAAAATGTGGTAATCCAAAAACTGAAAGAATCCCTGCTACTGCAAAAAAGATTAACATTTTTGCAAATAACCACACCATTTCCCCAATTTCTGGAGTTCCAGAATTTGCATCTAATTGAATAAAAACACTTACAACAATTATTGCAATAAATTCCACAATTGCAGTTACTGTAAAAATTTCCAGACCGATTTTGGATTTTAATTTACCTAGATCACTTAACACTTTAGCTGTAACTCCTAAACTTGATGCTGCAATTACACTTGCAATTGCAAATGATTGTATAAAATTCAAATCTATCGCTAATCCAAAAATACCTGCAATCAAAAATGGAATCATAAATGCAGCAACAGATCCTGCAAAAATTTTACCTCTCATGACTTTGAATAAACCTGCAATATCAATTTCTTCAAGACCTATGAGGAAAAATAAGAAAAATACCCCAATTGAAACAAATAATTCAATCGCTTCTATTGGATGCACTATCGCTAAAAATGCGGGTCCAACAATAATTCCTGCAAGTACATTTCCTAGAATTGTAGGTTGTCCAATTCTGTGAAGCAGTTCTCCTCCAAGTTTTGATGCAATTACTAGAACTGCTATGAATAAAATGGCTTCAAATGACAAATTTGATCTAATCTTGTATTTGTCATTACATATTTTACTATTGTTTTAGTTTCATCATAATTGCTAATAGTGGAACTAATTCTTTATGCCTGTTTTTAATCAAATCTTTTCACTTATTCTCTGATTTAGTTAATTCTGATTTAGCATGATTCTCTTAAAGTATATTGTTCTAATAATTCCATGATAAAGCCTTCCATCGAACTTCCAATTTCTAGTAAACCTACAGATCTTGAATTAAAAAAAATAAAAAATTATTTTAAAGAGATGCCTGTCAGTGAAATTATTTCAGGGCTTAAATTTGCAAAAAGTAGGTGGAGCGCAAAAGATGCTGGAACTCTAAAGGTAGGGCGTAAAAGTATAGTCCAAAAAGAAGTACATTCAGTTACAACTGAACAAGCTCAGTGGAGATTAAAAAATTGGAAAATGATGATCTCTAATTATCGTAGGAGAGGATATAGTTACCCTACAATTTCTCGTATTAAAAAAATCTTAATTGAAAAAAGTAAACAAAAATCTAAATCAAAGTAATTATTTTTCTAAATAAAAATATCTGATCTTCTTTCTGTTACTTTTTCTTTTAATGATGTTGGAACTTCTGGAATTGATGATTTTGTTTGTCCTGCAATTACATTATGTGCTTCTTCTAAAATTGCAAGAGTATCTGAATTTGTTTCAGTACTTACACTAAAGTTATCTTCCATTCCAACAGATGATCCTGCCATTACGTCCCCTAGTATTTGTGATAAATCTTGCATTGAAGCATTTGCATCTGGCATAATTCCACTTAGAGATGGACTTAGTCCTTTAATTATCGACATACATGGACTTAATGTTACTACAACATCTCCAAGTTCTGAAACTGTATCTAATCTTAATTTTACTTGCTCCATAGATAATTTTGCTCCACTAACCATGTTTTTCATTTTTCTGACTTGAGTTAATTCTCCGGCATATGCTTTTGCATAAGCTGGTTTGTTATTTCTTTGTGCGTTTACTACTCTTTCAAATATTTTGTCATGTTTTGCTTGCAATTTTTCATTAATTCCTGATAATTTTGAAATTTGTACTTCTAATTTTTTTTGTGCAAAATTAATTTTATTTTTTATTGGTTCCTCTGGCTTTACTCTGCCCATTACTTTTTGGGTTATGCTTTCTCCTTCTGTTTTATTCCAAGAATTATTCAACATCTTAATTTCGCTGAATTTAATTGATTTTTTTCTTTTAAACAGACTTGTACCTCTTGCTAGTGTACCCTCAGTTACACTATCCGCAGTTACACATTATCCAAAAGTAAAAGTGAATGCTTGAAATCCTTTACCTTCAATCCTTATCTCCATTATATGGGATATACTTGTTTCACTGTTTATGATGTTGTACATCCCTGCATTTGAAACATCCATTTTGTTTCCAAAACTAATGTCGGAACCAGCATATTTTTTAGTTAATGCTACTCCGTCGAGAAATATTTCTAATTGTGCATTATTTTCAGTAACAATGTTTACTTCTTTAGCATCAAATGATACTATGATCGATCCTACTTCTTCTGTTAATTGCATACTGTCTTCATGATTTTTCCAATTTCCAATTGGATAAAATTTATTTAATTCAATATTATTTGGTTCACTATATTTTACAATTCTTTCTGGTTGAAATCCTTCGTCACTTCCTAATTGATTTCTATTCTGTGCAAATTTATAGCCAAAATATAATTCTGGAGTTCTAAATAGTGTGTGTTCAAATTCTTCAATTGTTACTAATTTATTTTCAGATATATTTTCAATACCCAATGCTATTGATCTCTCATCAAGTAATTGTTGAATGACTTTTTCTGTTTCTTGATAAGATCCTTCACCGATATGATCGTATCTTAAATTTCCTTCATGATCTGCGATATATTTTCTTGGCCAATAATTATTTTCAAATGCTTTCCATGTTTCCATATTGTTATCCATTACTACTGGATAAGTAATTCCATACTTTTCAATTGCAATTTTTACATTTTGTGGATCTTTCTCAAATTCAAATTCTGGTGAATGTATTCCTATAATTAATAATCCCTGTTCTGAATATTTTTCATCCCATGATGTAATGAATGATAATGTTCTGATACAATTAATGCAACTATATGTCCAGATATCGTATAGGATTACTTTGTTATCCATTTTTTTTGTTAATTCCTCAGATGATATGTTAAGATAATGTGATATGCCTACTAAATTTGGAGCTTTTTTAATCCCTGAATCTTGATTTATTGATGCAGACTCATCCAGTCCTATGAATAATATAGATAAAAATATTATTACTGCAATAATTATTCCACCAAAAATTATACCTGTTTTAATTTCCGCATTCATCCTAACATCACAATCTCGTTAAGTAGTGGAAAATTTGCAATATATGCAAGTTGATTTGTAAATATTAAAATTCCTAATAGGATGATGAGCCCTCCTAAGACTATATTATAATATTTCAAATGTTTTGTCATGGAAGAAATAATTTTTGTTGATTTAGAAAAAAATATCCCCATTAAAATAAATGGAATACCCAAACCTACGGAATATGCTAATAGTAAACTAAATGAAATTGATGGTGTAGTTGCAGCTAATGTAAGTATTGTTCCTAATATTGGCCCAACACATGGTGTCCATCCTATTGCAAATGCTAAACCAAATACAAATGACATTGGATAACTTGATTTAAAATTTTTAATATGGAATTTTTTTTCTTTGTTTAAAGAATTAATTTTTCCAGACAATATCAAGAATACACCAAATATGATTATGATAATTCCTGCAATTGCATTCAGACTGTCTGTAAATTGATTAATGTTTTCTGACAATACACTGTTAATTAAAACTCCTAAAGTTGAAAACACAATCGAAAATCCTAAAACAAAAAATATTGTATTTATTACAATGTTGATTTTATTTATTTGAAAATTTGATTTTTGATCATTTGTAATTTCAGTTAATGTTGTTCCAGAAATATATGCCAAAAAAGCAGGTATCATTGGTAAAATACATGGTGCAATAAAGGATCCTAACCCTGCTGAAAATGCTATTAGTATTGTAGGTTCAGTCATATGCTCAATTCATTATTTTTATTTTAAAGCCTTCTTACAAATTTTGGTTAATTTTAATACAATCCGTTTTTATCTGGGTATTTGATACATTAGATATGAATTCCCGATTTATTATTGTAGGCATTGCTTTAGGAATCGTCATAACTATAGCAGTAATTATTGGGTCCCCCGCAAATCCATTAAACTTGGATTTTGGTGGCATGGATGCTCAAAGGTAATTAAAAGAATTTTTTATAGCCTTTTTCAAATATTTCCAATGATTTTTCGATATCTACATTCGTTAGCCATGCAGTCACAGATATTCTTAATCTAGCTTGATTCTTTGGTACTGTGGGGTATCTAATTGGCTGTGCAAATATTCCATTTTTGAATAAAAATTTACCAAATTCCATTGCAGTTTTTTCATTTCCTACAATTATTGGTATAATTTGTGTTTTCGAATTAATTTCATATCCTATTAATTTTAATCCCTTTGATATTTTTTCTATATTATTTTCTAATTTCTTTTTCTGAATTTCTCTGTTTGATTGTATTCTTTTAATTGAATGTTCCACTAAAAATGATGGTAACGCTGAAGTGTAGATAAATGCTTTTGATTTGTTTATACATGCATCAATTACATTATTTTGTGATGCAACATATCCTCCAAATGATCCTAAACCTTTACTTAAACTACTAATATACAAATCAATTTTTTTTGCTACTTTGAAATATTCTGGTGTTCCTTTGCCTTCTTTACCTATTACAAAATCTCCATGTGCATCATCGACAATAGTTATTGCATTTGTTTTTTGTGAAATTTCTGTAATTTCTTTTAATGATGAAAAATCTCCATCCATACTAAATACACCTTCAGTAATTATGAACTTGTTTTTTCCTTGTTTTTTTATTTTTTGAAATAAATCTTTCATATCATTATGTTTGTAAATTGATATTTTGGCTCCAGATAACTTACATGATTCTATGATGCTGGCATGGTTCAATTCATCACTTAGTATCAAATCTCCTTTTTTTGCAATTGCTGAAATTGCTCCAAGATTTGCCATGTAACCTGTTGGATAAATTAGGCTGTTTTGTTGTGATTTGTGTTTTGCAAGAATTTTTTCTAATTTTTTATAGGATTCATCATTTCCTGAAACTAATCTTGAACTTGATTGAAGTTGATTTGTTTGAATTTTAGTTATTGGAATTCCTAGATAATCATTTGAGCATAAATTGATCAGTTTTTTATTTTTAATTGTAATGTGAGCGCCATGGGCTTTACCATATTGTAATTTTCTGTGCAAATTACTTTCTTTAATTTTTACTAACTCTAAATCAATGAAATTGAGTTTATGCTTCAAGGCCAATCTTTTCTATCATTTTACGATCTTTTTTGGCTTTATTTCCACCCATAGTCAAATATCCTTCTGTAATAATTCCATTTGCTCCACTTTGAAGTAATTCTTCTCCTGAATCATCTAATTGGGTCTCTCTTCCTCCAGAAATTTTAATCACTGATTCTGGTAAAAGAAATCTAATAACTGAAAATATTCTAGTAATTTCAGAATTTGGAAGATTTACTTGTAATTCTAGTGGAGTTCCTGGAACTGGAACTAGTATGTTTATTGTAACTTCTTCAGGATATATTCTTGCTAATTCTAAAGTTAATTCTATTCTTTGTTCTCTTGTTTCTCCCAATCCAATAATTCCGCCAGTACATAATTCCAATCCTGCTTCTCTTGCAATTTCAAGTGTATCTAATCTATCTTGATATGTGTGAGTTGTACAAATTTCTGGAAATTTGGATTTTGCTGTTTCTAAATTATGATTGTATCTTTTTACTTTAAGTTCTTTTAGTTTTGTTGCTTGTTCTTTAGTGAGAAAACCTAAACTACATTCTACACTAATTCCAACTTTTTGATTTATTTCTGTAATAATTTTACAAACACCTGTGAAATCTTTTGGTGATGGTTCTCTCCATGCTGCAACTAAACAATATGATTCTGCTCCTTCTTCTTTTGCCTTTTTAGCTTTAATTACAACTTCTTCTGGTGTTGGCAATTGATATGTTTCAATACCTGTATCAAAAAATGCTGATTGTCCACAAAATGTACAATCTTCACTACATGCATTTTTTTTAATATTGTTTAATTGTTCTACATCTATTTTATTTCCGTTGTAATCCCTTGTTATTTCATCTGCACATTTTGCTAAGTCTTTGAGATGTTCTTCTGGAACATTGAATAGTTCTTTTGCATTCTGAGATGAAATTCTTTCTCCTGAAAATACCTTTTCCTGACATTCTTTAATAAATTCCAAAGTACTCATGTTCAAATATTTTCTATTCCATTTATAAAAATATGGTAATTGTTAACCATTGTATTTTTAGTGGTTAACAGTCAAATTATCTTTGATTTTGCTGCCTGAATTGTCTTGACGGTTCTTGAGAGAAGCATTTCTAGTTCATTTTCTTTGATTGATAATGGAGGAACAATCATGACTATATTCCCTAATGTTCGAAGAAATATGCCCTGTTTTTTCCCTTCTTCAAAAAATACTTTGTTAATAGATTTTTTTGTACGTATTGGTATTTTCTTTTCCTTATTTGATACAAGTTCTATTCCCATAAGCATTCCCTTATGTCTAATATCCCCAACAATATCGATATCTAAAATTTCTTGATAATATTTTGAAAATATCTTGGATGTTTTTTGAATTTTTTTAATTAAATTATATTTTTCATACATGTAAATATTTTCATTGGCAACAGCTGCTGCAATTGGATTTCCTGTATATGTATGACCATGAAATAGATGCTTCCAATCATCAAATTCTCCTGAAAATGAATCATAAATTTTTTTATTTGCAAGTGTAGCTGCCATTGTGAGATACCCTCCTGTTAACATTTTACCATATGCCACTATGTCTGGAATACTTTTTTGTTCTTGGTATTGAGTCATTGATCCTAATCTTCCAAAACCAGTTGCAATTTCATCTAACACAAATAATATGTCATATTTTTTACATAATTTGCTAATTTTCCTTTGAAAATCTTTTGGATAAATTATCACTCCTCCTGCCATTTGTGCACCACTTTCCATTATGAAAGCTGCAATATTGTTATTTTTTGAAAATCTTTTTTCAATTTTATCTAAGCAATAATTTTGATAATCTAATAAAGTAAATCCTTTTGGAATTCTATACTTGTTAGGTACTGAAAATTGTGCGGTTGAAAATAATTGTTTTTTAAATTTTCCAAAAAATTCTGGAACATATCCTACTGACATTGCACCAAATGTATCTCCGTGATAACCGTTTTCTACTGTTGCAATTTGTGTCTTTTTTGTTTCTCCAATATTATCCCAATACTGTAATGCCATTTTGATTGCAATTTCCATTGCCGAAGAACCATTATCTGAATAAAATACCTTATTCATCCCAGGAGATATTTTTATAAGATTTTTTGCTAATTTTTCTACAGGTTCATTTGTGAGATTAAACAATGATGAATGTTGTATTTGTTTAGTTTGTTTTGTTATTGCCTTAACTAATTGGGGATTTGAGTGCCCCCAAACATTACACCACATTGAACCTACTGCATCAATTATTTTATTGCCTTTAGAATCAATTAGCCATATTCCTTTGCCTTTTGATATTGTATCAAATGATGCCCATTCTTTCATCTGTGTATTTGGATGCCATATAGAACTTTTCAAGCAATATTACTGGATTTCAGAACTTAATAATTCAGTTGCTCTTAATTGATTTTTTTTAAAATTAGATAACTATCTTCAATTCATCATCTTTTTTGCTAATTTTTTTTCTAAATTCTCTTGGTGATAGGAACGTTGTTTTTTTAAATTGAGTAATTCCTTGTATTTTTGTCTATATCTCTTATTTTGCTCTCGTCTTTTTCCTTTATCCTCTTTTTTTAAATCATTTAGAAAATGTAAATCCATAATTTATTTGTCTGATATTTTTATATTAAAATAATATTTTTTTTTCATAATAATTAGAACTATCACTATTCCTATTTTTTAACACTAAAATTCTATTTTAGCATCTTTTTTATATTAAAATATTATTTTTTTTTCATAATAATTAGATTTTATTATTTTGTGTTTATTAGCACT
>Ga0257121_1000546_pt1 | contig 31706 bp, 26 predicted proteins | sample SI106_100metaG_FD_190180 | JGI IMG/M metagenome (GOLD analysis project Ga0257121, IMG submission 190180) | Marine microbial communities from Saanich Inlet, British Columbia, Canada - SI106_100 | ecosystem: Environmental > Aquatic > Marine > Inlet | place: Canada: British Columbia | collected...
CCATTTTTTACAATTTTTCCAAGTGCGCGAACAATATCAGCTTCATATTTAAAGTTTTTAGTTAGATAAGGGTTATCCCAATCTCCAAAAATTCCTAGACGCTTAAAGTCAACTTTTTGTTTTTCGATTTGCTTGTCTGCGTAATCTCTGCAGGCAGCTCGAAACTCGTCAGCAGAAATCTTATGTCCAACTTTTCCTTTCTTTTTTTCAACCATGTGCTCAATTGGTAGGCCATGGCAATCCCACCCAGGGACATAAGGTGAGTCAAAGCCTGATAAGGTCTTGCTTTTTACAATGACATCTTTAAGGACCTTGTTAACAGCATGTCCGATATGAATGTCACCGTTTGCATAAGGAGGCCCGTCATGCAAAACAAATAACGGTTTACCTTTAAATTTTTGACGAATTTGTTGATGAATATCTTTGTCTTGCCAATCTTTAAGAAAAGACCCTTCTCGGTTTGCCAAGTTAGCCTTCATTGGAAAATCAGTAGCAGGCAAGTTTAAGGTATTTTTGTAGTCAGACATTCGGGGATATAATATTTCTATCTAAAAACGCCATTATACTTGACACATAAGGTATATCAAGATTGATAACTCCTCAAAAATGTAAATTAAAAACTTCTCAGAAGGTATTGATTTAACTCTGTAAATTAACTGCCTTGAGGAGTGCTTGTACCTGTTTCGGTTTGAGATATTCTGATTGATTAGCACGCAAATTTTCTGGCAAACGAATATCACTAAATCTTGTTCTAATAAGTCGAGAAACTTTGAAATCTAATGCCTCCCATAGCCTCCTTACTTCTCTTTTTCTGCCCTCTCTAACAACCACATGAAACCAACGGTTAGCCCCCTCTCCACCGCCGAGAGTAACTCTATGAAATTTTGCAAAGCCGTCATCTAGCTCCACGCCCGATGTGAGCTGTTTGATATGCTCATCTTCTACCTTGCCCAAGACTCGAACTGCATACTCTCTATCTATTTCCGAGCTAGGGTGCATTAATTTATTCGCCAAATCACCATTATTGGTGAATAGGAGTAGCCCTGAAGTATTCAGATCTAGACGACCCACCATAACCCACCTTGTATTCTCAGGAAGAAAATCAAAAACACTTTTTCGACCTTCTTCATCTTTATTTGTGCAAATAACGCCGGCTTGTTTATTTAGGATTAGCACTTTTGTTTCTTCCTCTGCATAACGCTGAAGATCTATTAATCTACCATCAATGGTTACTTTATCAGTAACATGTGCTTTATCTCCAAGCCTCGCTTCTTGATTATTAATTGAAATTCTGCCTTGTTCAATTAATCGCTCTGCCCAGCGCCTTGAACCATACCCTGCATTTGCAATGAGTTTTTGTAATCTCTCAGACATGAAATTTAGCTTAATTTAGTAGGTAATGCCCATAGCATCTCGAACCTCATCCATAGTGGTTTTGGCCACTATTCGAGCTCGTTCAGATCCCTCAAAGATTATTTCTTGAATAAGGTTAGGGTTGGCCTCGTACTTCATTATTTCTTCTTGAATGGGTTCTAATTCTGAATTGATAGCCTCTACAATCGGCTTTTTGCACTCAATGCACCCTATTTTAGCTTTGGTGCATCCTTCCTTTACCCAGCCCAGCGTCTCATCAGGAGAATAAATTTGATGCATCTGCCATACAGGACATTTATTTGGGTCTCCAGCATCTGTTAACTTAATACGAGCAGGATCTGTTGGCATTCTATTGACCTTTTGCTTAACTGATTCGGGCCCCTCTCTTAACGAGATCGTATTATTGTAGGATTTAGACATTTTTTGACCGTCCAGACCAGGCATTTTTGATGCTTTGGTAAGTAGTGCCTCTGGCTCAGTAAGTATAATTTTACCTAGGCCCTCAATAAAGCCTAATAGTCTCTCTCTATCGCCAAGGGTAATGTTTTGCTGCTCTGCAAGCAGTGCTTTTGCCTTTACTAGTGATTCATCATCGCCCGTCTCTTGATAGGATTTTCTTAGTTTTCTATAGAGTTTAGCCTGCTTCTTTCCCATTTTGCCAATCGCTAATTCAGCTTTTTCTTCAAAATCAGATTCTCGGCCATAGACATAATTAAAGCGCCTAGCAACCTCTCTTGTGAACTCAACATGTGCAACTTGATCTTCACCCACAGGAACAAGGCCTGCTTTATATATCAATATGTCGGCACTTTGAAGGAGTGGGTACCCTAGAAAACCATACGTTGATAAGTCTTTGGATTTTAATTTTTCTTGCTGATCTTTAAACGACGGAACTCTCTCTAACCAACTCAGAGGAGTTGTCATAGATAACAGCAAATGAAGCTCTGCATGCTCAGGGACTTTAGACTGAACAAATAGGGTTGCAGTGTTTGGGTTAAGGCCAGTTGCCAGCCAGTCAACAACCATATCTGAAACGTTCTTTTCTAGATCTATCTTATCAGAATAGTGCGTTGTGAATGCATGCCAATCAGCTACAAAATAATAAGAATCATACTCATTTTGAAGCCTGGCCCAGTTTTTAAGAACACCATGGTAATGCCCAAGATGTAGCTTGCCAGTAGGACGCATTCCTGATAGTACGCGATGGTCTTTCATAATATTTATTTATGGATTAAGTGTTTAATTGGATTATCCCATAGATTGGCTATAGCTTTCTAAGCCATCTAAAACCAAATTATCAAAGAATTTGATAGACTCGGGAAGTTCCTTTTTAAATTCTTTTGCTTTACCCCCACAAATAGATATAACTCCGTCAGAAAAGGTAGATTGAAAACTTTCAATTTGATAATTTATAGCGCCAATCATCATTGCATAGGTTCCTTGCTTCCAGGCGTCATCTGTATTATTGGCTAAACTTTTTAAACCTGAGCTTAAATCACTCGTCTTAAACTTCTCAAAACTCTCTCTAAGAGCCTTCATACCAGGCATTATGAGGCCTCCTTGGTGTATTCCATTCTTGTCAATCACATCAAAAGTAATAGCGCTTCCAATATCAATAACTAAAAGTGAACTCTCAGGGAAATGATTTATTGCGCCTAGCATAGCTGCAAAACGGTCTGCACCCATAAAGGAAGGATCCTTATAAGAGAGCGTGAGATTTCCAAACTTCTGTTGAGGTTTTATAATAGTGATTGTTTCAAAATAAACGGACATATCCTGAACAATGTCTGGATGTGCAACAGCACTCAACCAAGTTTTGTTGAACTGGTTGAGTGCTGTTATTGAAAAATTCTCTATATCCTCTGAAAAAACTTTTGAATCACTCGTTCGCCATTTAACCGCAGAGTTTCCAATATCGATATAAAGGTTAGATTGGGACATCAAAAAGCGCTGAATTAATCCACAGATGAACCATAATACTTGCAGCATACCCTAGGGCAATCGCCCAAATCCATTTTAAATGCGACACAAAAGTATAGTAGCCTTTTGATTGTCCCATTAAGGCCACACCAGCAGCAGATCCAATTGATAAAAGGCTTCCACCCACTCCAGCTGTCAACGTAACCAATAGCCATTGACCTAATGACATATCTGGCGTCATGGTTAAGACCGCAAACATGACTGGGATATTATCAACAATTGCAGATAAGATTCCAACTAATACATTAGCATAGGTTGCACCTAACTGAACATACATGGCTTCTGATGCCAGGGCTAAATACCCCATAAATCCTAGTCCGCCAACACTTACAATAACACCGAAGAAAAATAAGAGAGTGTCCCATTCTGCCCTTGAAACCATCTGAAAGAGATCAAATCTTTCTGATTTTTCCTCATCTTGATATTGACGCTTAACGAAATAACTGACAATCCCCAAATATCCAAGTCCAGTCATCATTCCCATTGCTGGAGGAAGGTGGAGGAAATTATGGAAGCTAACTGCAGTTGCAATTGTCACAAGAAACATAACGGTGATTAGAATGCCACCCGTTTTAATATCAACCTTTTCTTCAATTGCGTTTGGCTTTTCATTTTTAATTGCAAAATGCATGATAACTGCAGGTATAAGATAGTTAACTGCTGATGGAACAAATAGAACAAAGAATTGCTGAAAATCAACTAGACCTTTCTGCCATACCATCAAAGTCGTAATGTCACCAAATGGACTAAATGCGCCACCCGCATTAGCAGCCACAACGATATTTACAAACCCTATGGAAATAAAGCGAGCATTGCCTGCGCCTACTGCCATTACAACAGCTCCCATTACTAGAGCAGTAGTTAAGTTATCTGCAATTGGAGACATAAAGAAAGCTAAGGTTCCAGTTAGCCAAAAAAGCTGTCTGTAAGAGAATCCTCTTGAGATAAGCCATACTTTTAACTTATCAAAAACCAGGCGCTCTCTCATTGACTCAATATATGTCATCGCGACTAGAAGGAATAAGAAGAGCTCTGCAAATTCTAGAAAATTATGTCTTATTGCAACTTCAGCAGCATGAGGAATACCTTTTGAAGCATATATCCAACCTATAATTGCCCAGATGCCTCCAGCAGCTAAAATGACTGCCTTCGACTTCCGCAGATGAGTAAATTCTTCAATCATGACGAAAAAATATGCAATTACGAAAAGTATTATTGCAATATATCCAGCCATATGACTGGTGAGATCAAGATTTTCAAAAGTAGAAGCTGCAATGCTTAAGCTTGGAATAAAGCTTAAAAGGATCAGTAATATTTTATTCATCATTTATACGTTCTAGTTTAGGTCCATGTTCATTATTAAGCGTTATTTCCTCATCTATTAAGTCAACATCGAGTGTACCTAAGCAATAAAATAACGAATTATATTTTACCTTAGTTACAACAATTCCACTACCTTTATATCTGTAACCTCTGGCCAAAGCAGTCTTTGAAGCAGCACAATATAATGAGTCACCAACCTGCATCTCTTTATCAGATATAAAAGAAAATAAGCGCCGCTTTGCAGAGCCTAAATAATGCAGCCTTGCAACAACCTCTTGACCTGGATAACAGCCTTTTGAAAAGCTTACTCCAATTTCATTAATGTCCAAATTAAGCATTTGAGGTACAAATTTTTCACTTGTAGCAAGGAATACTTCTGGAAGAAAGGATTTTATACAAGCTGAAGTCCATTCTATAATCTCCTCTGTCTTAAAGTTAGCTTTACTGGCTACTTTATCGATTAGTATCGATAAGCTATCATTAACAGAATAGGCATTTGGTTGCTTGTCATCTAATAATCCAATCTGACTATAGTCTTCTGAAATATCATCAATAATCACATCAGACATAATGACAAACATTTGTAAACGAGATATAACTACTTCCAGAAGATCTTGTGGAAATGAAAGTAAAAAATCATCCCCAAAACGCATTACCCAAAATAGTGCAATAATCTTACCTTGATGCTGGCAATAGGCACTAATTTGAATACTATTATGATTCAATTTATTAATGTCATTACTAAATTGACCTTGAAGATATTCTTCAGAATCTTTACCCGAAATTTTTAGAAGTGCTCTATTTTTTAGAAGTACTCTCATTATTTATAAATTAGATTTGTATTTTTCATATTTTAATTAAATTTACACATATATTTGATTTTCATTAGACGAAAAAAAAACCCAGAGCAAGCTCTGGGTTTTAACACTAACTTATTCCTAAGTTAACTGTCAGTTCTAAACAAATTTAGAATGCAACAGAAGCCTTAAGTGTAAGTGCATCATCAAATGAATCATATGTTGCAGAAATTGCAGCACCTGAAGTTAGATCACGTGATACTGCAATTGTAGTAAACGCGTCTTTTTGTGATGTGTCATAGTGAGTAGTACTGTTTGTAGGTGTAGTTGCAGCACGCTCAGAAGTGTGAGAAACAACAACAGTGTTACCAGTAACACCAAATGTAGCAGTTACATTTGCATCACTGTCTAAAGTAACAGCTGTTCCAGCTACAGTAGTACCGATTGACCATGTAGAACTACCGTCATCGTTTGTAACACTAAGATCCATTCCAGCGATTGAAGCTGAACCTGTAGTTACGTCACCATCATCAGAAATTGTGTGTGAAACAGCAACACCTGACCATGTTCCAGAAATAGTTATGTCACCTGAATCATCAAGACCAAGGTTAACGTCACCAATTGGGGCAGCTAAACTTACAGTTACACTTCTGTTATCACCACTGTCAGTTCTACGACCACCAGTAGTTGTTACAGTAGTTGAGTCATCTTCATCATACATGTCTGCAGAAACTGTTAATGGACCAACAGTTGTAGCAAGAGTTGTAGCAGTTACAGCAATCGCCGCATCAATATCCATTGATTGCGTGAAAGTTGTTGCACCAGCAGTACCAGTTACTGTCAAGTCAGCGTCATACGTAGTAGCAGAAGCAGCACTACCTTTATCGTCATACGATACAGAAGCTGTTCCACTTAACGCGATTGCACCCATAGCTGAGCCAGAGGCTACTGCTGTAGTTGCAAATAGTGCGATTAGTTTTTTCATTTTATTCTCCGTTTAGAATATTTAATTGTTGGTTTCCCAACTCCCATTTGTTACTTTTACAAATAACAATGACAATATAATAACTGCCTTTTAGGCCAATGTCAACATTTTATTGAAAAAATAATACAATTAGTTGTTTTTTTTCAACAATTATATTATTTTCTTTTTATAACCCTCTATTTAAAAGGGGTTCTGATAGTTTCTATTTTAAACAATTACTTTTTATCTATTAAAAAAACATTCATTTAATTGTTTTAATAGACATTTTTAAGATGATTTGTTGATATTTTGCAAATGTTAAAAAAACCGGGTCAAGCCCGGTTTTAATAGAAAGCGGTAAAAATATTAAAATAAATATCCACCATGGCCTGCACCAATCATACAAAGTAGCATTGGTACAGATAAAACCACATTAGTTCGAGATGCCATTGCAGCCGTAAATTTAGCTTTTGCAATTTCATCAGCGCTAGCTTCAACTATTCCAAGAACCTTCTTTTGGTTTGGCCAAATTAGGACCCAAACATTAAAAAGCATAATTGTTCCCATCCAAGCACCCAAACTCATCATTGGACCTGCTGGAGCTTGAAAAAGAAAAGTTTGTATAAAACCATATTGAGGTGAGATAGATAGAGCCCATGCACCTGTTAGCCATGTAGCTGCTGCTGCCATACGAAACCAGAGGAGTGCTCTTGGTGCGACATACTTACCAATTGCCGCTGGTCCAGGGCCACCTTCATCAGCCAAGGCGTCTGCCATTGCAGGAACCTGAACAAAATTAAAATAGTACAAGAGACCAATCCAGGTCACTCCAAAAAGGGCATGCAACCAAATACTAAAATTGCGTGTCTGAAAATTGGAACTTTCAGGGGAGACATATAGAGCAACCAGAATAGCAAGAATAAAGCCGCTAATAATAGTGCCTTTGACTGAGGTTAATGGATTCATAATATTAAGTTAGTTGAGTTTAAAAGTTTATATTATAGATAAATCATAATTACTGTAATTGTATTTTTGTATTTATATTTGTTTGATTTATATCTATAATCAAATTCTACCTTCAAAATAATAAAAACAATGAATTTAGATATCAAAAAATCTATTACTACTTTCTTAATTTTTTGGGTTTTTTTAATTTCACCAATATATGCATTAGGTACTCCTAATCAAATAGAATATCAAGGAAGTACATTAACTAAAAATGGCCAGGGAACGAGAATTATTTTCTTTATGAAAGTATATGAAGGCAGCTTATTTCTTGAAAATAAAAGTTCAAACGCAGAAGATATAGTTAGTATGGATGCTCCAATGGCTATTCGAATTGATGTAACTTCGGCAATAGTTACTGCTGATGCAATGAAGAAAGCATTGAGTGAAGGACTTAAGAAATCAACTGGAAACAATACTGATCCAATAAGTAAGGAAATTATCCAGCTATCATCATCTTTTAATAGCGCAGTCAGTTCTGATGATTATTATGAGTTTATATATCTTCCTGAAAAAGGTATACATGTTCTAAAAAATTCTGAACTGGTAGAAGTAATCAAAGGAATAGAATTCAAGAAAGCATTCTTTGGAATCTTTTTATCAGACAATCCGATTCAAAAAAACTTAAAAAAAGCGATGCTTGGAGGCTAATTAATTATGTCAATTCATCCTACGTCTTTTGCTGACTGGCAAACATATCCATCGAAACTAGATCCTATTCATGTTGCATGGCTTAAAAGTGCAAAAAAATCCAAAACTGCCTTTGCCGTTGCAGATATTGAGGGAGTAGAGATATCTCATATAAAGTTTATAACTGGCGTGCTCTTGTTTTCAAAGAAGATCAAATCATACAGCCCAGAACAAAACATAGGGCTTCTTTTACCAAGTAGTGGCGGCGGGGCCATTGCATCAATTGCTATCCTTTCTCTTGGAAAGACACTTGTCAATTTAAATTTTACTGCTGGTAAAAAGGCTCTTAATTCTGCTGCAACGCAAGCAGAAGTGAAGCATATCTATACCTCACGAAAGTTTTTAGACAAGATGCTAGAAAGAGGGATAGATTTGGCGTCATATTTTCCTGATTCAAAACTCTTAATGCTGGAAGATATTAAGGAAGAAATTTCAACTTTATCCCGAATCACTACTCTACTGAAAGCAATCATACTTCCAGCTAGCATTATTCGAAATAGCTACTTTAAAGATGTTTCAATGAACGATACAGCAGCAATTTTATTCTCAAGCGGAAGTGAAGGATCGCCAAAGGGTGTTAAGCTTTCACACAGTAATATAGCTGCCAATGCAAAACAAGCATCAATTGAATTAGGTGCTGTTGATAGTGATGTCATTATGTCAACACTTCCAACCTTTCATGCTTTTGGTTTTGCTATAACCACCCTTATGCCTTTATCTGAAGGTATCCCAATTGTTTGTCATGCAGATCCAAAAGATGTTTCAACAATAGCATCTGGAATACAAAAGTACTCAGGAACAATTCTAGTTGGCACTCCAACTTTTCTTCGCATGTATACTATCAGTAAAAAAGTTACCTCTGAATCAATTCAATCGCTTAGACTAGTTGTAGCTGGTGCTGAAAAATTAAGATCAGAAGTTAGAGATGGATTTGAAGCAAAATTTAAGATTCCTGTTTATGAGGGTTATGGAACTACAGAAACCTCACCTGGAGCATCTGTTAATTTGCCAGATATTGAGTCACCTCATAAATTAAGAAACCGTCCTGGGACTGTAGGAAAAGCTTTTAGTGGAACCGAATTCAGAATTGTTGACCCAGACTCCCTTGAATCTATACCAACTGGAGAGGATGGATTAATTTTAATCGGTGGACCACAAATTATGAAAGGCTATCTTAAGATGCCAGAAAAGACGGCTGAAGTGATTGAGCTAATTGATGGTTACAGGTGGTACCGAACAGGAGATAAAGGACATTTGGATGAAGATGGTTTTTTAACAATCGTTGATCGTTATTCAAGATTTGCAAAGATTGGAGGTGAAATGATAAGCCTCACAACTGTGGAAGAGGAAATTCTTGATGCTTGCAATGAAAAAGATCTCGAGATCGCAGCAACTTGCCTACCAGATCAGCGAAAAGGTGAAAAAATTGTACTACTTGCCACAAGCAATCTGGATAAAAATAAACTCACAAAACAACTTTCTGATGCTCAAGTTAACCCACTTTACCATCCTGCTCAAGTATTAATAGTTGAAGAAATCCCTAAACTAGGTAGTGGTAAGACTGACTTTGGCGCAACCAAAAAGATTGCACTTGTTAATGAACAAAAATAGATAAGTGCCTGAACTCCCAGAGGTTGAAACAACTAAGCGAGGACTTGAACCCTTAATAGTCAATAGGCGGATTTTGTCAGCTCATATTTACAAAAAAAAACTTCGCTGGGAAATTCCATCTCATCTTATTGATACATTAAAACATAAAACTATTAATAATATTTCAAGGCGTGCTAAGTACCTTCTAATTGAACTAAGTGATGGTCAGCTTGTTATTCATTTAGGTATGTCTGGTTCAATGAGTGTTGTTCCTTCAAAAGAGCCATTAAAGAAGCATCACCACTTTGAGTTAAAGTTGGATAATTTAACAAGTATTCGTTTTCATGATCCACGGAGATTTGGCTCAATCCTATGGCAATATAATGGTGGTCAATTAAAACTTTTGAGTGATCTTGGCCCAGAGCCATTAAGCTATGAATTTAATAATGAAGTACTTTATAAAGCCTCGATTGGCAAATCAAAAAATATTAAAACATTTATCATGGACAGCAAAGTTGTCGTTGGTGTTGGAAATATTTATGCTTCAGAAAGTTTGTTTTTAGCTGGCATCTCTCCTAAAAGAGTATCAGGAAAAACATCTAGAGATCGTTACAAAAATTTAACCAAATCTATAAAAAAAATCTTAACTGACGCGATTAATAATGGTGGCACTACTCTAAATGATTTTTCAAATGTTGATGGGAGTCCTGGTTATTTTTCACAAGTATTATCTGTTTATGGTCGAGAAGATATGCCTTGCATTAGATGCAATGTTAAAATTAAAAGAATTATACAAAATCAACGTGCCACTTATTACTGTCCTCAATGTCAACATTAGACGATTCTAAAACACTTTTTCAAAGTACATGTGCTACAAATTCTGAACCTTATGCACTTCAAAACATTGGTGACATGATGTCACCTGAGTTTAGTGAAAATTGTATTATTATTATTGACCCTTCAATGCCAATTCATCATAACGCTTTTGTAATTATAGAATTTGAAGATGATCTTTATTTTCGTCAGTATATTGAGGAGAGGGATAAAAAATTACTTAGGTGCCTTAATACAGAATATGAAGATATTGAGCTAGGCGATATATTTAAAGCTTTTGGCTGTATTGTCCAACAAAAGCAACGAAAACAAAAATCACTTCATTATTATCTTCCAAATAATATTACTGGTGAATTAGAATTTAATATCAATGGCAAAGTGAAGTTAATCGATAGCTGACTTTATGTTAGCCAAATGAGATGCGCCATCCTTCCAGAATTTATCCCATCTCTCCTGTATGAAAAAAACTTATCTGACTCTTTAAAGGTGCATCTATCACCTCCAGAAATAAACTTTATGTTGAAAGATTCAAGTATGACTTTCGCGGCATCATATAAATCAAGATAGTGTTTATCTCTGTAAACACTGAATGAACGAGCGAAATTAATATTTTTTGATAAATACAAGTTTTTAATCTCCACTCCTACCTCAAAGAAATTCTTAGAAATTGCAGGACCAAGGTGTACAACTAATTCCTCTCCACTGCAACCAAAGGCTTCTATTAAGTTCTCAATTACACCAGATATGAGTCCTTTCCATCCAGCATGCGCAACCCCTACCATTGTTCCATCTTTTTTACTGACGAAAACAGGGAGGCAATCTGCAGTCAGAATCGAGCATACAGTTCCAGAATTTAAAGTAAAACTTGCATCAGCTTCCATTACTCTTTCTGTTAATGAGGCATCTATACAAATTGAGGAATGTGTTTGATTTATCCATACAGGTTCTGATGGCAATTCATAATAATCTTTAAGAATTGAACGATTTTCTAAAACACTATCTGTCTTGTCGTTGACATGGAGAGCTAAATTAAAGTTAACAAAGTTCCCGGCACTCCTACCACCTTTAATGTACCTTACAGTCGATAGAAAATTAACATTTTCAGGAAATAAGCTCATGATTGAATTCAATAATTACTAATCAAATTCCTTTAGAGAAGACAGAAGCACTTGCATATCATCTGGAAGATTTGCCTTCCATGTCATTGATTCACCAGTTGCTGGATGATCTAAAGTTAATTTTTTTGAATGGAGTGCATGCCTATCAAAATGACTTAAAGTGTGCTTTAATTTTGTATTTGCTTTTTTTGGAAAACGAACCCGACCTCCATACATTGGATCTCCAATTAATGGATGTCCAATATGGGATAAGTGAACACGAATCTGATGTGTTCTACCCGTCTCTAGAACAACCTTTACATGGGTATGACTTTTAAAACGATCAATAACTCTATAATGAGATATCGCTTCTTTTCCATTAGCCGAAATAGTTTGCTTCACTCTATCTTTAGAGTCCCTTCCAATTGGTTCATTAATTGATCCACCTGAAATCATATGCCCATAAACTATTGCTGAGTACTCCCTCTCAACTAGATGATTTTGCAGTTGCTCTACCAGAAATTTTTGTGACTTTAGGTTTTTTGAAACAACCATTAGTCCAGATGTATTTTTATCTAGACGATGAACAATCCCTGATCTATCAAGGCTAGATAAACTAGAATCATGATATAAAAGTGCGTTGGCTAGGGTCCCATTCAAATTCCCAGCTCCAGGATGAGTAACTAAGCCAAAAGGTTTATTGATAACTATAATATGATCGTCTTCATATACAATATTTAAATCAATTTTTTCAGGAAGCCAGTAATTATTATCCTTTTGTGTGAGTGTCAAAAAAACCATTTCATTTCCAGAGACTTTATCTTTTGGTTTAAATTTTTTTTTGTTTATTAATGCATCCCCGGATTTTATCCAAGCAGTGACCTTAGATCTAGAGTAATCAGGAAGCATTTCAGATAATGCCAAATCTATTCTTTTATCTATCATTCTTTCTGGAATGATAATTTGAAGTATTTCCATATTAATTAATCATGAAAAGTAAAGTATTTATAGATTTTTCAAACAAATTTTAAGGGCCTCTTTCCAATGTTTGATTCTAACACCATACTCTTCCGAGACTTTTTTGCTACTCAATATAGAATATTTTGGTCTTTTAGCAGCTAATGGATAATCCCTAGCTCCTATAGGGTTTAACTGACAACTAATTCCGGAAATACCGATGATCTCTTTGGCAAAATCGTACCAACTAGACTTGCCTTCATTAGAATAATGCAGTATCTCTGATGACTTATTATTTTGAAGAAACTTATCGGTAGTTATGATATGTAAAATTAAGAACGCCAAATCATATGCGTAGGTTGGCGTTCCAAATTGATCTGAGACAATATCTAATATATCATTTTTTTTTGCAAGATTAAGAATTGTTTTTAAAAAATTATTACCAAATTCTGAATATACCCAACCTGTCCTTATAATTAATGAATTTGATTTGCTAATTGACATAACAGCTTTCTCACCAGCCAACTTAGTTTCACCATAAATGTTAAGTGGGGAGGTAGCATCATTTTCAGTATACGGTTTTTTATTAAGGCCATTAAAAACAAAATCAGTTGAAATATGAATTAGCTTAATATTTTTAGTCTTTGCAATTGTTGCGAGTTCTCTAACAGCAGTGTGATTAATCAGATTCGCTTGTTTTTGATTTGCTTCAGCTTTGTCTACTTTGGTATATGCTGCACAGTTAATAATAATATTAAATTCATTAACATCAAAATAAGATCTAATACTATCTATATATTCAAAATTTAATTCCTCTCTTCCAATAAAAGTAAAATTAAAATTAATAAGATTGGTGATTTTTTTTTCATCCACAATTTTTTTAATTGACTGCCCTAATTGACCATTCTTTCCAGTGACCAAAACTTTCATAATATACTAGTCAAAAAAATCTTGAGCATTAGTAAAATTTGGATGATTTAAATCTTTACTTGATAACTTAAAAAATTCAGGTTTTAATTGCCAATTTATTTTAAGATTCTGATCATTAAAAGCAAGGCCTCTTTCATGTTCCGGTGCATGGTAACTATCAACCTTATAGGTGAAAGTAGCCGCATCACTCAAAACAATAAACCCATGTGCAAAACCTTTAGGGACAAAAAGTTGGTACTTATTATCTGCCGAAAGTTCAATAGCTAAGTGTTGACCAAAAGTTGGACTTGACTTTCGGATATCAACCGCAACATCCAACACTGTACCTTCGACAACCTTTAAAAGTTTTGATTGGGAAAATGGAGGAACTTGATAATGAAGACCTCTTAGAACTCCTTTTGAGGATTTAGATTCATTATCTTGAATGAAATTAATATCTCTTCCAATGGCTTCATTAAACAAGTCTTGTCTAAAGGTTTCTGAAAAATAACCCCTGTCATCTCCATGCAAAGTTGGTTCAATTAAAATAATATCTGGAATTACTTGAGGTACAAACTTCAACTTGACTCCTCAGCCCTTTTGAGCAAATACTGTCCATACTGATTATTCATAAGTGGTGTTGCCAATTCAATCAATTGCTCTCTAACAATATAACCTTTTTCAAAAGCAATCTCCTCAATACAAGCCACTTTCAATCCCTGTCTTCTTTCAATAACTTCAATAAAAGTTGACGCCTCAAGAAGATTTTCATGTGTACCAGTATCAAGCCATGCATAACCTCTTCCCATTATTTCTACATGAAGTCTATCTTCATTCAAAAACATTTGGTTAATAGAGGTTATTTCAAGTTCACCTCTATCAGAAGGAACAACTTTAGCTGCCTTCTTTACAACATCATTTGGATAAAAATATAGCCCAGTAACAGCGTAATTACTTTTTGGATATTTGGGTTTTTCTTCAATACTACGCGCCCTTCCATTTATATCAAAATCAACAACACCATATCTCTCAGGATCAAGGACATGTGAGCCAAACACTGTAGCCATATTATTATCTATATTTGCCACAGCTTTAGCTAACATTTGATTCATACCATGACCATAAAAGATATTGTCTCCAAGAATTAAACTGACATTATCATTACCAATAAAATCCCTGCCTAAAGTAAATGCTTGAGCAAGACCATCAGGAGAGGGTTGTGCAAGATAATCAAACTTCATACCAATCTCAGACCCACTTCCTAATAACTGCTCAAACCTTGGCAAATCTTCTGGAGTTGAAATAATTAAAATCTCTTGAATTCCTGCAAGCATAAGAATGGCTAACGGATAGTAAATCATTGGCTTATCATAGATTGGCATTAATTGTTTTGATACACCCTTTGTGAGAGGGAAAAGCCGTGTTCCAGAACCACCAGCTAGAATAATTCCTTTCATTGTATTTTGACCCCTATGCGCTCAAGCTTATAACTTCCATTTTGAATATTATCCAACCATGGTAAATTATCTAAATACCACTCTACAGTTTTTTGCATTCCTGATTTAAAACTTTCTTTTGGCTCCCAGCCCAACTGACTCTTAATTTTTGTATTATCAATAGCATACCTTACATCATGACCAGGCCTATCTTGAACATATGTAATTAACTCACTATAGGAACTAAGCCCGTTCAATTTATCTGGAATTAGTATGTCTAGAATATCGCAAATTTTTTCTACAACTTCAATATTCTTAACTTCATTATTTCCACCAATATTGTAAGTTTCACCTACCTTGCCTTTTAAAGCCACTGTCAAAAGTGCCCTTACATGATCATTCACATATAGCCAATCCCTAGTTTGTTTTCCATCACCATATATTGGTAATTTTTTACCCTCTATTGCATTCAGAATGATGTGTGGGATAAGTTTTTCAGGGAATTGATAAGGGCCATAGTTGTTTGAGCAATTTGTAATTAATACTGGTAATTGATATGTTCGAAACCAAGCTCGTACTAAATGATCAGAGCTAGCTTTTGAAGCAGAATATGGTGAGCTTGGGTCATAAGCAGTATCCTCTAAAAAAAAATCTTCCTTGCCATTTAAGTCCCCATAGACTTCATCAGTTGAAACATGAAGAAATCTAAAATCATTTTTTTTGGCACCATTAAGCTTTTGCCAATAATTTTTTACCTGCTCAAGTAGTATAAAAGTTCCAACAATATTTGTTTGGATGAATTCTTTAGGTCCTTCGATAGATCTATCAACGTGGGATTCAGCCGCAAGATGCATTACAATGTCAGGTTTATTTTCTAAAAGAACCTTTTTTAATTCATTTTCATTACAAATATCTATTTGCTTGAAAATATATTTTTCGTTACTCGCAATTGAAACTAAAGACTGCAAATTACCAGAATAAGTTAGTTTGTCAACATTTAAGACAGTATTTTCAGTATTTTCAACAAGATATCGAACAAGCTCTGAGCCTATAAATCCGGCCCCGCCTGTTACAAGAATAGTTTTATTAGTATTCATTGTTTGATTTACCACCCAACCTTAATAATTTTACAGACTCTTTTTACATCATCTTTACCCATTTTAGTATGCAAGGGCAATACTAAATAGTTATCTTCTAATTTATCCATATTAGGAAAGGATTTACCCTCTGTAAATTCATTAAAAATTGAATATCGATCATTTCGAAAATGGACTTGGTTGCTTTCAATACCATTTTCTCTTAACTTTTGTTGCAAAGTATATCTATCCTCTACTAAAACTGTAAATAACCAAGCAGCATGTTCTCGATCTGAAAAACCACCGCCGATTACTTTTAATCGATCGCAATTAGCTAATTCAACTTCATAAGTCTCGAACAATTCTTTACGTAACTTAGATTGCTCATCAAATTCTGATAATGAAGCAATTCCCATTGCAGCAGCAATATCGGTCATCTGGTACTTATAGCCAACCTCCGTGATATCATTCTCCCAAATTCCAGCTTGCTTTGACTTTCTGTCAATCCCAAACCATCTAATTCTTTCTGCCTTATCAACTAAATCTTTGTTTTTAATAATAAGCATTCCTCCATCACCGGTAGTTATGTGTTTTATAGCCTGAAAAGAGAACATTGTAAAATCAGATATACTTCCAACATTAACACCCTTATATTTAGCGCCAACTGCATGAGCAGCGTCTTCAATAATTGGAACGCCCCACTCATCTGCTATCAATTGTAACTCATCCATATCACAAGGAAGTCCTCCATAATGAACACACACAATGGCTTTGACATTTTGATTCATTAATTGACGAACATGGCTAACATCTATATTCATAGTCTCTGGGTCAATGTCAGCAAAATTTATTTTAACTCCCATATATAAAAAAGGGATATTAGTAGCTGTACAGGTAAAAACTGGTGCAATAACTTCATCGCCAGGTTCTAAATTTGCAAGCATATATGATAAATGCAAAGCATCAGTTCCAGATCCCACAGCAATTGCAGGTGAACTAGAGCCAAATTTTTTACTAAAATCCTCTTCAAATAATTTAACTTTTGGACCTTGCCCAATCCAGCGTGAATCTAATGTCTCCATTACCAAAGATTTTGCGAGTTCAGATACGTGTGGATAAAACATAACTATATTGTCAGACTTATCTTCCATTAGTGACATATCTTTAATAGGCTTTTTCATGACATCAATTCTCTAAATAGTTAAAAATTTGCTTATGTTATTGTAAGTTAATATCTGTAGGTTATTTTAATACTCTAAGAGCTTTCATGTTCGACAATAATATGATCTGGCTCTTGGCCTTGAAGATGCCTTTCATAAATATTTATATATGCTGTCTCAAGATTTTTTGTAAATTCTTTAGTGTTAAATAATGGAGCTTTAGATAAATTCCTAACTAACTTTTCTTTAAGATTCATTAATCTTTCTTGGTCATTAGCTAATTCAATTGCAAGTGACACATACTCTTTTTCAGAATTAGTAATTAACTCTGGTAAGTTTACGGCATTAACAATACTTGCCGCCATTCTGCTAGGATAGGCTTTACCTAATAAAGTAAGGACTGGTAAGCCCATTCGAAGTGCATCACTGGCAGTGGTTCCAGCATTGTATGGATTTGTATCTAAAAATAGGTCAGCTAGTCGATACCTTGCTAGGTACTCCGGTCTCTCAAGACGTCCTCCAAAAATTAATCTGCTAGCCTCAATACCTCGATGATTAAATTCTTTGATTAGATTAGATTTTGCAATTTCATTGTCTGCAACAAGAAGCAAGACACTGTCAGTTACGCTTTTTAGAATTGGTGTCCAGAGATCTAAGACAGCAGGTGTTATCTTGTAGGTATTATTAAAACAACAGAAAACAAAACTATCTTTTGGCAGGCCAATCTCCGCTCGTGTAAGAACGATATCTGGCTGTTTTTCTTTAGAATCATTGACTTGAAAACTAGGTAGATAAATTATTTTTTCTAAAAAATATTTTTGATAATCATTAGGTATCATAATTTGATCAGCAATCAAGTAGTCATAGTAATTAGCTCCTAAGGTCCCAAGATAGCCAATATAACTTAATTGTATTGGTGCAACTGACATTGCAAATACTTCAGTTCTAGCTTTTTTTGTAAAACCACCCAAATCAATTGCAATATCAATTTCACAGGATCTTGAAAGTAACACTAAATCTTTTAATGAAGTCTTTTTAACATCATGAAAGTAATCCACTCCAGATTTAATACGAAGATTCATTTCATCATTTTTATGATTCCCAAAAGAAAAAGCGTGAACCTCAAAATGCTCTCTGTCATGCATTTCATATAGCTCTGCTGTAAGAGTTGCTACAGGATGCTTTTTAAAGTCTGCAGAAAAATACCCAATTCGAATTTTTTTATGATTTGGGTAAACTGAAATCTTAGGCAAATTATTACTTTTTGGATAGTAATAATTGGCATAAATTTCTGAAGCTTTTTTCTGGAGCTGAGGGTCATCAATAAGACCTAATAGAGAAAAAGGACTAACTACTTTTTCATTATTAGTAATTCGGCTACTCAACTCTAATAGTTGATTCGATAAATTATCCCATTTACATAGTCTCATCTTTAGTTGAAGAATATCTCCTAAGATGAAGTTCATATCAGGTTTTATCGAATGAGCTTTCTCAAAATATAGAAGTGCCATTTCTAGTTGTTTGCGGTCCCTATAAATTGAACCCAAATTACTATGTGCCTCAGCATAATTAGATTTTAAAGTTATCGCCTTTTTATAGCTTCTGATCGCATTATTTGGTTTACCTTGATCTTTATAAATATTTCCAATAATGTTGTGTGCTTCGGCATAATCCGGATCAATAGATAACGCCCTATTGCAAGAGTCCATTGCATCAAAATGATGACCAAGTAAATTAAGAGAACTACCAAGACTATTGTGTGCTTCAATAAAGCCAGTATTAATTTTAATAGCATTATTAAAACTTAAAATTGAATCTTCAAATAATCTAAGTTTTTGTTGAACAGCGCCAAGATTGTAGTATGCTTCAGCGAAATCTTGGTTAACTTCTAAAGCTTTTTGATAGTTCTTTACTGCAATTTGAAATTTGCCAAGATCTTTGTAAATATTTCCTAAATTATTGTACGCCTCTGGAAAGTTTGGATTAATTTCTATTGCATTTTGATAATTTTTAATAGCATCATCTATACTTTTATGCCTTTTAAGAACATTGCCAAGATTATTAAATGATTCATAAAATTTTGGATTAATTTCTATTGCATTTTGATGATGAATAATTGAATTTTCAAATTGTCCTAACTCTTCAAATATATTAGCTAAGTAAAAATGCAATACTGCATTATTTGAATCAATTGCGATTGCCTTTTCAAAACTTTTAGCTGCATCATTAAGTCGATTCAAATCTTTAAAAGTAATTCCAAGATTTTTATAAGCTTCAACATAATTTGACTTCAAATTAACTGCTGATTCAAACATTTTTACTGCATGATTTAATTGACCTAAAGCTTTGTAACAAGCACCAATAATATTAAAGAGTAGAGGAACATTGGGATATTTTTTATTTAACTCCTTTATTTGAGTTATCGCGTCATGGAAATCACCACGAGAATACAGGCTAATTACTAAATCAATTTGCTCTTTAGACAGAATTTTTTGTTCATCTGTACTCATTATTCATTAATCAACATAAATGTGATCTGGTTGAAGGCCTTTTTGGCTTCTTTGATATATTTTTTTATATGCTATTTCTAGATTTTTTGTAAATAAAGGAGTGTCATATAGAGGGGCTGAAGATAAATTAACTGTCAATCTATCTTTAATATTCTTAAGCTTGTCCGGATTTGAAGCTAATTCTATTGCAAGAGACTCATACTCCTTTTCAGATGTAGTAATAAGTTCTGGCATATTAAGAGAGCTTAATACACTTGATGCTTCTCTACTATTAAATGACTCGCCTTTTAAAGTTAATACTGGTAATCCCATCCTAAGCGCATCACTTGCAGTGGTTCCAGCATTATAAGGCCTTGTATCTAGAAAAAGGTCAGTTACTTTAAACCTTGCTAAATACTCAGATCTAGGTATGCGATCTCCAAAAATTAGTCGCTTTGAATCGATTCCACGATGTCTTATCTCCTTAATTAAATTAAGTTTTATTTCTTTTTCCTCAATAGCTAAAAATAAAACACTCTTCTTAACTGCTTTGAGAATGCGTGCCCAACTATCAAAAACGCCAGGATTAAACTTGAAAGCACTATTGAAACAGCAAAAAATGAAAAAATTAGCTGGCAGCTTAAAATCATCCCTTGTAAAAGTAAGCTCCGGCAATGGTTCTTTTGAGTCATTTACTTGATAACTTGGTAAATATACAATTTTCTCAGTAAAGTATTTTTGATTTTCCTTCGGAATCATTGACTTACCTGCAACTAAATAATCATAGTATTTTGCTCCCATTGTTGAAAGAACACCTATATAGCTAGCTTGTATTGGGGCAGCTGACATAGCAAAAATAGCCGTTCTAGAATCCGCAGTATAGCCACCCAAATCTATCGCAATATCGATCTCACAAGATCTAGCAAGCATTACAATTTCTTTATCAGGCTTTTCTCTAACGTCATAAAAATGATCAACTCCAGCTTTAATTCTAAGATTCATTTCATCATTTGTATTTGGACCAAATGAAAATGCATAGATTTCAAAACTATTTCTATCATGTGTCTCATAGAGCTCAGCGGTAAGTGTTGCAACTGGATGAATTTTGAAGTCGGCAGAAAAATAGCCTATTCGTATTTTTTTATGATTTTTATATACTTCAAGGTTAGGTAAACTTGAATTTTTTGGAAACTGCTCACTAGCATAAATTTTAGATGCCTTCCCTTGAAGCATGGGATCATCAATAAGGCCTAACAAATCAAAAGGAACAATTACTTTTTCATTATTATTAATTTTTTTTATTAGCTCAACCAAAAGTTTTGGCAGATCATCCCACTGGCAAAGATTCATTTTGACATTAAGAATGGCTCCCAGGTTATATGCTAAACTTGAATTGATAAGATTTACTTTCTCATAAGAAGCGAGCGCTTTATAGAGTTGCTTAAGTTCGGTATAAATTCTTCCTTGAATTGCAAAACCTTCAGCAAAGCTGGGTTTAAACTTTAATGCCTTTTTGTTATATTCTTGAGCTTGGTCTAGTTTTTTAAGTTTTAAAAATACGATACTCAGATTATTATAAGTTTCTGCATATTCTGGATTAATAATGATTGCCTTTTCATAAGATGCTATAGCATCATTTAATCTTCCAAGGTCAGCAAAAGCAATCCCAAGATTATTATAGGTGTCCGCATCATTTGGATTGATTTTGATAGCCTTTTCATAAGATGTAATAGAGTCATCTAATCGTCCTATTTTTTTAAAAACAATACCAAGATTATTATGGGAATCGGTGTAATCTGGATTGATTAAAAGTGCGTGTTCATATGAAGCAATAGCTTCATCTAGGCGGCCCAGCTTGTTTAGCACAATTCCAAGATTATTGAATGCTTCTGCATTATTAGAATCAATATTGATAGACTTTTCATATGAGGCTAGTGCATCATCTGTTCGTCCCAGTTTATCTAGCACAATTCCAAGATTAGTGTATGCTTCTGCATTATTAGAATCATTATTGATAGCCTTTTCATACGCAGCCATAGCATCATCTAATAGATCAAGCTCCTTTAATGCATTGCCCAAATTAATATTCAGCAAAGGTAAATTTGGATTAATTTTTAAAGCCACTTTATAAGATCTAATTGCCTCATCAATAAAACCTTTTTCTTTGTATACGTTTCCAAGATTATTATGAACTTCAATATTTTTTGGCTGGATTAATAGAGCATTCTTATATGACAAAATAGCATCATCTAATTGCCCAATACTCTTTAGAGCTATGCCTAAGTTATTGTGGGCTTCTGCAAAATTGGGCTTAATAGTTAAAACTTTCTCAATATGGCTAATCATTGAATCTATTTGCCCAAGATCCTGAAAAATAAGTCCAATACTATAATGCGCCTCAACATAATCTGGATTAATGCTTATTGCCTTCATATAGGAATTAATAGCCCTATCTAATAGTCTTTGATGCCTGTATACATTCCCTAAATTATTGTGCGCCTCAGCATAATCTGGCTCAATTGATAAAGACTTCAGATAACTTTGAACTGAATCATCAAATGCTCCCATTTCGTGAAAAGCCCCACCAAGATTATAATGCGCCTTAGAGTATTGAGGATTTATAGTAACTGCAACCTTATAAGAATTAACTGCCTTATCTAATTGACCTAAGCCTGCATAACAGGCGCCCTTAATATTAAAAAGCAAAGAATCATCAGGGTAATCTTTTGTCAATGACTCTAAATCCTTTAAAGCTAGATCAAAAAAACCATTTGAAAAAAGACTTATAACAGAATTAATTTTCTCTTTTTTTATAAATGGCTTGCCTTCTGAACTCATTATCTATAAATCCACATAAATATTTTCTGGTTTAGAGCCATTCTTTTCTCGCTTATAAATCTCTTTAAATGAAAATTCTAAATTTTTTGTAAATTGGGCTATATCGTACAATGGTGATTCTATTAGACTGCTCTCCAGCTTCTCTTTGATTGCTTTAAGTTTTTGAGGGTTTGAACCTAAATCAATTGCCATTGACTCATATTCTTCAACAGAAGTAGTTATGAGTTCTGGTAGATTGGCTGCAGTGAGAATGCTACCAGCCATCCTACTGGGATAGGACTCTCCCATCAATGTTAATACTGGTAAGCCCATTCGAAGGGCATCACTTGCAGTAGTTCCAGCATTATAGGGTCTTGTATCGAGAAATAAATCAGGGATTCGATATCTAGCTAAATACTCAAGTCTTGGAAAACTTTCCGCAAAAAATAGCCTATTAGAATCAACTCCTCTACTTTTAATTTCCTTTAATAGATTTACTTTTGATGACTCATGATCTGCATAAATTAATAAAATACTTCTTTCTACATTATTAAGAATTTTTGCCCAACTATCAAAAACACTCGGATTTATTTTGTAAGTATTATTTAGGCAACAAAAAATAAAGCCTTCTTCGGGCAGCCCAATATCCTTTCGAGAGAAAAATATATTTGGTGGTTTTTCTTTTGAGTCATTCACTTGAAAGCTAGGCAAATATATAATTTTTTCAGAATAATACTGTTGATATTTTTTAGGAATCATAATTTGATCTGCAATTAAATAATCGTAGTACTCTGAGCCCATTGTTCCAAGATAGCCTATATAACTAATTTGAATTGGGGCAACTCTCATTGCAAATATTCCAGTTCTTGAATCCCCAGTAAAGCCTCCCAAATCAATTGCAATATCGATTTCAAGAGACCTTGCGAGAACAACAGCATCTCTCTCTGACATCTCACGAATATCATGAAAGAAATCAACACCTGATTTAATTCTCAAATTCATCTCGTCACCGGTATCTGGACCAAATGAGAATGCATGAATTTCAAATTGACTCCTATCATGAGTTTCATAAAGTTCAGCGGTCAAGGTTGCAACAGGATGTATTCTAAAATCTGATGAAAAATAACCAATTCGAATTTCTTTATGTATTGGGTAAGGTGTTGAATTTGGAACACTGTAATTTCTTGGAAAGTCTTCTTTAATATAATTTTCAGATGCCATTCTTTGAAGCCTTGGATCATCAATCAACGAGAGTAAATCAAATGGAATAATTGTATGTTTTTTATTATTATTAATTCTATTTTTTAGTTCCTTTATAAGTTCAGGCAAAGTATTCCAATCACAAAGTCTCATTTTTGTTTGCAATATATTGCTAAGAATAAAGTATAAATTTGGATCAATTTGATCAGCTTTATTAAAGCTCTCTAATGCCTCATCAAGTTGATCAAATTCAGATAGTATTCGACCCTTCATACTATGGCCTTCTGCATATTTGGGATTAAGGCTTATTGCTTTCTCGACATAATTAAAAGATTCTTCAAGCCTATCAAGATCCATGAATATAATAGCTAAATTTTTATAAGTCTCTGCATGCTGAGGGTTTATTTTTATTGCAGTTTTATATGAATGAAGAGCCTCATCCATTCTTTTTAATTTTGAAAAAAGCCTACCAAGATTATTATGAATATCCACATCATAAGGATTTATAGCTATCCCCTTTTCATAACTCTCAAGAGCATCATCAAGCTTTCCAAGTTTTTTCAATACATTGCCAAGATTGTTGTATGAGTCAGCAAATTCTGGATTAATTTTAAGTGCTTTTTCATAAGAAATAACAGCCTCATCGAGCTTATCAATGTCTTTGAAAGCAGTTCCAAGATTATTGAATGCCTCAAAATAATCCGGATCTATACTGATTGCCTTTTCATAACTTTCTACTGCATCATCAAATTGATTTAATTCTCTAAGCGCATCGCCAAGGTTATTATGAGAGTCAGGGAAGTCTGGGTTAATTTCAATCGCCTTTTTAAAGCATTTAACTGCTCTTTCAATTTCTCCAAGCTCCTTAAAGGCATTACCAATATTATTATGTAATGTAGGATAATCTGGACTGATTGAAAGGGCTTCCTGATATGACTCAATCGCTTTTTCAAGTTGCCCATTATTCTTAAATGCATTTCCAAGATTATTGTGCGCTTCTAGATAATTTGGCTGTATTTCAAGAGCTTTTTGATATGATGTTATTGCTTTTGAATATTGACCAAGCTCTTTAAGTGCAATTCCTAAATTATTATGAGCTTCAGAAATATTTGGCTTAAGAATTAAAACTCGCTCCAAATATTCAATCATATCTTCAAATTGGCCGAGAGTCTGCAAAATAATGCTTGCGCTAAAAATAGCTTCAACATAATTTGGATCCAATTTGAAAGCTGCTTTATAGGATTTTAATGCATAATCAAGATCTCCAAGTTGACGAAGAACATTACCCAGGTTATTATGCGCTTCAGCATAATTTGGGTCAATTGATAAAGATAACTCATAACTCTTAACTGAATCCTCAAGTTTTCCTAATTCAAAAAAAGTACCTGCAAGATTATAATGGGCTTTAGAGTAATCAATATTAATTGCAATGGCTCTTTGAAAACTCATAACTGCAGAATCTAGATCTCCTAAACCCTGATGACAAGCGCCATTTATGTTGTGAAGAATTGGATTATCTGGAAAACTATTAATTAAATCTGATACATCATCTAAAGCATGCTGAAAATTACCTTTAGAATAAAGAGAAATAATAAAATCAATTTTAGATTGAGGTACGACTGAAGGGTCCATATAAATAATTAGTAATAATTTAAACCTTTAATTAGAGGCTGCAAGAATGCTTCATGTTTTTTCCAAGCTTCTGAGCTTCCTTGATACATTTTCTGCTTAACTTGAATCGCACTCGTTGTTTTAACAGCAGTATTATTTTTATGAAAATTAAGACAGCTTTCATCCCACTTTAGATCACAATATTTTAATATTTTTTGAGTTTCAGTCTTTTGATTAAGAGTAAGATCTTCATAACAAAGATCAAAAATTTGTTTAGGGAAAAGTTTTTTCCAAAAAGCCATAAGGTTTTTATAAAGTCCATAATAGGCAGCTATATCTTCTTGATTGTATGAATATGCATTTCCTGGAAAATAATACTTATATATAGACCAACAAACTGCCATAGAGTCTCTATTCATATGAATAATTTTTGCCTCAGGAAATGCTGTCAAAATAAAGCCTATATACCTAAAGTTTAATGGCATTTTATCCACAATAATGCTTTCAGAAACACCTAAACTCGTCAAAATTTCTGAATAATTTTCGCGAATAGAGAGAAGGTTTTTTTCTGGAATTACACTATTATTTTTTTCATCTTCGCCAACTATAAAAGGCGACACAAATTTATTTATTTTTGTCAATTCACCAGCCCCATGAACTTCTTTGTGATTCGAAATGATTTGGTGAACCAGAGAAGTTCCAGAACGGGGCATACCAAGAATAAATATTGGCCTTTTTTTGGAAGACTTTATAATTGAGTCACTTAAAGGTACTGGAGGATTATTGAATGTTTTTTTAATTCTAGCAAATAATTTCTTATCTTTTTCAAAAATATATTCTGACTCTTCCTTACGCAATCGATTTGCTTCGTTCAAGAATTGAAATTGTTTGTCAGGATCATCTGTATCTTCATAAACTTTAGCGAGAGTAAAATTAAAATTAATGCGGTCTTTTAAACTTAATTCAGTATCAGATAAAAAAGCATGGATCTCAGCTATCTGCGGGTCATTAGTTTTATATTTTTTTACACGACTGAGATGAAGTTGTGCATCACTCCAATCTGGCTTAAGTTCGACTGTTTTCTCTATCATTTCGTGATAATAATCTTTATCACCAATATCTTTTAGTGCTAGGGCGAGATTAAATATTGCAAGAGGATAATTTTGATCGAAGCTTAATGCTTTTTCAAAACAATTTACCGCATCCTTTATTCTTCCAAGTCTATGTAGAGTACTGCCAAGATTATTATGAGCTTCCGCAAAGTCATGCTTATATGCTATAGCCCACTCCAGAGATTCAATTGAAGCCTCTAACTCCCCAAGCTCTCTTAATGTATTGCCAAGATTATTATGGGCTGATGGATAATTAGGTGTAATTTCTATTGCTTTTTTAAAACTTCCTACAGCTGACTCTTTTTGATCCAAATCTTGATATACAACCCCTAAATTAAAATGAGCTTCAGCATAATTTGGACTTAAACTGGTTGCTACCTCAAACATCTTAGCTGCACCTGCTAATTCACCCAATTCTTTATAACAAGCGCCAATTAGATTGAATAACAAGGGTTGATTTGGATATTTATTATTTAGTGATTTAATCGAATTTACAGCCTCTTTATATTCACCTTTTGAATATAAAGCAAAGACTGGCTCAACTTTTTTTTTGGGGAGTAAACTTTGATTATTCTTCATATATATTCCAAAACTTTATTGAGCTAAAACATAGAATTATGGACAGAACAAAAAAATTATAGTACTTTTTTGTTTTGCAATTCAATTTAGTCATTAACAAACCTAATTGCGAATTAGTAAAACGAATAAACATAAATTACCGCTTACATATTGTCGTATTTTAGTATACTTTGAAAGTATGTAAACTCAACTCGAAAAATTAACTTTTCAAATGTCAATTAAAACTGAGCGACTTTTAATTCGTGCAAAAAAACTTACTAAAAAAGGAAATATTAGAGAAGCTCGTGAACTCTTCTCTAGTATTCTGCAATCTTCTCCAAACAATCTAGAAGCACAAAAAGAATTGTCAATTTTAGAACAAGTACATGAGAAAAGACCAACTCAAAAGCAATTAGATGAGGTGATGCAATTTTATTCTCAAGGTCAAATCGATAAAGCACAACCATTAGTTAAGGACTTGATTAAAAATTTCCCTATGGATTCTCTACTATATAACATTTTAGGCGCATGCTATAGTGAAGTTGGACCCATAGAGTCGGCAATAGACTGCTTTAAAAAAGCCATTGCATTAAAATCAGATTATGCAGAAGCCTATTATAATTTAGGTGTTTCTTATCAAAAAAATAATCAGACAAATGATGCTCTTAATGTTTATGAAAAGGCAGTTGAACTAAAACATACTTATCCTCAAGCGCACAATAATATTGGACTAATTAACATGAATCTTGGGAATTTGGATTCAGCAGTCACTAGCCTAGAGTGGGCCCTAGCATACAGCCCTAACTATGCCGAAGCTCATAATAACCTTGGTGCTGTATTTCAAGAGCTTACTCTATATCAAGAAGCCATGGAACAATACGAGAAAGCAACCAGAATAAATCCAAACTATGCACTTGCCTTTAATAATTTGGGTATTTCCTCGGAAATAATGGGCCTTCAAGATAAAGCTAAAATTAATTATGGTCAAGCAATATCTATCGATTCAAATTATGCTGAAGCTCATAGAAATCTTAGCGCAATAAAAAAATATACAAAAAAAGACTCTCAAGTAAAGCAAATGGAGTTACTTTACTCAATGGATTCTTTAAGTCAATCAAGCAGAGTAAATTTATGTTTTGGACTTGCAAAAGTCAATGAGGACTTAAAAAATGAAAATGAATTTATTAATTACTTAGATGAAGGCAATCATCTTCGTAAGCAAGATTTACAATACTCATACAAATCAATTGATAAATTTCATTTAAATCTTACTACAACTGCCAAATCATTTCCATTAATAAATGAACAATTAATTGAAGAAAGCTTGTCCAAAAAACCAATTTTTATAGTTGGCATGCCTCGTTCAGGTTCTTCACTAGTTGAGCAAATTATTTCTAGTCATATGAATGTTTATGGAGGTGGAGAATTAAAAAGCCTTAAAACGTCTGTTAATCCATATATAAAAAATATTCTGAATGGTGATTTAAATAAAAAACTCTCAAATAATGACTTAATTAATATTCGTAATGAATATTTTAAGTCTATTGAACTATTAAGGATTAATGAAGCCGTATTCACTGATAAGATGCCTTTAAACTTTGAATATATTGGTTTTATTGTAAAGGCATTTCCAGAGGCAAAAATTATTCACCTTAAAAGAGATGCTAGAGCAGTCTGCTGGTCAATTTACAAAAACTTCTTCAGTGGTAAAGGCAATGGTTGGGCATATGATATGACTGATATAGCTAATTTTTATTCTTCGTACGTTAAAACTATGAAAACCTGGCATGAAATGTTTCCAAATAAAATTTATGATGTTAGTTATGAAAAACTTACTGAAAATCAGAAAGTTGAGACTGAAAAGCTTCTTGATTACTGCGATCTATCATGGGACAATAATTGTATGAAATTTCATAAAAATACACGTGGAGTAAAAACTGCAAGCTCCTCCCAAGTTAGAAAGAAAATGTATCAAGGAAGCTCAGAAGCCTGGAAAAAATACGAGAAATACCTTCAGCCTCTTATAAATGGCCTTAAATCTTATTAAAAAAATATTTTTTTAAATTTGAGTTTTGTTGTTGTTTGATTTATCATCATAGTTTTTGTCTTTAAACAATTTCGTATGAGATTTGACTTTGTACCATTCTTTAATCCTGGTGAAAATATTCCATGGAATTGGGTCGTCAAAATGATGCGAGAGCAAACAAACCTCGCTGAGCAAGCTGACTTTACAACTGTATGGCTCACTGAGCATCATTTTGCTCACAATGGATATCTAAATGCTCCCCCAAACCCTATAATGATGTCACTTGATTTGGCATCCCACTCAAAAAAAATAAGAGTGGGTCAGGCGCCTATTGTTCTTCCTGACTGGCATCCGCTTAGAGTAGCAGAGGACATAGCTCTTCTGGATAATATGACTGAGGGAAGGGTTGACTTTGGGGTTGCAAAAGGAATTAATGAGAGAGTCACGCTGCAATTTAATCAAGATGCTGATCGTCGTGATAATGAGAAAAGTTATAGACTCTTTATGGAGTCCCTTGAAGTTATTTTAAAGGCATGGACGCAGGACCCTTTTTCTCATAAAGGAGAGTTTTATGAGTTTCCAGTTCCTGGTTGGAAAGAAACAAATCGCTTCCTAATGCCTCTTGAAGAAGAGTACCACTCTGAGGAGGGAGAATATACTGGAATGTATATCCATCCAAGGCCTTATCAAAATCCTCACCCCCCAGTATGGCTGATGTCAAACTCCCCCCATACCTATAAATTAGCAGCTGAGAGAGGTTTTAAGGTGATCGGCATGTCAAGCCCACCCGGTAAGCTTGTAAGCTGCTGGGATGCATACGCCAATGCTGAATCATTTGATGGAGTAAAACATCAAAGAGGTGACGGTGTAGGCGTATGCACCGTTATCTATGTTGCTGAGACGATGGAGCAAGCTGACAAAGACGTGAGGGCCGCCATTAATGGTTACTATGAATATCTCAGTGGTTCAAGACCAGAGGGAAGCTGGACTCGAAAAGCCTACCTTGATGATGATGCTAATCCAACCGATGATGATCTGAATGGTGAGTGGTTTGATTTTCTTATGAAGTACGAACTGATATGGGTTGGAGATGCTGACTACGTCTCTGAAAAAATTCAAAAATATCATGAATCAATTGGTCTTAAGCACATTATGCTTCTGCAGCAGTTCCCAGGTTTTGATTATCAAAAGATACTCAAGAGCATGACTCTTTTTTCTGAGAGAGTGATGCCTAGATTTAGTCCAGATGGAGCTTAAGAATTAGGAGAGTTAACTCATGCTAGAACTTTGGGGTAGAAAAAATGCTAATCAAGTGATCCAGGTCCTTTGGACACTTTCAGAGCTTGGTGTTGATTTCAAGAGACACTCCATAGGCACTAAGGCTGGTGATCTTGAAACCAGAGAATATAAATCTCTCAACCCAAACTCTAAAATACCCACCATTCGAGATAACGGCTTTGTACTTTGGGAGTCCCACGCAGTCATTCGTTACCTTGCAAAGCAATATGGTCTAGGGAGCTTGTATCCTGAAGATCCTCAAAAAGTAGCCATATCTGATCAGTGGATGACCTGGTCAACGGATAACTTTATGGGGACATTTTTTCCTGTTTTTTGGCAACTTGTAAGGACTGAAGAGAAAGACAGAGACTATGCTAAGATTGCTGAAATGGCTCAGCAAAGTGGTGATATTCTTAAAGTACTTAATGAGCATTTAATTCATAATAACTTTGTCGCCGGAGATCAGTTCACTTTTGGAGATATTCCCTTAGGCGTTTTAATTCATAAATATTTTGTTTTGGATATTAAAAGGCCCCCACTTCCAGGCATTGAAGCTTGGTACGAGAGGCTCAAAGAGCGACCAGCCTTCAAAGAACACGCGATGCAGCCCTTTGGCAACTCCCCATCAGAATTCTTTGCCCTTCAAGCCAAGGGCGAAGAGACATCATAATAGGTAAATAATATGTCAATCTTTAACTCACACACCAGCAAAGAAGAAGCAGGAATAACTCCTAATCTTTTGGATGCAATTACCGATGCGTACAACAGGAATGATATCGATGCTGTCATGTCTTTCTTTGCTGAGGATGCTATCTTTGATCATGCAGCTGGGCCTAATATCAATGGTACTCGCTTTGTGGGTCTAGTGACAATCAGAGGCATTTTTCAGGGCCTCTTTAATAACGTCGAAAGTGTTCAATGGACACCCATTGATACAAGGGTTTCAGGTGATAAAGCCTACTGTGAGTTTCATCGAATTGCTAAACTAAAATCAGGTGAGGTTCAAGATTTTTTGAGTATCGATATTTTAACTTTTAGGGATGGGCTAATCATTCATAAGGACACTTACTATAAAAATAGAACCAATTAATAAACAAGGAATAAAAATGGCAAGAACAATACCAATTGACTCAATACTTGAGAAAGGTTATAACGTCAGACTTCTGGTTAAAGATTTCGATGGTCTTATTGAAAAATGGTCTAACAGAAGTGAAAAATTTAGAGAGACAGTCGACTCTTCCCTAGACTGTCAGTATGGAAGTGGAGAGAAAGACAAACTGGATATCTTTAGATGCGGTAAACCTAATGCCCCATTATTCATCTTTGTTCATGGTGGCTATTGGCAAAGAGGGGACAAATCAATTTACAGCTTCGTAGCGGAGTCCTTTGTCAACTCTGGCATCGATGTAGCGCTTATTGGTTA
>Ga0257121_1000548_pt1 | contig 31672 bp, 20 predicted proteins | sample SI106_100metaG_FD_190180 | JGI IMG/M metagenome (GOLD analysis project Ga0257121, IMG submission 190180) | Marine microbial communities from Saanich Inlet, British Columbia, Canada - SI106_100 | ecosystem: Environmental > Aquatic > Marine > Inlet | place: Canada: British Columbia | collected...
GTTGGAATTGGATCTTGTTCTATTCCGTTATGTTTATAAACAAATGTAAATGGCTCAATACCAGCACTAAATGAGACACTAACCTCAGCGGGAGTTTCTTCGTTATCACAAATTGTATCGTTTCCACTAATAAATGCTTTTAAAGGAGGTTTTAATTCTGTAACCAATCTTACTACGTCATTATACTCAGAAACAAACGAATTAACTAAAGAATTACCATTTAACATAGTAATACTATCGTATTGCCAGCCGACAAAATAATAATCAGAATCAATATTAGCTGATAAAGTAATAATTTCATCATTAAAATATGTTTCACTATAAGGAAACACACTAGTATTTACCCCATTAACATCAATAGTTGTATTAGTTCCAGCTGGAACTATATCATATACAATTGTTGGTCTCTTATAAATATTTAACCTTATAGTATCAGAAGTAGTAACACTAAAGGATGCAATTTGCGATAAATTATTAGGGGAAATTATAATATTATTTGAGCTCCATGATACAAATCCATATATAGGATCAATCGTGGAAGAAATATTCACATTAGAACCTAGGTAATAATCCATAGAAGTTGGAAATGCAGAAAGCGCTGTACCATCAACTGTAATTGTTGTTAAAGTTGACAAATTATTAACGGTAAACACTATCCTAACCCCTAATCTCTGATGAACAACTGAATCAATAAAAGTTGTATCACAACCATCTAAAACAAATGAAGAGTATATAAATATTCCTGTATCAGCAGGATTAAAAACTATGCTATCAGAATAGATAGTATCAAATGTATTATTATAAGTAAAAGGTGGCATAGGAGTCATACTCATCTTCCAAACAAAAATATCTTTTCTACCTAAAGAATTAAGTACAATTCCATCAAAATTAGCTGCATCTTCATAAAATCCAATTGCATAAACATTGCCAAATCCATCAGGACAAATATCACCAGTTCTATCATCATCATCTGTATCAGCTCCTGCCATTTTTGCCCAAACCCAATCTCCAGTATTTGTTGACCCATCTAATTGTGCTACCCAAGAAGAAGCTGTAGTATCACCAGGAATTTGCGGACCAACTACTAATCCATTTGAGAAAGTCATTTCTCCTTTATTAGTTCCACCAAGAAATACCTGTTTATTTGCATCTACAGACATTTGATATGGTTTATCTGTACCTTCACTCCTTGCTCTTTTAGCCCATTTCCATTTACCCTGATTATTCATTTTCGCCACAAATACATCTCTTTTTTGTTTATGACTTAAAGTGTCTGTTCCATTTGAGGCATTAGCAGCAGGAAAAACCATAGGGTTACGATATTCTCCACAAATATAAATATCATCACAAACATCAATAGCAATACTGTTTGCTCTATCTGTTTTATTACTTCCTATTCCCTCTGCCCAAAGCCAATTACCATCCTTATCCATTTTAAATACAAAAGCATCCCATTCTCCATTTGAAGTAATAGAAAAAGGACCAAAAGTACCAGTCTGACTTACACCTCTATTCTGAAAACCTCCAACAACATAAATATTTGAGAATTTATCTATAGCTAATCTATTATCTCTAGACCCTCTTTGATCTTTAATACCATCAAATTTGTCCACCCATAACCAGTTTCCATTAGAATCTAACTTTCCAATATATCCCATAGGCTGACAATCATTACTCCACTCAGGATTTGTAATAGTAAAATTGTCAAAATCTGCATCAAAACCTGAAAAGAAACCTGTAACATATATAAAACCATCCTTATCAACTTTTACATCATAAGAATGATCATCAGCATCATAAATCGGGGATGAACATCCTCCAGATGTATTATCTCCTCCAAAACCAATTACCCATTCTGGATTTCCATCTGTATCAATTTTAGCCAATAATGAATTATCGTGAGCATTTAGTTGAGTTCCAGCTACACTTAAAGTACCAGGAGCACCATTGACTCCTAATTTATAAGAACTCCAAAAAGTTCCCGTAATAAACACATCACCTGCAGGTGTCACATGCATTCCCAAGGCTCTATCATCACAACAACCACCCGACTGATTACCTCCAGGAACGGCCCAAAGAACATTACCAAGTGAATCCATCTTAAAAACAAAATTTTCCTTATTATTTCCCCATGTACTTAGATTCTGATTTGTAAGAGTAATATTGCCAAAAGTAGCCTCATTATTATAAAAACCACTACAATAAATAAAACCTAGTGAATCAACACCAATTGAAATCCCCTTATCTGAATCTGTTCCTCCAAAAGATTGTACCCAATCAGTAGTTTGAGACAATACAATGCTGGGTATAAATATCAGTAAAAATAAAAATCTTTTCATCTTAATATCTAACTTGTATCCTTCCTCTTTTATTAAGTACTTTCATATTTTACAAAGATACAAATAGAAAAGGAATTAATTGCATTCTTATTACATCATCTTATATATTCAGAATTAATCTGAAATTTGAGTAATATACATTTCAGAATATTTACCTCCTTTTTCAAGAAGTTCTGCATGAGTTCCTTCTTCTAAAACCATACCATCTTCTAAAAGTAATATCTTATCAGAATTAATTATTGTTGACAACCTATGAGCAATCACAATTGTTGTTCTCCCCTCAGATAATTTCTTAAGAGCAGTTTGCAGGATTTCTTCTGTATGAGAATCAATAGAAGAAGTAGCTTCGTCTAAAATTAGTATTTCTGGGTTTCTGAGATATACCCTTAAAAATGAAATAAGCTGTCTTTGCCCTGTAGAAAGAGTAATACCTCTTTCTCCAACTACATAACTATATCCACCAGGCAGACTCATAATAAAATCATGAATACCTATTTCTTTTGCAGAATTTATAACATCATCTTCCTTAATATCTTTATCAAATAAAATAATATTCTCCATAATTGTTGAAGAGAATAAATGGACTTCCTGCTGAACAACAACAATATGTTTTCTTAAATTCCTTAAAGAAAAATCTGTAATATTTATTCCGTCAATTAATATCTCACCTTCTTGAATTTCATAAAAACGATTAAGTATATTAATAATTGAGGTTTTACCAGATCCTGTTCTGCCTACTAATGCTAAATGTTTACCTTTCTCAATCTTAAATGACAAGTTATTCAAAACCCAATCTTCATCTTTATAAGCAAATTGGACATTTCTGTATTCAACATTTCCTTCAATTTTATCTAGTTCTTTTTTCCCATTATCTGAAATAAAATCTTCTGTGTCTAACACTTTAAATACTCTTTCAGAACCCACTATTCCCATTTGTAAGATGTTAAATCTGTCAGCAAGTTGACGAATAGGACGAAACATCATATGGATATATAATATAAAAGCAACTAATTCTCCAAGAGTTACTTCTTTACCCGAAATAATTGCCTCACCACCATACCATATAACTAATCCTATAGAGAGAGCTGAAAGAATTTCAACAATTGGGAAAAAGACAGAATAATAAAAAACAGATCTTAAGTGTGCAGACAAATGATCCTTATTTATCTGTTTAAATTTCTTGTATTCAGATTCCTCTCTATTAAAAATCTGAACCAAATTCATTCCTACAATATGTTCTTGCACAAATGTATTTATATTCGAAACTTCTTTCCTTACTTGCTGAAAAGCAGATTTTATATTTCTCTTGAACCAGGATGTTGCAATAAGTAATATTGGAATTGCAATTAAACTCATCAAAGCTAATCTCCAATCGGTATAAAACATCATACAAACAACAACAATAAGTTTAAGTAGCTCTCCAATAATAACAAAAAGTCCCTGAGAAAAAATATCAGAAATAGTTTCAATATCAGAGACTGTTCTGGTTACCAATGATCCTATAGGAGTATTATCAAAATATGTCATTCTTAATTTCAGGATGTGTTTATAAACCTTTGCTCTAATATCTTGTATTACATGTTGACCAAGCCATGTTGCAAAATAGATGTAAAAAAATTGAATTATCGCTTCTAAGAATAAGATTCCTACTAGGATTAAACTGATGAATCTTAACTTTTCTTCATTCTTGAGAATAATAAAATTATCTACCGCATGATTAATAAGTAACGGCCTTAATGGACTCAGAAAAGAAAGTAAAACAGAGAATATTATTACTAAAAACAATACCTTCTTATATGGACTAGCAAAAGTTAAGACTCTTTTGAGGAGATTAAAATCGATAGCTTTTCCAGTTGTTGATTTTGACATATTATATGTTATCTGGATATTTTACCTGAGTTAAAAAAAGTGCTTTTGCCGGCACAGAAACTCCCGCCTCGCACCTATCCTTCTTCTCAATTATTTTTTTAATTTCCGTCACTTCTATTTTACCTGTTCCAATATCAATTAAGGTTCCAACTATTGATCTAACCATATTCCTTAAAAAACGATTGGAAGAAATAGTAAAAACAAAATGATCTCCTTCATGTTTCCATTGAGCATGTGTTATATCACAATTGTTCGTAAAAGTATCCGTATTTACTTTTGAGAAAGAAGTAAAATCCTGCTCCCCTAACAAGTTTTGGCAAGCATCATTCATTCTTTCTACATTCAAATCTTTCAATACCAAATGTAGGTTTTGATTAAATATGTCTTTTTTATTAGAAACAAAATATTGATAAGTACGGGCAATTGCAGTAAAACGGGCATGGGTATCTTCCCTTACCTTAAAAATCCTTTTTACTGAAATATCATTTGGTAAAAAGGAGTTGATTTTGGAAACAATTTTATCAGAATCAAATATTTTTTCCGTATCAAAATGAGCAAACATTTGATCAGCATGAACACCAGAATCTGTTCTTCCCGCTCCTATTATTTCTACTTCTTCTTTTAATAAAATAGATATACATCTTGTCAGTTCCTCTTGCACTGAATTAGCATTTAGTTGCTTTTGCCAACCATGGTAATTTGTTCCATTATAAGAAAGTTCTATAAAATATCTCATTAAGCGCAAAAATAAGAAAGCAAATCAATAATACTATATTAAAAAGAATATCGTTTCTTTTTTGTAAACTCGAGAAACAATATTATTTTTGTTTCCCTAAAATTAATACAATGGAAGAAACAGCAATCGACATAAATAAACTGAATGAAAAAATAAATAAAGAAAGTGCTATTATTGATCTACTTAGCATGGAGCTAAGTAAAGTAATTGTAGGACAGAACGATATGGTAGATAGACTTTTGATAGCTCTACTATCTGATGGACATATTTTATTAGAAGGAGTTCCTGGTCTAGCAAAAACATTAGCTATTAGCACTCTTGCTAAAACTATAGATGCAAACTTTAGTAGATTACAATTCACTCCAGACCTACTTCCTGCAGATATTTTAGGAACACAAATTTACAGTCCAAAAAAAGAGAGTTTTTCTGTAAAAAAAGGCCCTATATTTTCTAACTTTATTCTTGCAGATGAAATAAATAGAGCTCCTGCCAAAGTACAATCAGCTCTTTTAGAAGCGATGCAAGAAAGACAAATTACAATAGGTGATGAAACTTTCAAATTAGACGACCCATTTTTAGTAATGGCTACTCAAAATCCTATAGAACAGGAAGGAACGTACCCTTTGCCAGAAGCACAAGTTGATCGTTTTATGCTAAAAGTAATTATTGACTACCCTAAAAAGGAAGAAGAAAAACTTATTATGAGACATAATTTAGCAAAGGAATTCCCTCAGGCTAAAACCATATTAAAGACTAAGGATATTATCTCTGCAAGAGAAATAGTCAAAGAAGTCTATATGGACGAGAAGATTGAACAATATATATTAGATATTATTTTCGCTAGTCGTAATCCAGGTCAAAACGGACTAAATAAAATGAAGGACTATATTTCATTTGGAGGATCACCTAGGGCAAGTATCAACCTTGCTAAAGCGTCTAAAGCATTTGCTTTTATAAAAAGAAGAGGATATGTAATTCCAGAAGATGTGAGAGCTATGTGTTATGATGTATTAAGACATAGAATAGGTCTTACTTATGAAGCGGAAGCGGAAAACATTAGCACGGAAGATATTATTACTGAAATACTTAACACAGTAGAAATACCTTAATGAGCACTTTAGAACTTCTTAAAAAAGTACGGAAAATTGAAATAAAAACTAAAGGGCTTTCCAACCATATTTTTTCTGGAGAATATCACACAGCTTTTAAAGGGAAAGGAATGGCTTTTTCGGAAGTAAGAGGATACCAACCAGGAGATGATGTTCGGTCCATTGACTGGAATGTTACTGCCAGATACAACAATCCGTTTGTAAAAGTTTTTGAAGAAGAGAGAGAAATGACCGTTATGCTGCTAATTGATATGAGTGGAAGTTCAGATTTTGGAACACAAACACAATTAAAAAGAGAAGTTGCTACTGAAATTGCGGCTGTATTATCTTTTTCAGCAATAAATAACAATGATAAAATTGGTGTTATTTTCTTTTCAGATAAAATTGAAAAATTTATTCCTCCAAAAAAAGGGAAATCCCATATTTTAAGAATTATTAGGGAACTTATAACTTTTAAAAGCGAAAACAAAAAAACTAATTTAGAACAAGCTTTAATTTACTTTAACAATGTAATTAAGAAAAGATCTGTTTGTTTTATCCTTTCTGATTTTATGGATAATAATTTTGACAAATCCTTAAAAATAGCTAGAAAAAAACACGATATTATTGCGCTTAGAATACATGATGAAAGGGAAGAACAATTAGTAGATGTTGGGTTGATAAAATTAGAAGACACCGAAACTGGAGATTTAAAATGGGTAGACACTTCCAGTAAAAATATCAGAAAAGAATTCCGAAAGAATTATCTAATTTTTGAGGAGAACTTAAAAAAAACCTTACAACATTCAGCCGTTGATCATATCAATATAAAAACAGGCAAAGATTATGTAAAACCATTAATTAATTTCTTTAAAAATAGAAGAAGAAAATAATGAAAAAACTATTTTTTATATTTATTCTTATTAGTAGTATTTCATTCTCACAAACTGCAATTCTGGATACTAATACTATTCTAATTGGTGACCAAATAGAGTTAAATATATCTGTAGAACTTAATCTGAATGAAGAATACAATTGGCCTGAATTTACTGATTCTGTTTATAAAAAAGTAGAAATAATTAGTCAATCCGATTTAAAAGAAGATACAACTGAAAACTCTAAAATAATCTCTCAACAAATCTTATTAACTTGTTTTGATAGTGGATCCTATTATCTTCCTCCTATTGTTTTTAACAAAAATAAAAAAACAGAGGGCTTACTCCTGAATGTAAATACTATTGCAATCAACGATAGTTCAGCAATGATGGATATTACAGATACAAAAATTGGAACTAAAGATGACTACACAGCAGAAGAGATCGAAGAAAAGGAAAGAAATTTCTGGAAAAGAATTGCGTGGATAATTGGAATTCTAATGCTGTTATTTCTAATATATTATCTAATTAAAAAATATAAAAAAGGAGAGAGTGTCATTACAAAAAGAAAAATTATTGTTCCTCCTCATATTACAGCGCTAAACAAGTTACAAAACTTACAGAAAAAGAAACTATGGCAAAAAGGAGAATTGAAAGAATATTATTCAGAACTTTCCTTGATTTTAAGAGAATATACAGAAAATCGATTTAATTTCCAAGCATTAGAATTGCCAACTTCAGACATCACTAAGAATCTTAAACAAATAGATTCTAATATCTTATCAAAATTAGAATTTGTTTTACTGAAGGCAGATAATATTAAGTATGCAAAAGGACTTTCGTTAGAGGAAGAAAATAAAGAAAGTATGAAAAAATCAAAGGAATTCATCCAACTTACCAAAATAGAAAAAGATGAATCTTCTAAATAATATCACTTTTAATAATCCAGAATTATTTCTTCTGTTGATCTTACCATTAGTACATGCTTTATGGCATTTCTTCTCACAAAAGAACACAAAAAATGTTTTAAGTTTTTCTAATATAACTTTATTTAGTTCTAAAAAAATCATAAAAGAAAGACTAAGACATCTACCATATTTATTGCAGATATTATCTATTTGTTTAATCATTACTTCTTTAGCTAGGCCACAAACTAACACTAGTTGGGAAGAAAGCAAAACAGAAGGAATTGACATAATTATCTCGATGGATATTTCAGGAAGTATGCTAGCTCAAGATTTAAAACCAAACCGATTAGATGCATCAAAAAAGATAGCAACAGACTTTATAAAGCAAAGAAAAAACGACAGGATTGGACTTGTTATCTTTAGTGGAAGAAGCTTTACTCAATGTCCACTTACTACAGATAAAAAATCAGTTGTTAACTTATTTAATGATATAAAATACGGGATGATTGATGACGGAAGAACCGCAATTGGAGATGGTCTCGGAACAGCTTTAAACAGATTGAAGGGATCTAAGACAAAAAGCAAAATAGTTATTCTACTTACTGATGGAGAAAATACAACTGGTAAAATTTCACCTCTTACAGCTGCAGATATTGCAGCTTCTGATTCTATGAATGTTAAAGTTTATACGATTGGTGTTGGAACAAAGGGTATGGCAAGATCTCCAGTAGCAATAGATTTTAATGGAAATTTTGTTTACGATTATGTAGAAGTAAAAATTGATGAGCAAACATTAACAGAGATTGCAAATAAAACAGGAGGAAGATATTTTCGGGCAACCAACAATGAAAGTTTGAAAGGAATATACAATACTATTGACGAACTAGAGACATCTGAAATTGAAAGTGTTAGATTTAACACAACAACTGAGAAATTTTATTTATTCTCACTAAGTGCTTTAGGTGTTTTTCTACTTTCATTTATTTTAAAAATAACTTATTTCAGAGGAATAAATTAGATGATAAAATTTGGACACATAGAATATCTGTTTTTACTAGGATTAATTCCAGTATTAGTGTTATTTATCTTCTTATTTAGAAAATGGCAAAGAAAAACTTCATTAAAGTTTACAACTGAGAATTTACAGAATAATTTATATTTAAGAAAATCTGATGTTAGAGAGAAATGGAAATACACATTGCAAATCTTAGCAGTTTTATTTCTCATCTTAGGTTTGAGTAACCCGCAAATTGGAACAAACTTAAAGGAGGTAAAAAGAGATGGTATTGAAATGGTAATTGCATTAGATTTGTCTAACTCCATGCTTTGTGAAGATATAAAACCAAACAGATTATTAAGATCAAAACAAGCTATCTCTGAACTGATTGATAATTTAGAAGGAGATCGAATTGGTCTGGTAGTTTTCGCTGGTAAGGCGTACACTCAATTGCCAATTACTTCTGATTATTCTGCTGCAAAAATGTTTTTAAATACTATCAACACAAAAACCATTGAAACTCAAGGAACAAATCTTTCAGAAGCAATTCGTCAATCTGTAAAATCCTTTGATTTTGAAAATAAATATAATAAATCTATCATAATAATAACCGATGGAGAAGATCATGAGAAAGGAGCTCTGATAGAAGCAAAACTAGCTGCTGAGAAAGGGGTATTTATGCACACTTTATCTGTTGGAGATACAAATGGAGGTCCTATTCCTCTAACTAAAAGTAAAGGATATAAAAAAGATAGAGCAGGAAATATAATTGTAACAAAACCAAATTTTTCTTTTCTAGATACATTATCTATCTATGGAAATGGAAGACATATAAATGCAAATGATTCTGAATTTGGACTCCAACAACTCTTTAAAGAAATTAGGGAAATTGAAAAGAAAGAAATAAGTACTATGAAATTTACAGATTATTCTGATAGGTTCCAATCGTTTTTATTTGTTTCATTATTCTTATTTTTACTAGAATTATCAATACTTAATATAAAAAACAACCCAATTAAAAAGTGGATAAAGAGATGAGAAGAATTTTTGTCATAATTTGTGTGTTGATCTCAATCTTATCTTTTTCACAAGGTAAAGTAGAACTACTTAATAAAGGAAACGAATATTTTCAAGAAGAGGATTTTGAAAAGGCAGAAGAATATTACAAGAAATCTTTAGAAGTAGATAACCAATATTATAAAGCAAACCTAAATACTGGACATTCATTATTCCGTCAAGCATTCTCTTTAATTCAGGAACAAGATACTACTGGATTAAAAGAATGTTTAGAATCATCAGAACTATTCTACAGAAGCTCTTTAGAAGTTACAACAAATAAAAATGAGAAATCTGAAAGCTTATATAATTTAGGTAATGCCCATCTTTTAAGTCAAAACTTAGAAGAATCTATTGAATCTTATAAAAAATCTCTCCGATTAGTTCCAGAAAACATGAATGCAAAACATAATCTGGCATTAGCACAATATTTGCTCAATAAAAAACAAAAAAATCAAGAGAACCAAGAAGATTCCAAACAAGAAGACAAAGAAAAGAAAAAGGATCAAAATCAAGAAGATAAGCAAAAAGAAAAAGAAGAGAAAAAAGAATCGTTAAGTAAAGAGGAAATTGAACAAATTCTAAACGCATTGGAAAGAGAAGAAAAAGAAGTGCAAGAAGATTTACAAAAGAAGAAAATAATAGGAGGAAATAAACTTCTAAAAGATTGGTAATGAAGAATATCCTAACATATATATTTTGTTTTTGTTGCCTGTTTTCTTTCTCTCAAGAACTAAATACAAATATCTATGCAATAGATGGAAACTCTCCTATAGAGTGTGACAATTCTTTCATTAAAAATGAAAAATTTGTTCTGGAATATAATTGGACTGAAAAAGGAAATTTTGTTGCACCAAAATTTAAAGATTTAATAATAATACAAGAATCTGGTATAAGAAAATCTAGTACCGGATCAAGTTTCAGTTCATTAGTAATAGTAAATGGTAAAGTTGTCGAAAATATAAATAATAGCAATAAAGAAATAATTAAAACAAAAACATATGTTTTAAAACCAACTAAAACAGGAAGAATTCGAATTCCAGCAGCTGAACTAAATATAGATTCAAAAAATATTAAAAGTAACTCTATTAATGTATATATATGTGATTGTGATGAATGGGAAATATATGAAGAAAATCCATATCTTCAAACAAATTTTAAGTCTGAATTGTACATAGGAGAACAAACTCAACTTATTGCAAAAATTAAATATTCGCCTAAGGATAATAGGTTTAAAACTAAAGATAAGTCTCAAATTATCATTAATAATGTTTATAGAGATCCGGTATCCCATAAAAAGAATATAAAAAGATCTATCTCAAAAGATTGTATAGCTTCATGGACTAAGACGATACATCATGAGATTTTAACACCGATTAAAGTTGGTACAGTCAATACCTCCCCTCTTGAAATTCAGTCTACATATTTTGATTTTAACATTAAAAAAAGAAAGCAGAGCATCTTAAAAAGCAAGGAAATTAATTTACAGATAAAAGAACTTCCTGAACCAATACCAAAAAACTTTTACGGAACAGTAAGTAAAAAATTTAGTATAAGATCTGAAATTGATAGAACAAGTTTAAAAACATCTGAGGCAATTAGTTTTAAAGTTATATTTAGAGGGGAAGGAAACATAAATATGTTAGAACCTTTTGAATTAGAATTTCCTAGTTCTTTTGAAGTTTTTGATCCAACAATAACAGACGAAACATATGTGGGAAATAATAATACTGGGGGAACAAAAACTTTTGAATATACCATAATTCCTAGAAAAAAAGGGGATTTTACAATTCCAGAGATTAAGTTTAATTATTTCAATCCAAAAACAGAAAAATACATAGAAATTAACACAAAAGAACATCTTATCTCTGTTGAACAAGGAAAGCAATACATGCCTACTGATACGACCCAAAATAGTTTACTAAATTTAGATTTATTAGAGAATTCAGAATTCTCATCTATTACGAGAAGACAATTCATCTCAAAATGGTACTCATTCTCTTATTGGATAATTTTTGCTATCATCATAATATCATATTTAGTTTATTTTATTTTATCAAAAAGAAGTGTGAATCCAATTGAAATAAGAAGAAGAAAATCGACCAAAATAGCTATAAAACGGCTAAAAAACGCACGTTTTTGCCTAAAAAATCGTGATTTCGACCAATTTTTTGAAGAAATTGAGAAATCACTTTGGGGGTATTTTGCAGATAAATTTAAAATAAATTCGTCTGAACTTTCAAAAGAAACTATTGACCTTTACTTTGACAAAAGAAATATTAAAACAGAAACAAAAAACAACTTTGTTTCACTATTAAATATTTGCGAATTTGCTAGATATTCTCCTTCAAAGGACAGAAATCTACAAATGGAAAGAACATTAGAAGAAGCTAAGGAGATAATAATTGAAGTGGAATCTGACATCAAAAAGAAATGAAAATATTAAATACGATATTAATCTTATTTATCTCAGTAAATTCATTTTCTGCAGAAAAACTATTTGAAAAGGCTGACTCTCTTTTTCAATTAAACAACACGGACTCAGCAATATTATTATATCAAGAAATCCTAGATAAAGACATGGAGAGTCCGGAACTATATTACAATATAGGGATTTGTTATTTTCAGAAAGAAAAGTTTAATAAAAGTAAATTTTATTTCCAAAAATCTTTAGTTCTGAATCCTAAATCAGAAATTATAAAAGGTCGAATTTCTCAATGCAACTTAAATCTAGGGAAGAAATCACCTCCAAAGATCTTTTACATTAGTTGGAAAAATAAATTACTAAGTTTTTTTTCTAAAAATGTTAGTATTATAATAAGCTTAACATCAATTCTATCTGTTTTTATCTTACTTCTTCTTAATATTTTTGATATAAAAAGAATACCAAAAAAATATATTTTTCTAACAGCTCTAATCTCACTCTTTTTTCATTTCATTATATCTTCAAAAATTGAAAAAGAAAGCATTCTTTCACTAAAAGATAATACAGAATCAATCAAATAAAGAAGGTTACGTTTGCTAAATATTCTGTGAACACCTAAGAATTTCCTCATACACATTCTAAATCATCTGGTTTTTTCGGGAAAAATATGAGTTATTTTAGTTATATTTGTAGCTTAGTAAAAATCAAATTAACTCTATGAAAAGAAACTTACTTAGATTACCCTTATTTTTATTCTCCATTTTATTTGTAAATTCTCTTTTTTCTCAATCTAATAACTGGGAATTATATTATGATGATGAAATAAAGATTGAATATAATTATATGATTTGCGATTTTTCATCTACAGCAAGTAAAGAGATGATTATTTTCAGATTCACCAACCTTAGTGAAGAGGAGATTACATTAAACTACGAAACTGAAATTTGGCATGATAGTGTAAAGATAAATACTGAACAAAATGCAGATGAATTTCGTAAGACTATTAATCTTAATAGCAAGCAAATAATTACTATAAATTGCGAGAACCAATGGAAGGAACATGCTATTTTCTCCGCTTTTGTACATAATGAAACAAGTGAGAAATATGTTTCCTTAACAAAATTTGAATTAACAAACATAACCATATCAGATGACTAAAGTATACCTTAAAATATTAACAGCACTTATACTATTATTTACATCTATAACATCAAACTCTCAAGTAGTTCCAGTATGCGTTACTTGTGTTGATGATGATATTCTAATTACCTGTGGAGAAACAACTACGATTTTTGGAGATGGATATATTACCTCTAGTTTTTCAGATGATTTTAACAGTTGGACTACTCCAACAACACCAAATCCTGCGGTATGGAACAGCATTACACCAGGTGGGACTACAGGTAATAGTACCTGCACTTCTGCTCCAACCCCTTTTGCTAATTGTAGTGGAGGAGGAGTTATAGCAGCAGGAAATTATCTTTGGTTTCCTCATGGTTCGTCAATACCAAGACAAGCAACGACCATTGGGATTAATGTTAGTAGTGGAGGAGACCTAGCATTTGAATATAAAATGGAAGCGCAATCAGGATCATGCGACGGACCTGACCTAGCTCTAGAGGGTACCATGATACAATATTCGATAAATTTTGGAGCTACATGGATAGATATGCCTGCAAATTTCTTTCCATTTAATGTTAATCCTGCCCCTTATACAAACATAGCGTATTTTTCCCCACTAAACCCACAATTACAAACTTTTACTTCATGGAATCAATACACAATTCCAATTCCATTAGCAGCCCAGACAGCAAATACAATTTTTAGATGGAGTCAAATCGCAGCCTCATCAACTCAATTTGATTTCTGGGGGTTAGAAAATCTTAATATAATAACTACACCTCCTGGAGGATCTGCTTATCAATGGGAAGATCTCTCCACAGGAATAATTACATTAGGACAAACATTAACAGTAAGTCCTACAGTACTGACTAATTATGAATTTACTTATACCAGTAGTTCATTAAGCTGCAGTACTACTGTGGAGGTAGATGTCGCTCCTCCTATTGTAGATCCGGTAATTGTTGTAAATCCATTAAGCCCATGCGCTGCATCCACAGATTTAGATGCGAATGTTAATTTTAATACATGTAATTATAAAATCTATTTATACGATAATGGAGGAGATGGATGGGTTACTATTCCTCAAACTTCCTCTTCAATTGACAATAGATTAGAGGTGTATGTTGATGGAGTTTTATTCCAAACAATTACTATGAGCCCTCCAGGATTAGGACCAGATCCTTATGGGCCTGGTACAGATCAATACGGACCTGTTATCTGGAACATCCCAATTTCTGCGGCTCCTGGAGCAACTTTTGAAACAAGATTTCTGACAGGAGGTCCAAACCCAGCAGAATGTGCATATTTCATTACAGATAACCAAGGAAATCTACTAACTGATGGATTTGGAAATATCATTTCAGCTATGGGATTAACAACCTCTCCGAGTACACCATTCTGGCCTATTCCAACAGGATTACTCCCGTCAGTTGGATTCACTGTACCACCTTTAGATTTTGGACCTATGACTCCATCATGCCCAACTACAAATTTGTATAGCTATTCATGGGAAATTGCTACTGGTCCTGCTCCTGGTGGTGTAGGAACAGGATCAACAGTAGGTATCACACCACCAAATACTCAAGCAACTTCTGTAGTGACAGCTACACCTCAGAACTATATGGTGAGTGTTACAGATTTAACTAATCCTGGATGTACTGCAAATGGAATAGTAAACGTACCAGGACTAGCTGGATCTTGGAACTTAAACCCTATTGTTCCAAATCCTGCTTGCGAAGGAGATTGTGTTGATTTAGGATTTTCAGGATTACTTCCATATCCATGGGGTGGTCCTTATACTATAATTATTGAAATGATAGACGCAAGTGGATCTTCATCAAACATGTATACAATTAATAGTTCAGGAAATATTGTTGGTACAGGAGGATTGCCAATTAACTTATGTCCTACTATCTCTACATCTGTTCCATCTGCAACCTTTAATATTACTTCTTTTATAGATAATGCAGACCCTAATGGTTGCGAGATACCAATTACAAATGCAAGTCAGACTGTAACATTTTCAACACAACCAAACGCAGGTACACCACCTCTAATTAATCCTATTTTCTGTTTAGGAGATCCTACTATAGATCTTTCCACATTATTATCTAATAATCCTGATGTTGGAGGAACCTGGACATATACTTCTGGTCCTGGACCAGCACCGTTAAACATGCCTTTTGGAGGACTAAACTATATGTTCGACCCAAGCACCAATCCGGCTGGAGATTACACATACACCGCGAGCAACTCTCCATGTTTAGATCATACATCTACTATTACAATAATATTAGACCCTGGTCCAATTGCTGGTCAATTACCTCTTATCCCTGTAAATATGTGTATGGGAGAGACTATAAACTTAAATAATGAATTTATTACAAATCCATTCCCAAATACTCCTGTTTGGACAAGTAATGGGAATGGTATCTCTAATAATTTTACTCCCACTCTCTCAGGTGCTTACACTTTCAGAAGTACAATAACTGATCCTGCTTCAAGTTGTCCAGATGTTTGGGCTGAAATTGACATTGAAGTACATGATTTACCTACAGTTCTTTTTAGTACAGTTAATCAAATCTGTTTGGGAGAAAATTTAGATTTAAGTTTTGTTTTAACTGGAGTTGCTCCTTTTACTATTACAGTAACAGATAATATACTCCCCCCATTTAATGTTATAGTTGATATTAATGGAAATGATTTTATTACAGGAAATCCAATAACTTATACTCCATCAAATTCCGGAATCACTAATTTAACAGTTACAAATATATCTGATGCTTTTTGTAGTATTACTACTGCGCAAAATTCGGTGGTGGCTGTTTCAACTCCTCCTAATTCTGGGGTATTAATATTACCATTATCAGTTTGTGAGGATGACTTATCTGTTTATAATCTATCTAATCAACTTGCTGGACAAGATTTAACTGGATATTGGATAGATGCTAATGGAGTTCAACAACCTACTAGTCCATCCTTTAATTTTGACGTTTCTATGCCATCAGGAAACTACACTTATGTTGTTACTTCTGCAATCTGCACAACTGCACAAACAATAGTACCTGTTGCAGTTATTAATACTCCAATCACTGGATCAGCAAACCCACAAGAAATCTGTATAAATGATTACGGAGCAGGAAATCTTTATAATCTAAACAATCTACTAACTGGTAGTTATGATCCTGGAACATGGTACGAAAGCGGAGTTCCTATCCCAACAAATATAAATCCATCAACATATGGAGTAGGAACCACTACATTTACTTATCAAGTTAATGGGATTCCTCCATGTGCTAATGCAACAATAAATGTTGATTTGACAATAAATCCGGAGCCTGTTGTATTAAGCTTTACTTCTTTCAACCCAATTACAGGATTACCAGCTTCATCAACAACTCAAGGTTATGCAATTGGATTAGATGTAACAATGTTAGTTGGTGCAGTTCCTTTTACTATAAATATATCTGATGATGATTCTCCTTTTAATACCGGTTCTATCTTTATTGCTTCAGGTATGAGTGGAAGTACTACTATGATGCCAAATGTACTGCCTACTACTACTTATGATGTTAGTTTAATTACAGATGGAAACGGATGTACCACAACTTATAATGGAACAGTTCCTGTAACAGTCATCCCTTACCCTATTGTTACATTCTCAACTTTAACTCCAGAAATTTGTGAAAATGAAATTGCTACTATCGAATTTAATTTAGTACAAGGTGTTGTTCCGGTAACTGTAGATTATGTATTACATGGAAACTCTTATACAGAAATTTTAAATTCAGTTGGAGTTACTACTGTAAACATACCAAATCCTAATTTAATTTTCGGAATAAATACTTTTAGTGTTTCTAGTATTATTGATGTAAATCTTGAAGCAGCACCAAACATTCCTAATGATATTCAGATCGTTTATAATCAGAATCCTTCCGTTACATTTAGCACAACTACACCTGTAATTTGCTATAAAGATGATGCAATATTACAACTAGATTTCAGTGCAGGAGCTCCGCCATTTACTGTGAATTACAGTGACAATGGAATTCCTGTTATTCCTCCATTAATCTTCAATAACTTAGGAACTCAAACAAGTACTTTATCTCCAGATCCATCGCCAGGAGATCATCCTTACGATATTATTGATATTATTGATGCAAATTTATGTGTTGGCACCATTGTTAATACTGAAAATATTTTGGTCCGAGAACTACCTGAGTTAGATATCGTAATTAGCGGAGATAACCCAATTTGTTTTGGAGATTTTTCTGAACTTTCTTTCCCTGTGTTATCTGGTTCCCCTCCATTTAATTTAAGTCTCTTAGAAGAAAGTAATAGTATTACATTAAATGTAGATGCAGCAGGTTTAGTTTCTGGAAGTCCATATCAGATTCCAAATCCTGGTCAGTATACTACAACTTACACACTAACTTCTGTAACTGATGCAAATACCTGTACACAAAGTTTAAGCGATAGTAAAACACTAATAGTGAATGAGATTCCTGTAGTAGACGTAAGTGGAACAACCGAGATTTGTAAAGATGATTATACGAATATTAATTTTGATTTCAGTGCAGGTACATCTCCTTGGACTCTATCTTATAATATAAACGGAATAGTTGGTACTCCATTTGATTTAGATTCTATTTCTGACAGGATTGTGGTTAGCCCAACTACTACTTCAATATATACATACACCGCAATTGAAGATTCAAATGGATGTAAAGATAACTTTACCGATGCAGCTACAATAACTGTAAATCCTCTACCGGAAATGGAAGTGACTGGAGGAGGAGAAGTTTGTAATGATGGTTCTACAGTTGATGTAATTTTTAACACTTCTAATGGTACTCCAACATTTGACTTTGAATATACTGTTGGTATCAATACTAAATATGTTTCAAATGTAGGATATCAACATATAATCGCTACTAATGAAGCAGGAACTTATATTGTAACTAATATTACAGATGATAAAGGATGTGTCGGAAAATCAATAACTGGAATTGCAGATGTAATTGTACATCCTATGCCAGTAGCAGATTTTGATGTATATCCTCAACCAGCAGATGTAACAAATCCTGTTATTAATTTTACTGATAACTCTACAGGGCATATTGCTGGAACTTGGGATTTTGATGATAATTCTACTACTAACACTAATTTTGGCAAACTATCTCACCGATTCTCAGATTTAGATAGCGGAACTTATTATGTAGAACTTTATGTGGAATCTAATAAAGGCTGTTGGGATACACAATTGCAGAAAATTGTAATTGATAACGCATTTATTTTCTATATTCCAAATTCATTTACTCCAAACAATGATATGGTTAATGATCTGTTTTTTCCTTATATTGAAGGAGTAAAGGAATACGACTTTTATATTTATAGCCGACAAGGACAAGAAATTTTCCATACAACTGACGTCAATGAGGGATGGGACGGTTATGTTGCAAATGGAGACAATTATGCTATATCTGGAAAATATGCCTATGCAATTTATATAATTGATTTACATGGTAAGGAAAGAAAATATCAAGGGCATTTCTTATTAATTAGATAATAATAATAGATATGAAAAAACTATTCTACATAGTTTTATTTGTATCTATTACAAATATAGCATTTACACAAGGAACTTGTAATACCGCTCTACCATTTTGTACAGGAAGTAATTACGTCTTTCCTGCTTCTACAAATACACCTGCACCAACAGGCGCTTATTTTGATTGTTTGGGGACACAGCCAAATCCAGCTTTCTATTATATGGAAATTGACAATGCTGGAAATATGACAATCAATATTCAGGGATTAGGTGCAAATGGAGGTACTAATGATATTGATTTTATCTGCTGGGGGCCATTTACAAATCCAGCGACTATGTGTAATCAATTAACAGCTGCTAATGTAGAAGATTGTAGTTATTCTTCCACGTGGAATGAATTTTGTGATATTAACGGAGCTTCTAATGGAGATTATTACGTTCTTTTAATTACTAATTATTCTAACAATCCATGTAATATTAACTTCTCTCAGACATCTGGTAATGCAACTACAAACTGCTGTATTCTAGGAGGTGATGCTGGAGATGACAATACCCTAGATGTGTGTGATACTGACTCTCCATTTAATATGTGGAATCAACTATTAGGAAATCCGGATAATGGAGGGATTTGGTATAACTCTTCATGGACTAGTATTTCTAATCAATTTGATCCAGCAAATACTCCATCTGGCACATATGCTTATGTTGTTCAGGGATCTTCCACTGCTTGTCCTAATGATACCTCTTTTATTACTGTAAATGTAAATATTTCACCAATTGTGAGTATGCCACCTTTTTCAAATTTATGCGACAATGACCAACCTATTACATTAAACACCGCAACTCCTTCAGGAGGGACCTATAGTGTTAATGGATCAAATTCAACAACTTTTACTCCTTCAGTACTAAATGTAGGAAATAACACAATAGATTACACTTATACAGATGGTAATGGATGTTCTTCAACAAGTTCTCAAAATTTAATTGTTAATTCATCTCCTTTTGCCACTGCAACAACAACTAATGCAAGTTGTAATGGATTTACTAATGGAAGCGCTATACTAAATATTATCTCTGGTACCGCTCCTTATATTGAAAATTGGGGAGCAGCTAGTCCTACTAATTTATCTGCTGGAACATATGGATATTTAGTTACAGATGCGAACGGGTGTTCATTCACTGATAGTTGTATCATTTATGAACCAGCTGCTTTTACAGTCAATGTTATATCGACAGATGTTCTTTGTAGTGGATCAAATGATGGAACCGCTGTTGTATCGTCTTCTTCATTATCATCTACTTATGTTTGGTCCTCTGGACAAACAACAGATAGTATTTATGGTCTTGCAGCAGGATCTTATTCTGTAGATGTAATTGATCAGAATGGATGTGTAAATACGGGATTCATTAATATTACAGAACCTGCTCCGATCTTAGTAACTGAAGCTATAAATAATGTAAGTTGTGATGGTGGAACTGATGGAAGTATCTCGTTAAATATTTCAGGAGGATTTACCGATTACACTATAAACGTAGCAGGATTTTCTCAAGTTTTAACTGGGGGGATTACTACATATACAACTCCCAATGTTCTTCCAGTAAACATCTATAATTACACTGTTACTGATTCTAATAATTGTTCTTATTCAAGTTCTATAAATATTACATCTCCACCCCCTATTTCTGTTTCTGAAGTCATAAATAATGTGAGTTGTTTCGGATTCAATGATGGAAGTGTAAATCTTTCCATTTCTGGAGGAACACCAACATATATAGAAGATTGGGGGTCTAATAACTCATCTTCTCTTTCTGTCGGGACTTATAATTATACAGTAACAGATAATAATGGTTGTATTTATACAAATGCAGTTTCGATTTCTGAGCCATCTGACATTCAGATTTCTGCGACGCAAAACAATATCTCTACATGTGGAGCTACTGATGGAAGTATTGATATTACAACTCTTGGAGGAAGTCCTCCTTATTCATTTAATTGGAGTTCAGGTCAAAATACAGAAGATATAAATAGTCTCTCTTCAGGAACATTTACTCTTACAGTTACAGATGCAAATTTATGTACAAGTACACATACTGTTACTTTAACAGAACCAACACCTCCTATAGTTTCATATACACAAACAAATACAACTTGTAATGCAGGGTCGGATGGTAGTATTGATGTTTCTGTTTCTGGAGGATTAAACCCATATCAATATTCTTGGAGTAACTCAGCAACATCTCAAGATGTCTCTAATCTTTCTGCAGGTATATACACATTAAATGTGATAGATGCAAATAATTGTATTATAATAGAAAGCATTACTATTACTCAGCCAACTGCTATTAATGTAAGCTCTACGCAAACTAATGTCACAAATTGTAACGGGAATGATGGAAGTATAGATATTTCTACTAGTGGAGGAACAGGAATCTACACTTATTTATGGTCTAATTCCGCAACTACTGAAGATGTCTTTAATTTAACTGCTGGGATTCATTCTGTAGATGTAACAGATGCAAATAATTGTACTTCTACATTTAATTTTACCATTATTGAACCAAATGGAATTACATCAACAGAGAATATAACCAATGTAGCTTGTTTTGGAGAAAATTCAGGATCTGTTACTATCAATATATTAGGAGGACAACCTCCATACACAGAAAATTGGAATGGATATAATCCTGTAAACTTAACTGCAGGGAATTACATTTATACCGTAACTGATAATCAGAATTGTAGTTTTTCAAATTTAGTAGTAATTACAGAACCTCAAGAGCTAGTTGTTACTGAAAATATTACCCATGTACTTTGTAAGGATGAGAACACTGGTAGCGTAGGACTAAATATTAGTGGAGGCACATCACCTTATAATGAGAATTGGGGTACATCAAATCCTAATACTCTTTTTGATGGAACGTATACCTATACCTTAACTGACGCTAATGGATGTACGTTTAATAACCAAATAATAATAAGCGAACCAGACTTATTGTCCTCTAGTATTATTACTACTGACGCTATATGTTTCGGATATAATAATGGAACAGCAATAATAACTACAAGTGGAGGAACTTCTCCGTACAATACAAATTGGTTTGGACAAAACAACTTATCTCTTAATGCTGGAAATTATAGCACACTAATTACTGATGCAAACGGATGTACTAATACAATCAATTTTTCAATCTCTGAACCTGCAGGGATATCAGTAATTATTGACTCATTTCAAACTACTTGTTTCGGATATTCTGATGGTTCCGCTTTACTTACAATATCTGGAGGATTTCCTCCTTTTACTGAAAATTGGTTCGGACAGAATCCGTTATCTCTTACTGCAGGAAATCATAACTTTGAAGTAATGGATAATAATAATTGTATTTATCAAGGTATTGCTACTATTTACCAGCCTTTAGATATTACAACTAATAAAATTACATCTGATGTACTTTGTAATGGAGAAAGTAATGGAACTGCATCCTTACAAATTTCTGGTGGTACAATTCCTTATTCTGAAAATTGGAATGGTGTTGATATAACGCAACTTCCGAAAGGAAATTATACTTACACAATAACCGACAATAATGGGTGTACTTTTACCGATTATGTAATAATAGATGAACCAGATCTACTCTCTGTTCAGGAAGTTATTACAGATGCAAATTGTTTTAACAGTAATGATGGAAAAGCTCTATTAATAGTTAGCGGTGGAACTACCCCATATACTGAGAATTGGGGGATTGAGAATCCTTTCTCTCTTTCTGCAGGAGTTTATTATTATACCGTTTCAGATTTAAATTCTTGCTCCATTTCTGATAGTGTTCAGATAAATCAGGGAAATGAAATATTTATGAACTTTAGTGTGGAATCACCTATTTGCATTTTCGATACTTCAAAAGCAACTATATCTATCATAAATCCCAACTCTGAATCATATACTATTGAAATTAACGATGGAATAATTACAACAAATTATTTAATTGATTCTGTAGGCTTATTAATTCCATTGGAGAATCAAATTACATTTAATCCAGAAAGTAGTAAGGTTGTTAAAATAGTTTCAATTACTGATGAGAATGGATGTACTAGTTCTGTAAATATTTCTGATTCAATAATTGTAAACCCTCTTCCTTTCTTAAGTTTAGATATTCCAAATTTCTGTACTCAAGATACTAGCAGAATAATAAATCAGGCTATCCCTGAAGGAGGAATATATTTTATTGATGATAAAAAAAGTAGTTTCTTTGATATAGAAAATATGGAAGTTGAAACTTACAATATCAGATATGAATATAGCAGCCCAATCACCGGATGTTTTAATACAATATCTACAGATATTCAAATTAACGAAAGTCCTTATGCGGATTTTTCTTTCGGACCACAACCAGCAAATATTGATAATCCCGAGATTGAGTTTCTAAATAAATCTTATTTCTATAACTCCCAACGTTGGGATTTAGGAGATGGAACAATAATAAAGCAAGACGAATTCAGTCATATTTTTTCAGATACTGGTTCATTTTTTACTCAACTTTATATAGAGAATGAATATGGATGTTCTGATTCTATTACTCATGAGATAATTATTTACCCTGTATTTGACATTAACATTCCATCTGCATTTACACCTAATGATGATGGTCATAACGATACTTTTGGGCCAGTTTTAAGAATTGGTGGTTATCAATATTATCATATGAAAATTTTCAATCAATGGGGGGGAGTTGTATTTAATCAAAACAATACCTTTTGGGATGGAAAACTAAATAATAAATTGTGTCCAAACGGATTTTATACTTATGCAATTATTGTATATGATTTCCTTAACAAACCTCACTCTCTTACAGGAAGTTTTATACTAACAAAATAGATGAAAATCATTCTACTTTCTGACTCTCATCATAGTCTAGATGAAAGAATATTCCCGCATTTAGAAAAATGTGATGAAATTTGGCATGCAGGAGATATAGGCAACCTAGAAGTTACAGACAAATTAAAAACCTTTGCTCCTATTCGAGCAGTTTGGGGAAATATTGATGATCATAAAGCAAGAGAGGAATTCAGAAAAACCACTTATTTTAAATGCCAAAAACTTAAAGTAATGATGACTCATATTGGGGGATACCCTGGAAGATATGAGAAAGGAATTAAGGAAATATTGGAAGATAAACAGCCAGATTTGTTTATCTCTGGACATTCACATATTTTAAAGGTAATGCACGATAAAAAACTAGATATCCTTCATATGAACCCAGGAGCAATTGGGAATTATGGTTGGCATAAAGTGAAAACAATTCTTGCTTTTACTGTAGATGGTAAGGAAATAAAAGATCTAAGAGTTATTGAATTCCCAAGAAATAGAAACTAACGAATCCTATCCGCAGACCTCACTAATTTCTCATCCTTTTTTATAAAATATGCTGAAAAGAATAATATAATATATGGTAGAATTAATAAAAAACTTCCATAATACAACTGATTTTCATCTTCTTTAAAAAGAATGAATATAAGAAAAGAAATAGCTATACATAATCTAGAAAGATAAACAATCATCAATTGTCTTATTCGGTTTTTAAACTGAAAAATTGCAAACAACGCTAATATAGTAGATATATATAATAATAATGAAGGGAAATAATTTTGCAAATCTATGATTCTTATCGTCTCTTCAGAATTAATAAATATAGGAGCATAATAATGAATTATCATATTTAATAGTGCAGCAAAAAACAAAAATAAGGATTGTACTCTTTGTATCATAATCTATAATTTTTAGCAAAGATAGATTATTTATAAAATTATTTGTATTATTGCAGAGTATTTCATTATTAGAAACACAAAATCACACACTTATTATCTTAATAAAATTGACAAACTGTCAACACAATTTACACAATATTTAAAATAACAACATGTACACATTAGACAATCTACAGCAAAATAAAATTGCTGATTTAAAAGAAATTGCAACAAAATTAAATCTTAAGAAATTTCAAAAACTTAACAAAACAGATCTTATCTATAAAATCTTAGATGAGCAAGCAACTCAATCAACTGTTTCTTCAAAAGAAGTAATTGAAAAGAAAGAAGACCATTCTGGTTCTAAAAAGAAAAGAGAAAGGTTCGTAAAGAACCCTGAAAACACCTCAGAAGAAAAAACTATTGAAAAAGTAGAGAACAAGACTGCTAAGAAAGTAGAAAATAAAACTCCTGAAAAGAAAGAAAATATTAAGAAGGAATCTCCTATAAAGAACCATAATAACAATAAAGAAAATCAGAACAAGAAACCTAATCTAAAAGCAGACCAAAATAATCCTAATAATCCTAATCATAAGAAGAAAAACTTGAAACAGGACCCAAACTTAAACACTAATAATAAGAAAGGATTAGATTATGATTATGATTTCTCTGGGATTATTCCAATTGAAGGGGTTATCGAAATCCTTCCTGATGGATACGGATTTATTCGTTCTTCAGACTATCATTACCTAACTTCCCCTGATGATATTTATGTGTCTCAATCACAAATAAAACTTTTAGGACTAAAAACTGGTGACACAATTGAAGGAAATGTAAGACCTCCAAAATCTGGAGAGAAATATTTCCCACTAATCAGAGTAGAAAAAATTAATGGTCGTCATCCAAATATTGTTAGAGATAGAGTTCCTTTTGAACATCTTACTCCACTTTTTCCATATCAAAAGTTTAATATTTTAGGGAACGGGCATAACACAACTGCTACTAGAATGTTGGACTTGTTCACTCCTATTGGAAAAGGACAAAGAGGACTTATTGTAGCACAGCCAAAAACAGGTAAGACGGTACTTCTTAAAAATCTTGCAAATGCAATTTCTGATAATCATCCGGAAGTTTATATGATTATTTTACTAATTGATGAAAGACCAGAAGAAGTAACAGATATGGAGCGTTCTGTAAATGCTGAAGTTATTGCTTCAACTTTTGATGAGCCAGCTTCTCGTCATGTAAAAGTTGCGGATATAGTGCTTGAAAAAGCAAAGAGAATGGTAGAATGCGGACATGATGTTGTTATTCTACTAGATTCTATCACACGACTTGCTAGAGCGTATAATACTGTGCAGCCTGCTTCAGGAAAGGTTCTTTCTGGAGGGGTTGATGCAAACGCACTACACAAACCTAAAAGATTCTTTGGAGCTGCTCGTAAGATTGAGGATGGAGGTTCTCTTACAATTTTAGCAACTGCTCTTACTGAAACAGGTAGTAAAATGGATGAAGTTATCTTTGAAGAATTTAAAGGAACAGGGAATATGGAACTTCAGTTAGATAGAAAAATATCTAATAGAAGAATTTATCCTGCAATTGACTTAATTTCCTCTTCAACTAGAAGAGAAGACCTACTTATTTCGGATGGCATGGAAGCTAGAGTTTGGGCTCTTAGAAATTACCTTGCAGACATGAACCCAGTAGAAGCTATGGAGTTTATGAAAGATAGAATAAACAAGACTAAGGACAATGATGAGTTTTTAATGACTATGAATGGATAAAGCATTTTTTCTTTGAATAAATAATTTAAATCCCTGTCAAGTTTTGATGGGGATTTTTATTTCTCAAAAATACCAAACACAATACTTCCACTACCACTCATACTTGAATAGATAGATCCTTGTTTATAAAGTTCATCTTTTATACCTTCTAATTGCAGATGTTTTTCAAAGATAGATTCTTCAAAATCATTCTTTAGTTTTCCTTTCCATTCGATTATTGGAAGTTCTATTATTTTCTCTACAGGTAGTACAGGAGTTTTTGTAACTATACCACTATATGCTTGCTTTGTAGAAATATGTATGTCAGGATTTACAAGTCGTATCTCATAATTTGACAAATCTAAATCAATAGAGGTCATCTTCTCTCCTATTCCTTCTACCAATTTTGGAGTATTATCGATAAAAAAAGGACAATCCGCCCCCAATCGCAAAGCGTACTTTTCTAACTCTTTATTATTAAGATTCAAATCGAAAAGATCATCTAAAACTTTTAAAGTAAAAGAGGCGTCTGCTGAACCTCCACCCAAACCCGCTCCAATTGCTATTTGTTTATGTAAATGAATCTTTACATTTTCAATTCCAAAATCGGCATCTAATAACCTCCAAGCTTTTTCGCAAAGATTCTCTCCATCCGGAATTTCAATACCACTTTTTGTAAATTCAAACTTCTCTGATTTTACAATTTCTAAAATATCTACACATTCCTTTACAGGGTAAAATACAGAAGATATATCATGATATCCATCTTTCCTTTTACGGAGGACATTCAGTCCCAAATTTATTTTAGCATTCGGATATACTATCATTCATCAATTAGTTTTCAACAACAAATATAAACACATCCTTTTTTTTAGGCGTATGGAATTCATTTTATTTAACTTTGTTGTCCCAAATAATTATTAATTTATGGATTATCTAGATTTTGAGAAACCAATTGAAGAGCTTGTAGAGAAGCTAAATCAGTCAAAAAAAATAGGAGAAGAGGGAGATGTAGATGTTAGTAAAACTGTTTCAGAATTAGAAAAAAAAATTAAATCTATTAGAGGGGAGATTTATAAAAATCTTACTCCATGGCAGAAGGTACAGATGTCTCGTCATCCTCAACGACCTTACACTATGGATTATATAAATACACTTACAAAAGGTGATTTTGCAGAAATACATGGAGATAGAGGAGTAAAAGATGATAAAGCTATGGTTGGTGGTTGGGGAACTATTGATGAGCAAACAATAATGTTTATCGGTCAGCAAAAAGGGAAAAACACTAAAGAACGTCAGTACAGAAATTTCGGAATGGCAAACCCAGAAGGATACAGAAAAGCACTTCGTTTAATGAAAATGGCTGAAAAATTTGGAAAACCTGTTGTTTCATTAATTGATACTCCAGGAGCATTTCCTGGTTTAGAAGCAGAGGAAAGAGGTCAAGGAGAAGCAATTGCTAGGAATCTTATTGAAATGACTAAACTAAAAGTACCAATTATTTGCATCATTATTGGTGAAGGAGCTTCTGGTGGAGCTTTAGGAATTGGAATTGGTGATAAAGTTCTTATGATGGAAAATTCATGGTATTCAGTTATTTCTCCTGAAAATTGTTCTACAATTTTGTGGAGAAGCTGGGAATTTAAAGAAAAAGCAGCTAATGCTCTCAAACTTACTTCTGATGATATGATGAAAAACAAACTGATTGATGGAGTGATTAAAGAACCTCTTGGAGGAGCTCATACTTTTCCTAATGAGTGTTATAAAAATGTGAAAAAAGCTATTAAAGAAAGTATAGCTCAGTGTAAAACTCTTACACCAAAGAAATTAGTAAAAATTAGAATGGATAAATTCTCTAAAATGGGAGTTTTTAACGAATAAAAATGGCGAAAAAGTTTCAAAACAACAAACAAGCATCTGATATCAATGGAAAGATGCAGCCTCAAGCAATTGATCTAGAAATTTCTGTTTTAGGAGCTATACTAATTGACAACGAAGCTCTTTCTGACAGTATTGATATTCTAAAACAAGAATATTTCTACAAATTAGAACATCAGTTTATTTATGAGGCTATCGCAAATCTATTTCAAGAATCAAACCCTATTGATATTCTTACTGTTACAGAAGAATTAAAAAGATTAGGAAATCTTAAAAAAGCAGGAGGTGTTGCATACGTTTCTGGACTTACTTCTAGAGTTTCTTCATCTGCTAATACTGAATATCACGCTCGTATTATTGCAGAAAAATTTATTCAGAGAAAGCTAATAAATATTTCTAGCGGAATTATTGAAGAAAGTTTAGATGATACCATTGATGTTTTCGAAACTTTGAATAAAGCTGAGCAAGAACTATTTAATGTAACTGAGGGTACATTAAGAAAAAGTTACGACAGCATGAGTGACTTAATAAAGGTTTCTCTAAAAAATATTGAAAACTTAAAGAATAAAGAAGCTGGTCTTAGTGGAGTTCCTTCTGGTTTTTCTAAATTAGATAGAGTTACTTCTGGTTGGCAAAAATCTGATTTAATTATTTGTGCCGCTAGGCCTGGGATGGGTAAAACTGCTTTTGCGCTTACAATGGCTAGAAATATTGCTATAGAACACGGAATGGGAGTTGGTGTTTTCTCTTTAGAGATGTCTTCTGAACAATTAGTAAACCGACTTATTTCTTCTGAATCTGAAATTGAAGCGGGAAAACTCCGAAAAGGAGATTTAAAAGAACATGAATGGGTTCAACTTCACTCAAAAATAAAGGATCTTTCAAAAGCACCTATTTTTATTGATGACACTCCTGCTATTTCTGTTTTTGAGCTCCGAGCAAAAGCCAGAAGACTAGTGAAAAAGCATGGAGTAAAGATGATTATTATCGATTATCTTCAGTTAATGACTGCAGGAGGTAAAGGAGGTAATCGTGAGCAAGAAATTTCTACAATCTCTAGATCATTAAAGGGAATTTCAAAAGAACTTGCAATACCAGTCATGGCTCTATCACAAGTAAACAGAGCTCTTGAACAAAGATCAGGTGTTGGTAGTAAACGTCCTATGCTTTCTGACCTTAGAGAATCTGGTGCAATTGAGCAAGATGCAGATATTGTTACATTTATTTACAGACCTGAATATTATAAAATACAAGAGTGGGAAGATGGAGAAAACTGTTTAGGTCAAAGTGAAATTATTGTAGCAAAACACAGAAATGGTGGTCTTGATAATATTCGATTAAAGTTTAGAGGTCAATTTGCGAAATTCTCTGACCTTGATGAATTCGAACATGAAAATGATTCTATTACAAATGAATCAATGGTTTCTCATATTCCTTCTAGTATGAATGACGATATCGATATGGATCTTGAAGAAGAAGCATTTTAATGAGAAAATTTTTTCTATTAATATTACTCCTTTTAAATCTCGAAAGTTTTTCGTCCTACCTACTAATTCCAATGGACAACTCTCAAACAAATCACCTAAAATCTTACGGCATTGCCTTTCTATCTATAGAAAATGAAGTAAAAGTAGATTGGTTGTTAAATTATAAAGGAGGAAGCTTTCTTATAAAACATTATCCTGAAATTGAAAAAGAATGTATTGTAAGAGGAGTTTCTTATCTAATAATTGCAGATGCACAATCTACTGAGATTTTAAGAAGTATCTCTTCACCATCTGTAAATCAAGATGTTGTTCGTCTAGAAAAAATACCAAAAATAGCAATCTATTCTCCAAAAAACAAACAACCTTGGGATGATGCAGTAACAATGGCGCTTACTTATGCCGAAATTCCTTATGATATAATCTATGATGAAGAAGTTCTTTCAGGAGTACTTCCTCTATATGATTGGCTACATTTACATCATGAAGATTTTACAGGTCAGTACGGAAAATTCTATGCTACTTTCAAAAATGCTACATGGTATAAAGAGCAGAAAATTCTTTATGAACAACTAGCTATAAAACTAGGATTTAATAAAGTTTCTAAAGAGAAATTAGCTGTTTCTCTTAAAATAAAAGAATTTATTATGGGAGGAGGATTTCTTTTTGCTATGTGTTCTGCTACCGATTCTTACGACATTGCTCTTGCTTCTCAAAATACAGATATATGTGCACACATGTTTGATGGTGATCCTATAGAATCTGGAGCTCAAAATAAATTAGATTTTTCAAAAACACTTGCTTTTAAAGATTTTACATTAGTTACAAATCCTAATCAATATGAGTTCTCAAGTATCGACGCTACATCTACTCGTAATATAAAAGCAGAGATTGATTTTTTTACTTTGTTTGATTTTTCAGCAAAATGGGATCCTGTTCCAACTATGTTATGTCAAAATCATACAATGGTTATCAAAGGATTTATGGGGCAGACTACTTCTTTTAAGAATCAATTTATCAAATCTAATGTTCTTATAATGGGACAAACAAAATCTACGGATGAAGCAAGATATATTCATGGAAAATTAGGAAATGGAACATGGACTTTCTATGGTGGTCATGATCCTGAAGATTATCAACATAGAGTGGGAGATCCAAAAACCGATTTATCACTTCATCCAAACTCTCCTGGATACAGATTAATATTAAATAATGTACTTTTCCCTGCAGCTAAGAAGAAAAAACAAAAAACATAATTAAATATTATAAATAAAAAAAGTCTCAACTTTTTGAAGTTGAGACTTTTTTTTATAAAACGGCAACGACCTACTCTTCCAGATTTCACTCTAGTACCATCGGCGCTACTGGGCTTAACTTCTCTGTTCGAAATGGGAAGAGGTGGACACCAGTGCTATAGTCACCATAAAGCTTTAGTTCATTAAATTGACATTAAATTGTAGTGAATATATAAAAGCAAATCAAAGTCTACGGGTAATTAGTATCACTCAGCTAAATGTATTTCTACACTTACACTTGTGACCTATCAACGTCATCGTCTATAACGACCCTTAAAAGAAATCTAATCTTGAGATGAGTTTCGTGCTTAGATGCTTTCAGCGCTTATCTCATCCGAACGTAGCTACTCTGCGATGCAACTGGCGTCACAACAGATACACTAGAGGTTCGTCCATTCCGGTCCTCTCGTACTAGGAATAGGTTCTCTCAAATTTCTAACGCCCACAACAGATAGGGACCGAACTGTCTCGCGACGTTCTGAACCCAGCTCGCGTGCCACTTTAATGGGCGAACAGCCCAACCCTTGGGACCTTCTCCAGCCCCAG